>ERZ761602.1341-NODE-1341-length-45153-cov-7.554703_pt1 | contig 45153 bp, 42 predicted proteins | sample MGYA00512165_ERZ761602 | MGnify/ENA primary metagenome ERZ761602 (study PRJEB28899, sample SAMN02445085) | bioreactor sludge metagenome | biome: EBPR sludge; isolation source: Thorneside wastewater treatment plant | place: Australia: Brisbane, Thorneside...
GCCTCGCCCGACCCAGGGGCCCCGTCGCTTCGCGTCGCCCTGGGTCCCGCCCTCGGACGGCAAACCTGATCCCTTTGCTGTGCCTGCTGGCAAGTCTCCAAGCTTGCGGATCCTCCAAGACCGAAACACAAGGGCCCCCCTCAAACCCCAACCCAGTCCCTCCCGCCGCCGAACCCCGGGCTGTACAGGTCGAAGACGCCAACCTCACCCAGCGCGATGAGCAACGCAAGGTTCAGTGGAAACTCAAGAGCGAGTCGGCTCTGCTGACCTACGCCGAAGGGGGTAAAGCTCAGGGAGAATTGACCACGGTCCGGGGAGAACTCTATCAAAAGGACCAGCTTGCTTCCACTTTTGAGAGTGAGAAGGGCTTCGCCGACCAGCGGACCAGCGATCTCCGCCTCGTTGGCGAGGTCGCCGTCACGAGCAAGGAGCAAGGGCTCGTTCTCTCTGCGGAGACCGTCCGATGGATCCCGGGTCGGGAACTCATCGAAGCCAAGGGTGCGGTTGAAATTCGCGGCGCGGATTATCGGATCGGGCCGTTTCCGGTCCTCCTTGCGACCCCCGACCTCAAGCAATTCGGAACACCCGACCGGTTCCCAGGAACCTCTCAAGGATGAAGTCACGCCTCGCTCTCTTGATTCTTGCCGCCGCCGTTCCCATCGGGGCGCAAACGCCGACCGTCCAGTACCAAGACGACCAGGCCAACATGGCCCTGGCGGGCTTTACGAGCTGGAAATTCTCCTTTCAAGATGCCGAAACCATTCGCTTTGAAGGACGCGGCAATCCCGCGACCGGCTCGTGGAAGAAGCAGGGTCTGCGGGCGGAGTCCAATGAGATGGCCGGACTCGCACGTCGCGAAAATGCCGGGTTGTTTCGTCTCGTCGAGGGAACCCTGAAGGGGGCGGTCAAGATCTTCCTGAAACCCGCCGAAATCGAAACCATCGTCTCTGCCGATCAAGCCATCCTGAAGGAGAAAGGCGATTCGAGCCAGGTCACACTTACGGGGGCCACGACGGTCCGAAGAACGGGCTCAACCGCGAGTTCGCGCGGGAGGACCACCGAAACCTTGACCGTCACCGGAACTGGAGCCACGCTGGACCTCGCAACGCTCACTCGCCCGAATCGAGATCCGCTCCGGGAAATCAACTTCAAGGGACCAGTGAAGGTCACTCGGACCGCCCAGACCGCGTTGCGTCAGGGCGGCCAAGAGGGAAGCGACCTCACCCTCTCGGGCCCGTCGTTGGTGTTTCTGAATGCGGACCAGAAGATCCTCGTGCCGGGGGCGATCCAGGTCGAGGGATCGAGCACGGCGAGCGGAAAGCCGGCCACCCAATTCACCTTGAGGGGGAGCCGCGGCGAGGTCACGCTCTATCCCAGCCAAGACCGGGCCGATTTTCCGATCGCCCTGGCCGAGGTTTCGGGCCGAGTTCGCATCACGCTCGACACCACCAAGGAGGTCCAATCGGGGCAGACGGTCCCTGTCAAGCTGATCGGAGAAGCCGATTCGCTTCGGTTTGACGACAAAAAACGGACGCTCCGGCTCTTAGGGAACGTTGTCCTCAGCGGATCGGATACCCTCATGGCCGGGCGAATCACCGTCCGGGAGGCCCTCGTGACTCTCAACGAAAAACGGGAAATCGTGGAGATCGAGATGACCGGTGACCCCGGCGAGGCCCAATACGAGGAGAAGCGGAAGCCATGAAGATCACGGCCGATGGACTCATCAAGGAGTACAAAAAGCGCCGGGTCGTGAACGGGGTCAGCGTGGAGATCTCGACCGGTGAGATCGTCGGCCTTCTCGGTCCGAACGGAGCCGGCAAAACCACCACATTCTATATGGTGACCGGACTCGTAAAGCCTAACTCGGGGGTTGTCCGGCTTGATGAACGAGAAATCACCCATTGGCCGATGTACAAACGGGCCCGCGCGGGGATCGGCTATCTACCCCAAGAGACGAGCGTTTTCCGCCGGATCAGCGTGGCCGACAATATCCGCTTGGTCATGGAGATGGCGGGCAAAAGCAAGCGAGAAATCGACCAAAAGATCGAAGAGCTCGCCGAAGAACTCCATATCAAGCGGATCCTCGACCGCCAGGCGGGAGTGCTCTCGGGTGGGGAACGTCGGCGGGTCGAAATCGCCCGCGCGATGGCCACCGAGCCTCACTTCATCCTGTTGGACGAGCCTTTCACTGGGATTGACCCCGTGACGATTGAGGAGATCCAAGAGATCATCCACCGCCTCAAGCATCGAGGCATCGGGATCCTGATCACCGACCACAATGTCGGCGCGACCCTGCGCATCACCGACCGGAACTACATCCTGATCGATGGTGAGATCGTCTTGCGTGGGAACGCAGCCGAGATCACGGCCAATGAGCAGGTTCGCAAGCGCTATCTGGGGCAACAGTTCGAAGGGGGCGACCTCGAAGGGTGACCCAGCGACTCGATCGCCTGATCTTTCGCGAAGTCCTCGGCCCCTGGATCTTTGGGGTCGCGATCTTTACTGCGCTGATCATGGCCGGGAGCTTCCTTTTCAAGCTCACCGACTATGTGGTGAAGGGGATCTCGTTTGCCACGATCGCTGAATTGACGGTGCTACTTCTGCCCGGGATTATGGCCAAGACCTTCCCGATGGCGGTGCTCTTGGGTTGTCTTTTGAGCTTTGGTCGGCTGAGCAGCGATAGCGAAATCGTGGCGATGCGGGCGAGCGGAACGAGCCTCTGGCGAATCATGTTGCCGGTCGGAGTCTTCGGTTTGGGCGTCAGCCTGCTTGCGTTTTTCTTCAACGAGATGGTCGTCCCTTCGGCGGCCTTGCGTGCGACTGCGATCCAGCAACAGATCGTCACCCAGCTCGACCGAAGCTCCAGTCAGCCCACCAGTTATCCCATTTTCGATAGCAAAAGCGGTCGGCTTGTGGCCCAGGTCATGGCGCGAAACTTTAGCATTGCCGAGCGAAGTCTGACTGGCGTCACGATCACGGTCTTCGACGAAAAGCAGCAACCCAGCTTCGTGATGCTGGCTCCCAGGCTTGTTTTTGAACTGGTCGATGGCAAGCTCGACCGGGAGAACGGATGGCGGCTGGAGGGCGGTAGTACGGTGCTGAGTGCCGACGGTCAGCAGTACTTGGCAAGTTCGGGAGATCTCTGGCCCCGAGAAGTCCCGAAGCTTGAGGCCAGCCCCGACGACATGGTCGCGTTGAATCTGAAGGACCTCGACGCCTTTAGCATGGCAGCGATGCGCGAGCAGATCGCCACCGCACGACGCAACGGAGTGGAGCCTAAGCAGATCGCCAACTTGGAGTACGGCTACTGGAACAAACTGACCGTTCCGGCCGCGGCTTTGATCTATGCCCTTGTGGGAGCCCCCCTCGGGATCCGCAACCACCGTACCGGGGCCGCCGCCGGATTCTGGCTCTCTGTCATCATCATCTTTGGATACATGATGCTGGCAAATTTCATGGCAATCACGGCGCAGGGCGGCAAGATTCCTGCCTGGATGGCAAGCTTCACCCCCTTGGTGATCGGACTCGTGGTCGCCGTGGTGACCATTCATCGTAAGAATAGTTAGCCCGTGGATTTCACCAGCGCCGCCTTCGTATTTTTGCTTTGTCTGGCCGGGGCCCTGATCGCCTTTGTGGCCGACAATCTCGGGCGGCACCTCGGCAAGAATCGCAAGTCGTTATTCGGACTACGCCCGCGTCATACCGCGACCCTGCTCACCACCGGGGCGGGATTCTTGGTGCCTCTTCTGACGGTGTTCCTCGTGACCGTGGCCAGCCGCGATCTCCGGACGATCCTTGTCGAGGGAACCAACCTGATCAAGCGCCGGGACCTCGCCGAACAACAAGCCGCGCAATCGACCGCCGATCTGGAAAAAACCACCCAGCGGCTCACCACTGTTCAACAAAAAGCCGAGGCCGAAACCAAGAAAGCCGCCGCCGCCGAAAAGCTCAGCCGAGCCTCCGAACAGCGCCTTTCGACCGCGACCAAAGAGCTGGAGAATCGGCGCACCGAGGTCAAAAAGCTCCTTACCCAAGCCAGTGCGCTTCGGGAAACCCTGGCCGGTTTGCGCCGATCGCTCGATACGAGCAAGCGCAGCCTGGACCAAAGCCGCCGTCAACTCCGCGATAGCCAAGCCAAAAATGCATCGCTCGTCAAAGAAAGCAAGGACCTGGATTCGAGGATCAAGTACATCAATTCCGAACTGGAGCGAAGCTATGAGCAGGCCCGGACCTTGGACCAAGATCTCCAACAAAAGGAAAAGCTCTTGGGCGAACTCAGCACCAAGATCGAGCAGCTTGAAGGAGAGCGAGTCATTGCGACCCAAGAGTTGGAGCGCGTGGCCCGGCAGTTTGGCGCCGAGCTCGAACGAGTGAAGCTGGACCTGGACCAAAAGCGTAGCGAACTCGACGGGCTCAACGTCGCGGCCAAAGAACTGGAGCAGGGCCTTTTGCTGACTCGAATGGTCAACATCATCTTCGCCCGCAACGAAGAAGTGGCCCGAGTCGTGGTCCCGGCTAGGGTCACCCCCGAACAGGCTCGGGGCTATGTTGCCAATGCCCTTCGCGACGCCGCCGCGGTGGCTGAGGCACGAGGTGCGCGGGGCAAGGGAACCAGCCGTGCGGCGGCGTTTTTGGATATCAACGAATCCGTCACCGCCGAAGCCCAGCGCGAAGAACTCGCCCGGCAGATCACCAACCAGCCCGAACCCAAACTCATCATCCTGACCGCCCTTTGGAACAGCTTCGAAGGGGAAACGACGGGAGTTCGCGGCACCGTCTTCGATAACCGCCTGATCTATCGGGAGGGGGATCTTATCACCGAGATCCGAGTCGATGGTTCGGCCAGCGACGACGCGGTTTTGGGCACCCTCCGCCGACTCGTCACCGTCAACTTGGCCGACAAGATCCGCCGCGACGGAGTGATCCCGGTGGCCGGGAGCAACCAGGCCGGGGAAGTCACGCTCGAAGAACTGCTCCGCTTGACTCGTGACGTCCGGGCCGAAGACCGCCAGATTCGGGTTCAGATTCTTGCCCGCCAAGAGATCCGCGCCGCCGGTCCGGTGAGGATCGTCTTTAGACTCCGATGAGCGTTCTTAACACCAAGACCGTTTTGGCCATCGACCCCGGAAGCAGCAAGGTCGGGATGGCCTTGGTGCGCCGCACCGCAAGTCGGGAGAGTGAAGTGCTATGGCGAGCCATTGCCACCACCGAAGACCTGGAAGTCCATGTGGACGCGGCCCGCGCTGTGGAACCCTTCTCGATGGTGATCATCGGGAATGGTACGAGAAGCAAAGAGACGGTTCGGCGGTTGCGGGATCACCTTCCGAGCGTCGGCATGCTGGTCGTCGATGAGAAAGAGACCAGCCTGAACGCCCGCGAAAGGTATTGGGAGCACAACCCTCGCCGCGGATGGCGTCGTTTGCTCCCGGCCTCGCTCCAAACTCCGCCCGTTCCGGTCGACGACTTCGTGGCCGTCATCCTCGCCGAGCGGGTCCTGCTCGACGAGTAGACGGCTCGGTCGCGGTCGAAGAGATCGAGAATCTCGGGGAGCTATGGTGGAGCTAAAAGATCTCGGGGAGCGATGGTGGAGCAGTTGGGGAGCATTGGTGGATTTCTTGCCTTAAAATCTCTCCCATTGCGCCCCCATCGCTCCGCTACTGCTCCCCGAGATCCCTATCTCTCCCACCGCTCCCCCTGGCCTTCAAACCCCCACCATTCCCCACAATTCCGCGCTATCCCTTTCGCCGCCGGCGAAGCATCGCGGCAACCCCCAGCCCGAGCGCGGCCAGCGTCCCCGGTTCGGGGACGGGGTTTGCGCGGAGGACATATCGTTCGTTCTGGTTAGTTCCGTAGTAACCGCGAATGTACAACTGGTCTGTTACGGGGTCAAGAAGCACCGAGCTTTGGTTAAAGTTAGCCGGGACGCCTTCCAGAGTTTCGCGAATTGGGTACCAGCCCTTTGTGTCGGCAAAGTAGTAGGAGCCAGCATAGAGTAGAGCCAGCCTGGAGTTTGAGATAGCCACGCCTTCGAACCAGTCGGTTGGTTGCACCATATCGCCACCCAGTTCCGGAGAGACCGTCCCGTCTCCGTAAGCAATGTGGACGTCGCCGCCGAGGTTGCGCGTGATCAAGACGTCGTCATGATCGTTCATGGCGTCGGTCCACGCCTGACCGTTGATCCCGATCCCTTCGACCACGCCATTTCTCATTCGGCCAATCGCATGGTCGGCAAGGCTGTCGTTGCCGCTGCCTCGGAACAGAATCGTTCCCTTACTGTTCGCAGCGATCGCGACGGTCCTTTTGTCCCAGCTGTATTCTCGGGTTTCCTGCGTACGAACATTGTAGGCATATCCAACCAAGAACACGTCCGGGTTGCCGACCGTGGGGATGCCACCAGCGACCCAGTCGCCCCCAGCCACAGTGATTCCAGGTCGGATGCTGGAAGTGGAACTCATTGGAGCTAAAAGTGCCTGGTTCCCGTAAAGGTACCCAGAAACCCTGTTGGTCGCGCCGGCGCTAGGTAACCAGGTTGCAGGATGAAACTCCCCAGCCCCCAGCGTCTCAATCCGCACGTCTCGCTTCCCGGTCTCGGCCGAGAGATCTCGCCACCGGTTGCCGTCGTAGTAAAGGTTCTTGTTGTCGCGCCTGATGGCACTAAGTTTCCCCCCTCGTGCCGAATAGATTCCCTTCAGTGGCGTCCCGGAAGGGTCCAAGACCTGCCCCTCCACCCGAAACCTAGGCCCACCTGCGTGACTGTTAAGACAATTTAACAAAAGAACCGCAAAAACTGCACTGCATTTCATCAGATCTATGTTACATTGAAAACGGCCCAATGAGACTAGCAATTTTCTGAGGGCAAGTAAAAAACACATGATTACAAGGTCTTTCAGCTGCCGTCTTTGGGGGGGGGTAACTGCCCTCGCCCTCTGCGCCACCCTCGGCCAGGCTCAATTCCTGGACCACAACGACCTTAGAACCGCCATCGGGACGAGTACCACCAGCGGGACGGTCACCCTGCCGTTCGATAATTTTTACGTCCGGACCCGGGTGAACTACACCGTTGGGGCCGGTCCTGAGCTCTATCTCCTCATTCGTACCTCTGAACGCCTGAGAGCTCGCCACTTCAATCCGCTGCGCGGCTTACAGTGCCACGTTCGCACTGAGACGGAGCGCGGAGCTCCCGCTCCGCTTGCGCCGCGGAGGTCCAACTCCGGGGCAGTTCGGACGCACCGTCCCGTTTCCTCATTCAGCACGAAAATCCAAAGATCCCCTCCCTCAGGGAGAGGTCCGGGAGCCGAGCGAACGGGGTGAGGGTGTCCTCACATATACAGGATGCTTTTCCTCTAGCTAAGCCGCTGAAAGTCGCACAAACCCCATCTATTCGAGGCGAACGTCCCGGAGTGGACCTCCGGGGCACAAGCGGAGCAGGAGCTCCGCGCTCCCAGCGAACCCCTAACCCCTATCCTGGGCTCCGCGAGAACCCCAGAATCGATCTAGACGCCCCCTCACGTTGCCGCCCGACACCAAGCCCTAGCCCAGAGCGATTTGGGCGAGGGCGAGGAGGGCTTGGCCGGTCCAGGCGAAGGTCCGGACCCAGCCGGATCGGATCATCTTTTCGATCAGCGCGGGGTTGGGTTCTTGGGCGATCCGGGCGTGGTAGGGCCCGGTGACCGCGGCTGTCCACCCGACCGAGAGGAGCCAAAGCAACGAGTGGACCAGCGCGAAGAGCTGAGGACCATCGACCCACGCCGCCGCCGTTCCTAGGGTTTGGAGGGCCATCCCCGGCACGACGAGGAGTCCGACCCGCAGGCAGTGAAACTCGTGGAATGCCACCCAGTCTTCCGGTCGCACTCGCAGAAAAGCGGGGTAGTGCAAGATCTGCATCACCCAACTGATGGCCGCCATCCATCCCGAGGCCACTGCCAGAACCGCCCAAAGCACCCCTGGAATAACGCAAAAAAGCTCCTCTCCGTTATCCGGAGAGAAGCTCTTGCTTCTGATCTGCTTGTGGAGGCTTAGTAGCCTGCGCGCTTCAGCCAAGCCTTCGGGATCGGCTTGAGGCCGCTGACAACAGCGGAAAACTCGGCCGACTTGATCACCGAGGTGGCAACCGTGAGGCGAACCTTCCCATTTGGGGTTTGGATCGTCACCGTTTGGAGGTTCGGCAGTTGAACCCGGTTCTTGTGCGGGGCGCGGAACTTCCAAGCCGAGTGTCGGTGACGACAATGCTGGGCCTGGTTGGCCTTCTTTCCGCTAACTTGACAAACTCGTGCCATGATTTCTGGTCCTTTTATCCTTTAATGAATTGGTGAGGATACCCGATTACTCGAGGCGGACGCCATCCACGGTCAGCCCGAACCGGTAACCGAAGACGTCGGCCGACTTGCGACACATCACCATCCGGCTAAGAAAGATCTCGAAGTACTCCATCACGCTGGCAAATTCGTGGTCGATCTCAAGGACGAGGTTGATGGTTCGGTGCTCGCGGTCCATCTCGACCCGGCTCTTGGTGACGGCATAGTTGACCCGGTCGTGGATGTCAAAGGTCTCTTGGATCGGATTTTGCACCCGGCTGCGGTGGACGTCGCTCTTGTCGGCGATGATGACGGCGGCCGACATCACCGAAATGGGAGTGCCGACCATTTCCTCGTGGTTTCCGATGGCACCCAAGATCGGCGCGATTTCGACGGGATCCATCCCCATCTCATCGAGAATTCGAAAGGCGATATTGGCCCCGCTGATGGGGTGATCGACGCGGTTGATCACGTTACCGATGTCGTGCAGGTAGCCCGCGATTTGGCCCAGCTCGACTTCGCGGGCAGGTCGCCCGACGTTTTCCATCACATAGCGGGTGATGCTGCTGACGATTCCGACGTGGCGCTTGCCGTGCTCGGTGTAGCCCATCGCCTTCAGCACTTCGTTGGCCCCGTTGATCAGGGCCTCGACCTTAGGGTTTTCCCGGACGTCGTTTAGGGTGATCCGTTCTGCAGAATCGTTGATCATTCTTTGATGGGATTGTAGGCGGAAGCGAAGTACAATTGTCGGATGCCCGGCACGCTTTTCGACAAGGTGTGGGACGCCCACGTGGTGGCAACGCTGCCCGGCGGGGGCACACTGCTGTATATCGATCGCCACTTGGTCCACGAGGTCACTTCTCCTCAAGCCTTTGACGGCCTGAGAGAGAAGGGCCGCGCCGTGCGCCGTCCCGACCTCACCTTTGCGACCGTTGATCACAACGTCCCCACTGATGGGCGCGAGATCGACGAATCCACGCTGAGCGGCCAACAGCTTGCGGCGCTCGCCCGCAATTGCCGCGAGTTTGGGCTTCCGCTCTTTGGTTATGGAGAAGAACGCCAGGGGATTGTGCACGTGATTGGCCCGGCGCTTGGCATTACGTTGCCCGGACTCACCATCGTCTGTGGCGATAGCCACACCAGCACGCACGGAGCCTTTGGCGCGCTCGCCTTTGGGATCGGAACCACCGAGGTCGAGCACGTTCTTGCGACCCAAACCCTGCGCGCGCCGACCAAGCCAAAATCCTTGGGCATCGAGATCAATGGCGAGCTTCGCCCCGGTGTCAGCGCCAAGGACGTGATTCTGGCGATCATCCGCAAGCTCGGGGCGAGCGGAGCGACCGGCTACGTCGCTGAATATTTTGGCTCCACGATCCGGAATCTCTCGATGAGCGGCCGGATGACGATCTGCAACATGTCCATCGAGATGGGTGCCCGGGCAGGAATGGTCGCCCCGGACGCGACCACCTTCGAGTTTATCTTTGGGGAGCCCCGACCCTATGCGCCCGCCGCCGACCGCCGGGCCGAACTCGAAGCCCGCTGGCAAGCCCTCGCCACCGACCCCGGCGCAACCTATGACCGGCACGAATCGCTGGACGTCGATCAACTCGGCCCGCAGGTCACTTGGGGAACCACTCCGGCTATGACCATCGACATCGACGCTGCGATCCCGGCGCCGACGGACCCCGCCGAGGAGCGAGCCCTGAAGTACATGGGGCTCCAACCCGGGACTGCGATGCGGGAACTCCCCGTCCATACGGTGTTCATCGGGAGTTGCACCAACGCCCGGATCGAGGACCTTCGCGACGCCGCCCGCGTTATGCGGGGCCAAAGAGTGGCTGCGGGAGTCCGCGCGATGGTGGTTCCGGGAAGCCAGCAGACCCGCGAACAGGCCGAGCGTGAAGGGCTTGACCAAATCTTTAGAGAAGCGGGGATGGAGTGGCACCGCGCCGGGTGCAGTATGTGCCTGGGCATGAATGGCGACATCTTGCGACCCCAACAGCGCAGCGCCAGCACCAGCAACCGCCCCTATGAAGGTCGGCAGGGTCCCGGCTCGCGGACTCACCTCGTGAGTCCCATGACCGCGGCCGCCACCGCCATCGAAGGAAAATTTGCCGATCCTCGGCCGTATCTTGCATCGTAAAGAAGAAAGAACACCATGATGATTTCTCGCAACTATCTCGCCGGAGCTCTTCTCATCGGTATGGCGGCCCTTGCCTGTGCCCCCAAAGAGGAGACCAAAGTCGACAACATGACGGGTCAGCCGACCGTCGCCGAACCCGCCGCCAACAAGCCCGCTCCCCCGGCAGCCGGGGTGAAAGAGCTGGTCAAGAAAGACACCAAGCCCGGTGCAGGCAAGGATGCCGTCGCCAAAGGAGACCGCGTTTGGGTTCTCTACCAAGGCACCCTGATGGACGGGACCGAGTTCGACAGCAACATGGCTCCGGAAAAGGATCCGTTCAGCTTTTCGGTCGGCAATGGCCAGGTTATCGAAGGCTGGGACGAGGGCCTGATCGGCATGAAGCGCGGAGGCGAGCGCGAACTGACGATCCCTGCGGCGATGGCCTATGGCGAAGCCGGAAGCCCCCCCAAGATCCCCGCCAACGCGGATCTGAAGTTCAAGGTCAAGGTTCTGGAGATCCTGAAGCCGGGCGACGAAAACAACTTCTGGAAAGAGCCAATTAAGGCTGGCTCGGGCGTACCCGCGGCCAAGGGCGATACCGTGGTGGTGCACTACACCGGTACTCTTTCCAATGGCAAGAAGTTCGACAGTTCGCGCGATCGGAACGAGCCGTTTGAGGTCACCCTCGGCCAAGGTCGAGTGATCAAGGGCTGGGACTTCGGGATCGTCGGGATGCGGAAGGGCGAACGCGTGAAGCTGTATATCCCGCCCGCGATCGGGTACGGCGAGGCCGGCTCTCCCCCCGCCATCGGCCCGAACCAGCTGCTGATCTTCGATATCGAAGTTCTGGAAATCAAGCGCGGTTAAGGCGCAGAGCTGCCCCGGAAGAGAAGTCCGGGGCAGCAGAACTCTAGAGAGCTTAACTAGACCCTCAACTTAGGGGCGAATCTTCATCGGTTTGCCCGTCCCTGGGGTCCCTTTACGGGTGTCCCTGTTCTTGACCACGTTCAAATTGAGGATATAAGAGTCTCCGAGTCCCCCGTTGGTTACGCTGGCGAGGACCTGCCCCGAGTTATTGGCGGCAAAGAAGTGCTCAATTCGATAGTCTCCACCCGGTCCGGGCGGCTCGATTGAGAACGGACCCTTATGCATTGTGCCATCAAGATTGAGGATGGCGGGTTGACCTTCCCACCATAGATAGAGGTCGCCGTTATCCGTAAACTTTGCTACTCCAGCATAAGGGGAGGCATTAGTACTCTTTAGGATCCTCTCGATTCCCTGGGGGCTGCGGTACACGAGCCGAACCTTCCAGCCGAGGTTTGATCCCTCGGGCGCTTTTTCGATGAAGATGATTTCGTTTCGATTATTGAGGTCTCCTACGAATCGTTTTCCCAGGCTGACTTCCCCTGAGGTTGGAGACCATAGAAAGTAGTCGAAAGGCATCCCTGGAAACTCTTGAGTCGTATAGATATAGCTACCCCCTTCATTAAGGAACATCGGGCGATAGCTATAGTACGATCCTGCCGGGCGATGGTCAAAGTAGTGAACTTGTCTCGTTGGACTAATGAGTAATGGACGAATGACTTCTGCTTGGATACCAGCGATCCAGCCAGAATCGGTCACCAATGTGACCTCGTGGAGCCAAGTACTCCAGCGAATCCAATGATGTGGATTCACAAAATCCCTAGGGCTCGTCCAAAGGGCTCCGATGTACTCGACGTTGTAAATCGGAGTTGTGTGCAGTTTGCCTCCGATCAGGCCGGACGAGTTCACCGTCAACGCTATGGGTCGTCCGCCGGAAACTAACGATGGTTGCGCATCACCTGGCTTCCAGAAGTAGGAATAGGCATGTTCCCAGGTCGGGTAATCGGCTTGTTGGTGCAGTCCTACGGTGACATTGCCGTTTTCTGCTAACGCGCCATATTGGCCTAGGTACCAGGGCCGACCGATATTGAGAGTAAATCCCGCTGGTACGAACCTTGGTGTCGCCATGGCGCCTGCTCCCAGCATGGCGAGGCTACCAAGTACGGATGCTCGACTTGCTACCTTCCTGAGAGTCACTTTTCGACGCCAGAGGCCGACTAAGCCAGCGATGAGAGCCGCGAATGAGCCCGGCTCGGGGACCGGTTCGACTAGATAGTAGCCCTCGCCCAGGTTCCTGGGATCGGTTCCAACCACTATCGAACTACCGTTGTCGGACAGCTCATGGCCCAGAGTTGGAATCAGTCCGGCAGCATTGCGGCTAATGTAGACATCTCCTGTTTGAGGACTGTAAACTTTGACCGAGATATTTCGCCAAGGTCCGGAGCGGTCCGAATCAAGGTGCGTCGTCAATGCCCCGCCGACATTGTTCCATGCAAGATCATTAGATACATTTTCGACCGTACCGTCCCAGTTCAGCATCTTCGATAAGAATCGAAAACGCATGTCTTCAGTGCCAAATCGGATTGGCTCAATAAAGCCAATTGATCGGAACGATCCCGAAAGATCTAGAGTCCGAAGAGTCAATCCGAGTAGCTGTGTCCTGACCACCGATGCGATGCGGCCGTCCGGACCCGCCCACGTTCGTCCCCAATCTTGGGGGGAGGGGAGAGTCTGAAGCGTCATGCTTCCGTCTGGTGCAATCCAGAAGAGCTTTGACCTATTCGCCGAGAGCCCAAGGATCGTGCCATCTCTACGCTGGTAGAGTGCTCGCCCCAAGATTGTGCCGTCGGGAGCAGACTCGGGCAACATAACGACCTCGCCAGCTGGGGTGACCATGGCTGGCTTGTTATTGACCCTGCCGAGTACCGAGCCCAAAGGCGAAACTTGATCAAACACGCCTCCGGCGATTACTTTGCGGCCCGTCTGTTTGGTCCAGATTTCATTGGCCCTGAGCAGAACCGTTGAACCGCCGAAAGCCAAGTAATTCGGGGTGCCGTCGGCAATTCGATACGGGCGGAACTTGATTACGCCGCCTTGCGCAAAAACCCCAGCAGTCAGCGAACATGCCAAAACGGCGCCAAGAACTTTATGCATCTTCCTCTCCCGGCGGGCCGAAACAGAGCCGGACCGCACCTCTTTACTGTACAGCATCTTTGCGGAAATACAACGCAGAAGGACGATTTCTTTACCTAAACTCACAAAAATGAGCGAAGCCGGCAAGGCCGACCCGCCTGCCGACTTGCAACGGAAAGCTCCACCTGGGAACCCGATGAAGTGAGGTGACGTGAAGAAGGAGCATGACTCTCACGACGATCGCTTTCTTCGCCGTCGGCGCGCTGAGCGGGCCAGAGCCTAGCGCTCCCCTTCGTGGATTTCGACCGGTCACGATTCAGCAGATTCTAAATCGGCCGGTCTACGACCAGCGCGTCCGGTTCCGCGCGAGCCTTGAGTCCGAAATCGAGACTAATGAGTTTCGTCTGCGTGATGCCACCGGTCAGATCCGCGCCGAAGCAGGGCCCGAGTGGTATCAGTCGATTGAGCTTCCGGTTGGGGAAGAGTTCACGGTGTGGGGCGAGGTTGACTTTTACCGAAACCGACCGGAGATTGACCTCTGGCGAATTGAACTGAAAGACGGAAGGACGATCGAAATCCAAGGCGAAGGTCCCCCTCCCTGGGCTGGCCAAGAGGACCGGTAACCTCGGCGCTACTTCTGGAGTTCGACCACTGCCCGGTCGAATTCCTCTCCCCGCGCCGTCCGGTAGTGCCAGAGAACGGTGTTCTCCATAAAGCTCACGCCCTTGCCCTTGGTGGTGTGGGCAATGAGCACCTTCGGCTTTTGGGTCTCGCTCTCCATCGCTCGGAATTGGGCCCGGATGGCGTCGTGTTCGTGGCCGTTACACTCGTACACTGCCCATCCAAAGGCTCGCCACTTGTCGGTAAAGGGTTCTAGTTCGAGGGTCTCACTCACCGGGGCCAGGGACTGGATCTTGTTGTAGTCGATCACAGCAATGAGATTGCTGAGCTTGTGGTGTCCGGCAAAGAGAATCGGCTCCCAGTTGCTACCCTCGTCCATCTCGCCGTCGCTGAGGAGGACGACGACTCGGTTCTTGCGACCGTCGAGCTTGGCCGCGAGTGCCATTCCTGCCCCGACGCCCAGCCCGTGGCCCAGCGATCCGGTCGAAAGTTCGACTCCCGGCATCTCCAAATGGGTCACGTGGCCACTGAGCTTGCTACCGTCCTGATAGTGGGTTTCAAGTCGCTCGATTTCGAAGAATCCGCGCTCAGCGAGGGCGGCATAGACCCCGGCACCGGCGTGACCCTTGCTGAGGACGAACCGGTCGCGATCGGCCCAAGTCGGGTTCTTGGGATCCACCTTCAGCTCGCCACCATAGAGCACGCCTAAGACGTCGGCCATGCTCAGCACCGCGCCGATGTGCGAACTCCCTCCGCGGCTGGTCATGCGCAGGGCATGGAGGCGGATACGTTTCGCAAGTTCGACGCTGGAGAGTTCGGTGGAGACGGCCATCAGGAGTTCTAGTTTACATGTCCGGGCCGAGCGCAGACCCGACCCCGTACCAGTTCCGAGGGCGAAGGACTGCCCCAAACGGCTAGAATAGAGGTTCCGCGAGTCGGCCCCGAGGGCGAGATCAGGGCTGAGCGGAGCGAAGGGGCCCCTGATCGGGTTTGGCCTCGGGACGGGGCCGCGAGCGTGCCCCCAACTTGCCTATGCGAGACGCATTTATATCGAAATTGGCGGAGTTGGCCGAGAGCGACTCCCGCATCTTCCTCATCACCGGCGATCTCGGATTCGGAGTCCTCGATGACTTCGCCAAGCGCTTCCCCAAGCAGTTTCTGAATGCGGGTGTGGCCGAGCAAAACATGACCATGCTCGCCACTGGGCTTGCGATGGAAGGACGGATCGTTTACACCTATTCGATCGGAAACTTTCCCACCCTGCGCCCGCTGGAATTCATCCGCAATGACGCCTGCTATCACAAGGCCAATGTCAAGGTCGTCTGCATCGGGGGAGGATTCAGCTATGGCGCGTTGGGGATCAGCCACCATGCCACCGAGGACCTTTCAATCCTGCGCGCGCTTCCTGATATCACGGTCCTGAGCCCAGGCGACGACCACGAAGCCCAGGAGTGCACGGTCGCCGCGGCCGAGACCCCGGGGACTGTTTATCTTCGCCTCGACCGAGCGAGCATGACCATCGACGAGCCCACCGCCGAACCCTTCCAACGAGCCAAAGCTCGGAAGATCCGCGAGGGCCGTGACGTCACCTTGGTCTCGACGGGGGGAATGTTGGGCGAAACCCTCAAGGCGGCCGATTCTCTTGCCACTCGTGGGATCCAGGCCCGGGTCCTCAGCCTCCACACGATCAAGCCGATCGATCGGGCGGCGCTGATCGCGGCGGCGAGTGAGACGGGCGGATTGGTCACCATCGAAGAGCACACCGTTGACGGTGGCCTCGGGGGGGCTGTGGCCGAAGTTCTTCTTGAGAGCGGCGTGGTTCCGGCTCGGTTCAAGCGGATCGGGCTACAGAGCAAATTCAGCAGCGTGGTCGGTTCTCAGGAGTATCTGAGAACCCGTTATGGGCTCGATGCCCCGGCGATCACCGAAGTCACTTCGGCGATGCTCCGGGGCCCAGCAATCCGTCTCGGTAACCAGGAAGGAGTCCTCACCCCATGAACCCCACCCTCACAACCGACCCCTTGACGAGCTACACGAGCGTCACCGAGATGCCCGGGCAGGGGCAGACCAAAGAAGGGATGAGCATGCTGGTGACGCGGTATGTCACCGCCGCTCGCATGGCCAAGGGCAAGGATGTCCTCGACGTGAGTTGCGGGCCGGGGATGGGGATCGGGCTCCTGCTGCAGGAGGCCAAAAGCGTGACCGCAGGCGACTTCGACACCGATATGGTGGCCAAGGTCAACGAAACCTACAGCGGTCGGGTCACCGCCCAACAACTCGACGCAACGGCGCTTCCGTTCGCGGATTCCAGCTTCGACCTCGTGCTGATCATGGAGTCGATCTACTTTATGCCCGAGGGCCAAAGAGCCATTACGGAAGCGGCCCGGGTTTTGCGCCCAGGCGGAAAGCTCTTTATCGCGACTGCAAATCGGGATTGGACGAGCTTCAATCCAGCCCCGATGACCCATCACTACTTCACCGCCGCCGAGCTGGTTGGCCTTTTCCAAAAGCACGGTCTGCAACCTGAGATTAAGGTCGGGTTCCGCGATGAACCGGCAGGCATTAAGGGCAAGATCTTTAGCGTGGTCCGAAAGCTTGCCGTCACTTTCCGCCTAATCCCCGACACCATGGAGGGCAAGGAAAAGCTCAAGCGGCTTGTCTATGGCCCCCTGCCGACGATGCCGGATGTACTGAAAGAATCCGATGCTGAGTTCCATGAATTTGTGGATTTAGGGGGGAACGAAGTCCCAAAAGACTACAAAGTCGTCTATGCTATCGGGACAAAGGGGTAGCCTTAGCGGCTGAATCCTAGTGCCTCAGGACGAGGCAATCTGAAAGGGGTATGGATACGAGATCTCTGATACGTGATGCGATGAGCAAACCCGGCGCCCGGTGGGCCCGGTTTTTCCGCGACCTTGCGATGGATCTCGGCCTGATCTTCGGCTCCCTTTGGCTTGCCTTTCAGCTCGTTTGGGAGTTCCAAACTCCGCTCCCGTTCGGCACCTTTGCCCTCCGATTTGGCATGCCGATCCTAGTCATCGGGATGCTTTTGCTGGCCTGGCGGGGCGCCCACCGGATCAATGCTCGGTATCTGGGCCTCTATGACTTTGCAAACCTCGCTCTCGTGGTTGGGTTGCTGTCCAGCGCTCTGGTCGCCATTGAGGTGGCAACTGAATTCACCCAAAGCATCCGGGGGCTCGTTGTTTTCCCCGTTCTGTTTGGTTTCCTTTCACTCAGCTTGCTAAGTGGGTTGCGCATCGTTCAGCGACAGGTCGATTGGCAAGTCGCAGTGAGCCGTGGACGGCGCAACAAGCGTCGGACTCTGATCGTCGGAGCCGGTGACGCCGGAGAGATGATCGTGCGAGAGATGACCCGCTCGCCGCACTCCGAGCATCAGCCAGTCGGATTCGTCGATGACAATCCCGACAAACGCCTCCTCACGATCCACGGAGTCCGCGTGATGGGGCGTACGGAACTGATCCCGCAGATCGTCGGTAAGCACAATATCGACGAGGTCATCCTCGCCGTTCCCAGTGCCAGTGGAGCCGTCATTCGCCGGATTTTGGAGCTCTGCGACCAAGCTGAAGTCCCCGTGCGCACGCTACCGCCGGTCGCTCAGATTCTGAATGGTGAGGCCCGCCTTCAGCGCACTCTGCGCCATGTGGATATCGAGGACCTTCTTCGGCGCGCTCCGGCCCAAACCGACATCAGCCGGGCGGCGGCCTACATCTCGGCCGAAACCGTCCTCGTGACCGGTGGAGGAGGCAGCATCGGGTCCGAGTTGGCTCGTCAAATCGCCCAGATTGCTCCCGCAAACCTGATCCTGCTTGGCAAAGGTGAGAACTCGGTTTATGAGATCGAACAGGAACTGATGAATGAGATGGGGTTCGCCCCGACTTGCGTCATCGGTGATGTTCGCGATCGGGCGTCGATGGAGCGAATTTTCCGGCAGTACAGCCCGACGGTCGTGTTCCACGCCGCCGCCCACAAGCACGTACCGCTGATGCAGGGCAACCCGATCGAGGCGGTCAAGAACAACGTCTTTGCCACCGAACTGCTCTGTGAGCTCTCGGCCCGATTCGGGGTCCGAAAGTTCGTCTATATCTCCACCGATAAAGCGGTCAAGCCCAGTAGCGTGATGGGCGCGACCAAACGGGTCGGAGAGATGATCGTCCGGGCGTGGGCCCAGCGCAGCGAAACGGAGTTTGCCATCGTGCGCTTTGGGAACGTCCTGGGAAGCCGAGGGTCGTTGATCCCGGTCTTGAAGAAGCAGATTGCCCGTGGTGGTCCAGTCCGGATCACCCATCCGGACATGACTCGGTACTTCATGACGATCCCCGAGGCCGTCCAGCTGATTCTGCAAGCCGGAGCCATGGGGAGCAAGGCCGAGCTCTTCATCCTGGACATGGGCGAGCCGGTCAAGATTTTGGATCTGGCCAAGGACCTGATCCGACTCCACGGTCTGACTCCCGGCGAAGATATCGAAATCCAGTTCGTGGGGATGCGCCCGGGAGAAAAGACCCACGAAGAGCTGGTCTACGAACAGGAGCAACTGCAACCCACCGAGCATAGCAAGATTCGAGTCGTCAGCAACGAGGGCGAAGTCAACTTCGAATGGCTCAAGAGCGAGATTAACCGGCTGCAAGAATTGACCCACAATGGAGAGCCCGAGGGACTGCGACAGGCGCTCATGGAGATCGCCTGGGGCAAGAGCGAGGTTCCCTTCCGCTATGCGGTGATCGAGGACTCGGCGGTGCCCCATGAAGATCGAGATCCAGCTCAGTCCTGACGCGGCCGTTCCGATCTATGCCACCCCAGGGGCCGCCGGTGCCGACCTGACGTGCGCAGAATCCATCACGCTCCAACCCGGAGAGAGACGCTTGGTGCCGACGGGTCTTCGGATGGCGATTCCGGCTGGGTATGAGGTCCAGATACGCCCTCGTTCTGGGCTAGCCTTGCGCCATGGAATCTCGATGGTGAACACGCCGGGAACGATCGACAGCGACTATCGAGGCGAAATCGGGGTTCTCCTGATCAATTTGGGTTCGGAAACCGTCGTTCTTGAAAAAGGAGAACGTGTCGCCCAAATGGTCCTTGCTCCGGTGGTCCAGGCTGAGTTTGAACTTGTCGATGAACTCCAGCCCAGTGACCGTGGGGAAGGAGGCTTTGGGAGCACCGGGACGACCCGCCTCACCTGACCATGGAATTGGCCCCTGAACTTGATCGATTGCTGGCCCAGGCCAACGTCCACCGTTTGCGGCGTCAATACGCCGAAGCGAGGGAGACGGCGCTGAAGGTTCTTCAAGAAGATCCCAAGAACGTCGACGCCCATCGCGTCCTAGGAGATTTGGCCTACGATCAAGACAAGCTTGATGAGGCCAAGGAGTGGTACGAGCTGACTCGTGATCTTGCTCCCAATAGCCCTGCCGATGCCGACCGACTGGCCCTCATCGTGCGGCGGTTAGAATCCCAAAATGGGGCCCCGAGTGGCACCGTTCCGAAGCCCAAAACGGCGCTCGTGGCCATTTTGGCGGTCGCGTTTTTGGCCTCGGTGATCTTCGCCAGCTACCTCGCGGGGCAGTCTGGGGCGGGGTCCAAGGCGGATCCCCTGGCGGTCGTCGATAGTCCGACCGAACTCGGCAACCCGAAGTACGATCCACCGGTCAAAAATCCCTCGACCCAGGCCAGTGAAGTCGAAAAACCGGTTCCGTCAGAAAGCATTCCGGTCGCTCAGCCCAATGAGGATGACGACTCCAGCCGTTTTTGGCAGAAGCGACTTGGACCCGATGTCCTCTCCGCCATCCGCGATCCCCGAGGACCCAGTCTTATTCTCACCTTGAAGGTTGGTGAGAAAAGCTCGGCCGAATCGGTGGCCGCGGCCCAGGCCGGAGCCGCACTCGAAGCGGATTCCAATCTGGTGGGGGTGGCGGTGCGCGTCCAATGGCAGTCGACGGTGATCTATGCCGCCGATCTTCGGCGCGACGATTGGGCGAATCGCGGCTCGGCTGATCCGGTAACGCTTCTGCGCCGAGTCTGGAAAGGCGGAGCAGCCGCCGACTAGACTCCCGCGAGCTGGGCTCGATTTTTCCAGGCGAGAAAGGCTCCGCCCAACACCAAGCCGGCTCCGACCTGAAGCGCGACCGGCATCCCTTTGGCTTGAGCCAGAGCCCCCAAGAAGGGCATCGAGAGCGGCCCAAATCCGCTGATCGCCCAAATGTGCAGGGCAAGTACGCGGCCCCGCAGATGGTCGGGACTCAGGAGCTGGAACAACGTGTTGGTGGTGTTGAAGAGCATCACCCCGCTGGCCCCCGCGATCGCCAAGAGGGGATAGGCCAGCCATGGCTCCCGAACGAATGAGAGAAGGAGGAGGGCCATTCCGATCGAGACCATCGCTAGCCGGGAGAGGAACCCCTTGAAGGGTCGATCCGCAAGGGCCATGAGAGTGATGAGTGCCGTCATGGTTCCAACCCCGACGGCGGTCATCGCGAATCCGAGACCCGCCTCGCCGAGGCCCAACATGTCTTTGGCGATGGCGGGCATCATCGGCAGATAGAACATGGCGAACATGCTCACGGTGATCTCCATCAAAAGGAGCATCCTTAGTCGTCGGTCCCGCCAGGCATAGCGCATTCCCTCGCTTACGAGGTCGAGAATCGGAGCTCGTTCGGCCGCGCGAGTGCTGATATCGGTTCGAATCGCCAAGAGGGCAAAGATCAGCGCCAGGTAGCTGAAACCGTTGGCCAGGTAGCAGATTTGGGGTCCCACGAGGGTCAGCAAGATCCCTGCGACTGCCGGACCCAGGATCCGGGAGAGGTTGAAGGTCATCGCGTTGACGGGCACCGCGGCGGGAATATCTTCGGGGGGGATGATGCTACTGACCAGTGATTGCCGGGCCGGAGTCTCCACCGTGTTCATCACGCCATTGATGAGGGCGACGGCGAGGATGTGCTCATAGCGGACCCAGCCCATCGTCACTCCGAGGGCCAAGATCAAAGCGTTTGTCCCATACACCGCCTGACAAGTGATGAGAAGTCGGCGGCGGTTGAGAGAATCCACCAGCGCTCCCCCAAAGGGACCAAGGATCGCCATCGGGATCATGGCGCAGAAGGTCACCCAGGCAAGTTTGCTCCGGTCGCCGGTCATCTCATAGACCAGCCAGCCCTGCGCGGTGGTTTGAATCCACCCGCCCATAAAGCTGAAAAAGGCCCCGAACCAAAGGAGCCGAAAATCGCGATATTGGAACGACCGCCGCACATTCTTGGCGAGGCGGTCGCCGATCGCTTGGAGCATCAGACCCCTATGTTACTGTGCAAAGCTCGGATCGGGGTGCGGCCGTGGGGTGAGGAGGCTCTCGTAGACGTCGTCGATCTTGTCGAGCATTGATTCGACGCTGTATCGGTCCCTGGCTTCGGCTTCGGCATTCTCGGCGATGCAGGCGGCCCACTTCGGGTCGTCGAGGAGGGTCGTGATTCCTCGGGCCAAGGCGTCCACCGATTCCGGTTCGATCAGCAAGCCTAGTTCGGGGCGGTGGAGGAGTTCGGGGATGCCTCCGACGCGGCTGGCGACGAGCGGAGTCCCCACCAGCATGGGTTCCACCGAACTCAGGCCGAACGGCTCGAACCTCGACGGGACGACGGCGACTTCGGAGGCCCGCAGCAGCTTGGCAATGTCCCGCCGAAATCCGAGCCGGTGGACCCGGGAGGCAAGGCCCAGCTCTTTCGCGCGAGTGAACACCGACTCCGCGAAGATGGGATCTTCATCGGCACCGACGATCAAGAAATGGACATCGGGATAGGCCGGTGCGATTTGGGCCGCGGCCTCGATCAAGAGGTCTTGCCCTTTCTGGTGTCGAATCCGAGCGGCGAGGGTCACGAATCGCAAGGGCCCCTTCAGGTCCAGTTCTTCGGCCACAACCTCGCGGGCGAGGGAGCGCGACATCCGAGAGTCGGGATCCTGCCGAATCGGCGACCCGTTGAGAATCGTGTGGATCTTGCCGGGGTGGATCCGGTGCTGTTTTTGGTAATACTCGTTGACCGAGTTACTGACGGCAATCAGGGCTCCGCGTCCGGCGGCGATGCGGTGGCTAATGTCCCGGCTATAGACGTGAAGGTGGTCCACGACGGGGATTCCAGATAGTATGCTGGCCCCGACGGCCACATAGGTCCCGCTGCTGAGGTGGCTGTGGAGAATGTCGATGCCGAGGTCCCGGCAGGCGGTGGCAAACTTGGCGGGGGCACTGAGGGGACCGATCTTGGGTTCGAGAACGTCGATCCCGCGCTCTTCCAGATACTCCCTGAGCTTGCCCTTTTCTCGGAATCCGACGTAGACCTGGTGGCCCCTAGCGCGCTGGCCCTGAACGATGGTGAGGACCATCTGCTCGGTACCGGCAAACTCAGTGGTTCCGATCAGGTGCGCGATTCTCATGCCATAGCGATTGTGGCTGATATGGACTCCTCAGTGGGCGCGGCCCTTATCCCTTTTGCAGCGCCAGAGCGGCCCCTCCGAGGATTCCGGCATCATCAATGTGTTCGGCCTGACGGATCGTGCAGTCCGCAAAAAGGGACGGAATAGCGACATTTTCTGCCGCATCAATTGCGGGTTCCAGCAGAAATCTTCCGGCCTTTGCGATCTGTCCTCCTACCGCGAGGATGTCGGGGGCAAAGAGGTTGATGAAATTTCCTAACCCGACCCCGAGCGATGTCCCTACCTCGCGATAGACCTCAAGGGCGAGAGCGTCCCCTTTTTCGCAGGCTTCGGTGAGGAGGTGGGGGGTCAGATTATTCAGGTCACCGTCAACCATTTCATGGATCAGGCTCGGGCGGCCTCGGCGAAGCTTGTGCTGAGCGCGTTGGATGATCGCGTCCTTTTGGCAATAGGCTTCGATCGCCCCATAGGTCCCGGCTCGGCAGTCGAGCCCGTTTTGCTGAATGATCGTGTGCCCTAGTTCGGCCCCGCCCTTGTTGCCTCCTAGCAACAAGACCGGCCCGGTAACGGGACCCTGCAAGCTTTGGGGGCCAAAGACCACGCCCCCGCCGATCCCGGTCCCGATGGTGACCATGACCAAGCATTTGGCCGATCCGCGACCCGAACCAAATTGGTACTCGCCGAGGGCGGCGAGATTGGCGTCATTGCCCATGGTGACGGCCATGCCGAGCTTTTGGCGGAGCGGCTGGGTGATGGGCACATCTTGCCAGTAGTGAAAGACTTCACCCTCGTAGTAGCCAAAGTTCGGGGCCCATCGAACGAGCCCGGAGTCGTCGTCGACATGACCGGGAATGGCGATCCCGACGGCTTCGGGGGGTTGTTCCGCGCTCGCCGTGGCTTGCCGAATCACCCCTGCTAAAGCGTCTAGAATCCGCTCGGTTCCTTGTTGGGCGTTGGACTTCTGCTCGTACCGGTGACCGGCTGGGGTTCCGTCCTGGAAGAGGGCTTGAGCTCGAACGTTGGTACCCCCGAGGTCCACTCCGATCACGCATCGACGATCCATCGGATCGGAAGTGTATTCCCAACGGCCATAATTCAACCATGCACGATGTGGTGATTTTGAGTGGAGTCCGCACTCCGATTGGCGCTTTTCAGGGAGCCTTGAGCTCGCTGACCGCTCCGCAGCTTGGCTCGGCCGCGATCCGGGCCGCACTGGAGCGCGCTGGAGTGGCTTCCTATGCGGTGGATGAGGTGATCATGGGCTGCGTTCTGACCGGGGGAATGGGTCAGGCTCCAGCACGACAAGCGGCGCTCGGGGCGGGGGTGCCGAATTCGGTGCCCTGTCTCACGATCAACAAGGTCTGCGGATCGGGGATGAAGGCGGCGATGCTGGCGGCCCAGGCGATCAAACTCGGTGATTCGGCCGTCGTGGTTGCGGGCGGAATGGAGAGCATGACTAATGCGCCTTACGCCATGCCGACCGCCCGGGCCGGGTTCCGGATGGGCAACGCGACGGCGATCGACACCATGATCCATGACGGGTTGTGGGATCCCTACAACAATTGCCACATGGGCAACTGTGGCGACGCCACGGCGAACGAACTGAAATACAGTCGCGAGCAATTGGACGAATTCTCGGCCGAGAGTTACCGCCGGGCCCAAACCGCCCAAAAGGAGGGTCGCCTGGCCGAAGAGATCGTCCCAATCGCGATTCCTCAGCGAAAAGGTGATCCGGTCGTGATCGAGCATGACGAAGAGCCAGGACGAGGAAAGCCCGAGAAATTGCCCGAACTCCGGCCCGCCTTCGACAAGAATGGAGTCACCACGGCCGGCAACGCCAGCAGCATCAACGACGGGGCAGCCGCGATGGTGCTCGCGAGTTCGGAGGCGGCCGCGGCGAATGGCTGGGCTCCCATTGGCCGAGTCGTCGGATACGCCACCCACGCTCAAGAGCCCCAGTGGTTTACGACTGCTCCGGCGGCGGCGGTACAAAAGCTCCTTGCGCAGAGTGGCCTGAGTGTCGCGGATATCGACTTGTTTGAGATCAACGAGGCCTTTGCCGTGGTGGCGATGGCGGTCGCCGATAAGGTGGGGATCCCCCGAGAAAAGCTGAACGTGAACGGCGGAGCGGTCGCGATCGGGCACCCGATCGGAGCGACGGGAGCGCGGCTGGTGCTGACGGCGCTGCACGAACTCCGTCGACGGGGGCTCAAGCGGGCAATCTGCAGCCCGTGCATCGGGGGCGGAGAAGCGACGGCGGTACTGATCGAAGCTTTCTGAAAGCCTTAACACAATCCTAACAACGATCCCAGGCAAACTGAAGGCATGTTGCTTGGGATCTTGTCTTGTGCGCTTCTCGTTACCCAGCCTCCCATCACTGATAAGGTGGGGGACAAAACCTCGAAGGGGACTCTTGTTCCGACGGGACAGTATGTGAAGCCCGTTGGGGAGCGGCTAGCCCTTACCGGTCGCCCGGTCGATCTGGTGGTCAGCCCAGACGGACGCTATGCTTACGCCAAACATAATTCCGGCCTCGTCAGCATCGACGTGAGGACCTGGAAAGTGATCCAGTCGCTGGACATCAGCGGGGGGTCTTCTTGGTACGGTCTGGCGATCAACCCTACCGGGACCAAGCTCCTGCATACCAACTCCGCGAACCGGTTGACGGTATTGACCCTCGCATCAGGCCGGATGACGGTTAGCCAGAACATCACCCTACCGAACGCCCGGGTTGGGGGCAATCCTTTTCCGACCGGAGTTGCTTTCAGTCCGGATCAGCAGTCGGCGCTGGTCTGCTTGAACCGCGACAACTCAGTCGCGATCGTCCCCTTTAACGGGGCTGCGATCCAAAAAGTCGACGTAGGAATTGCTCCCTACGCGGTTCGGGTAGACGGTAACTTTGCTTATGTCACGGCGTGGAGCGAGAAGCCATGGACATCGGCCAAGACGGCTCAGAGTTCTGGAACCCAAGTGCCAGTCGATGCCAAGGGGGTCGGCACAAACGGGTTCCTTTCTAAAGTCGACCTCAATACCAAAACCGTCGCTCGTTCGGCGAAGTTGCCGCTCCAACCTTGTGAGATCGTGTCGCACGGCGGAAAACTGTACGTTCCTGCGGCGAACGCCGACGTCGTCAGTAGCCTGAATCCGGAGACGCTGACCCGCCAGGATATTCCCGCTCGGCTTGGCAACATCTATGGGTCGGCCCCACAGTCGGTGGCCATTGACGCGGCCAAGAACCGGATGTGGGTGGCCCTCGGCGCGCAGAACAAGGTGATCGCGATCCAGCTCTCTTCGGGCAAGATTGAGGGCGAATTTCCGACCGATTGGTATCCGAGTGCGGTCCGGATTGCGGGGGAACATCTCCTGGTGACCTGCGCCAAGGGTGAGGGGTCGCGGAATAAGCCGGCCGGCGCCCAAGGTTACGGAGTCTATCAGTTCACCGGATCGGTACTAAAGGTCCCCCGGTCCATTCGCCTTGCGAAGCCCGCCGAAGGGATTGTTCAGCTGCAAGCTCGGGAAAAGATTGCCCCCCGCGCAATCCCGGAGCGACCGGGTGAGCCTAGCCAGATTGAGCACGTGCTCTACATCATCAAGGAAAACCGGACCTACGACCAGGTGTTTGGCGACATGCCGGAGGGCGACGGCGAGCCGAAGCTCTGCATTTTTGGGGAAGAAATCACTCCCAACCACCACGCCCTTGCGCGCCGATATCCGCTACTGGACAACTACTATTGCAATGGGGTCCTCAGCGCGGACGGGCACACCTGGGCAACCGAAGGAAACACGACGACCCAGCTGGAGCGATCCTTCGGCGGGTGGACTCGAAGCTATCCCTTTGGCGATGACCCCTTGGCCGTCAGTAAGCCGGGCTACATCTGGAACCAGGTTCTGGCGGTGGGGAAGACTTTCCGGAACTACGGCGAATTCGACTATGCCGGGATCCAGCCGAGCGGGAGCTTTTTGGATGTCTATCGCGACTTCATCAGCAACGGCGGGAAGTACACCTTCACGCAGAACATCGGCGTCGAGATGATGCGGCGGTATGCCGCGCCGGGAGTGCCAGGTTGGAACATGGGCATTCCCGATGTCCTGCGGGCAGACCGGTTCATCAAGGACTTCAAGCAGCTTGAGGCCCGGAATGCTGTGCCGAACTTCATGATCCTCTATCTGCCCCAAGACCACACCAGCGGAGGCGCGACCGGAATGCCGACTCCTCGGGCTCACATGGCGGATAACGACCTCGCGCTGGGCCGAGTGGTGGAGGCGATCAGCAAGAGTTCGATCTGGAGCAAGACCGCGATCTTCGTGAATGAAGATGATCCCCAGGCCGGATTCGACCACGTGGACGGACACCGCTCGCTCTGCTTGGTGATCTCGCCCTACACCTACGGAAAGCGAACGGTCAGCACGTTCTACAACCAAGTCAGTGTCCTGCGGACGATCGCCCAGATCTTCGGCGCAAAGCCAGTGAATGCTTTTGACTCGGTGACGGCACCCATGTTTGACCTCTTCCACGAGTCTCCGAACCTGGCGACCTACACGGCGTTGCCCAATCGCGTTCCGCTGGATGAGATCAATGGGGGGACGGTCCCGAGCGTAAACCTCTCCAAGCCGGACCTGCTGGATGAAGATTTCTTCAATCGTCAGATCTGGGCTGCGGTGCGACCGGGAGAGCCGTATCCGGCGGAGTGGGCTGGACCCCACGGACGAGGGCTCGCGGCCAAGGGGCTAAAGCTCGACCCGAGTGGCGTTCAGGAAGACGACGACTGACCAAACCAAGCGTCGGCGGCGAGGACGCTCATGGTCTCGCCGTCGACCGCGCAAAGGAGCTCTCCATCGGGTCCGATGCCGATTGCGTCGGCGAGGTCTCCATTGGGGAGCTGGTACTTCTTGCCCGGAGTGTCATCAAACATCGACCAGATGGTCTTGAGATCGGACCAGTTATTCGGTTCGGGCAATAACTGGAGCTGTTGGCCCAGCGCGGCGAGGATCTCTTGGGGCTGTTTGTGGCCGGGAATGTTGGCGGCTCGGTGCTGCAGCGCCTCGGGAAACTCCTGGACCGCGAGATTGAGTCCGAGCCCAACCACGGGGATCAAGACTCCATCGGGATTTTTGATCACATGGGTGATGAGCCCGCCCACCTTCTTGCCGCTTAGGACAAGATCATTGGGCCAGCTGATGCGGGCATGAGATGCTCCAGCGGCGGCCAGTCCGACGGCCATCCCGATGAGCCAGGGTTTGGGATGGTCGGCGTAGTCGTGGAAGATCAACGAGAGGGTGAGAGATTCTCCCTGGCGGCTGTGCCAGTCACGGTTGAACCGCCCAAAGCCCTGTGTCTGTTGGTGGGCAAGAACGGCACCGATGCCCGCCGATTGGCCCAATGCCACGAGGTCATTCGCGTGGGTTTGGGTGCTGGCGAGTTCGACGTGCTCTTGGATAGCGCCGGATTGGAGCGGAGACTTCATCTCTCCTTAATCTTGGTCGATTTGAAGCTCCGCGCGTGCGGCGATTTCTTCGGCCAGAATTTCGTAGTTTGCCTCCATTCCGTTGCGTTCCCAGCCGATTGGGGCTTTTGTAGGGCCGCTGACAACGTAGCCCGGAGGGCTGATTTTGACCGAACCTTGAGCCAAGATCAGCACAAAATCATCACCGGAATGTCGTATTGCGCGAATATCTCGGTAAGGAATTCGCCGCGAGGTCCCGGGTCGCTGGATCTCGAGGTCCGAATCGTGCAGGAGGTAGCTTGTGGCGGCGGCGGCGAGATGAGCAATGTCGGCGGCGGCGCTTCGCCCAACATCCAAGATCGCGCTTGCTGTTTGCTTGAGATCCTTGCCGAGGGTTCGTTCTCCGGCTCGCTTGAGGACACTTTCCCCCTTGCGGGCAGCCTTTTCACGCATGCCACTGGCACCTTGTTGGAGCCATCGAATGGCAGGATCGGGTCGGTAGCGGACGATGGAGTCCATAGGTTCTCCTATAGAATACGCCGCCCAGCGCGCGGGGTTGGGACTTTAGAGCTTTTCGAGCAGAGGGCGAAGGCGTTCGGCCCGGCGTCGGTCTAGGTGGGGCGCCGATTCACCGCTTCGGACGTCGAGGGCTCCGATCCATTCATCGATCCGTCGGGCGCTGACGGCGGGCCCGAAATCACCCATCGCCGCCGCCAACCGAACCCAGGCCAGAACTCGGAGGGCGTCGCTGAACTTGATCTCGCGTTGCCTTACGGCGAAAACCACCGCCTCTTCGACCAGCCGATTCCGCTCGGTGGTATCGATGGCCGCGCGGGACTCGGATTCGCGCTGGAGCAAGAACTCGATGGCCCCGCAAAAGCTGGAGTTGAATGATTGGGTTTGGCTGATCTGAAAGAATGCCCCTACACCCCTGCTCGACTCGCCGAAGAGCCCCCGGACCACGACCCCGCGATCGATGAGCGCCTCGAAGACGGACTTGAGTTGCTTGCCGTGGGCCAGGGCGACAAGGTGCACGAGAGCCGAGGCGCGTTGGCCCGAGCCGAGGTTGCTGGGAGAGCTGGTCAGGAATCCGAGCCGGGGGGTGTGGGCAAATTGGAGCTGATTTTCGAGTTGGCTGTGGGTTCCTTGCAGCTGGTCGAGGGCTCCGGTGGGATTCCAGCCGGGGCTCAGGACCTGAAGCCGAAGGTGGTCTTCTTCGTGGATCATCGCGGACTGAGAACGGGTGGGATCCACCAGGAGCCAGCGATGGGGAAGAAACGTATCGAGATCGGGAGATAGCAGCCGGGAGCTCAAATAGAGATCCCGCTCGACCTCGCTGAGCCGACTGAGGTGTTGCCAACCTGAGAGCGGCTGAGCATTGAGGAGCCGGCGAGTGACTTCCTCCAAATCGGTGGGAGCGGCCGCGCAAGGAAAAGGATAGGGCGGCAAGTTCCGCGCCACGCGGAGCCGGGTGCTGAGGACGATCTCTCGGTGGGGACCATCGTCCGCCAACCACGCCGCTGGTGGTGCTGAGCGGGTTACCCACTCATGCCACGTTTCGGTCGGCAGGCTGGCCATTCTCACGTGGACGATTTTACTTGGACTCTTGGTCGTCTAGAATCTTTAGCGATGTTGCTTTGGACGATGTTGATGCTGGGCCAGGTGGCCGCGCCGGAAGATCAGGCGTACATGCGGGAACTGCGTCGGGGCCAAGAGAAGGCGGTGGACCTGATGATCCGGGTGGACCTGCAGCCGCTCGCCAAGCCCCAGAAGTCTCCGAAGCATGGCTGGGACTTCCCCCACGTCGCCAGTGGATTCGGTCGTCCGGCAGGGAACGAGGGGCCCCTCAACCTCCGGTTCCGAGTCTTCTCTCAGTTTCGGCGGACTCAGGGAGACATCGCCGACCCGATCACTCGGATGCTGATCCGCCTTTGGGACCAGAACTATCGGCGTTTGCAACTGGACCACGGGGCTCGGTTTGCCCGCCTAGTGGATGTCTATCTTTGCTTTGGCGGAAAGGCGGGCGGCGAGCAACTTTTTGATCAAGAAGAGCGCAACGGCCAGATGGTCCCGGTCAACACGATCTATCTGTATGAGATCACCAGCTTTACCGACCCGATGGAGATGGCCCGAGAGATCGCCCACGAGTACGGACACGCCACGTTGCCCCCGATCGGCGGCTTTACCCAACCCGAGTTTTGGGTCAACGGTGATCTGGGAGAACGTCTCTTTCTCAAGTGGAAACTGGAGGCGCTCGAAAAGGGCGAGATCACTGAGCGAGACGTCATGAACGTCCCGCTGGCGACTCTCAAGGATTGGGTCGGCAAGAAGGTGACCCCGCTGAGCGATGCGGTTTGGAACCAGGGGCCCCGACTTCCGATCCTGAAGGGCAAGGATCTGGTCGCCCTCGATGCGTTTTTGGGCTTGGTTCTCTTTGCCGATGAGATCCTTCCCGACGAGATTTTGGGGACGACCCTCTTTGCCAATGCCGATGAGACCGCCACCGGATTTGAGAAGGCGCTTCGGGAGACCCTAAAGGAGGGGCCGGGCTTCACGATTGCGAGCAAAAAGTGGATTGGGAAGACGGTCTGGCTACCACTGGAAGGACGCTCGGTGAAGGGTCTCCGTCGGTTGAGCGCCGGGAAGGGTTGGACTTCGGGGGTCGTCGAGGCGGACTCGCTGGTGGTGGCGGAGAAGGCGGCCAAGGAGTGATCGGGTGGTTTGTTTCGCGAGCTCTTGGCTGACTTAGCGCCTCGGCCCGGGGCGGCGAGCGATCTAGACCGCCGTGGACTGCGGGAGTCTTTGTTTGACGACTTGCTCGGCAAGGGCTTGGCTTATCGTCATTCCGTGTCCCCCGACCCCGTTGACTAAGGTCGTCGATGGAGTCAACGGAATGACGACATAGGGCTCGCTCGCGCACTTTGCGTACTGGCCGGTCCACCTCTCGAAGACGCTCCAACGGTCTGCCGGCAAGAATCGGTCGAGTTCACGCTCGATCACGGCTTGGACCCGCTGATTGGAAGTGATGTCAAAGCTGGTCCCATATTCATGCGAATCGCCGATAGTGAGGGTGCCATCCGGATGTTGAGCGACCAGGATGTGGACTCCAGCTTCCAAGGCATCGGGCGCGGTCTCTTGCCAACGATCACGGACGGCGGGAAGGGCCGGCAATGGAGCAAAGCTCTCGTAGTGGAGCAGGGTGAGTCCCGCGCATAGGTGGGGTCCGGGTTGTGGCACAGGGGCGTTCCACCGAGCTCGGAGCATCTCAAGCTTGCAGAGCCGAATGCCTTTTTCGGTCAGGAGATCGGAAAACAGATGGTGGAGGACATGGCCGCTACAGACAAAGACGTGGTCGGCTTCTTCGACCCCGTGACGATGGACCACTCGGTTTTCGGTGATCTCGTGCGCGGTCGTGTTGAACCGAATCTGCACCCCCAATTTGGCTTGGAGGCCCTTTGCATACATCGCACAGGTGATCCGTGGGTCGACGCTCAGCTCGTGAGGGCTCCACATGGCGCCAAGAAGGCCTTCGGGCCGAAGATCGGGGGACTGGCGAAAGACTTCTTCGGGACCATGGATCTCTGCGACCTCGGGCCCGGCCAATGCACAAAACTGTTCAAGGGCCTGGAGTTCGCTCGGGTGGTGGGCCAGGTGATAGCTTCCGCACTGCCGGAACGGGATCTCAAGCTCTTGGGCGATCTGAATCCATAGATCTCGGCTACGCAGGGCGAGAGCTCGCCGCTCGCCGAGGGGCTGCCCGATCGGCCAGACCATGCCGAAGTTGCGGACGCTGGCGCCCTCGGCCTTGGAATCGCGCTCCAAAAGCGTGACCTCATGACCCGCCTTTGCCGCTTGATAAGCGTGCGCCAGACCGATGATTCCGCCCCCGACCACGACAACCTTCATCGGAAAGAATCATGGTCCGAGAAATGTTAAGGCGGCTTTAACATCCTCTCGGTATGGTCTGTACTCATGGAACGGAAGTTCGATCTGGTCGTGCTGGATGTCGCGGGGACCACGGTTTTGGATAACGATATCGTCGCGAAGTGTTTGAGGGCCGCGCTGGCCGATTTTGGCCACCAGAAAACCATCGACGAGATCAATCCGTGGATGGGGATCACAAAGCCCTTTGCCATCTCGCAGCTTGCGCCCGAACTTTCAGCGGAGCAAATTGAGGCGTGCCATGAGAACTTTCGTCAAAAGATGATCGAGTTTTATCGGGATTCCGAAGAATTTGGTCCGATTCCTGGAGCGGAAGAGTTCTTTGCCGAGTGCCGCTCCGCCGGGGTCAAGATCGCCCTGGACACGGGATTTGACCGCACGATCATGGACACGATCCTCGACCGGTTGGAGTGGCACGACAAGGTGGACGCGACCGCAACCAGCGACGAGGCCAAAGGGCGCCCGCACCCCGATCTCATTGATTTGCTGATGCAGCGAGTCGGGGTCGAAGATTCTTCTCGGGTGGTCAAGGTTGGGGACACCCCCAACGACATTGCCCAAGGAAGGGCGGCATCTTGTGGCATGGTGATCGGTGTGCTTCACGGCACCCATACCGAGGAACAACTGCGCCTGGCGGGCCCCGATGCCCTGGCCAACGGGATGCCTGCCTTGCGCGATCTGATTCTCGATTAGGTCGATACTAGGTTTGCGGTGATTATCGCCATTTTTGGAACTCGGAATACGTATTCTTGGCCTATACTTAAGGCACGATGCACAAAGTAGTGAAGCGCAGCGTTGCGCTGGCCGTCGGTCTGGCTTCGGTGTCCGCCTATGGCCAGAGAACGAAGTCCCTGGCCCCAGAAGTCAGCCCAATCGGCGGGTGGCGGGTTCAGAGCGTCCGCCCCACCGACATCCAGGGCGAATTGAGTGTTCAGCTCTCGGTCGCGAGGGGACAAGCAGACCTCTATATCCGCCGCGGATCTGCTCCTACGCTGACGCAGTATGACCTGAAGGTCACTGGTCCACAGGCTGTGAAAACCGCGATTCTGCGGAATATCGGCAGTCCAGCCTTGACCTCTGAGAATTGGTTTATCGGCGCTTATTCCAAGTCGCCTTCTACAGTGACCATTACGCCGACCTTGCGCACTGTTCGATCGGACTATAGCGGAAAAGGAGCGGTGCCTTTTGCACGAGGAACGACCTTTAGGACTTGGGCTCCTAACGCTTCGTCGGTCCACGTCGCGGGGCAGTTCAATAATTGGAGCACGACCGCAGCCCCGATGGTGAACGAAGGTGGAGGATGGTGGAGTCTCGACATCCGAAATGCCAACGTCGGTCAGCAGTATAAGTTTGTCATTCGGAACGGCTCTTCCACAATTTGGAAGAACGATCCTTATGCCCGACGCTTAACGAACTCGGTCGGAAACTCGATCATCTATAACCCCAACAGCTACGCGTGGCAAACGTCGAACTTTGTCACTCCCCAATGGAATAACGCGGTCATCTACCAGATGCACATTGGGACCTTTAACGACAGTCCCGGCGGAAGTCCTGGGACGTTTTCCTCTGCCGTCAATCGACTTGATCATGTCCGAGATCTTGGTGTGAACGTGATTAAGCTTCTGCCCGTACAAGAGTTTGCGGGTGACTTCAGCTGGGGTTATAACCCGTCGCATATCTTCTCGGTAGAAGCCGCCTACGGTGGACCCGATAATCTCAAAAGGTTCATTGATGAAGCCAACAAGCGCGGTATCGCGGTCTTGCTAGACGTGGTGCATAACCACTATGGACCTAGTGACCTCGATCTCTGGCGCTTTGATGGATGGTCGCAGGGCACTTATGGCGGAATCTTCTTCTATAACGATGCGCGAGCGGTAACGCCCTGGGGCAATACGCGCCCCGATTTCGGCCGAAGTGAGGTCCGACAATTCATTATCGACAATCAGCGACAATGGGCTGAGGAGTTTCGTTTTAGCGGTTTTCGAGTGGACTCCACCCTCACCATGCGGACGACAGATTTGGGCGACAACCCAGATGGCTGGAGTCTTTTGCAATGGATGAATAACGATCTCGATTTCAACCAGCCATGGAAGATCATGATCGCCGAAGACTTGCAGAATAACTCCTGGATTACGCGGGATACCCAAACCGGTGGAGCTGGCTTCGATAGTCAGTGGTCGAACTTCGTGCACACGATTCGTGCAAACATCACTCCCGGCGACGACAATAGTCGCAATATGTGGAGCGTTCGTGATGCGATCTCTGAGCGCTTCAACAATGATGCGTTCGAAAGAGTGATCTACACCGAATCACATGACGAGAATGCGAATGGGAAGAAGCGCGTCACCAGCACAATTGACGATGCAGCTCCAGGTAGCTATTGGTCACAAAAGCGGTCTACACTCGGCGCGGCCCTCGTGATGACATCTCCAGGCATCCCGATGATCTTCCAGGGACAGGAAATCCTTGAAGATGGATGGTTTGCCGACACGGATCCCATTGACTGGACCAAGCTCACCACCTACTCCGGTATTCGGTTGCTGTATCGTGATCTTATCGCGCTTCGTCGGAATCTTGGTGGACGAACGGCAGGCCTTACGGGGCAGAATCTCAACGTCCACCATGTGAACGATGGCGCTAAAGTCTTGGCATACCATCGATGGGCTAATGGTGGAGCGAATGATGACGTGATCGTCATTGCCAACTTCCGAAACCAGACATGGAACAACTATCGAATCGGGTTCCCTCGATCGGGGAACTGGTCTGTGGTATTCAACTCGGATTGGAACGGTTACTCGCCGCTCTTTGGCAACCTCGCAACTCCTGCGGTTAATGCGGGGGCCCCGGCGCAAGACGGCATGGGCTTTAGCGGAACGATCAACGTGGCACCCTATTCGGTCGTCATTCTTGCCAAGGACTAGGTTCGGGTTCGCTCGCATCATGTAGAATGGTGCGAGCGATGACCAACTATCTCCCGAGCGTCGGCATGGAAGTCCATGCTGAACTACTCACTCGCTCCAAGATGTTTTGCCGATGTGCGGTGGCCTTCGGTGGGGAGCCCAACACGCGCATTTGTCCAGTTTGCATGGGGTTACCAGGCGCACTTCCTGTCCCCAATCGACGGGCGATCGAGATGGTTATTCGCACTGCGCTGGCGCTCAACTGTAAGATCGCCTATAACAGCGTCTTCCACCGAAAGAACTACTTCTATCCGGATCTTCCTAAGGGGTTTCAGGTCAGCCAGTATGGCGAGACGAATCCCATTGGATATCACGGCTTTATCGAAATCCCGGATGGAAAGGGTGGCCTGAAGCAGATCTCGATTCGACGGGTTCATCTTGAGGAAGACACTGGGAAACTCATGCACCTTCCTAGCGGCGGAAGCGGTATCGACTATAACCGAGCCGGCGTGCCCTTGATGGAAGTTGTGAGTGGATTTCCGCCCGACATCCATCATTCGGACGAAGCTAAGGAGTACCTTGTGCAATTGAGGTTATTGCTGCTCTACCTCGGAGTTTGTGATGGCAAGCTCGAGCAAGGCAGTATGCGCTGCGAGCCGAACATTAGCGTCGCGCCCGAGGGCTCGGAAAAGCTGGGCACGAAGACCGAACTCAAGAACCTCAATAGCTTTAGGTCAGTGCAGCTGGGGGTTCAGTTCGAAGTACGGAGGCAGATTGCGGTTTACGAAGGCGGCGGGACGGTTGCTCAAGAAACTCGTGGCTGGAACGATGGCAACGAAACAAGCTATCTGATGCGGACCAAGGAATCGGAACAGGATTATCGATACTTCCCATGTCCAGACTTGGCTCCGATGGCCTTTAGCGAAGAAGAGATTGAGCGAATGAGGTCCGAGTTGCCCGAGCTTCCGATGGCCAAACTGCATCGGTATCAGTCGGAGTTGCAGCTGAATGACAAAGATGCGAGGCGTTTGGTCGAAGATCGTCACTGGGCCGCATATTTTGAGGAGTGTATCCAACACGGAGGCGACCCTAAACAGGTCTGCAACTGGATGATTTCGGAGTTTGCAAAGTCGCTGAACGAGACGGGGCAAGTGATCAGCGATCACGCAAAGGACGATGACCCAGAGCGAGATGTGACCAAGGTTAGTCCCGTTCATCTTGTTGAACTAACCCAGCTCGTGACTTCAGGAAAGATCTCAAGCCGAACAGCCAAGGACATCTTTGCCGAGGTCTTCCAGAGTGGGGCGATGCCCAGCCGCTTGGCGGAGAATTCTCAACAGATTAGTGACGGCGATCAGATTGTGGGATGGGTTCGGCAAGTGATGGACGCTAACGGAGATGCCGTTGCGAAGTACCGCGGTGGCCAACAAAACGTCATCGGCTTTTTGGTTGGCCAAGTCATGAAATCAAGTCAAGGCCGGGCGAATCCTCAACTCGTACAGGAGATCATGAAGAAGGAACTGGAGGGATGATCTTCTCCTTCTTGCTCGCGGGATCCTTGGTTCAAGGAACGAGCGTTCCTCCGAACCGAATCGTGGTGGCTACCTCGCAATTCCTTACGAGGCAAGCCGATAGTTGGTTTGAAGCAGGTGATTTTCCCGCGGCTATCTCGGTCTTGCGGTATCAGTACTCTTTAGTCCCCACAAGCGAAGAAGCAGTCACTGATCTCGGCTGGATGTTGCAGAACGTGGGACGGATGGAGGAAGCCGAGGCTCTCTATAAAAAGTTCGCGATTGATGCAGTCGGGAATCCTGATCGTGCCCTTCCGCTCGCGCAGTACTACGCCCTAGTCGCCCGCGAACCACGAAAGGTCATCGCACTTCTTGAACCGCTTATCGAGGAGAAGGTTCATCCCAACAACCTTCGCCTGCTGGCCAAGAGTTACGAACGAATTGAAGACTTCAAGAATGCGGTAAGGATCTATCGAATCTTGGTGCAGCGATTCCCTGAAGACCTAACGGCCAAACGAAACTTGGAAATGGCCTTGCGCAAGCTGGAAGGCTAGAATAATGGGTGAAATCACCGTTAAGGTGACCCCAAAAGCAAAGCAACAACGCATTCGGATGGAAGGAGATGTGGCCAAGATCTACGTCACGGCTCCCCCCGAAGATGGTCAGGCCAATCGGGCGGTGGAGGCTTTGATCGCGGAAGCGGTGAAGCTTCCCACTCGCGACGTGTCGATCGTGCGGGGTGCCACATCGCGAACCAAGTTGGTGAGCATCTACGGCGTTTCCACCGAGGATATATGGAAGAGATTGTCGGAGTATCCGAACCACTGAACCCTCGGGAATCGTCCGAGAGAGAAGAATCATGTCGAACGATGTAAACCGAACACAGTTGCTAAGCCTTGATCCAAACCGGACGATGATGGGAGTTGCTCCGAGCATCGAAAGAACGGTGACGATCAAGCCGCTGCAGTGTCCGGTTTGCAAAACGTTCAACCCCGTGGGCATGATGTTTTGTGTCGAGTGTGGCCTCATCTTCGATACTGCACTCGAGGGTGATGCGTTCGGGGCACCCGCGGTCCAGCTCCCGGTGCTGGTCGATAGAGACGGTCGCGAGTATCCACTTGGCCCTGGAGAAAACATCGTGGGACGGGCCGGAATGATTAGCATTGAGGATGGGCGGATCAGTCGCCGACATGCAAAGTTCATGCTGGATGGCGATCATGCTTCGATCGAAGATCTGGGAAGCACCAATGGCACCAAGTTAAACGGCGTGAAGCTATCGCCGCAAGTCGTAAGTGAGATCGAGCATGGAGCCGTGATTTCCTTGGGTGGTTTCGAACTGACGCTTCAGATCCCTGGCGTCCTCAACAAAACAGCCACGATTCCGTCGACGAAAACTCAAGCTTTGGCCGCTACCCCAACGGTCACCAACGCGGTTGCTTTCTTGGTAGGTCCAGAGAAAAAGTATTCTCTTGTATTCGGCGACAATCCCCTGGGAAGAAAAGCGGAAAACAGTGTGGTCATACCTGATCCTTATGTCTCAGGGAAGCATGCAATGATCTACGTCTCAGAGCAGTCAGTGGAGATCGAGGATCTTGGTAGTAGCAATGGGACTTCCGTGAACGGGGTTAAGCTGGAGCCTCATCAAAGAGTTACTGTCTATCCGGGAGACACGGTTCGCATCGGGGACCTGGAGTTGGTGCTCGAATCAGCTCAGCAGAGTTAGTGTTCTTCGCGTCGATTGATGATTCCTGGCCACCGGAAGGCGTGGCGGAAGGCATTGGCGCGGATCAGCTCCATCTCGTGAAAGTTGATTACTTTATGCGTCAGCAATCGCTCAAATTCGAGCGGCAATCGAATCCCATGCAAACCTGAGTTATCGGTACAAACGGCGATATCGACCCCGAGATCAAAGCAGCTTTGAAAGATGGGTTTGAGTTGCCCGTAGGTTTGCAAGGTCCCCGTGCGGAAGTATGTGGTAGGACAAACTTCTAAGCACACCTTGTTCCGGGCAAGTTGAGGCAAGAGTTTCGGGTATTGGAGTGGAATCTGAATGCCATGGCCGATTCGGTCCAAATAGGGAAGAAAGGACTCGATACAACCGTTCGGAGTTTCGTAAAGATGGCAAGTGACCTTGAGCCCTCTTTTCTCCTTTGCGTGTTTAAGGCATAGAAGCAGGTCGTCCTCCTGCTCAGCATAGAACGTATCAGGCCCCGCAAGGTCGACCGCGGCAACTTCTTCTGGAAGGGATGCGGCGAGATCGACGATTGCTTGGTTGACTTCCTTTGGAAGTCGGCTATCCATGCAGAGAACCTGGGCTAAAACAATGGGAAACTCGCGAAAGTTTGCCGCTGCAGTTGCGTGGATGGCCATCACGATATCGGCCATCCGGCTCACTTGCTGCGACAGGGTGCCATCCTTTGGAATGCGGTGATAGGGGCAGTAGCGCAATTCCAAGTAGGCCAGGTTCTCGAAGATATAGCATCCTCGCAAAAGGCGGTTGACCATGTAGGCTACGCTGTTCACGGTCTGCAGCGGCTCGATAATCTTGTGAGCTTCCAGATATTCACTCAGACTCTTGCTAGGCTTCGTGAGCCTTCGCTCCCATTGTTCGTAGGTTCGATAGCGTCTAAGGTATTGGTTAGCGAGCTCTAGTTTATCGGGGTGCAGATTGTCATGCTTGATCTTGTGCAGATAGCTGTAGAGGATTCGGGGCAAAACTGCGCCCCCTAAGTGGAGATGAAGTTCAGCGTATTGTCGTGGTCCTTGATTCATAGGGGGATCATCGGCCGCTTTTGGTGGTAGTCCGAAAGGCCCTGGAGTTGTTGAGCAAACGCCATAGCAAGAGATTCCTGATAAAGCCCAGCGATGATCGACCACGATCTTGGGATTCCATTTGCCTCGACTCCATCTGGAATGATGCACTGGGGGTGCCCCGTCACGTTGGTCAGGAGGATCGTTTGGAGTCCAATTCCCGGCGTCATGAGGAGATCGTATTCTTGCATTTCTTCGGCAAGTTGTTCGGCAACGAGAGTTCTCAAACGTTGGGCTTGGAGGTATTCAACGGCAGGGATCACCCTTGCACTTCTGAAGTATTGTGGCCAGTAGGAGTTCTTTAGCTCTCGAATCTCTTCACCACGAGTAAAGGCATCAAAGGCGCTGGCACATTCGGCTGAAAGGATCAGTCCAAGGGCTTCTGGCGCGGGAGTGATCTTTGCGATTCGGAATTGATAGCCACGATCCACCAACTGCTTAAAGATGGGATAGTCCTCAAAGGTCTTCTTCTCCGGAAGAACGACTCCGATCCTCAGCTTTTTGGGATCAACACGAGGAGGCCAAGAGAAGGAATGAGACACCGCGCTCGGGTCCCGGGGATCGGCACCACAGATCGCGGCGAAAACAAGCGCGCAATCTTCGACCGTCCGGGCAACTGGGCCGACCTTATCCATGGTGTAGCTCAGAGCCATAGCGCCATATCGGGAGATGCGACCGTAGGTGGGACGGAGGCCGGTGACGCGGCATTGCAGAGATGGCGAGCAGATGGAACCGAGAGTCTCGGAGCCGATGGCAAAGGAAACCAGTCCAGCGGCCACCGCTGAGGCCGATCCGGCACTACTACCCGAGGACCCTTGGGTCGTGTTCCAGGGGTTTCGTGTCATTCCTCCGTACCAGCGGTCGCCCATCGCGAGGGCCCCGAGAGTGAGTTTGGCGACGAGTACGGCCCCGGCAGATCGCAAGAGCTGAACCACGGTGGCATCTTCGCCGAGCATCTGGCCTCGGTAGGGCTCGGCTCCCCAGCCCGTAGGATGATCCTTCGTTGCGAAGAGGTCCTTCAGTCCGTAGGGAATGCCATGGAGCGGGCCGCGCATCTTGCCGGCTCGAATCTCCGCGTCCGCTTGGGCGGCCTCCTTGAGTGCCGTATCGGAGCAGAAGTGAGCGACGCAAAGGAGCTTTTGGTCATACCGCCGCAGTCGACTCAAGGAGAGACGGGTTAGCTCGGTGGAAGTGATTTTTCTGGCCTTTAGTAGCCCGTGGAGCTCGCTGATGGTGAGAAAGGCAATGTCTTCCTCGCTGAGTTTGGCTAGGTCGGGCAAGCGGACCGGACTCGGGACAGCCCGAACTCGAGGGCTCTTGTCAGCGATTGTGCCGTGCGGGACGAACCGGGTGAGGGGTTCGGTTTTGTACTGGATCGGGAAGGTGCGGATCTCGGCGTAGGCTTCGGCCGAGCTCCGGATCTCGTCGAGGGTTTCGCGCAGTTCGTCTTCGGTGAACGAAATCCCGGCAAGTCGCAGGGCAGCTCGAACGTCATCCAGAGCGACGTTTGGGGCGGTCGTCTCCTGGGCCGAAGTGAGGCCAGGGGCAAAGCAGGCCAAGCCCGCAAGGGCAGAGGATGTGAGGAAGGCTCGGCGCGACAGTCCGGCACTGGATTCCATGCCGAAGTTTGGCATGGAATCGCGCGGGTTAGCGGACGTAGTGGATCTTGGGGTCGTCGATGTCGTCCAACAGCATCAGGCTGATAATGGGCATGGGCCGGGCTTTGGCGATGTCCCGAGCTTCGTCGAAGCTCACCTCAAGGGTCATCATCCCGCTAAGGTCAATGTGCTCGGCGAATCGAAAGGCGCCCTGCTCGCTACTGAAGCTCGCGAGTCCGTGGACCCCGTCGTGGCAGTAGCACCCGTACTTCTGAGAAGCCGGATGAAAAAGCAGAAAGAGCGTCTCTGGGAAGTCCGTCTCGAGTCCCAACAGAGGCAGATCAAGTGCTTGAGTCATGATGACATTCCTAATATTGGTAACTACGTCAAGTTGTTCCAGTCATTTTGCGCGACGGAAAAATCGTTTGTCCACCAACGTTGCGGATTCGGGCTTCCCGCGCATGTCGAGGGCCACTTCTGCCCCGAGCGGAAGCGAGCTATCGACAAAGGCAAAGGCGATCCCGACGCCGACGAAGGGCGAAACGACCCCGCTGGTGACTTCTCCGACTTGTTGCCCCTGGTGCAACACGGCCATCCCGGGAGTCGGCAGTCGGCGCTGAGTGAGCTTGATCCCGCGCAGCTTTTGCGGAGTCCCTTCCGATTGGGCGGCTCGGATCGGCCCGGAACCGATGAAGTCTTTTTCTTTGCCAATCACCCATCCGAGTCCAGCGGCGATAGGGCTGAGTTCGTCGTCAAGCTCGTGACCATAAAGCGGGAGCCCGGCCTCCACGCGCAAAACGTCCCTTGAGCCGAGTCCGCAGGGGGTCGCGTCCAAGGCCTTCCAAAGGTCGATTGCACGATCGGCCGGGCAGATGAGTTCAAAGCCGTCTTCCCCGGTGTAGCCACTTCGAGCAGCAAAGGTAGTGATCCCGGCGATTGCCTGGGTGCTGGTGCCAAAAGCCGGAGCGCTGGTGAGGGCATCGGGATTGGCGGCCAGTCCGGCAACCCGTTCCACCGCGCCAGGACCCTGCACGGCGATCATGGCAGTCTGCTCGGTGACGTCCTCAATCTCGACTCCGGGGCGGAGGTTGAGCTTTAGCCAAGCGAGATCCTTCACGTGGTTGCTGGCATTGACCACCATGTGGAACTTCTCTTGGGATTCGCGATAGACGATGATGTCGTCGATGACGCCACCCTCGGCGTTGGGCAGGAGGGAATACTGTCCCGTTCCGTCGGCCAGCTTTGCGATGTCGTTGCTGGTGACCCACTGCAGATAGTCGAAGACTCCGGGGCCCGTGAGCGTGAGCCGCGCCATGTGGCTTACGTCGAAGAGGCCGACCCCGTTGCGGACGGCTTCACTTTCGGCGATGATTCCCGAGTACTGGATCGGCATCTCGTAGCCGGCAAAGGGAGCTAGCTTGGCTCCGGACGCGAGGTGGACCTCATGCAGTGGGGTGCGCATCATCGACGATTGCATGTCTTGCAGTATATCGGCAAAAACATTGAGGGCCTCCGGAAAGTGATCCGGAGGCCCTGACGAGGAGGACAGACTTCGTTCGAGTCTTAGCGATTAGTCGTCGCTGAGGTCGAAGTTGTTCGAAAGGATGATGTAGTCGAAGATGGTGATCGCGTTGTCGCCATCCAGGTCGCTTTCGTACGGAGCGATGGTTGCTCCTTCGGGGGCATTTCGCCATGCGCCCGGATCCAGCTCATCGAACGACTTGTCGAACACGTTGCTGAGTTCGATGTAGTCGAAGATCGTGACCGAGCCATCGTTGTCGATGTCGCCAGCGAGGAGGTTCAGAGTGATCGAACCGCCACTGCTGGTGGCAACTTCGCGCAGATACTTCGGCGGCTTGACGGCGATCTTGTAATTGCCAGCAGCCGGCACGTTGATCGTGAAGTTGTTGTTCGCATCCAGGGTGATGGCAGTCTCGGCGATCACGTTGTCGCTGAGGTCCAGGATCTGGGCACCCATCACGTCCACCTTTTCGGCTCCGTCAGCAAAGTTGACGGTTCCGCTCAGGACGGCAAAATCCGAACCCGGCACTTGAACAAACTGGTCGCCAGCAATCAGGCCGAAGTCCACGTTTCGCGGCTCGCCCAGGTTGCCGCCACCACCGATTCCAGGGATCACCTGGTTCGAGAGGAAGTCGTGACCGCCGGCATTGATGAACGCCATGAGCTTGATCGGTCCGTTCGTCGCGTCGATCAGGCCGAGCGGGATGCGGATTTCGGCACCCGTCAGGCTGGTGCTACCGGCAAGGGCAGAAATTGCGTCTCCGCCTTCGACGCCAGCGACGTTGCTGTTGTCCAATCCGAGAGCGATGCCGAAGTTACCTTGGCCGCCCGCGGCGAAGCCGTTACCATTGGTGGATCCGGTGTAGGCACCGCCTCGGTTCCAGGGGTTCTTGCCCATGATGGCGGTGTTGTTGGCAACCAGAGCGACGTCGCAGTAGACGTTGGTCAGACCGGCGCCATTGTCGCCACCAGCGTTGAAGATCACCAAATAGTCGGCTTCAAATCCTGCGTCGTGCTTCAGGCCGTTTCCGGATCCATCATCACCCATGCGCTTCAGAGCGCCAAAGCCGATTTCGGGTTGGACCGGGCCAAGCTTGTTTTCTCCGCCAGCCTTCGTGTCGAGGAAGATCTCGCACTTGTTGAAGTTGGTCTCGAAGTTTCCGGGCATGAAGATGTGCAGAGCATCCCAGGTTCGGTAAACGTAGAGTTGGTTGATTTCGCTGCCATTAGCAAAGGCGGGATTGCCGAGGTTGCTATCGCCAAATTGGGTTTGCGTGTCTTGGACGGCCACCGGGGTGCCGTAGACGGCGTCGTATTGACCGTCAATCGTTTGAGCATTGGCCGAACCGACGATGGCGGCCATGCCCAGAATCGCGAGCTTATTGAAATTGCACTTCATTGTTCCTTCTCCTCCCTTGGAGCGGGGATGCTTCTCCGTACTCAGCGACCTGGTGGGCAGATCCCAGAATACGTATTCACAACCTTATGGTATCACACCTCGCCGGTGAGTCCAAGGTCCTTGCATACGACTTTTTGTGGTAATTGCGCTTTTTTTGGCGAAGTCTGGCAGTTTTGCGGTGTCCTCCCCAGCATCGGGCCACCGGCAAAGATATCGGGACGAGGCTGTCATGAAGATCATGTAGACTGAATATGGGCTTTTTGACGAGGTCCTTGGTTGACGACCAAAGTCCTTCTTCTCAATAATAGTATATAAATATATACTATTAGGAGATGCAATGAAGACCAGTGACCGACTCAGCCTCGTGGCCGATGCCCTTTTGGCAACCCTTGACCGAGACCCCCGTTGTCCTGCCTATTCCGAAGAGGCTTGGGAACGCAAGGAGCGTCTTGCCCAGCGCCGGGAGCCCCAGATTCGGATGCCGCCCAGTGAGCAAGCCTTTGATTGGCTTTTCTTGAGAGAGTGGGCGGACATTTTGCGGTCCGCGAGATTAACAAAGGGCCAGACCGAAGTCTTTTTGTTGCGGGCGGCGGGGCACACCTTCGAGTCCATCGGAGCACGCCGGGGGCATACCAAGCAGGGATCCCTGAACATTTTTCTGCAAGCGGTTAAGAAGATTCGCCGGGCGAGAAACGTCTATCGGTACGCAGGACTCTCGCAGGTCTACCGGGACGAAGTGAAAAGAGGGGCTTTCGGCCCCCCGCGCAGGTAGACTTTGAGATCCGGCTAGTAAAGCGGTAGATTTCCATGTTGACCTGTTCGGCGTGCCAGAAAACAAGTGCCTTGGACGCGGCCTATTGCCGGTATTGCGGGGCCGCTCTCGATCCGGATGCGTTGAAGCAAGCGCGGATTCAAAACGATGCCCTCGTCGAGGATGGCCGTCGGCTTTTGGTCGATCACCGCCATGAAGAAGCGCTGTTGGTCGCCGAGGAAGTCCTGCGCAACAACCCCGCTTCGGTGGCTGCCTATGGCTTGCAGGGCGATGTTCACGAAGCTCGTGGGGATCTGGCGAAGGCCCTTGCCGCCTATGAGAAGGTCACCGAACTGGATCCAGACTCCAAGCTCGACCGAATCAAGTTAAGCTTCCTTCGTCAGCAGCTGGGCGAAGTTGCGGCCGAGCCAGGGTATCCCCGGCAGAAGGCGGCCCTTGCGGCGGCCGCGGCGACGGTCGTGATGTTGGCCGGATTCTTTGGGGCAGGAAAGTTCTGGCTGGGACAATCGGCGCAAGCCTCCCCCAAGCCAAACGAAAGCCGGTCCACGACGGGAACCCAGCAGTCATTTGGATCGGCCCCCGCGATGGCCGATCCGTACCTCGACAGAGGCCAAAACTCAACTCCGTCACAGCCGAACCGAACCGAGACGACTCCGGCCAATGCTCGCCAGGAGCCACGCCCGCTGACCAACTCGGGCTCGTCCGCGCGCCCGATTCTTCCTCCCCCCGAAGTTCTTCCCGTGGCGCCGCTGCGCCCTGGGGATTTTGGTGGACTCGAATCCCGCCCGGTCGAGGGG
>ERZ761602.1342-NODE-1342-length-45136-cov-7.159513_pt1 | contig 45136 bp, 45 predicted proteins | sample MGYA00512165_ERZ761602 | MGnify/ENA primary metagenome ERZ761602 (study PRJEB28899, sample SAMN02445085) | bioreactor sludge metagenome | biome: EBPR sludge; isolation source: Thorneside wastewater treatment plant | place: Australia: Brisbane, Thorneside...
ATCCAGCCCACCCCCGATGGAGCTTCCCGGCCTCGTCGGGCGTCACCGTGGGCGTAGCCCCAGGAAGCAGAAGATGCAGACCCGAAAGACCCCCAGCCGTCAGCCCGAAACCTTCACGGATACCGATGGCGTCGCGCGCTGCCGCGTACCCCTCGCCCGTGGCGGCTATGCCGTCCTAGACCTGGAAGACATGCACGCCATTGCCGCCGCGCGTATCACCTGGAATTGGTATGCAAACCGTCACGGCTACGTCGTGACCAACGTCCCTCGCCAAGGTGTGTGCTCTGTCGCACGGCTGATCGTGGGGGCCGGCGACGGCGAGCGAGTGACCTTCGCCGATGGTGACAAACTCAACCTCCGCCGCGCCAACCTGAGGGTGAACGAAGGACGCGAGCCGCGTGTTGACTTCGCCGCCTTCATGGCCCGGCAGGCAGCAGCGCGAAAGGCTGCCACAGGAGAGGCGCAATGACAGACCAGCACGAAGGGCCAAGCAAGACTCTCATCTACCGAATCGTTCCGTTCTCGCGGGAAGCCTTCGACCGCTTCAAGGACTACCAGCGACAACTAGAGTTCATGGAGGGCTGCCGACTCAGCAACGGGCAGGTGATGGATCGACTACTACTGTCTCTCCCGGGGCCGCGTGCGTCCGCAGCATCAAGGGCACACCACAACCACCTTTCGATTCTCGACGTGATGGAGCTGCCCACGAATACCACAGAAACGCACGGAGACGCGCCGTAAGGCGCGCGCAGGTGTTGGGGTGGGACTCCATAGCGCCCACGATTGCGAGCGTCGCAGCGCGACGCTCAATGCGCCACTGATTCTGACGAAGAGGAAGATCGTAGCGGGAGGATGCTCAGGCTACTCAGGAGCACTGTAGGAATCACGATGACTCGTGATGTTTCTCTTTGGTGTACCCGTTACGGTTAAACCTTAAAACTACTCTTTACAGTAAGACTTAAAGAGCACTGTAATAACTGTTAGACAAGTATCACGCCGCGCGTCTTCCATGCAAGGGGTTCGCGCGCTGGATATCGCGTCGCTGATTGGTCTCGCCTACCTCACGCGCTGCCGGTCCCAAGTGGCCCGCTCTGGACCGTATGCCGGTTCGTGACCAGCCGCCTCCACCTACCCCAACCCACTCCGGTGTCGTCTCTTCGACCACGCCAGACTTTGCCGTGGGTACTCTCAATGAACGTTGCCAACGATGAAATTTGATCCCGACCGAATCCCCGAATACTTCACCGATGTGACCGGACGCCGCCTCGTCCGCTTGCCGACCTACAGCAGCGACACCCCGGCAATTACCGAAGCCGCACTGTTCGACAACGCCAAGCATCGTCACGGTCTGTCTGGCGTCACCTACATGAGCGACGATGGGAAAGGAAACCGATATGTCGTCGCGACGATCCCCGGAAGCGGCTCGCATAGCCCACTCGCACGCCTGCTGCTGGATCGACCGAAGGGCTACCGCGTGCGTTACATCGACGGCAACCCGCTGAACCTGCTGCCCGAGAACTTCCGATTGGCCGCCCCGTGGGCAAATGAAGAAGCCGCAGCGGAAGCACTGGCGCTATGCCTCGCCATCGCACGGCATGGCTACGAAACTCCGTCCACCATGGAGGCTGCCGACCATGCGTAAGCAATCCCGCAACATCATCGAACGGTTCCATGTCCACTCCCGCAGCTCCGAATCGCCGGGCCTGGCCGTCCAGGCGGACCAAGATTCCGCGCGTGGTTACTCTGGACTGGGCCAGGCCGCCGCAGGCGTCTTCACTCGCCTCGGCAATGTCCAGGCGGCGCGTGCCAACGCAAAGGCACGTGAGGACTTCGACGCCGACGTTGCGCGCGGCTCCGCAGACCGCACTTCGGAAACCGGAAGCGGCACCGCAGCGCGCACGCAAGACGACCTCGTCGATGCCACGGAAGGCTATCGGCGGGGTTACTTCCTGACGGAAGGTGTCAACCGCATCCACCAGGCAAAGCGCGACATCGCCAAGGAGGTCGCGACCCTGCGACCCGGCGAGGACATCGCGCCGATCTTGGAGAAGCACACGGCGTCGCTGTTGCAGCAGCCCGAGTTCCAACATCCGGACATCCTCAAACAGCTACAGCCGCAGCTACAGCAGATGCAGGCCGGTGTCGCCGAGTACCGGCAGAAGACCGAGCTGGCTGAAATCTTCGATAGCCAGCGCGAGAACCTGGCGGTCATGGTCCGCAACGAGATTGCCTCGGGAAACCTCCTGACCCCTGAGGGCTTCGCACAGTTCCAGTCGGCGCTCGACACCGAGCAGTTCGCATACCTGGACGCCAACGAAACCGCCGACATCCTCTCTGAGGGCATGGTGGAGCTGTTCGCGTCCGGCGAGATTGACCCGGCGAAGGCGGAGCAGTTCCTCAAGTCCTCCCTGCCCGGCCACGACGTTCCCCTGTGGGACCGCACGGGGGCCAACGGGCAGAACTGGAGCGAGCAGTTCAAGAGCGCCCTGGCCGCAGGCTCCAACGTCCGCGCACGGGCGCAGGAAGAGCAGCAGGCCGCAATGCAGGCCGATTCGCACTTCCGGTTCACCGGGCTGGCGCAGCGCGGCATCTTCACGGCGGACAAGATCAACGCCGAGGCTGACAAGCTGGGCCTGAGCGGCAAGGATCGACTGTCGTTCGTCTCCAAGTGGGAGAACGAGAACACGGCGGGCCTGCGACACCTGGAAGCAGAAGCACGCGCAGCGCGCCAGCACCGCGAAGTGTTGGGCGCGATCAACGCCGGGCACGCCCTGTCCATGACCGACTCGCAGCTCTCCAAGGCTGCGCAGAAGGAGTGGGAAGGTGCGGTGTCCGGAACGCGCCAGCAGCGGCAGGCAGTGATCGAGAAGTACACCCGCATCGGTGTCGTGATTCCCCAACTGCAGGACCTCCTGGGGCGCACCACCAAGAACAACCTCGGCGCGAACTACGACCTCTACAAGGAACTCGCCCGGCTCGACCCGGTGGTGGCCGATCGTTACCTGTCCGAGAAGAACGCCACGCTGTTCGCGCAGCATCACGACAACGTGAGCCGCTTCGGCATGTCTCCGCAGGAGTCGCTTAATGCGCTTCCTACAGGTGCCAGCAAGGGCCGCCGCGCGGAAGTCGCCACGGAAATCTCCAAGGCCGCCAACGGATACTTGCGGGAGAACGCAGAAATGCCTGACGGCTCCGCACGGCCGTGGTGGTTTCGGCATCGCTTGGAGCAGGAAGCCATCCGCCTTCAACTGGCAAACCCCGATGCGTCCCCGGCTGTTGCGCTGGCGACCGCCGAGCGCCGGGCTATGGGTGACCTCATCAAGGTCAACGGAAACTGGGTAGCACGTGGCGGCGCACGAAAGGATGCGGTGCCGGCTATTGAGTTCTTCGCTAAAGAAGTGGCAAAGGCCATGACTGAGGCCGGAGAAATCACTCCAGAAGTCGCTGCCGGTGTCTTTGCAGCCCCCCATCGGGATGATCCAAACCTGTTCGTGGTCGTGCTACCGGGTGGAATCACCGCATACAACCCACGCACCGGACGCCCCGCAACGTTTAACCCCTTGGAGATTGCAGGCGCTCATAAGGCTTACGAGGACGAGCGCAAGGCGAATGGTGTTCGACGCGCACAGGCTGTCAACCAGCAGCTAAAGCACGCGCCGACACCTGTTTCGTGGGGCACGTCAGACACCCTTGGCGAACTATCGGCGATGGCGGACGCCCAGGCGGCGGCCGTCCGACACGCTGAGGACAAGGCCGGAGCCGCGCCGCTCCCATCCTTCCCTGACTTCCTCCGTGGCTACCGTACACGCCCCGCCAAGGGGCACTGATAGTGCACAGCGGCCGGCGCAAGGACGCGCCGGCACCGCACTAATGCCCTGCCCGCAACGGGTATGCGATTCACGTCAGTGGTCTAGAGTGTGTGTCCAATGCGGAATCCACCCCCTAGACAGGTATTTCACGAGGTGCGGCGAACCGTAGAACATGATCCGCCCGTTCTTCGCGAACGCAAGGGCGGACTGATCCACCTTCAAGCCCTGCGCGCGTGCCGCCACAGTCAACTCACCCAAAAGGCGGTTGTTGTCTGAGTCCGTTCCAGAGCTGGAACGCGCGTCAAACACGGCAAAGTCTATGTATCCCCCAGCCGCCGCCCTTTCCCTCAGATGCGCCATGTTGATCTTCACGCAGTTCTCCTCATGTGTCTTGGGGCAGCATGAAGGCTCACCGTCGCATGGATTGAGACAGTTCCGCTGCCGCTTCACACAGGTCCAAATGTTTCACCGCCAATTTCCGTGACGGTATCTAACACTCGGAAGTCCGCGCTTTCCCCCCTCTACCCCCGGCGCACCACAGCCGGACCACCCACCGACCACTCCAAGCCCGCCCGCAGCAACCCTGCCGGTGGGCTTCGTCATTTCTGAGGAAGCCCCATGCACGACCAGCACGCCAACCCGCCCGCCCCTCGCCTGCTCCCCATCGCCGAAGTCGTGCAGATCGTCGGGCTAGGCGAGAGCACGATATGGGAACGAAGCCGGCAAGGCACATTCCCGAAGCCCGTAAAGCTGTCCCCGCGCACGACTCGCTGGGTATCCGCCGAGGTGGAGCAATGGGTGGCCGAGGCCATCGCTCAGCGCGCCTAAGCGGTAGCATCTTGGCGGTAACTTTGGCGGTAACTAAGTCAGCAATCGACATGGAGTCCGCGCAGTTTGGTCGTTTCAAGGCACTATGCGGTAGACCCCACCCCATTCAACGAAAAGCCGGAACCGCGAGGTTCCGGCTTTTTCGTTTGCGCGCAAAACCAGCGCGCGATCGCACCCGCTTACCCCTCGGCTACCGCGCCATGCAAGATGGGAAAACCGGGCATGGCATGCAACACGGCGGCGATGCATGCATGATGATGGCCTCCCGCCGCCATGCTGCCCGGCACGATGCGTATCCGCCTGCCCTGCTTCCTCCCGACCCTGCTCATGTGCCTGTCCGCCGCTCTGCCCAGCCATGCCGCCAGCCTGCCCCGCACCACGCCCGAGGCGGCCGGGTTCACCGCCGAGGGCCTGGCCCGCGTCGATGCGCTGATCGAGGACGCCGTGGCCGGCGGCTTCCCGGGGGCGGTGCTGGCCATCATGCGCGACGGCCGGCTGGTGACGGTGCGCGCCTACGGCTACGCGCTGCGCTACGACGAGCACGGCCCGGTGGCCGATCCGCAGCCGATGACCACCGACACCCTCTTCGACCTGGCGTCGAACACCAAGGTCTACGCCACCACGTTCGCGGTACAGCGGCTGGCCTACGAGGGCAGGATCGACCTCGACGCGCCGGTGCAGCGCTACGTGCCCGAATACGTCGACGCTCCGGACGCCGCGGTCACGGGCAAGGACCGGGTGACCGTGGCCGACCTGCTGCGGCACACCTCCGGGGCGATGGCCAATCCGCAGTACTACCGCCGCGAAGTCATGGGGGACCTGTTCTCGCAGGACCGCGTTACCACCTACAGGCAGCTCGCGCGCACGCCGCTGGACCATGCGCCGGGCAGCCGACACGTCTACAGCGACCTGGGCTTCATGCTGCTGGGTCTGATCGTGGAGCGGATCGCCGGCATGCCGCTGGACGAATACGTGGAACGGACGTTCTACGCGCCGCTGGACCTGCAACGCACGCTGTACGCGCCGCTGCGCGGCCATGCGCGCCTGCGCGGCTTCCGGCCGGAACAGTTCGCCGCCACTGAGACCCACGGCAATACCCGCGGCGGCGCCACCCACTTCGAGAACGTGCGCACGCGCACCGTGCGCGGCGAAGTACAGGACGAAAAGGCGTTCTATTCGCTGGAACAGGTGGCGGGCCACGCCGGCCTGTTCTCGGTGGCCGAGGACGTGGCCGTGTTGCAGCAGGTGATGCTGGACGGCGGACGCAGTGGCGATCAGGTGTTCTTCGACACGGACACCATCGCGCGGTTCACCGCGCCGTCCGCCGGCGACCCCAGCTTCGGGCTCGGCTGGCGGCTGAACCGCGGCGAGAACCCACCAACCTTCTTCGGACGCTACGCCTCGCCGCGCGCCTACGGCCACACCGGCTGGACCGGTACGGCGACGGTGATCGATCCGGAATACCGGCTGGGCATCGTGCTGCTGACCAACAAGAAGAACACGCCGGTGGTCGACCCCGCGGCCAATCCGGACCGTTTCCTCGGCGACACGTTCCCGATTTCCAACTACCGCGCGGTGATCGAGCAGGTGTACCTGGCGATGCGCGACCGCTAGCGTCGACGCAAATTGCACGGGTGGAACGACACTCCGGACTTGGCGAGTTCCTCCACCACCTCGGCGAACTGGCCGGACATGGCGCCCAGCCGGCACGCGATCATCGATGTCACCAAGTCATGGCGCGCCGGGATGAAAGTCTTCGCTCAGACGACGCCCATGGGGCTGTTGCATCGGCTTTTCTCTTGCCGACGCATGGGCGCCCTGTCGTCGTGGATGCCCTGCCCCTGGATGAGCCCCGCGACACACCACGGCCATACATGCGCCTCGCGCCGCATGACGACCGCGCATCATCCGGAACGCGTCAGGCGGCTTCTTCCCCGGCGGGATAGACCAGGGTGCCATCGGGACGCCGCACTGCCGCGGGCGTGAGGCGGGCGGGTTCGAGGCGATGGTGGCCCATCAGGTGGAAGACGCTTTCCCCGCCCGCCAGCAGATAGTCCGCGACGATGCGGCGGTGGCAGCGCCACCAGACCGCTTCGGCGCACATCAGCACGCAGCGGCGCTCGCGGCCCCGGGTGCGGACCGCTTCCAGTCCGGCATGGAACGCGTCGGACAGGGCGTAGTCGGCGTAATGGTGGAAGCTGCGGTTGCGCCAGAAGCCGTTGACCTGCGCCGGCACGTCGGATTGCCGGCCGCGCAAGCCGCCCAGGGCGGCTTCGTGCGCGTAGGCGATGCCCGCTTCGCCGAGGCTGGCGGACAGGACGTCGTGGTTGAACTGCGGGTTGGCCCGCGACATCGGCATCTTCCTGATGTCGGCGACGAAGCCGATGTCCGCTTCGCGCAGCAGCGCGACGAACGTTGCGATGTCGCGGTCGGAATGCCCGACGGTGAAGAACGGCAGGGCCATCGGCGCTCACGCGCGCTGGAGCGCGCTTCCCCGGTGGGCGGCGATGTGGTCGGTCCTGTCGCTCTTTATTTCGTACTGGGGATCGTCTTCCGAGGCATGGTGGGTATACCCCTTGTACGCGAAATCGCGGGTGTGCACCGCGATGATCGTGCCCGATACCCAGCCGGCCTCGGAATTCCAGCGCACATGGTCGCCGATCTTGAATTTCACGCTCATGGACGTGCCTCCCGGGCAGACTGATGACAAGGGTCGCCCGCATGCCGGGGCGGCCCGTCCCCCGGCGACAGGAGCCCGACATGGCAGGCAGCGGATGGCCCGAAGACGGCCGCACCACGCAACGGATACTGGAGGCGCTCGTGCGCAGGCTGGTCGAACAGCGGCTGCTTTCGCCGGCCGACGTGGAGGCCCTGCTGGAGGAAGCGGCGCGCGGCATCGACATCGTCGGCGACGAACTGACGCCACAGGCGGCCCAGGCCATCGTGCGCGACGAACTGCTGCCGGCCTTCCTGCCGCGGCAACCCTAGCGGTTCGCGCTGCATGGCCACGCCGCGCGCTCAGGCCGGGCCGTCGCGCCCGGGATCCGGCAACCCGGCCCCGGCGACCTGGCCGCGCAGTTCGGCCAGCAGCCGGCGCAGGCCGTGGATCTGGTCGATGAGGTGCAGCGCCACGTCGATGCCCTCCTCGTTCACGCCCAGGTCGTCGGACAGGTCGCGGACCAGGTAGGCGCGCGCCACGTCCACTTCGGTCAGTTGCATGCGGGCCGCGGTACCGGCGGGGGTGATCCACGCCTTCTCGATCCAGACGGCCACCGTCTCGCGGCCGAGGCCGGACTGGGCCAGGAAATCTTCCAGGTCGACGTTCATGCCGTCTGCTCCTCGCGCGGACGGTGCGCCTGCCCCGCGCTCCAGTGGCTGACGAAATCCTTGAGTTCGGCATCGCCGCCCTTGGGAAGCGCGATGCGCAGCCTGACGTACTCGTCCCCGCGCCCGCCGCCGCGGCGCGGCAGGCCGTGCCCTTTCACCCGCAGGCGGCTACCGCCGTCGGAACCGGGCGGCACGTTCAGATCGACGTGGCCGGTGGGCGTGGGTACGCGGACCTGCCCGCCCAGCACGGCCTCGCGCAGCGAGATGGGCACTTCCAGGGACAGGTCATCGCCGTCCACGGCGAAACGCGGGTCCGGGACGATCTCCAGTTCGATCAGCGCGTCTCCGGGCTGGCCGTGCTCGCCGCCGGGCGCGCCCTTGCCGCGCAGCCGCAGCGTCTGCCCCGGCACGATCCCCGCCGGCACGGCCACGTCCAGGGTGCCGCCGGTCGGCAGGGTCAGCCGTGTGCGGGTGCCGGCGATGGCGTCGGCCAGACTGATCGGCATGCGGTAGTGCAGGTCCTGGCCGCGGCGGTGGGCGCGCGCCTGCGCGCTCCGGCGCAGCAGTTCGGCGAACGGATCGTCGCCCTCGGCGAAGTCGGCGTAGCCGGCATCGTCGCCGTAGGCCGGTTCGGCGCCGGCATAGTCGCGGTAATAGCGGTGCTGCGGGCGCTCGGCGCCGGTCTCGTCGATTTCGCCGGCATCGAAGCGCTTGCGCTTGTCCGCATCGCCCAGCAGGCGGTAAGCATTGGCGACGTCCTTGAAGCGTTCCTCGGCCGCCTTGTCGCCGGGGTTGAGGTCCGGGTGCAGCTTGCGCGCGAGCCGGCGATACGCCTTCTTGATGTCGTCCAGGCTGGCGTCGCGCGCCACGCCCAGGGTCTCGTAGGGATCGCTCACGGGCCGCCCTCCGCGGATGTCACGGCGGCAGTGTCCAGGGCGAACACGCGGACCGGGATCGACTTGGCCGCCGGGGTGCCGCTGAGGCGGTCGTAGTAGTCCAGCGGCAGCAGCGGGTTGAGTTCGGGGTAGTAGCCGGCGACGGCGCCGCGCGGCATCGGGTAGTCCAGCACGGTCAGGCCCTCGACCCGGCGCTGCCTGCCGTCGCCGCTGATGGTTTCCAGCGCCACCCGCGCCTCGGGCGCCAGCCCGCGCGCCTGGCGGTCTTCCGCGTTCATGAACAGCACCATGCGGTCGTTGTACACGCCTCGGTAGCGGTCGTTGTAGCTGTAGATGGTGGTGTTGAACTGGTCGTGGGAACGCACCGTCGCCAGCCGCAGCATGTCCGGGTCGGCGACCGGATCGTTCGCTTCCAGCCCCGGCATCACCAGCATGTTGGCCTTGCCGTTGGGCGTGGGCCAGACCCGGCGGCGCGGCGGGATGTCCAGGTGGAACCCGTGCGGCTGGCGGATCTTTTCCGCGAAGCCGGCATAGATCTCCGGATAGACCTCGGCGATCTTGCCGCGGATCAGGTCGTAGTCGTCGATATAGCCTGCCCAGGGCACGCGGCTGTCCGGCAGGGCCGCCATCGCCATGCGGCAGACGATCTCCACCTCCGGCATCAGGTGCGGACTGGCCGGTTCCAGCACGCCGCGCGATGCGGTCACGTTGGACATGGCGTCCTCGATGGTGACGAACTGCTCGCCCGCCGCGGTGACGATCCGCTCCGAGCGCGACACCACCGGCAGGATCAGCGCTTCCTTGCCGTGCACCAGGTGGCCGCGGTTGAGCTTGGTGGCGATGCCCACGGTCAGGTCGAGCCGGCGCATCGCCGCGTACGCCTGGTCGGTGTCCGGCACGGCGCGCACGAAGTTGCCGCCCAGCCCGATGAACACCCTGGCGGTGCCTGCGAGCATGGCGTCGATGGACTCCACCGTGTGATGGCCGTGCCTGCGCGGCGGCTCGAAGCCGAACACCTCGCACACGCGGTCCAGGTAGGCCGGCGGGGGCCGCTCGTCGATGCCCACCGTGCGGTCGCCCTGCACGTTGGAATGCCCGCGGATGGGCGCGATGCCCGCGCCCGGCTTGCCGATGTTGCCGCGCAGGAGCAGCAGGTTGGCGACCTGCTGCAGCAGCCGCGAGCCCTGCTGGTGCTGGGTCAGGCCCATGCCGTAGCAGATCATGGTGGCGCGGGAACGGATGTAGATCTCCGCGCAGCGGCGGATCTGCTCTTCCGATATGCCGGAGACCCGCACGATGTCGGCCCAGTCCTGCGCCAGCGCGTCCTCCCGCACCGCCTCCATGCCCACGGTGTGCTCGTCGATGAACGCCGTGTCCAGCACGCGCTCGCCCGCGGCCTCGCGTTCGAACATCACCTTCATCATGCCTTTGAACAGCGCCAGGTCGCCGCCGATGCGCACGTGCACGAACTCGCTGCTGACCGCGGTCGAGCCGAAGGTGGCCATCTGCACCACGTCCTGCGGCTCGGTGAAGCGGATCAGCGCCCGCTCCGGCATCGGATTGACGGTGACGATGGGCACGCCGCGCTTCCGCGCCTCGACCAGGTGGGTCATCATCCGCGGCGAGTTGGTGCCGGTGTTCTGGCCGATCACGAAGATCGCCTCGGCGTGCTCGAAATCCTCCAGCACCACCGTGCCCTTGCCCACCCCGATCACCGGCGGCAGGCCGCGGCTGGTGGGCTCGTGGCACATGTTCGAGCAGTCCGGGAAATTGTTGGTGCCGAACTCGCGCACGAAGATGGCGTACAGGAACGCCGCCTCGTTCGGCGTGCGCCCGGAAGTGTAGAACTCGGCCTGGTCCGGATCCGGCAGCGCCCGCAGGTGGCGGCCGATCAATCCGAACGCGCTGTCCCAGTCGCAGGGCACGTAGTGGTCGGTCGCGGCGTCGTAGCGCATGGGCTCGGTCAGCCGGCCCTGCATCTCCAGCCAGTGGTCCGACTGCGCCATCAGTTCCGTGACCGTGTGGCGGGCGAAGAACTCGCGCGTCACCCGGGCGCGGGTGGCTTCGAAGGCCAGCGCCTTCACCCCGTTCTCGCAGAATTCCAGCTTCTTGGTGCAGTCGGCATCGGGGAAGGCGCAACTGGGGCACTTGAAGCCGCCGGGCTGGTTCATCGCCAGCAATGCGCGCGAGCCCTTGGCCACCACGCTCTGCTCCAGCAGCACCTTGGCAGTGGCCGCCGCCGCACCCCAGCCTCCGGCGGGCTGGTCGTAGGGCTTGTAGCGGGGAGGCTTCTGCGTGCTCATGGCGACAGCGCTCCGGCAATGCGACAGGTCGCCAGTTAAGCACTTTCCCGGGGTGGGCTCCAGCCATCGCCCGGCCCGCACGGCGCTGCCGCGCGCCAGTGAAACGGGCTATTCTCGCGGCGTGGCCCGCGGGCCGGCGCTTCCTCCAAGGGGATTCGCCGGCACCTGCGACGGGCGCCATCCACGCCATCGGGGGAACGATGCTCGAGTCGGGGCAGGCTGCGCGGACGCTGCCGCCGGGGTGCACCGGCCGGCACGTCCTGCGTCGGCACGGCGACCGCGAGGACGCCGTGGACGACGCCGTGGCCGAGGAAGTGCCCATCGCCTTCGCCTGCAACGGGGAGCCGTTCGCGGTGATGATGGCCACGCCCTGCGACCTGGAGGATTTCGCGCTGGGCTTTTCGCTCGCCGAAGGACTGGTGGAGCGGCCGGAGCAGGTGCTCGGAGTCGAGGCCAGGCCGCGGCTGGAAGGCATCGAACTGGCGATCCGCGTGTCCGCCGACGCGCCCGGCGCGCAGCAGCGGGCCGGCGCGGAGAGGACGCTGCCGGGACGCGCCGGCTGCGGACTGTGCGGCACCCGCCTGCTGGAAGACGCCGTGCGTGCGCCCGCGCCGCTGGCGCATGCCACGGCCTTCGCGGCGACGGCGCTGCGCCGGGCGCTGGACGCGCTGCCCCTGCACCAGCCGCTCAACGCGGCCACCGGTTCCACCCATGCCGCCGCCTGGGCCGACGCCGAAGGCCGCATCCGCTGCGTGCGCGAGGACGTGGGCCGACACAACGCGCTGGACAAGCTGGTCGGCGCGCTGCACCGCGAAGGCCATGCGCCGCCCGCGGGCATGCTGCTGATCTCCAGCCGCGCCAGCTACGAGATGGTGACCAAGGCCGCGCGCGCCGGCATCGGCATGGTCGCCGCGGTATCGGCGCCGACCGCGCTGGCGATCGAACTGGCCCGCGGCGCGGGCATCGGCCTGGTCGGCTTCGCCCGCGCCGGCGGCTACAACGTGTACGCGCATCCCGAACGCCTCCTCCCCTGCCCCGACGCCCCCGCCGCATGAACCACGCCGCCACCCCGCTGTCGCTGCTGGACCCCACCACCCTGGTCGGGTCGACCGTCGTCGCAGGGCTGGTGCTGGCCCTGGCCGTGCTGCTCTCGCTGGCGCTCAGGCGCAGCACGCGGCGGCTGGAGCAGCGGATGACCGACGTCACCATGCTGCGGTTCGCCAGCGTGCTCGGGCAGTGGCTGATCTACCTGCTGGCCCTGGCCTTCTATGCACACCTGGTGCCGGAACTGCGCACCCTGGGCACTGCGCTGCTGGCCGGCGCGGGCATCCTCTCGGTGGTGGCCGGCCTGGCCGCGCAGGACACGCTGGGCAACCTGATCGCCGGTTTCTCGCTGGTGCTGTCGCGGGCGATCCGGGTCGGCGACGAGGTGCGGCTCTACACCCCGGTAGGCATCATCCCGGCCCGGGTCCAGGCCATCTCGCTGGGCTTCACTTCGTTGACCGATGCGGACGGCAACCACGTGGTGGTGCCCAACGGGGTCATCATGACCGGCGCCATCGTGCGGGTGTCGCCGGCCCCCGGCCACGACGGCACGGAGGGCGGGTGACGCCCGCGGCGGCGGGACCGGCGGGCACGGCAACGGAGGAGGCTGGCATGGGGCAAGGCGAACGCATCGACGAGTGGCAGGTGCACCAGGCGATCGTCGGCGGCGAGATGTTCCTGGAATACATGCCGCTGGTGTCGCTGGCGCACGGCGGCCGCTGCGTCGGCGGCGAGGCCCTGGTCCGCTGGCGCCGCGGCGGCACGGTCGTCATGCCGATGGACTTCATCCCCGCCATCGAGAACACCCCCGTCGCCGGCACCCTGACCTACTGGGTGATCGACACCGTCGCCGAGCAGTTGGGCGACTGGCTGCGGCGGACCCCGGACGTGCACGTCGGCATCAACGTGTCGCCGGAGGTGCTCGGCCGCGGCGGGCTGGACTACGCCTCGCGCAAGTCCAGGCTGCTGGACGTCGGCGGGCGCATCCTGCTCGAAGTGACCGAACGCGGCATCCCCGACCGGCTGGGACTGGAGGAACTGGAGGAGATGTCGCGCGAAGGCATGCAGATCGCGCTGGACGACGTCGGCACCGACGGCGGCAACCTGCTGGTGCTGTTCCAGGCGCCGGTCGATGCGATCAAGCTGGACGGGCACGTGGCGCACAGCATCGGCCCCGACGGCGACAGCCCGCTCCTGCGGCGGATAGCACCGCTGATCCGCGCCAGCGGCAGGACGGTGGTGGCCGAATACGTCGAGCGGCCCGAGCAGGAGGCGGCGTTCCGCGAAGCGGGCGTGCAACTGGCGCAGGGCTGGCTCTATTCCAGGCCGCTGCCGGCCGCGCAGTTCATCGCCTGGCATGCCGCCCGTTCGTAGGCACGCCCTCTTTCCCCTTCATCCAGCAACAGGCCCTTCCGTGCAGCCCATCCTCGCCCAACAGGTCACCGCCAGCCTCACCCGCGCCGCCATCTTCCTGGTCGTCACCCTCCAGCGCACGCACGCCGCCGCCGCGGCATGCCGCAGCCTCTGCGGCGACATGGCCGCGCTGGTGCGCTCGGTCGGTTCGCGCCATCCCGACGCCGCGCTCTCGTGCGTGACCGGCATCGGCTCGGACGCCTGGGACGGCATCTTCGGCGCCCCGCGCCCACGCGACCTGCACCCCTTCCGCGAGATCCGCGGCCAGCACCACGCCGTCGCCACCCCCGGCGACCTGCTGTTGCATATCCGCGCCGCGCGCATGGACCTGTGCTTCGAACTCGCCACCCACGCGATGGAGCGCCTCGGCGATGCCGTCGCCGCCGCCGACGAGGTGCACGGCTTCGGCTATTTCGACAACCGCGACCTGATCGGCTTCGTCGACGGCACCGAGAACCCCGTCGGCGCGGCCGCGGCGGAGGCGGTCGTGGTCGGCGACGAGGACGCGGCCTTTGCCGGCGGCAGTTACGTGATCGTGCAGAAGTACCTGCACGACCTGCGCGGCTGGAACGCGCTGCCGGACGCCGAGCAGGAGCGCATCATCGGCCGCAGCAAGCAGGCCAACATCGAGATGGACGATGCGGTCAAGCCGAGCAATGCGCACAACGCGCTGACCACGTTGGTCGAGGACGGCCGGCAGTTGGAGATCCTGCGCGACAACATGTCCTTCGGCGATGTCGCCAAGGGCGAGTTCGGGACCTATTTCATCGGCTACGCGCGCTCGCCGCAGCGGATCGAGACGATGCTGGAGAACATGTTCGTCGGCCGGCCGCCGGGCAACTACGACCGCCTGCTGGACTTCAGCCGGGCGGTGACCGGCAGCCTGTTCTTCGTGCCCTCCGCCGACTTCATGGAGGCGGCATCGGGCAGCGCGGGCTGACGCGGCCACGGCCTCACGGCGACGGGTACCGCAGGTAGCGCTGGCGCACACGCAGGAACGCCTGCAGCGCGGGCTGCCAGCGCGCCTCCATGGCCTCCGGCGCATCGCCGCGCGCGATGGCCGCGCGCAGCCAGTCCACGCCCGCCAGCCTGTCGAAGAACGGAGGATCGCCGGGCAGGAAGGCGAAGTCCTTCGGGTGCAGGTCGTGCAGCGCCTTCAGCACCGCGATGCCGGTGCGCACCGGGCGGAAGGCACCTCGGTCGGTGACGTGCAACTGCACGCCGGCGCAAGGCTGGCCGGCGTGCTTCGAGAACGTAGGCGTGAACCAGGCCGGGCGGAAGATCACGCCCGGCAGGTCCTGCGCGTTCAGGCGGTCCGCCAGCGCCTGCGCATCCACCCACGGCGCGCCGAACGTCTCGAACGGCCGAGTGGTGCCGCGGCCCTCCGACACGTTGGTGCCTTCCAGCAGCCCCATGCCTGGATAGACCAGCGCCGTGTCCGGCGTGGGCATGTTGGGCGACGGCGGCACCCACGGCAGCGCGCCGCGCAGCGGTTCGTCGCCGCGCCGCCAGCCCTGCATGGGCACCACGTGCAGGTCCGCGCCGATGCCGTATTCCTGGTTGAACAGGCTCGCCAGTTCGCCCAGGGTCATGCCGTGGCGGACCGGGATGGGGAACATGCCGACGAACGAAGCCAGCGCCGGGTCCAGCACCGGGCCTTCGACCTGCACGCCGCCGAGCGGATCGGGCCGGTCGGCCACGACCACCGGGATGCCCGCCCGCTTCGCCGCGCGCATCACGCCGGCCAGCGTGTACGGATAGGTGTAGAAGCGCGCGCCCACGTCCTGGATGTCGAACACCAGCACGTCGATGCCTTCCAGCATCGCCGGCGCGGGTTCGCGGTGTTCGCCGTACAGGCTGTGCACCGGCAGGCCGGTGGCCGCGTCGCGGGAAGACGCCACGTGGTCGCCCGCCTGCACGTCGCCGCGCACGCCATGCTCCGGCCCGAACAGGGCCACCAGCCGGAAGTCCGGATGAGCGGCGAAGCGGTCCACGTCGCTGCGTAGCCGGCTGTCCAGGCCGGTGGCGTTGGTGACCAGTCCCACCCGCTTGCCGCGCAGCAGGTCCAGGCGGTCCTCCAGCAAGACTTCGATGCCCAGCCGCGGCGCGACCGCGGCGCAATCGCAGGACGGCGCCAGCGCGGCGGCGGCCGGTGCCGCGTGCGCGCTCTCCGGCCCGGCGCCGCACATCAGCACCAGCGCGAGGAATGCAAGGCCAGCACGCGCCGCGCGCTGGTGCGCCGCGGCTTGGATCGGGGAACGTATCCGGGGCATAGTGTCATTCGGGTTTGCTATCGTTGTCATGACGATAGCAGTCCGCGTCCGGCACTGCGCGATGGGGAAGATCGCCGGTCCCGGCCCTCCTTTCCGTTGTCAGGTGAGCGAAGCGATGTCCCAAACGGCGAAACGCATCATGCGCAGCATGTCCTTCCTTGTCATGGCCGGTGTCCTGGCCCCCGCCGGCGCGCAGTCCGGTCCGGCCAAGCTGGGCGTGGCGCCCTCGCCGCAATCGCAGGACTTCGTCGCCCACAAGCAGCAGTTCCAGTTGCATACCCTGCTGACCGAGCAGCGGCATCCGCGCAGCTTCGACCTCAGCACGCGCATCGCTGCCGACACCGCCGACGGACTGGCCGCGCTGCTGTCGGTGGACGAGGACATCGCGAAGGCATTGCAGGGCGTCGCCGATGATCCCGAACGCCTGGGCAAGCTGGAAGCGGCCTCGCGCGAGATCACCCGCGCCCTGCGCGACGGCCACCGCCTGTATTTCTACGGCACCGGTTCGACCGGGCGCCTGGCCGAGACCATCGAGAGCGGCCTGTGGCGCCCGTTCTGGCAGCGCGCCGCGCAGTCGCCCGCCATGGCGAAGATCGAGGCGCGCTACCCCGGCCTGGGCGAGCGCGTGCGCGGCGAGATCACCGGTGGCGACCGCGCCCTGATCAGTTCGCTGGAAGGTTTCGAAGACCTGCCTGAAATCGGCCGTCTGCAATTGCAGGACAACGGCATCCGCCCGGACGACCTGGTGTTCGCCGTCACCGAAGGCGGCGAGACCTCGGCAGTGATCGGCACCGCGCTGGCCGCCGCCGACCAGGCCGGCGCCGACGCGCGCCGCACCTGGTTCGTCTACAACAACCCGGACGACGTGCTGCGCCCGTTCGAGCGCAGCCGCCGCGTGCTGGACGACCCGCGCATCGCCAAGATCCCGCTGCCGACCGGGCCGCAGGCCATCACCGGCTCCACCCGCATGCAGGCCACCACCACCAGCCTGTACGTGCTGGGCGTGGTGCTGGAAGACGCCACCCGCGCGCTGCTGGGCGAAGTGCTGTCGGCCGACGAACTGGCCTCGCTGGGCTTCGGCCAGGCCAGCATCGCCGACCGCCTGCGCGGCTTCGCCGGCCTGCAACGCATCGCCGCCGCGGCCGCGCCCAAGCTGGCCGCATGGACCGACCGCGAAGCCGCCGGCTACGCGGCCGGGCACCGCGCCACCTACCTCGCCACGCGCGCGCTGATGCCGGTGTTCGTGGACGTGACCGAACGCGCACCGACCTTCCGGCTGGCGCCGCTGGACACCGCCGATGCGCCGGAGCGGCGTTCGTGGATCCAGGTGTGGACGCCGGCCGACGACGCGCAGCAGGCATGGCGCGCCCTGCTGCACCGCCCGTTCCACGGGCTGGACAAGGCGCTGTATCTGCCGCCGTTCGAGACCGGCATCCAGGACCCCTACCTGCGCGAAGCCGCACTGCGCGGCCTGTCCAACGCCGGCGACGAACAGCAGGCGCTGTACGACCTGTCGTATTCGCCGGCCAACATGCGCCGCTGCGGGCCGCAGGCGGGCGATACCGGCGCGCTGATCCTGCTGGGCGCGGAAGCCCAGGCCGCGGCCAACCGGCAATGGCTGGAGGCGTTCGCCGCGGCCGGCACGGACCTGGTGCTGGTGTCGGTGTCCGGGCGTCCCCTGCCCGCCGAAGTCCTGCGCGACCTGGCCGCCCTGCCGCGGCCGGTGCCGGTGATCGCGGTGACCGTGCCGCAGCGCGACGCCTTCGAACTCGACCAGACCATCGCGCTGAAGATGCTGCTCAACGCCCACTCCACCGGCGTGATGGCCAAGCTGGGCCGCGTGGTCGGCAACACCATGACCAGCGTGCAGCCGGGCAACCTCAAGCTGATCGGCCGCGCCACCTGGCTGATCCTGTCCCACGTCAACGCCGTGCTGGAAAGCCCCGCGTGGCGCGCCGCCCACGGCACCACCGAACCGCTGTCGTACACCGAGGCCAACGCCGTGCTGTTCGAAGCCATCGAACAGCGGCGCAACGCCCCCGGCGCCTCGGGCCTGCCCGAAGTGGAACTGTCGGTGGTCGCGGTGCTGGAAGCCCTCAAGACCGGCAAACCCGTCGACTGGACCGCCGCAGCCACGCAACTGCGTACCCAGGGCTTGAACGCATATCTGAAGCCTTACGCCCGGGACGCGAAGTGACCGGCTGACCGGCCTTCGCCGCCGCGCATCGCCACGCCCTCCCCTGTAGGAGGGCCTTCAGGCCCGACCCGCCGTGCCGTCAGAGATACCCGGGCGCAAAGCGTCGCGGCTGAAGCCGCTCCTACAGGGAACTGCCGTGATATCCCATGCCCGATTATAGGAGCGACGTCAGTCGCGACCGCACGCTTGGAACGCTCGCCCCGCGGATGGATTACCCGGATAACGCCTCTCGGTGAAAGGGGCCTTATCCGCGCCCATTCGCTTTGATCCGTGTCCCATGTGCTTTGCCCGGGCTTCCGGTCGCGACTGACGTCGCTCCTACAGAGGGCCTAGCGGAGCCTAAGGAAACCGAAGGGCGCCCAATGCTCCGTGTCGTGGGAGCGACGCCAGTCGCGATTACTGCCCGGCGCCCACCATGGATCAACGCGGGCAAGGTACATCAAGACGACACGTTTCACCCACGCCATTCCGCCCTGATCCGCCCCCAATGCCATTGCCCGACTCCTCGGTCCCGTCGGCTTCCGGCAGCCGCATGGCGAAGCAACCGCTCCCGCAGCAGGCAGCCTACGGCCGCTTCGCGCGGGCGAACGCCGCCGCCAGTGCGTTGTCCGGCGGTGGCGCGCTCGGCTTGGCCGGCGCCGGACCGCGGCGTCCGTCGCGCGCCGGGCCGCGTTCCTGTCCGCGTGGCGGGCGCGCATCGCCGCCACGGGCCTCGCGCGGCGCCTGCGGTGCGGGCGCGTCGTCCAGGCGACGGGTCAGCGCGATGCGCTTGCGCGCCACGTCGACCTCCAGCACCTTGACCTTGACGATGTCGCCGGCCTTCACCACTTCGCGCGGGTCCTTCACGTAGCGGTCGGCCAACGCGGAGATGTGGATCAGGCCGTCCTGGTGCACGCCGATGTCGACGAAGGCGCCGAACGCGGCCACGTTGCTCACCACGCCTTCCAGGATCATGCCCTCGCGCAGGTCCTTGATGTCCTCCACGCCGTCGGCGAAGCGCGCGGCCTTGAACTCCGGGCGCGGGTCGCGGCCGGGCTTCTCCAGTTCCTTCAGGATGTCGCGGATGGTCGGCAGGCCGAATCGGGCGTCGGTGTACTGCTCGGCCTTCACGCTGCGCAGGAAGGCGGTGTCGCCGACGATCTGCTTCACCTGCCGGCCGCTGCCGGCGACGATGCGCTCGACCACCGGGTAGGCTTCAGGGTGCACGGACGAGGCGTCCAGCGGTTCGTCGCCGTCGGCGATGCGCAGGAAGCCGGCGCATTGCTCGAACGTCTTCTCGCCCAGCCGCGGCACGCCCAGCAGTGCCTTGCGCGTGCGGAAGGCGCCGTGCTCGTCGCGGAAGCGCACGATGTTCTCGGCCACCGTCGACGACAGGCCCGACACGCGCGTCAGCAGCGCGGCCGAGGCGGTGTTGACGTCCACGCCGACGGCGTTCACGCAGTCCTCCACGCGCGCGTCCAGCGCGCGCGCCAGCCGGAACTGGTCCACGTCGTGCTGGTACTGGCCCACGCCGATGGCTTTCGGTTCGATCTTCACCAGTTCGGCCAGCGGGTCCTGCAGGCGGCGCGCGATGGAGACCGCCCCGCGCAGGCTGACGTCCAGGCCCGGGAATTCCTTCGCCGCGAACTCCGAGGCCGAATACACCGAGGCGCCGGCCTCGCTGACCACGATCTTCTGCAGCTTCAGTTCGGGCGCCTGCTGGATCAGGTCGCCGGCCAGCTTGTCGGTCTCGCGGCTGGCGGTGCCGTTGCCAATGGCGATCAGTTCCACCTGGTGCTTGGCGCACAGCGCGCGCAGCACATGCAGCGATTGATCCCACTGGCGCTTCGGCTCGTGCGGGTAGATGGTGGCGGTGTCGACCAGCTTGCCGGTGTGGTCCACCACCGCGACCTTGACGCCGGTGCGCAGGCCCGGGTCCAGGCCCAGCACGGCCTTCGGCCCGGCCGGTGCGGCCAGCAGCAGGTCCTTGAGGTTGTCGCCGAACACGGCGATAGCCTCGGCCTCGGCCTTCTCGCGGGCCTGGTTGAACAGGTCCAGCAGCAGGTGCATGTGCAGCTTGGCGCGCCAGGTCAGGCGGCAGGCATCGAGCAGCCACTTGTCCGCGGCGCGGTCCTGCGCGGACACGCCGGCATGCACGGCCACGCGACCCTCGGCATGCAAGTGGCCGGCCTCTGCCTCCATGCCCGGGTCGAGGTCGAGCTGCAGGATCTCCTCGCGGCGCGCGCGGAACAGCGCCAGCAGCCGGTGCGAGGGAATCTTCGCCAGCGGTTCGACGTGATCGAAGTAGTCGCGGTACTTGGCGCCCTCGTTCTCCTTGCCCTCGGCGACCTTCGCGCGGATCACGCCGACCTCGTGCATCCACGCGCGCAGTTCGCCGACCAGCGCGGCGCCCTCGCCCCAGCGTTCCATCAGGATCGCGCGCGCGCCGTCGAGCGCGGCCTTGGCGTCGGCGATGCCCTTCTCCACGTCGATGTATACGGCGGCGGCTGCTTCCGGCACCTGCGTGGGATCGGCGAGCAGGCCGTCGGCGAGCGGTTCCAGCCCGGCCTCGCGCGCGATCTGCGCGCGCGTGCGACGCTTGGGCTTGTACGGCAGGTACAGGTCTTCCAGCCGCGCCTTGCTGTCGGCCGCCTCAATGTCGGCGCGCAGTTCGTCGGTCAGCTTGCCCTGCTCGTCGATGCTGGCGAGCACGGCCGCGCGGCGGTCCTCCAGTTCGCGCAGGTAGGTCAGGCGCGTTTCCAGGTTGCGCAGTTGCGTGTCATCCAGGCCGCCGGTGACTTCCTTGCGGTAGCGGGCGATGAAGGGGACGGTGGCGCCTTCGTCCAGCAACGCGATGGCGGCCTTGGCCTGGGCGGGTTGCGCGCCGATCTCGGCGGCGATGGTGGCGGCGATGTGCTGGGCGATCTGGGGATTGCGGTCTTGCATTGCGTCCGTACTGGGAAGCCCGGCGGACCGGGTGGGACGCCGATTGTGGCAACGGACGGCGGCGCTGGAAACGGGTTGACAGCCGGCATTCGGCCGCTCCCGGGATCGCGCAGGGCCGCGGTTGCCACGGTCATGGCCGCGCAAGGAAAACGGGCCGCTTGCGCGGCCCGTTCCGGATGACACCGTGCTGCGCGGTTACGAACGCACCGGCAGCACGCGGATCTCGACGCGGCGGTTGAGCGCGCGGCCGGCGTCGGTGTCGTTGCTCGCCACCGGGTAGCGCTTGCCCATGCCGACGATCTCGAAGCGCTCGCGCTGCACGCCCTGGCCGATCAGGTAGTTGCCCACTGCCGAGGCGCGCTGCTCGGACAGGCGCTGGTTGACCGCGTCCGAGCCGATGCTGTCGGTGTGGCCGCTAACTTCCACGATGGTCTGGTTGTACTCGCGCAGGGTGACGGCGACGTTGTTCAGCGCCGGGTAGAACTGCGACTTCAGGTCGGCCTTGCCGAAATCGAAGGTCACGCCGTCCGGCAGGTTGAGCTTGATGACGTCGCCGTCACGGCTCACGCCGATGCCGGTGCCGGCGGTCTGACGGCGCAGTTCGGCTTCCTGACGGTCCTGGTAGGCGCCGATGGCGCCGCCGGCCAGGCCGCCGACGCCGGCACCGACCAGGGCGCGCTGGCGGCGCTCGGTGGCGTCGCTGCCGCTGAGCAGGCCGGCCACCGCGCCGATGCCGGCGCCGATCAGGGCGCCGCGCTGGGTGCGGTTGGGATCGTTGGGGTCGGAGGTCTGCCCGGTGTAGCTGGCGCAGCCGCCCAGCAGGGTCACGGTCAGCGCGGCCAGCGCGCCGGTCTTCAACATCACGTTCATGCGTCCTCCTTGGGGTGTCGGTACGGGATCGATGCGGGGTGTCCCGTGCCGGCCAGACTACCCAGCCGGATGTGTAGAAAGCGCGAGTCGGGCCCTGTTCATTCAGGTAGCGTCGGGGATCAGCGCCGCCGCGCCGGTCGCGTCCAGGGTCGCGTCCCAGTCGCCCATCAGCGCCAGGTACAGCAGTTTTTCGAACTCCGGGCCGAAGCGGCGGATCACCGCGTCCGGGTCGGGGATCAGCCGGGCGTCGGCGATCAGACCGAAGTGCACGCGGTTGTCGTAGCTCAGGATCGAGATGCCCAGACCGATGGAGCCGGTCTGCGGCACCCAGAACATCATTTCGCGGACACGGCTGCCGCCCATGTAGAGCGGCTGCTGCGGGCCGGGGACGTTGGTGGCCACGGCGGTGGCCTTGCGGCTGAACAGCTCCAGCGCCACCCCTTGCAGGGCCGAGGGCGCCATGCCCAGTGCCGCAAGAAGTCCAAATGCGACAATGGCTTGGCGCGAGTTCTTCAGGTTGTTCATGCACTCGGCCACGCACTCCAGCCGGCGGATCGGGTTGCCCTCGCCGACCGGCAGGTCCAGGAACACCAGGCCGAAATGGTTGCCCAGCTTGCGCGCGTGCTCCAGCGGCCGCAGGTTGACCGGCACGGTGGCGCGCAGGGTGACGCCTTCCAGGGCTTCGCCGCGTTCCAGCAGGTAACCGCGCAGGGCGCCGGCGGCCGCGGCCATCAGCACGTCGTTGACGGTGCAGTCGCAGGCGCGGCCGACCGCCTTCACTTCGTCCAGGTCCAGCGGTTCGGCCCAGGCCACCCGCTTGCTCACGCCCAGCCGGCCGCGCAGCACGGTGGGCGGGTCGTCGGAGAGCGAGAGCGCATGCAGCAGTTCGCGGCCGATCTCGCCGCCCTCCTTCGCCAGCATGGTGGCCAGGGAGGGATCGCGGTACATCTCCATGCCCTTGCCCAGCACCTTGCCGCCGAGCTTCATGTAGCGGTCGATCGCGCCGACCCGGCGCACCACGCCGGCCCCGTCCTGCTTCAGCCAGGCCGAGCGCAGGTCCTTGCCGCTCTCCGGCCGGCGGCTGGTGTCGGTCAGCGACAGCAGCACCTGCACCAGGGCGATGCCGTCGGCATAGCTGTGGTGGATGCGCGCCACCAGCGCCGAGCCGGTGCCGTAGCGCTCGATCAGGTGGAACTGCCAGAGCGGCTTGGTCTTGTCCAGCGGCGTGGACGCCATCTGGCTGACGAAGCGTTCAAGCGCTTTCTTCTCCGAGCGCGGATCGTGCCGGCCCGGCAGCGCGGACAGGCGCACGTGCCAGTCCAGGTCGAAATCCGGATCGGTCGCCCACGAGGCGCCGGCGGGCGTGTCCACCGCCTTTTGCAGGAAGCGCGGATAGGCGAGGAAGCGCCCGGTCACCACCCACTTGAGCCGGTCGAGCGTCATCGGCTCGTCGAACATCAGCACGCCGGTGATCATCATCGGGTTGGTGGGACGGCACATCCGCAACCAGGCGGTATCCACCCGCGACATCGGCTCGCGGCGCGGATGCGGCGGCGCTTTCTTCGTGGCCATGCAGCCCTCCTCTGCCTGCCGGCGAGTGAAGCATGCGCCGGCGAAAGGCGTCAACGCGCCTCAGCCGGCGCTGTTGCGGTAGGCGGCGAGCGCGGCTTCGCGACCCTGTTCCAGGCCGACCACGGGCTGGCGCGGATAGTCCGGCGCCGTCCGCGCCAGCAGTTCCGGCCGCTGCCAGGGCGCGAAGCGCAGCGGCACCGGCAGCGCCGCCAGTTCCGGCACCCAGCGGGCGATGTAGCGGCCCTCGGGATCGAACTTCTGCGCCTGCGTCACCGGATTGAACACGCGGAAATACGGCGCCGCGTCCGCACCGGTGCCCGCGACCCACTGCCAGCCCAGCGTGTTGTTGGCCAGGTCGGCGTCCACCAGCGTGTCCCAGAACCAGCGCGCGCCGTGCAGCCAGTGCAGGCGCAGGTGCTTGGTCAGGTAGCTGGCGGCGATCATGCGCACGCGGTTGTGCATCCAGCCGGTGGCCCACAGTTCGCGCATGCCGGCGTCGACGATGGGCACGCCGGTGCGGCCCTGCCGCCAGGCGCGCAGCAGGGCCGGATCGGGCGCGGCCCAGTCGAAGCGGTCGAAGCGCGGGTTGAGGTTGTGCGTGGCGGTCTGCGGCGCATGGTGCAGCAGGTGCCAGGCGAATTCGCGCCAGCCCAGTTGGCGCAGCAGGCCGTCCACGTCGGCGCCGTTGGCGGCGCTGCGCAGGCGCTGGAGCTCCGCCGCCACGCGCCAGGGCGCGATCTCGCCGAAACGCAGGTGCGGCGACAGCCGCGAAGTGCCGATACGATCCGGACGGTCGCGGTCGCTGCGGTAACCGCGCAGCGCGCCTTCGGCGAACGCCTGCAAGGCATCGCGCGCGCCCTGCTCACCGGGGTCCCAGGTCTCCCAGAAACCGGCGTCCCAGGCCGGCGCGGCGGCCAGGCCGAGCGCGTCGACGCCGGGCCCGTCCAGCGCCATCGGCGCCGGCAGCGCATCGGGCACCGTCCAGGCCGCGGGCAGGTGCCAGCGCGCCTGCGCCGCGCGCCAGAACGGCGTGAACACCCGATACGACTGCCCCTGCTGGGTGGCGACCTCCCAAGGTTCCAGCAACAGGCTGCCGTTGAAGCTTTCCGCATGCACGCCCTGCCCGCGCAGCGCCGCCTTGATCGCCGCATCGCGCGGCTGGGTGGCGGGCTCGTACTTGCGGTTCCAGAAGACCGCGCTCGCGCCGGTCTCCCGCAGCAGCGCCGGCAACGCCTGCGCCGTCGGCCCCGCGCGGACGGTCAACCGCGACCCGCGACGCCGCAGCGAGGCATCGAGCGCGTGCAGCGAACGGTGCAGCCAGGCGCGCGACGCCGCGCCCGGCGCCCATTCGCCCTCTTCCTCCGGCGCATGCACGTACACCGGCACGGGAACGAAGCCGCCCTCCAGCGCGGCGCGCAGGGCCGGGTTGTCGTCCAGCCGGAGGTCGTGCCGGAACCAGATGAGCGCGCATCGCATGGAGCGGTCCTTGCGCAGAAGAAACCGGAACGGCGGCGGCGGCCTACTCGAAGCTTCCCACCGCGTCGTGGGCCAGGTTGTCGAAGCGGGTGTATTCGCCGAAGAACTTGAGCTTGCACGAGCCGGTCGGGCCCGAACGCTGCTTGCCGATGATGATCTCGGCCAGTCCCTTGTCCGGCGAGGTTTCCTTGTTGTAGTAGTCGTCGCGGTAGATGAAGACGATCATGTCCGCGTCCTGCTCGATGGCGCCGGACTCGCGCAGGTCGGCCATCACCGGGCGCTTGTCGGTGCGGGTTTCCAGCGAGCGGTTGAGCTGCGAAAGCGCGATCACCGGCACGTTCAGTTCCTTGGCCAGGCCCTTCAGCGAGCGCGAGATCTCGGAGATCTCGGTGGCGCGGTTCTCGCTGTTGCCGGGCACCGACATGAGCTGCAGGTAGTCGATGACGATCAGGCCCAGGTCGTGCTCGCGCTTGAGCCGGCGCGCCTTGGAGCGCAGCACCTCCGGCGACAGGCCGGGGGTGTCGTCGATGAAGATCTTGGTCTCCTTCAGCATGCGGATGGCGCCGGTCACACGGCTCCAGTCCTCGTCCTCCAACTGGCCGGTGCGCAAGCGGGTGGCGTTGACGCGGCCGTTGGAGGAGATCAGGCGCAGGGCGAGCTGCGCGGCCGACATTTCCATCGAGAACACCGCCACCGCCTTCTTCGACTTGATGGCGGCGAACTCGGCGATGTTCAGCGCGAAGGTGGTCTTGCCCATCGCCGGGCGCGCGGCCAGGATGATCAGGTCGGTGGGCTGCAGGCCGGCCGTCATCATGTCGAACTCGGTGTAGCCGGTGGGCAGGCCGGTGACGTTGCCGCCGTTCTCGAAGCGGTTCTGAAGGACCTCGAAGGCGTCCTTCAGCGCGCTGTTCATGCCCACGAAGTCGGTGCGCCCGCGCGCGCCGGCCTCGGCGATCGCGAACACCTTCTGCTCGGCCACCGCCAGCAGCTCGCCGCTCTCCTTGCCCTCGGGCTGGAAGGCGTCGTTGACGATCCCGGTGCCGACCTCGATCAGTTGGCGCATCACCGCCTTGTCGCGCACGATCTCGGCGTAGGCGGTGATGTTGGCGGCCGAGGGCGTGGTGCTGGCCAGTTCGATCAGGTAGGCGCCGCCGGCGACCAGTTCCATCTGTCCCTGCGACTCGAACCACTCGCCCAGGGTCACCGCATCGAACGGCCGGTTCCGTTCGGCCAGTTCGCCGATGGCGCGGTAGATCAACTGGTGGTCGCGACGATAGAAGTCGTTGGGCGTCAGCTTGTCGTTGACGCGGTCGTAGGCTTCCGGCGCCAGCATCAGCCCGCCCAGCACCGCCTGCTCGGCCTCGGTGGAGTGCGGCGGCACCCGCAACTGCTCGATGCGGGCGTCGTGCGGGTCGAGGCGGAAACCGGAACGTGCGGACATGGGCGTGGACAACCTGGGGGAAGACCGGACCGGTCATGCTAGGCGTCCTGCCTGTGGGCTCGCGATGGAACAAGCTGTGGATAACCGTCGGCAGCCTGCGCGGTTTGCGTCTCAGGGGGCGAGATCGGGGCGAGACGGGGAAAGATTGGATGGTTTGGGCGTGGACCGGCGTGAAGGGGTCGGGCACTACGGGAGTTGGCCGCGTTTCTTCGTTGCTGTGGGAAGGGGCTTCGTCAGTCCGCGTCGCGATGGATTGCGGGCATTGCAGATGAGGGAAGTTGTCGCGGCGCGTGTGGGGGCGAATTGCCCTGGCGCATGCGGGGTCCGTTGTCGGGGCTGAAGCCCCTCCTACAGGGGGCACCGACAGGAACGCTGCCTGTCTGTTGCGCGTGGAGCGCGTGCTGTGGAGCGCGTGCTCCGGAAACAACGAAGGCGCCTTGCGGCGCCTTCGCGGCATCCGGCAGGACGGCCCGGATCAGGCTTCGGCTTCGACCACGACCTTGATGGCGGCCTGCACGTCGGCGTGCAGCTTGGCCACCAGCTCGTACTCGCCGATGTTGCGCAGCGCGCCTTCGCCCATGATGACCTCGCTCTTTTCCAGCGGCATGCCGGCGGCGGTGAAGGCGTCGGCGATGTCGCGCGGGCCGACCGAGCCGAACAGCTTGCCTTCGGTGGAGGCGTTGGCCTTGATGGTCACGCTGGCGCCTTCCAGCTTGGCGGCGCGGGCTTCGGCGTCGTCGTGCACGGACTTGGCCTTGGCCTCGTACTCGGCGCGCTTGGCCTCGAACTCGGCGATGTTGGCGGCGGTGGCCGGCACGGCCTTGCCCTGCGGCACCAGGTAGTTGCGGCCGTAGCCGGGCTTCACATTGACCTTGTCGCCCAGGACGCCGAGGTTGGTGACTTTCTGCAGGAGGATCAGTTCCATGGGGTTTCTCCGTATTCGTTAGCGACGGCCGGGCCGCCGCAACGGTTGCTGTCCGAATGGACGGTGGATGGCGGGGCGGGCAAGGCGGTCGGTCGCCCGCTGTGCGGGCCGCAAGGAGTCAAGGCGGCGCTGGCCTTCCCGACTCCCCGCAGGCGGCAACGCCGCCGGCCTATCCCTCGCCCGCCCGTCTGCTCAGACGTCGTGGTTGTCCGTGTACGGGATCAGCGCCAGGTAACGGGCGCGCTTGACCGCCGTGGCCAACTGGCGCTGGTAGCGGGACTTGGTGCCGGTGACGCGGCTCGGCACGATCTTGCCGGTCTCGGTCAGATACTGGCGCAGGGTGTTGAGATCCTTGTAGTCGATCTCCTTCACGCCCTCGGCCGTGAACTTGCAGAACTTGCGGCGACGGAAGAACTTGGACATGGGTGTGCTCCTCAGGCGGCTTCGGCGTTGTCGGAATCGTTCGAGGCGTTGGTGGCCTCGCCTTCTTCGTCGTCACGGCGGCGGCGCTCGCCACGCTCGGGCTTGTCGCCCTTCTCGTCCTTGTTCTTCATGATCAGGGACTGCTCGGTGTCCGGGCCGTCGCGCTTGATGACCAGGTTGCGCAGCACCGCGTCGTTGAAGCGGAAGCTCTCGACCAGCTCGCTCAGCACGGCCTGGTCGGCCTCGATATTGAGCAGCACGTAGTGGGCCTTCACCAGATTCTGGATCGGGTAGGCCAACTGGCGGCGGCCCCAGTCTTCCAGGCGGTGGATCTTGCCGTTGCCACCCTCGATCAGCGCCTTGTAGCGCTCGATCATGGCCGGCACCTGCTCGCTCTGGTCCGGATGGACCAGGAACACGATTTCATAGTGACGCATCGTCGTTTACCTTTCGGATGTTGGACCCGGCCAAGGATCGCCCGGCCGGGCTGGACAGCTCCCCGTCCGCCCTGTGAGGAGCGCGGTGGAGCAAGGAACCCGGCGGCAGCGAGCCGTCGGGAGCCGGAAATTATGGCAGTTCAGGGACTTAGGGGCAAGCCGGGCCGAAATCGCCCGCCTTCGGGGCGGCCCGGAGCGGCGCCGGGCCGTGCCGGCACGGTTCAGGCCAGGTCGGCAGCGGTGGTGAAGCTCTCGCCGCAGCCGCATTCGGCGGTGGCATTGGGGTTCCTGAAGACGAAGGTCTCGGACAGGCCCTGTTTGGCGAAGTCGATCTCGGTGCCGTCCACCAGCGGCAGGCTGTCCGCGTCCACGTAGATGCGCACGCCGCCGAACTCGAACACCGTGTCGTCCTCGCGCTGCTCGCGGGCCAGGTCGGCCACGTGGCCCCAGCCCGAGCAGCCGGTGCGGGCGACGCCGAACCGCAGGCCGAGCGCGTCCGGCGCCTGCGCGACGAAGCGCTGCACGCGTTCCAGGGCGACGGGGGTGAGGGTGATGGCCATGTTCATGCCTCCGGCGTAGGCGGCGATTATAGCTTCCGCGGCGCCGCGTTCCGGCGGCCGCTCTTGTAAACTCCGCGTTCCATCCATGTAGTCAGATACCGAAGGATTCAAGCCATGACGGTGGTGAGCGTCGAACATGCGCTGGCGGGCAAGCTCCCGGCCGGCGGCGAGGTCACGGTGCGCGGCTGGGTGCGCACGCGGCGCGATTCCAAGGCGGGCCTGTCCTTCGTCAACGTCAGCGACGGTTCCTGCTTCGCCCCGATCCAGGTGGTGGCGCCGGACACGCTGCCGAACTACGAATCCGAGGTGAAGCACCTGACCACCGGCTGCGCGGTCGTCGCCACCGGCACGCTGGTGGCTTCGCAGGGCCAGGGCCAGAGCTTCGAGATCCAGGCCGCGTCCATCGAGGTGGTCGGCTGGGTGGAGGACCCGCTCACCTACCCCATGCAGCCCAAGCAGCATTCGCTGGAATACCTGCGCGAGTTCGCCCACCTGCGCCCGCGCACCAACCTGTTCGGCGCGGTCACCCGCATCCGCCACTGCCTGGCGCAGGCCGTGCACCGCTTCTTCCACGAGCGCGGTTTCTACTGGATCAGCACGCCCATCATCACCACCTCCGACGCCGAGGGCGCCGGGCAGATGTTCCGCGTGTCCACGCTGGACCTGGCCAACCTGCCGCGCGGCAAGGACGGCACGGTGGATTTCTCGCGCGACTTCTTCGGCAAGGAGACCTTTCTGACCGTCTCCGGCCAGCTCAACGTGGAGGCGTACTGCCTCAGCCTGAGCAAGGTCTACACTTTCGGGCCGACCTTCCGTGCCGAGAACAGCAACACCACGCGCCACCTGGCCGAGTTCTGGATGATCGAACCGGAGATCGCCTTCGCCGACCTGGCCGCCGACGCCGACCTGGCCGAGGATTTCCTGAAATATCTGTTCCGAGCGGTGCTGGACGAGCGCGGCGACGACATGGCCTTCATCGCCGAGCGCGTGCAGAAGGACGCGGTGACCCGGCTGGAGTCGTTCATCAACGCGCCGTTCGAGCGCATCGACTACACCGACGCCATCGGCCTGCTGCAGAAGTCGGGGAAGCAGTTCGACTTCCCGGTCGAATGGGGCCTGGACCTGCAGACCGAGCACGAGCGTTGGCTGACCGAGGAGCACGTCGGCCGCCCGGTCGTGGTGATGAACTACCCCGAGCACATCAAGGCGTTCTACATGCGCCTGAATGACGACGAAAAGACCGTCGCCGCGATGGACGTGCTGGCACCGGGCATCGGCGAGATCATCGGCGGCAGCCAGCGCGAGGAGCGCCTGGACGTGCTGGACGCGCGCATGGCGCAGTTCGGCCTGGACCCGGCGCACTACGGCTGGTACCGCGACTTCCGCCGCTACGGCACGGTGCCGCACGCCGGCTTCGGCCTGGGTTTCGAGCGGCTGGTGGTGTACGTGTGCGGGCTGTCGAACATCCGCGACGCCATCCCCTATCCGCGCGCACCGGGCAGCGCGGAGTTCTGAAAACACCGTCGTTCCGGCAACGCCGGAATCCGGGCCTCTTCGCAGTCGTAGCGCAGAAGCGGCATGGATCCCGGTTTCCGCCGGGGCGACGGGACGTTATCTGGAGTGACATGCGGTGATCCTGTTCTTCGCGCTCTGCTTCGTCGGCGTCGCCATCGCCGGGTTCTGCGCCTTCGTGATCTTCTGGCCGCTGACGCTGGTGCACGTGCGCGACCGCCACGCCGCGCTGGGCGCGCAATGGGGCGAAGGCGCGTTCCTCCGGCCGGCGGCGCTGCGCTGGCTGTTGGCCGGCGGCTACCGGCGGATCGCGGACGCCTCGCTGTCCGGGCTGGCGACGCCGGCGCGCATCTCGCTGTACGTGATCTTCTTCGGCCTGGCGATGGCGGGCCTGTTGTGGCTGTGGTCGGAGGCGATGGGATGAATCCGCACATGCGCGAAGACTGGTACCTGGCCTCGCTGGGCCGCACGCTGATCTGGGCGCGCCTGCGCGTGCTGGAGGCCGGCACCGCCGAGGTGCTGGACAGCGACGGCAACACCCTGCCCTACGACAGCGAGGACAGCGCCCGCGCGGCGCTGTTCGACGCCGAGTTCGTGGCCTGGGACGGCCTGGACGAAGAGGACGCACTGGCGCGCGGCTTCGCCCTGCACGAGGTCGCGCCGCCCTCGGCCGGGAGCGACGAAGCGCTGCGCCCGCTGATGGTGCAGGCGCTGGGCACGCGCGCCTGACCGCCGCTGGCCGATGTACACGCCGCGCGCCTTCGCCGAGACCGACCTGGCCGCACTGGACCGGCTGCTGGCCCGCGACGCCTTCGTCACCCTGGTGACGGCGGACGCCGGCGGCCTGCCCTTCGCCACCCACCTGCCCGTGCTGTATTCACGCAATGGCGAGCGCGTGCTGGTCGAGGGACACTGGGCGCGGCCCAATCCGCAGGCGGGCCACGCCGGTCCGGCCCTGCTGATCGTGCACGGCCCGCACGCCTACGTCTCGCCCAACTGGTATCCGGACAAGGAGGAGGCCGCGCGCGTGCCCACCTGGAACTACGCGGTGGCGCACCTGTACGGCACGCTGGAGGCCACCGAGGACACCGCGGCGCTGGCCGACATCGTCGACCGCCTCAGCCAGGCCCACGAAGCGCGCGTGGGTAGCGATTGGCGCTTCGAGCACGGCCGCGAGGACCATGTGCGGCAATTGCGCGGCATCGTCGGCTTCCGCTTCAGCGCCGAGCGCATCGAGCTGAAATTCAAGCTCAACCAGAACCACCCCGCCGCCAACGTGCACGGCGTCGCCGCCGGACTGCAACAACTCGGCGGCGAAGACAACGCCGAGATCGCCGCCCTCATGCTCGACCGCCTCTCGCGGCGCCCTTCCCCGTAGGAGCGGCTTCCGCCGCGACCGCGGACGCGAAGAAGCCTTTGGGCCACGGATTGGCGCGGATCAACGCGGATAAGGCGAAATCAGCTCCCTCAGAGCTTTTATCCGTGTCATCTGCGTTCATCCGCGTTGATCCGCGTCTCCCCGCTCTTCAGCCGTGCGGTCGCGGCGGAAGCCGCTCCTACGGGGGTTGGCTTAGACTTTGCGCGTCGAGATCGGTGGAGGCGCACGAATGGACCTGAACCTGGCCGGGCGGCATGCGCTGGTGTGCGGTGCTTCCGAAGGCATCGGCCGTGCGGCCGCGCATGAACTGGCGTTGCTGGGCGCCGACGTCACCGTGCTGGCGCGGCGCGGCGACGTGCTGGCCGCGGTCGCCGATGCCCTGCCCCGGGTCGCCGAGGACCAGCGCCACGGCTGGCGTGCGGCCGACATGGCCGACCACGCCGCGCTGCGGCAGTCGGCGGAAACACTGGCTGAGCAGCATCCGGTCCACATCCTGGTCAACAACACCGGCGGGCCGCCGGGCGGGCGCGCCATCGACGCCGACGCCGCCGACTATCTGGCCGCGTTCCAGCGCCACCTGCTGGCCAACCAGGCGCTGGCGCAGGCGCTGGTGCCCGGCATGAGCGCGGCCGGCTGGGGCCGCATCGTCAACGTCGTCTCCACCTCGGTGCGCGAGCCCATCGCCAACCTCGGCGTCTCCAACGCCGTGCGCGGCGCCGTGGCCGGCTGGGCCAAGACCCTGTCCCGGGAACTGGCCGGCGACGGCATCACCGTCAACAACGTGCTGCCCGGCTACACCCGCACCGGGCGGCTGGAACAGATCCTGCGCGACCGCGTGCAGGCCAGCGGCAGGGACGAAGCGGCCGTCGCCGCGGCCATGCTCGCCAGCGTGCCGGCCGGGCGCTTCGCCGAGCCCACCGAAATCGCCGCCGCCATCGCCTTCCTGGCCTCGCCGGCGGCGGCCTACGTCAACGGCGTCAGCCTGGCGGTCGACGGCGGCCGCATGCAGTCCATCTGAGCCGCACGGAGCCTCTTGCCAATGCGGGTAAGCTAACGGCATGGAACGCTTCAGCCATTTCATCGACGGCGAACCGCGCCCGGGCACCGGCTGGCTGCCGGTCCACGCGCCGGCCACCGGCGAGGTCTATGCCGAAGTCGCCGCCGGCGGCGAACCCGAAGTGCGGCAGGCGGTGGACGCCGCCGTCGCGGCCTTCCCGGCCTGGTCCTCGCTGCCCGCCTCCGCCCGTGCACGCTGGCTGGAGAAACTGGCCGAAGCGCTGGAACGCGAAGCCGATGCCTTCGCCGCAGCCGAATCGCAAGACGCCGGCAAGCCGCTGGCGCTGGCCGGCGGCATCGAGATCCCGCGCGCGGTGGCCAACCTGCGCTTCTTCGCCCATGCCGCCACCCAGTTCGCCAGCGAGTCGCACCACGGCGAAGCCGGGCTCAACTACACGCTGCGTGCGCCGCTGGGCGTGGTCGCCGCGATCTCGCCCTGGAACCTGCCGCTGTACCTGCTGACCTGGAAGATCGCGCCCGCGCTGGCCGCCGGCAACACCGTGGTCGCCAAGCCCTCCGAGGTCACTCCCGCCACCGCCAGCCTGTTCGGCGAACTGGTGGCGCGCACCGGCTTCCCGCGCGGCGTGCTCAACATCGTGCACGGCACCGGCATGGCGGCGGGCGAACCGCTGGTGCTGCACCCGGCGGTCAAGGCCGTGTCCTTCACCGGCAGCACGCTGGTCGGCCGCCGCATCGCCGCGCTGGCCGGTCCGCAACTGAAGAAGGTCTCGCTGGAACTGGGCGGCAAGAACGCCACCCTGGTGTTCGCCGACAGCGACTGGCGCGCGCACATGGACACCCTGCTGCGCTCGGCCTTCCAGAACAGCGGGCAGATCTGCCTGTGCGGCTCGCGCCTGCTGGTACAGCAGGCCGTGTACGACGAATTCCGCGACGCCCTGCTGGCGCGCGCCCGCGAACTGCAGGCCGGCCCGCTCGACGATCCGGCGACCCGGCTCGGCCCGCTGGTCTCGCGTGCGCAGTACGACAAAGTGCTGGTCTGCATCGAGCGCGCACGCAACGAGGGCGGCCGCATCCTGCTGGGCGGTCACGCGCTTGACCGCCCGGGCTGGTACGTCGCGCCCACCGTGATCGAAGGGCTGGGGCCGGAGGCGAGCACCAACCGCGAGGAAATCTTCGGGCCGGTGGTCACCCTGCAGCCGTTCGAGGACGAGGCGCACGCGCTGGCGCTGGCCAACGCCGGCGAATACGGGCTGGCAGCCAGCGTCTGGACGCGCGACCTGGACCGCGCCCACCGCTTGGCCGCGCAGGTGCGCGCCGGCGTGGTCTGGATCAACACCTGGATGATGCGCGACCTGCGCACGCCCTTCGGCGGCACCGGTGCTTCCGGCACCGGCCGCGAGGGCGGGCTGGAGGCGATGCGCTTCTTCACCGAACCCAAGAACGTCTGCGTGGCGTTGCGCTGAGGACGAAGCCCCCGAATGAACCCACCGACCGAACTGGAACGACTGCTGCAGAACAACCGCGACTGGGCCGAGCGCATCCGCCGTGAGGACCCGGGCTTCTTCAAGCGCCTGTCGCAGCAGCAGTCGCCGCGCTACCTGTGGATCGGCTGCTCCGATTCGCGCGTGCCCGCCAACCAGATCCTGGGGCTGGACCCGGGCGAGGTGTTCGTCCACCGCAACATCGCCAACGTGATGTCGCACGGCGACCTCAACGCGCTGTCGGTGATCCAGTTCGCGGTGGACATCCTGCAGGTGGAGCACATCCTGCTGGTCGGCCACTACGGCTGCGGCGGCGTGCACGCGGCGATGACCGGCGCGCGCGTGGGCCTGGCCGACAACTGGCTGCGCCACGTCGGCGACGTGGCGCAGAAGCACGCCGCGCTGCTGGAACAGGTGGACACCGAATCGCTGCGGCACGCGCGGCTGTGCGAGCTGAACGTCATCGAGCAGGTCGTCAACGTCTGCCAGACCACCGTGGTCGGCGACGCCTGGGCGCGCGGGCAGCCGCTGGCGGTGCACGGCTGGGTCTACAGCCTGTTCGACGGCCGCGTGCGCGAACTGGGCATGAGCGTGGCCGGCGCCGACGAACTGCAACCGGCCTACCGCCGCGCCCTGGCCGGCGTCCCGACCAAGGGCAAGCGCGATGAATGACAGCGTGCAGGCGACGGGCGCGCCGCCCCCGGTCGGGCACTACCCGCATGCGCGCCGCGTGGGCGGTCTGCTGTTCCTGTCCGGGATCGGCCCGCGCGACCCCGCCAGCAACGCCATCCCCGCCGGCATCGAGGCGCAGGCGCATGCCGTGTTCGCCAACGTGCGCGCCGTGCTGGCGGCCAGCGGCGCGCGCTGGGAGGACCTGGTGGACGTGACCGTCTACCTCACCGACATGGCCGGCGACTTCGCCGCCTACAACCGGGTATGGGCCGAGCATTTCCCCGATGCCGCGCGGGCGCCCTGCCGCACCACGCTGGGCATCACCGCGCTGCCCACGCCCATCGCCATCGAACTGAAGTGCATCGCCGAGATGAAGTCCCCTCTGCCGCCCGCGGGAGAGGGCTGAGCGGAAGGCCGGACGGCCCCCCTTGCCTGCCCTCGCCCGCCGCGGCGAGGAGGAGAAACGCCATGCTGCCCCATCCGCTCAACCTGCAGGCCTGGATCGAGGAACACCGCCACCTGCTCAAGCCGCCGGTCGGCAACAAGTGCATCTACGCCGGCGACTTCATCGTCATGGTGGTCGGCGGCCCCAACGCGCGCACCGACTACCACTACGACGAAGGCCCGGAGTGGTTCTACCAACTGGAGGGCGAGATGGTGCTGCGCATCCAGGAGGACTGCGCCGTGCGCGACATCCCCCTGCGCGCCGGCGAAATCTTCCTGCTGCCGCCACGCGTGCCGCATTCGCCGCAGCGCATGCCCGGCTCGATCGGGCTGGTGATCGAACGCAGGCGCCTGCCTCACGAGCAGGACGGACTGCTGTGGTTCTGCGAGCGCTGCAACCACAAGCTGTACGAGGAATACTTCCCGTTGAAGAACATCGAGACGGACTTTCCGCCGGTCTTCGAGCGCTTCTACGCCTCGCGCGAGCGCCGCACCTGCGGCGCCTGCGGCCACCTGAACCCGGCCCCGGACCGGTACGTGATGCCGGATACCTGACCCGTCGCTGTAGGAGGGGCTTCAGCCCGCGCCCGGGCGCTGAACCATCGCCCCTGCGTGTCCAGGCCGTGCGGTCGAGGCTAAGCCCCTCCTACAAGAGTCTGTCTTGCGGCGCGTCGTGCCCGCCGTCCGTCGGCTCGGATAAACTCGGCCGATGCTGAAGATCGACACCCATGCGCACTTCCTGCCCCGCGACTGGCCCGACCTGGCGGCCAAGTACGGGGACCTGCGCTTCCCGGTGATCCATCACGGCGACGACGGCCGCCACCGCATCTACAAGGACGGCAAGTTCTTCCGCGAGATCTGGCCCAAGACCTGGGACCCGGAGGAGCGCATCGCTGACTACGCCCGCTTCGGCGTGCAGGTGCAGGTCATCAGCACGGTGCCGGTGATGTTCAGCTACTGGGCCCGGCCGCACCATGCGCTGGAACTGCACCAGGCGCTCAATGACCACACCGCCGCGGCGTGCCGCGACTACCCGCGCCACTACGCCGGCATCGGCACGGTGCCGCTGCAGTCGTCGCGGCTGGCAGTGCAGGAACTGGAGCGCTGCATGGACCAGCTCGGCCTGCAGGGCGTGCAGATCGGCAGCCACGTCAACGACTGGAACCTGGACGCGCCGGAGCTGTTCGAGTTCTTCCAGGCCGCCAGCGAACTGGGCGCCGCCCTCCTGGTGCATCCCTGGGACATGATGGGCGCGGCCTCGATGCCGAAGTACTGGCTGCCGTGGCTGGTCGGCATGCCGGCCGAGCAGTCGCGCGCCGCCTGCTGCCTGATCTTCGGCGGCGTGCTGGAACGGCTGCCGCAACTGAAGGTCTGCTTCGCCCATGGCGGCGGCAGCTTTCCCTACACCATCGGCCGGATCGAGCACGGCTTCCACATGCGCCCGGACCTGGTGGCCACCGACAACCCGCGCAACCCGCGCGAATACCTGGGCCGGGTGTATTTCGATTCCTGGGTGGCCGACCCGCGCGCGCTGCGCTACCTGCTGGACACGGTAGGCCACGAGCGGGTGATGCTGGGCACCGACTATCCGTTCCCGCTGGGCGAACAGGAGCCCGGCGCCGGCATCGCCGCGCTGGGCCTGGACGAAGCCCGCCAGGCGCGCCTCTACCACGGCACCGCACTGGAATGGCTGGGCCTGCCGGCTTCGAGGTTCGCCTGATGGCTGCCGCAGCTTGCAGGAGCGACGTCAGTCGCGACCGCACGCCCCGCTGCACCGGGAATCTCGTACACACAGCCGTCATCGAAATCCGCTCCATCCGGCATTGCAGCATCTTCCGCTTCACGGTCGCGACTGACGTCGCTCCTACGGAAAGCACCTGCAAGACAACCCACCGATCCTTCGCAAGCCACGCTCCATGACCGACCTGCTGTCCCGCACCCACGTCATCGCCCTCGACTCCGCCGATCCGCTGCGGCCGCTGCGCAACGAGTTCCTCATCCCGCGCCACAAGCACAACGACCAGATCTACTTCTGCGGCAATTCGCTGGGCCTGCAACCGCGCGCGGCGCGCACGCACGTGAACGAAGTGCTGGAAAAGTGGGCGAACGAGGCGGTGGAGGGCCACTTCACCGGCAACGCACAGTGGATGACCTACCACGAACTGGTGCGCGATCCACTGGCGCGCGTGGTCGGCGCGCAGCCCGCGGAAGTGGTGGCGATGAACACGCTCACCGCCAACCTGCACCTGATGATGGTCAGCTTCTACCGGCCCACGCGCGAGCGGCCGGCGATCCTGATGGAGGCCGGCGCGTTCCCGTCCGACCGGCACGCGATGGAATCGCAGGTGCGCTTCCACGGCTTCGACCCGGCCACCGACCTGATCGAGGTGGAACCGGACCAGCCCGACGGCACGCTGTCGATGGCGGCGATCGAGCGCGCCATCGCCGAGCACGGCCCGCGCCTGGCGCTGGTGCTGTGGCCCGGCATCCAGTACCGCACCGGCCAGGCCTTCGACCTGGCCGAGATCGCGCGGCTGGGCCACGCTCAGGGCGCCGTGGTCGGCTTCGACCTGGCGCACGCGGCGGGCAACCTGCCGCTGCGACTGCACGACAGCGGCGCCGACTTCGCCGTGTGGTGCCATTACAAGTACCTCAACGCCGGCCCCGGCGCGGTGGCCGGTTGCTTCGTGCACGAACGCCACGCGCGCACCGACCGCCCGCGCTTCGCCGGCTGGTGGGGCCACGAGAAGGAGAGCCGCTTCCGCATGGGCCCGGACTTTTCGCCCACGCCCGGCGCGGACGGCTGGCAGTTGAGCAATCCGCCGATCCTGTCGCTGGCGCCGCTGCGCGCGTCGCTGGACCTGTTCGACAAGGCCGGCGGCATGCAGGCCGTGCGCGCCAAGTCGCTGAAGCTGACCGGCCTGCTGGAAGCGCTGATCCGCACGCGGCTGGCCGACGTGCTGCACATCGTCACGCCGCCGGACCCGGCGCAGCGCGGCGCGCAGTTGTCGCTGCGCGTGGCCGGCGGCCGCGAACGCGGACGCGAACTGTTCGAATACCTGCTGTCGGTCGGCACCGTCGGCGACTGGCGCGAGCCGGACGTGATCCGCATCTCCCCCGCTCCGCTGTACAACCGCTACATGGACGTGTACCGCTTCGTCGAGGAAGTGGAGACGTGGCGCGGATTCTGACCCTCTTCCCGCGCAAGGACACCGCCAGTTTCACAAAGGCGGGAGCCCGGCGGCTTCTCCATGCGACGGACGCTTGTGGACTGGCGACCCGCCACCTGCATCCTGGCCAGCCGGCGCAACGGCACGCTCCCGCACTCGCGTCGCCGGCGATCGCGCGGGAGAAGCCGCCCAAGCGTGGGAAAGGGCATGGATAATCCTGCCGTTCGAGGAATCCACCCCTTGCCGGAACGACCTTTGGCCCGCGATGACAGGCCAGAGCCAAGCCACTGGACTCCCGCCTGCGCGGGGATGACGGATCACTGCATTGGACACTGACGACACCCGCTCTCTCACCATCATCGGTGCCGGCCTGGCCGGCGCGCTGCTGGCCACGCTGCTGGCGCGCGCGGGCTCGCGCGTGGACGTGTACGAGAAGCGTGGCGATCCGCGCGTGCAGGGCTATGCGGGCGGGCGCTCGATCAACCTGGCGCTGACCGAGCGCGGGCGCCATGCGCTGCGGATGGCCGATGCCGACGACGCGGTGATGCGGCAGGCGGTGATGATGCGCGGGCGCATGGTGCATGCGCTGGACGGTCGAGTGGAATTACAACGCTACGGGCGCGACGACAGCGAAGTCATCTGGTCAGTGCACCGCGGCGACCTCAACATCACCCTGCTCGGGCTGGCCGAACGGGCCGGCGCGCGGCTGCACTTCCATCGCCGGCTGGACGACGTGGATTTCGCTTCCGGGTGCGCGCGCTTCGCCGACGACCGCGACGGCAGCCTGCACGAGACCGCCTTCGTCGCCCTGGTCGGCGCCGACGGCGCCGGCTCCTCGCTGCGCGCGGCCATGCTGCGGCGGGAGGACCTGGGCGAACGCACCGAGTTCCTCGACCACGCCTACAAGGAACTGGAAATCCCGCCGGCCGCCGACGGCGGCTTCATGATGGAACCTAACGCACTGCACATCTGGCCGCGCGGGCACTACATGTGCATCGCCCTGCCCAACGACGAACGCACCTTCACCGTCACCCTGTTTCTGCCCAATGAGGGTGACCCCAGCTTCGCCAGCGTGCGCAGCGGCGCCGACGCACGGGCGCTGTTCCTGCGCGACTTCCCCGACGCCGTGCCGCTGATCCCGCAACTGGAACACGACTGGGAAGCCAATCCCACCGGCCTGCTCGCCACGCTGTACCTGGACCGCTGGCACCTGGGCGGCCAGGCCGTACTGCTGGGCGACGCCGCGCACGCGATGGTGCCCTTCCACGGCCAGGGCATGAACTGCGCCTTCGAGGACTGCGTGTCGCTGGCCCGGCACCTGCAGGAAACCGGCGACACCGCCGCCGCGTTCGCCGCCTTCGAGGCCGAGCGCAAGCCCAATGCGCGGGCGATCCAGGCGATGGCGCTGGAGAACTACGTGGAGATGCGCGACAAGGTGGACGACCGCGGCTTCCTGCTCCAGCGCGAGCTGGAACTGGCCTTGCAGCAGCGCCACCCCGGCCGCTTCGTGCCGCACTACGCCATGGTCAGCTTCATGCGCATCCCGTATGCGCTGGCGCAAGCGCGCAGCGACATCCAGCGCGACCTGCTGGTCCGCCATACCCGGGGGCGCGACGGACTCGACGCCATCGACTGGACCGCGGTCGACGCCGACGTGCACGCCCGGCTGCCGGTGCTGGAGGATGCGCCGCGATGAGCGCCAGCGGCGCCCTCCCGCGCATGCGCCCCATCCCAGGCGGGTCGTGCCCGACGCTTCGCCACGCCATCCGCCGTCGATGACCCGCCGACCGCAGAGCGAACCCATGTCCGCCAGCTTCCTCTTCTACGATCTCGAGACCTTCGGCGCCGACCCGCGCCGTTCGCGCATCGCGCAGTTCGCGGCGGTGCGCACCACGCCGGCGCTGGACATCATGGACGAGCCGGTGAGCTTCTTCGTACAGCCGGCCGACGACCTGCTGCCCTCGCCCACTGCCACCCTGATCACCGGCATCACTCCGCAGCAGGCGCTGCGCGAAGGCGTCAACGAGGCCGAAGCCTTCGCCCGCATTGCCGACGAGATGAGCCGCCCGGAGACCTGCACGCTGGGCTACAACAGCCTGCGCTTCGACGACGAATTCGTGCGCCACGGGCTGTTCCGCAATTTCCACGAGCCCTACGAGCGCGAATGGCGCGGTGGCAATTCGCGCTGGGACCTGCTGGACGCCATGCGGCTGATGCACGCGCTGCGGCCGGACGGGATCGCCTGGCCGGTGCGCGAGGACGGCGCCACCTCGTTCCGCCTGGAGCATCTCGCATCGGCCAACGGCGTGCGCCAAGGCGACGCGCACGAGGCGCTCTCGGACGTGCTGGCCACCATCGGCCTGGCGCGGCGGATGCGGCAGGCGCAGCCGCGGCTGTGGGACTACGCGCTGCAACTGCGCGACAAGCGCTTCGCCGCGCGGCTGCTGGACACCTTGGCGATGCAGCCGGTACTGCACGTGTCGCAGCGCTATCCGGCCAGCCGCCTGTGCGCGGCGCCGGTTCTGCCGCTGGCGCGCCATCCGCGCTACGACAACCGGGTGATCGTGTACGACCTGGAAACCGGACCGGACGGCCTGCTCTCGCTGTCTGCCGGCGACATCGCCGATCGCCTCTACACTCCGGCCGCCGACCTGCCCGAAGGCGAGCAGCGCGTGCCGCTGAAGGAAGTGCACCTGAACAAGGCACCGGCGCTGGTGGCCTGGAATCACCTGCGGCCCGCCGACCTGGAACGCCTGTGCATCGACGCCGGCCGCGTGGAAGCGCACGCGCAGGCCTTGCGCGCGGCCGGCCCGGCGCTGGCGGAGAAGGTCCGGCAGGTGTTCGCGGCCGAGCGCGAATTCGCCCCCGGCGACGTGGACGGCTCGCTGTACGACGGCTTCCTGGGCGATGCCGACAAGCGCCGATTCACCGACGTGCGCACCACGCCGCCCGACCTGCTGGGCCAGCGCGATTTCGGTTTCCGCGACCCGCGCCTGCCGGAACTGCTGTTCCGCTACCGCGCGCGCAACTGGCCCGGCACGCTCGCCCCTACCGAGCGCCAGCGCTGGGACGACTACCGCCACGCGCGCCTGTGCACGGACTCGGGCCTGTCCGAGTACAGCTTCGACAGCTTCGACCTGGAACTGGCCGCCCTGCGCACCGCCCACGCCGGCGACGGCAACCGACAAGCGCTGCTGGACCACATCCAGCAATGGCGCGATGACCTCCGGGCCGGGTTGTAGATCGCGGCGGCGTTTCGCTTGCGATGCAGGCTTGATGTCCTGAGTACGGAGCCAGGACCGGAACCGGACGATTTTCCCGCGGCGCGCGTAAACCGATCCCCGCCCCGCGCACGCGGGTTCCTGTGGTTCGCATGGTCCCGGCCGATTCGCCCTCCGGGGCCCGATCATCGAGGACAGCCCCTGCCCGCTCCTTGACCGCGGGTTGTCTACAATCCGGTCCATGGCCACCTATTTCTCCGATGCCAGCTTCAAGTTCCTGCGCGGGCTGGCGCGCCACAACGACAAGACCTGGTTCGACGCGCACAAGGCGCAGTACGAGGAGCACGTGCGGCAGCCGTTCCTGCACCTGCTCACCGACCTGCAACCGGACCTGGCGGCGATCAGCCTGCATTTCCGCTCCGACCCCAAGACCGTGGGCGGCTCGCTGTTCCGCATCTACCGCGACGCCCGCTTCTCCAACGACAAGTCGCCGTACAAGTCCTGGCAGGGCGCGCGGCTGTATCACGAGCGGCGCAAGCAGGTGGCCGCGCCTTCGTTCTACCTGCACCTGCAACCGGGCGAATGCTTCTTGGGCGCCGGCCTCTGGCATCCGGAAGCGCACACCCAGCGGCGCGTGCGGCAGTTCATCTTCGAGAACCCCGAAAGCTGGAGGAAGGCGGCGCACGAGCCGAAGTTCCGCAGGCGCTTCGCGTTCGGCGAGGAGGAAATGCTGGTGCGCGCGCCGCGCGGCTTCCCCGCCGACTTCGAGTTCGTCGAGGACCTCAAGCACCGCAACTTCATCTTCTGGCGGCCGCTGGACGACGCCACCATGACCGGCCCGCGCCTGCGCCAGACCGTTGCGGCCGACCTGGTGGCGCTGGGGCCGTTCGTGGACTACCTGTGCGCGGCGCTGGACCTGGAGTTCTGAACCGGAGGCGATGCGGATGAAGAAGTGGATCGCGCTGGTGTTGTTGCTGCTGCTGTGCATGGGCGGCTACGTCGCGGCCGGCCCCTGGCTGGCGATCCACGGCATCCGCACCGCCCTGGCCGAGCAGGACACCGGCAGGCTGCAGAAGCATGTCGACTTCCCCGTGCTGCGCGTCAACCTGCGCGCGCAGGCCGAGGACTACCTGGCGCGCAAGGCCGGCGCGGACGTGGCGGCCAACCTGTTCGGCGCCGCCGCCCTTTCCATGGCCAACAAGGCGGTCGGCCGCGGCGTGGACACGCTGGTCACGCCGATGGGCATCGCCGCGCTGCTGGAGGGCCGCGCCACCTGGAAGCGCGCCATCGGCGAGACGGTCGGCGGCGACACCTATGCGCCGGCGGTGCCCGCGGACCCGCTGAAAGAAGCCCGCCACCGCTACGAATCGCCCTCTCGCTTCACCGCCACGGTGACGGATGCCGAGGGCGAGCCGGTGGTGTTCGTGTTCACCCGACAGGGCTTGCGCTGGCGGCTGACCGACATCCGGCTGCCGCTGCTGGCGGCGGCGCCCTCGGACGCATCCGGTCTTCGCGCGGACTGACATCGCGCGCGCGATGCGCGTTGGATCGCTAAGGCCTGCTGCCTTCTGCATGGCGGCGGCATCCATACAGACCGCTCCACCGCATTCGCCCTGCATGCCGCTCCGGTCGGCCAGCCAGGTCAGTGGCTCAGCGCAAGCGCCGGCGCAGCCGCGCGGGAATGCCGGTTCCACGCCGCATTGGCGCCGGGCAGCAGCCGGCGGAACAGATCGCCTACGCTGACCACGCGGTCCATCAGCGTCGACCGCACCGCCAGTTCCTGCTCGTCGGCCGCATCCTCGCCGTTCCACAGGCAGGCGCGCAGCACCGCGTTCTTGCCGTGCACGCTGATGCGCTCCTCGGCCTGCACCGGCTCGATCCGGTTGGTCCAACTGCTCTGGTGGTAGAAGCCCCGGCGGTCGGCGAAGTATTCGCACTGCGGCAGGAAATACAGCGGCCCGCCGTCGAACTCCTGCTTGTCCAGGCCCTCGGTGATGGTGAAGGCGTACACGCGCCGCGTGTCGCGGGCGAAGCGCGTCCTGGGGACGACGGCGAAGCTGGCCGGGTCGGCCTCGATAACCCGCACGCCGCGGCAGAACAGGCTGCCGCCGGCGCGGGCGAAGTACGGCGAGACGATGTCCAGCGTCCGCACCTGCGCGCGCGGCAGGCGCAGGCGCCTGGATTTCTTCGGCAGCCAGAAACTGACGTAATGCAGGTTTTCGCCGTCGTCGACATAGGCCCAGAAATCCGCACCGTGACCGGCCTGGTGCAGGACCCGGCTGTGGGCGGCGTCCACGCCGAGGTCGTAGGCTTTCTCCTCGATGATCCGTTCGCCGCCCCATTCGCGGCGCCGGTGGAGCAGGTGCAGACGGCCGTTCCGTTCCTGCAGGCACATGGCGATGACTCCCCGTTCGACATGGCGGACGGCCCCCGTTGCCCCCGCCTTCAGGGTTCATCGCGAAAGCGCAAGGGAGACGGACATGGCGTCCGCGCCGAGTGCAGGCGTCAGGGGTTGGCCACGCCGTGCGGCACGTGGCCGGCGGCGACGTGCCGGCGCGCGCTGTCGATGTTGTGCTGGGAATCGTCGAAGAAGATGTCCGCGCCGAAGGCTTCCAGGAACGGCCCCTTGTGGCGCCCGCCCAGGAACAGCGCCTCGTCCAGGCGCACGCCCCATTCGCGCAGGGTGCGGATCACCCGCTCGTGCGCCGGTGCCGAGCGCGCGGTGACCAGCGCGGTGCGGATCGGCGAGCGCTCGTCGGCCGGGAACACCTGCTGCAACTGGTGCAGCGCCGACAGGAAGTTGCGGAACGGCCCGCCGGACAGCGGCTCGCGTGCGCGCGCCTGCTCGTGGCGGCCGAATGCCTCCACGCCCTGCTCGCGCGAGATGCGCTCGCTCTCGTCGCCGAAGATCACCGCGTCGCCGTCGAAGGCGATGCGCAACTGGTGCTCGTGCCGCTGCTGCGGCGCGCTGGCCGGCAGGATGGTCGCCGCGGCGATGCCGTGCTCCAGCGAGCGCCGCACCGATTCGGGATTGGCCGACAGGAACAGGTCGGTGCCGAACGGCTTGACGTAGGGCCAGGTCGGCTCACCGGCGGTGAAGGTGGCGCGCACGATGCCCAGCCCGTAGTGCTGGATGGAGTTGAAGATGCGCAAGCCGGTGTCGGCCGAATTGCGCGACAGCAGGATCACTTCCACCCGCGGCATGTCGGCCGGCGCGCCGGCATTCAGCGCCAGCAGCTTGCGCACCACCGGGAAGGCGATGCCCGGCGCCAGCACGTCGTCCTCGTGCGTGCGCTGGTAATCGCTATAGACCTGCACGCCCTCGCGCTCGTACAGCGCGTGGCTTTCCTCCAGGTCGAACAGCGCGCGCGAAGTCACTGCGACGGTCAGCAGGCGTGGGGAGTTGTCGGGCATGCGCGCAGTATCCCATATGGCCCGGGGGGCCCGGGACATGTGACGGAGTGTGTCGCCGCTCTTGATGCCAAGTGCGGGGGATGGGCAGTGCCCTTGAGGGGGTAAGGG
>ERZ761602.1343-NODE-1343-length-45123-cov-16.847919_pt1 | contig 45123 bp, 42 predicted proteins | sample MGYA00512165_ERZ761602 | MGnify/ENA primary metagenome ERZ761602 (study PRJEB28899, sample SAMN02445085) | bioreactor sludge metagenome | biome: EBPR sludge; isolation source: Thorneside wastewater treatment plant | place: Australia: Brisbane, Thorneside...
CGCGCATCAGAAGTCGAAGCCGGCGGAGACGGTGAACGTCTTCTGCGCGTTCGCCTGATCGGGCGAGTCGCACGCGGTCGTGGTCGAGTCGAACATGCACTCGTTGGTGCCCGAGCGGTCGTCGACCGAGCTGCCGGCGAGCGCGTACGAGCCCTCGAGGGTCAGCTGGAACACGTAGTACTGGAGCTTGGCGCCGAGGAAGAGCCGGTGGCGCAGGATGTCGTCCTGATCCTTGAACACGAAGTTGAGCGCCCGGTCGTCGACCGACATCGGATCGAGCGGATCGATGTTGGGCGTGGGGTCGATCACCTCCGAGCGCGGGACCATCATGAGCAGGCCGTACCCGGCGTACGGATCGAGGCCCCACGTCGCGCCGACGCCGACGTGCTTGGAGACGCTGCCGTCGATCGAGATGACGGTCAGGTCGAGGTCCTTCTGGCCGATGAGGCGCGAGACGCCGCCGCGCACCGCGACCGACGGGATCGGGAGGTCGTGATAGCCCTCCTGCAGCGCCACCTTCACGTAGGCCTGACCCGACCAGATCTTCGAGTCGAACAGGTGGACCATGCCGGCGCCGAACTCGAGCGACGGCACCGGGAACCAGATGCCCTTGCGCGCGAAGAGCCCGATCGTCGGCAGCATGTCGGCGCCGTGGCTCACCGTGCCGCCGCCGGTCGCGTCGGGCGAGCTGCGCATCGCGCGCCACCAGCGCTCCTCGCTCGAGATCGAGGTCCAGCTGATGTCGGCGGAGAACTGGAAGCCGCCGAAGCCGAGGGTGTCGGCCGGCGCGAGCAGCCGCGGCGCGAGCGCGACGCCGAGCTCGCTCACCAGCGCGCGCAGCTCGAGGCTCTGCCCGACGGCGCGCGTCGGCGTCCCCGCGCCGGTGTCGTCGGTGAGGACCACGAGGCGGCCGAGGATCAGATCGTTGTCGCCGGCCGCGGCCGGACGCGCCGGGGCCGTGACAGCGACAGTAAGTGCGAAGAGGGCCACGACCCCCGAGCGGCGCATCGTAGCCGAGCGTAGGGTGTGGCCGATGGTCGAGTCAACCTACCGCACCCTGCTCGTCGACGGCGCCGGCCCCGTCGCCCGGATCACCCTCAACCGCCCCGACAAGCGCAACCCCATCGGGCTCGACACCTGCGCCGAGCTGGTGCACGCGCTCGGCCGCCTGCGCGACGACGCTGCCGTCCGGGTCGTGGTGCTGACCGGCGCCGGCAGCGCGTTCTCCGCCGGCGGCGACCTCGGCTCGATGCAGGCTCCCGCGGTCGCGAGCGACATCCCCCCCGCGACCCTGGTCGACCTCCTCCTGTGCATGCACGAGGTCGGCAAGCCGATCATCGCCATGGTCAACGGCCACGCCCTCGCCGGCGGCCTCGGCCTCATGGTCGCGTGCGACCTCGTCATCGCCGCCGACACGGCGACCTTCGGCACGACCGAGATCTCGGTCGGCCTGTGGCCGATGATGATCACCGCCGAGATCACGCGCAACATCGGCCGCAAGCGCACGCTCGAGATGATGCTGACCGGCCGCCGCTACGCCGCCGCCGAGGCGCTGGCCATGGGCCTGGTCAACCAGGTGGTCCCCGCCGCCGAGCTCGAGGCGACGACGATGAAGCTCGCCGGCGAGCTCGCCGACAAGAGCCCCGCCGCCGTCGCGCTCGGCCTGCGGGCCTTCTACCGCTCGGCCGATCTCGAGCTCGAGCCCGCGCTCCGCTACCTGCAAGGCGAGCTGGGCAAGGTGCTCGCGCTCGAGGACGCCGCCGAGGGCATCAGCGCGTTCCTGCAGAAGCGCAAGCCGGTGTGGAAGGGGCGCTAGGAAGGGGCGTTACACTGTGGCGACGTGACGTTGACCTGGACCGCCCACCCCGCCCGCCGCCGACCCGATCAGCTCGCGCTGGTCGTGGCGGTCTTGCTGCTGTCGGCGTGGGCGGTGCTGGTCACGCTCGAATCGCCGTTCCTCGCGCTCCTGGCGGTGGTGTTCCTGGTGCTGTCGATCGGCTCGTTCCTCTTTCCGACCCGCTACCAGCTCGACGAGCGCGGCGTCGCGCAGCGGCGCTTCCTGGGCTCCAGGTTCCGGCCGTGGGACGAGCTGCGGCGCGTGCAGGTCGGCCCGGGTGCCGCGCTGGTATCGCCGTTCGCGCGGCCGAGCTGGATGGACCGTCACCGCGGCTTCGTCCTCTACTTCGACGGGCTCGACGCCGAGGGCAAGCGCCAGGTGGTGGAGCTCCTGCAGGTGCGCGTGCCGGCATGACCACCGAGGCCGACCTGACCGAGGCCGAGCGCGCGCTGCTCGACGAGCTCGCCGACGGCATCGCGCGGCGACGGCTGACGCCGGCGGCGCTGTTCTTCCTCGAGTCGATGAAGCCGATGGGCTACCTGGGCAGCCAGATGATGCTGTTCCTGCGGCCGATCGTCGGCATCGTGTGGGCGAGCCCCGATCGCTGGGACCGGCTCCAGGCGATCCTCGAGAAGCGCGGCTCGATCGAGCTGCTCCTCAAGCGCCTCGAAGCCCGCGCGTGATACACCCGGGGCGATGAGCTCGTCGGGGCACGGCACGCCCGCCTACCAGGACGTCGATCCGGCCGCCGTCCGCTCGGTGATCGCGACCGACTGCGGCTCGACGACGACCAAGGCGATCCTCATCGAGAAGAACGCGCAGGGCGAGTACCGCCTCACGACGCGCGGCGAGGCGCCGACCACGGTCGAGGCGCCGGTCGAGGACGTGACCCGCGGCGTGCTCAACGCCGTCCGCGAGATCCAGGAGCTCCGCGGCCGTCAGTTCCTGACGTCGCTCGGGCCCGACGGCGCGATCATCCGGCCCGAGAAGGACGGGGTCGGCACCGACCTCTACATCTCGACCTCGTCCGCCGGCGGCGGCCTGCAGATGATGGTCGCGGGCGTGGTGAAGAAGATGACGGCCGAGAGCGCGGCGCGCGCGGCGCTGGGCGCCGGCGCGATCGTGATGGACTCGGTCTCGATCAATGACAAGCGCCTGCCGCACGAGAAGATCGAGCGCATCCGCCAGCTGCGGCCCGACATGATCCTCATGGCCGGGGGTACCGACGGCGGCACCCGCAAGCACGTCGTCGCCCTCGCCGAGCTCTTGCGGGCGGCGCAGCCGCGACCGCGCCTCGGCTCGGGCTTCGATCTGCCGGTGATCTTCGCCGGCAACAAGGATGTGCGCGACGAGATCGAGAAGATGCTGGGCGGCAAGGTCGCGCTGCAGTTCGTCGACAACCTGCGGCCGACGCTGGAGGAGGAGCGGCTCGCGCCCGCCCGCGACGCGATCCACGACGTGTTCATGGAGCACGTGATGGCGCAGGCGCCGGGGTACGGGAAGCTCATGACCTGGACCGACGTGCCGATCATGCCGACGCCGGGCGCCATGGGCCTCATCATCAAGGCGCTGGCCGAGCGCGACGGCGTGAACGTCGTCGGCGTGGACATCGGCGGCGCGACCACCGACGTGTTCAGCGTCTTCGGCGGCGTCTTCAACCGCACGGTGTCGGCCAACCTCGGCATGTCGTACTCGGTGTCGAACGTGCTGGCCGAGGCCGGCATCGGCGACATCCAGCGCTGGGTGCCCTTCGAGCTGCACGAGGCCGAGCTGCGCGATCGCATCGGCAACAAGATGATCCGGCCGACGACGATCCCGCAGACGCTCGAGGAGCTGAAGATCGAGCAGGCGATCGCGCGCGAGGCGCTGCGGCTCTCGTTCATCCAGCACAAGCAGTTCGCGGTCAAGCTGACCGGCGCCCAGCAGGAGCGCTCGATCTCCGACGCCTTCTCCCAGGACGTGTCCGACACGCTCGTCGACATGATGCACCTCGACCTGCTCGTCGGCTCGGGGGGGGTGCTCTCGCACGCGCCGCGCCGCAGCCAGTCGATGCTCATGATGATCGACGCCTTCCAGGTCGAGGGCGTCACCGAGATCGCGGTCGACTCGATCTTCATGATGCCCCACCTGGGCGTGCTCTCGACGGTGCACCCGGCGGCCGCGACCGAGGTCTTCGAGAAGGACTGCCTGGTGCGGCTGGGGACGTGCGTCGCGCCGGTCGGGACGACCAAGCACGGTCCGCTCCTCACCGTCGAGCTGCGGATGCCGGGCGGCGAGGTGAAGACCGAGCGCCTGAGCCTCGGCGACCTGCGCCACCTCGAGCTCGGCCCCGGCGACGAGGTGAAGGCGACGCTCACGCCGGCGCGCCACGTCGACGTCGGCGCCGGACCGGGCGTGAAGCTCGAGCGCACGCTGCGCGGCGGCGTCGTCGGGCTCGTGTTCGACGCCCGCGGGCGCCGCCCGATGGCGATCCCGACCGAGCACGGCAAGCGCGTCGCGGCGAACCTGACGTGGACGGGCGCGATGAGCCTGTATCCGGCCTGAGCGAGGCGCGCCCGATCAGGCCGGCCGCAACGCGTCGGCCATGAGCCGGATCTGCGCCAGCTTGGCCTCGAGCGGCGCCCAGTCGTCGCGGGCGGCGATCGGCTCCCAGATGGCCTCGACGTCCTCGACGAGCATCGTGCACGGGGCGTCGCCGGCGAAGTACGGATGCGCGCGCCGGTCGGGGTCGACGGGCTCGTAGGCCGCGAGATCCTCGACCATCGCCGTGCCCTGGCCGGCGCGACCGCCGTGGGCGTCGAAGAAGAAGCGCTCGAAGCCGAGCTTCGACTCGAAGAGGAAGCGGAACACGCTGGTGCGCAGGAGGCGATCGAACAGCGGGCCGCGCGAGCGGACGCCGAGGCGGCGCACGATCGCGAGGTCGAGCGCCGGCTCGAACGTCTGCTCGAAGTCGGCGCGCACGTGGAGCGTCTCGCCGCCGGCGAGCGGCTGGAGCGCGAGCGCGAGCTGCTCGAGGTCCCAGCGCACCGCCGCCGGCTGGTTGCCGTAGGCGTAGAGCCCGGAATGATCGAAGTACGCGGCGGTGAACGTCGGATCGAACACCGGGAGGAAGCGCCAGGGACCGTAGTCGAAGCTCTCGCCGGTGACGTTGAGGTTGTCGCTGTTGAGGACGCCGTGGACGAAGCCGGCCGCCATCCACGACGCGCACAGCCGCGCCGTGCGCTCGACGACCAGGCGCAGGAACGCGCGCGCCGCGTCGCCGCCGCCCGTGTGGCAGAGCTCGGGCGCGAAGTGGGTGAGGCTGTAGTCGAGGAGCGCGGCGAGGCGCTCGCGGTCGCGGTGGAACGCGTGGCGCTGGAAGCTGCCGAAGCGCACGTGCGAGTGGCCCAGGCGCACGAGCACGCTCGCCCGCGTCGGCGACGGCTCGTCGTTGCGGTGGAGCTTCTCGCCGGTCTCGAACAGGCTCCAGGTCTTCGAGGTCGACACGCCGAGCGCCTCGAGCAGCTCGGTGGCGAGGATCTCGCGCACGCCGCCCTTGAGCGTCAGCCGACCGTCACCGCCGCGCGACCACGGCGTCTGGCCGCTGCCCTTGGTGCCCAGATCGAGCAGGCGGCCGTCGCCGTCCTCGAGCTGCGCGAACAGGAAGCCGCGCCCGTCGCCGAGCTGCGGGTTGTAGACCTGGAACTGGTGGCCGTGGTAGCGGAGCGCCAGGGGCCGCGGCAGGTTGTCGGGCAGCGGCTCGAAGCGGGCGAAGTGCGCCTCCCACTCGGCGGGGGTCAGCTCGCCGAGGCCGACCGCGTCCGCCCACCGCTGGTTGCGGTAGCGCAGGACGTGGCGCGGGAAGCGCGCCGGCTCGACCACGTCGTAGAACGCATCGCCCAGCGCCGTGAAGCGAGGCGCCGGCCGGTAGTGCGAAGACGGTGGCACCCGTCCGGCGTAGCACGGTACGCTCGCGACGTGGGCAACCGCACCCTCGCGCTGATCGCGGCGCTGACCGCCGCGTGTGGTGGTGGCAGTGGCGACGGCGGCGGTGACGACGACGGCGAGGTCGACGCTGCCGCCGGAGATGGGACCGCTGGTTCCCTCGTGTTGCCTCCGCCGAACGGCGCGGTCGACTACCAGCTCGGTGGCGCCTATCCGCCGCCGGTCGGGGTCACGATCGTCTCGCGCGACCGGAGGGCGTCCCCGGCCGCCGGGCTCTACAACATCTGCTACGTGAACGGCTTCCAGATCCAGCCCGACGAGGAGTCGTTCTGGATGACCCAGCATCCCGAGCTCATCCTGCGCGACGGCCAGGGCAACCCGGTGATCGACGCCGACTGGAACGAGATGCTGATCGACATCGGCACGCCGGCCAAGCGCACCGCCGTGGCCGCGATCGTCGGCGGCTGGATCGACGGCTGCGCCGACGCCGGCTTCGCCGCCATCGAGATCGACAACCTCGACTCGTTCTCGCGCTCGGGCGGGCTGCTCACCGAGGCGGACGCCGTCGCGGCCATGCGTCTCTTCGCCGACCGCGCCCACGCCCGCGGCCTCCCCGCGTCGCAGAAGAACTCGGCCGAGCTGGTCGGGCGCAAGGCGGAGATGGGCACCGACTTCGTCGTCGCCGAGGAGTGCAATCGCTACGACGAGTGCGGCGTCTACACCGCCGCGTACGGCGATCACGTGATCGTGATCGAGTACCGGCAGGCCGACTTCGATGCCGGCTGCGCCGCGTTCCCGGGGCTGTCGATCGTGCTGCGCGACCGCGACCTGGTGACGCCCGGCGCAGCCGGCTACGTCTTCGCCGGCTGCTGAGCCCGGCGGCGCCTCAGATCGACAGCGACTCCTGCACCAGGTCGCCGTCGGCGAAGCGGGTGGGCCGCAGCGGCGTGCAGTCGATGGTCTCGAAGCGGCGCGCGGTCACCAGCTCGGCGGCGGCGCGGCCCGCGGCCCACGACTGCATCGCGCCGCGGCCGGTGAACGCGAACGCCTCGACCACGCGCTCGTGCCCCGGCGCGAAGCCGAGCACGCCGCACAGGTCGGGCGTGTACTCGTAGAGGCCGCTCCAGCCGGAGCGGTGCTTCATCTGGGCGCAGCGGGACATCCGCGCCGCCAGCGCGGGCCAGATCTTCTCCTCGAACCAGCGCTCGCCGTCGTACTTGAAGCGGTACTCGTCGGGCTCGTCGGGATCGGCGTAGCCGGCGAGCATGTGGGTCGACTCGCGGTGGAAGTAGACGCCGCTGGTGTCGACGATCATGCCGTAGGGCCGGAGGTCGACGTCGCGCGCGTGGGCGATGGCGATCTGCCGGCGGATCGGCCGGACCGGGACGACGTGACCGTAGAGCGGCGCCGTGCGCCGTGCCCACGCGCCCGTGCAGTTGACGACCACGTCGGCGGTCAGCTTCACCGCGGCCGCGTCGTCGGGGGGCATCGCGTCGCAGAGGATCGCCTTGATCGCCTGATCGCCCGCCGGCGAGAACTCCTGGAACTTGAGCGCGCGCACCGTCACCTTGTCGGGCTCCGGGTCGACGGCGACGACGTACGCGTAGTTCTCGAAGCGCACCCCGCCGCCCGCCGCCTGCCGCGCCCGCGCGCGGTAGAGCTCCTTCACCAGGTTCGGGTTGAGGAGCCCGTCGCGCGGCGAGAAGGTGGCGCCGGCCACGCCGTCGAGCTGGTCGAGCAGCGGGCAGTGGGCCTGCACCTGATCGGGCGTGAGCGCCCGCACGCCCAGGCCGTGCTGGTTCTGCCAGACGATGGCGTCGCAGGCGGCCGACCAGCGCGCGTCGTCGTACAGCCACAGGTAGCCCTTCTGATCGAAGCCGACCTCGTCGCGCACGCTCTCGTAGAACTCGATCGACGCCAGCGAGAGGGCGACGTTCATCTCGGAGCGCCAGGTCGCGCGCACGCCGCCGGCGTTGAGCTCGGAGCTGGAGTAGCGGCCGCCGAGGTCGACGTCGAGGACGGCGATCGACGTCACGCCGCGCTGGGCCAGGTGCATGGCGACGCTGGACCCGAGCAGGCCGCCGCCGAGGACGATCACGTCGAAGCGATCCACGGCCCATCCTATTCCAGAAGCTGCCCCGATGCGTATGATGCGCCGAGCTGCTCATGGGGGACGCGTACACGCCCGGCCTCACCGTCACGCGCCACACGGTGGTGCGCAAGACGCGGCGGCTCCCGTTGCCCGGGCAGGTGCTGCGCGCGGTCGGTGACCGGGTGAAGAGCGGCGACGTCGTCGCCCGCACCGAGCTCCCCGGCAAGGTGCACCTCAAGAACCTGGCGACGGCGCTCGGCGCCATGCCCGACGAGGTCGCGCCGCAGCTGCGGATCAAGCCGGGCGAGGCCTTGACCAGGGGCGCGGTCATCGCCGAGAGCAAGGGCTTCTTCGGCTACTTCAAGACTCGCATCACCTCGCCGATCGAGGGGACGCTCGAGTCGGTCTCCGAGATCACCGGACAGGCCGTCCTGCGCGAGCCGCCGGTGCCGGTCGAGGTGAAGGCGTACGTCGACGGCACCGTCGTCGAGATCATCGAGGGCGAGGGCGTGGTGGTCGAGACCGAGGCCGCCCTGGTCCAGGGCATCTTCGGGCTCTCGGGCGAGGTCAACGCGCCGCTCGTCGTCGTGGCGAAGTCGCCCGACCACGTGCTCGAGGCCGCGGATCTCACGCCCGAGCACGCCGGCAAGGTCGTCCTCGGCGGCGGCCGCGCGACGCTGGCGGCGATGAAGCAGGCGATGGAGCTGCGCGTGGCCGCGATCGTGTGCGGCGGGTTCGCGTACCAGGACGTGAAGGAGCTGCTCGGGTACGACGTCGGCGTGGCCGTCACCGGCACCGAGGGCCTGCTCACGACGCTGGTGGTGACCGAGGGCTTCGGCGACATCGCGATGGCCACGGCGACCTACGAGCTCCTGGCCAGCCTCGCCGGCAAGACCGCGTCGGTGTGCGGCGCGACGCAGATCCGCGCCGGGGTCATCCGGCCCGAGGTCGTCGTCCCCGGCGCGACCGCCGCCGGCGCCGAGGAGGGCGCGGCCCACGGCCTCGAGGTCGGCGCGCCGGTGCGCTGCATCCGCGCGCCGTACTTCGGGCGCATCGGCAAGGTCGCCGCGCTGCCGGTCGAGCTGGCGACGATGCCGTCCGAGACCAGGGTGCGCGTGCTCGAGGTCGATCTCGGCGACGGTGAGGTCATCCGCGTGCCGCGCGCCAACGTCGAGGTGATCGAGCGATGAGGCTTCGCTCGGAGCGAACGGTGGCGCTCGGCTTCCTGCTGGTCGCGCTCGGAGCGGCGACGGCGGCGGCGCAGCCGGTCGAGCCGGTGACGGCGCTGACCGCGAAGGCTCCCGCCAACGACGACGGGCGCCACATCGCGGTGTCGTTCACGCGGCCCGCCGCCAACCGGGATCCAGAGGCCGGCGTCGCGACCGTGATCGTCCGGCGCGCCGACGACGGCAAGACGCCGCCGCCCGCGCCGCCCGCGCTCGGCCCGGCGTCGGCGCTCGCGGCCAGGAGCGAGCTCGGGGACTGGACGGTCGCCGCGCTGCTCGAGGGCGGCGAGGTCTCGCTCACCGACGAGGTGTCGCCGTCGGGGCGCTACGTCTACGCCGCGTTCGAGGTCCGCCGCGACGGCGACGGCAAGCTCCTCGCCGTGTCGCCCCCGGTCGTGTCCAGCGCGGTCGCGCCGCGCGCGTCGTTCTTCCACACCACGCGCGTCGGCATCCTGGGCATCGTCCTCCTCATCAGCGGCCTCATCGCCTGGTACATCCCGCGCGCGCGCCGCAGCCCCAAGGACGTCTACATCCGCCGCATGCCGGGCGTCGACGCGATCGAGGACGCGGTCGGCCGCTCGACCGAGATGGGCCGCCCGGTCCTCTACGTCACCGGCCTCGAGGAGATCCAGGACATCCAGACGCTGGCGTCGCTCCTCATCCTCGGGCACGTCGCCGAGCTCACCGCCAACTACGACACCGAGATCAAGGTCGCCAACTATTACCCGATGACCATGGTGGTCGCCGAGGAGATCGTCCGCCAGGGCTACGCCAACGCCGGCCGCATGGACGCACACCGCCCCGAGAACGTCATGTTCATCACGGCGGAGCAGTTCGCGTTCGCCGCCGGCGTGAACGGCCTCATCCTGCGCGATCGGCCGGCGACCAACATCTACTTCGGCAAGTTCTTCGGCGAGTCGCTGCTCTTGGCCGAGACCGGCTTCCTCACCGGCGCGGTCCAGATCGCCGGTACCGCGGAGCTGGCGCAGCTGCCGTTCTTCGTCGCCGCGTGCGACTACTGTCTCATCGGCGAGGAGATGTACGCGACGTCGGCGTACCTCTCGCGCGAGCCCACGCTCCTGGCCAACCTGAAGGCCGGGGACGGCTTCAAGCTCGCGGCGATGGCGTTCGTCTTCATCGGGGCGGTGCTCGCGACGGCCTCCGTCTATCAGCTCGGCCCGGCGGTGTTCCCATGAAGAAGACGGTGCCGATCGTCCTCGGGGTGCTGTTCGGGATCTACGGGCTCCTCGAGTTCTACATCCCGCACTGGCGGGTGCGCACGACCACCGACGAGTTCCAGGCGTGGGGCGCCGTGCTCACCGCCGCCGCCTTCATCCTCGGCGGCGTCAACATCCTCCAGGTCACCTGGCCCAAGATCCGGCGGCGCGCGGAAGACTGGCAGTACAAGGTCATCCTGCTCGCGTGCGCGGCGCTGATGCTGCTCGTGGGTCTGCCGTGGCACAAGCTCGGCGACGCCGACGAGGCGAAGGCGACCCACGCCGTGGTCGGCGCCACCTCCGGCGACGGCGGGCGCATCGTCGTCGCGGCGCCCGACGACGTCATGGTGCGGATCGGCGCGGTCAACGCGCCGGCGCGCACCGGTGGCAAGGCCTTCACCGTCGACGTCCCGGCGGGCGAGGTCGAGGTCATGCTCTCGCGCCGCATGGCGGGGTACCGCGCGTTGACGACCAAGGTGAACGTCGCCGCCGGGCAGGTCGTCGAGGTGCGGGGCGATCCGCCGATGACATGGGGCAAGGATGGTCGCGTCTTCGTCTGGGTCTACGACCACGTGTTCGACCCCTGCAACTCGACGATGTTCGCGCTCCTGGCCTTCTTCGTGGCGTCCGCGGCCTTCCGCGCCTTCCGCGCGCGCAACGCGGAGGCGGCGCTGCTCCTCCTCGCCGCGATCCTGGTCATGCTCGCGCGCGCGCCGATCGGCCGCTCGATCTCCGACGTCTTCCCCGACCTCGGCCAGTGGCTCATCGACATCCCCAACAACGCCGGCCGTCGCGCGATCATGATGGGCGCGGCCATCGGCGCGATCGCCACCGCGCTGCGCGTGATCGTCGGCCTCGAGCGCTCGCACCTGGGGAGTGACTGATGGCGCCACCCGATCCCAACCGCGACGGCGGGAAGCCGCACTGGACCGAGCGCATGCAGTCGTTCGACCGGCGCTGGATCTTCCTGGCGATGGCCTTCGCCGTCGTGCTGCCGCTCTTCTTCCCGCTCAACCTGCCGGCCAAGCCCGACTCCATGACCAAGGCGGCGTTCAACACCGTCGAGGCGCTGCCCGAGGGCGCGCGCGTGTTCGTCTCCATGGACTTCGATCCGGCCTCGACGCCGGAGATCGAGCCTTTCTACCGGGCGGTGATGCTGCACCTCAAGCGCAAGGACGCGCGCGTGGTCATCGCCACCACGTGGTACCAGGCGCCGCCCCTGGTCGAGCGCCTCATCCGCGAGACCGTGGACCAGGCGATCGCGCCGGCGGGCACCGAGGGCTACAGCGGCCGACCCGACCGTCCGTACCGGGCCAACGTCGACTACGTGTACCTCGGCTTCCGCGACGGCAAGGGCATCACGATCGCCGCGATGGGCTCCGATCTGCGCAAGGTCTTCGACGGCCGGGCCAACGACGGCACGCCGCTCGATCAGATCCCGATGATGAACGGCATCAAGCGCCTCGAGGACTTCGATCTCCTCGTGCTCGTGAGCGCCGGCTTCCCGGGCGCGAAGGAATACATCCAGTTCGTCGGCGAGCGTTACAAGCTGCGCATGATCACGGCGGTCACGGCGGTCTCGACCACGGACATGTCGCCGTACTACCAGACCGGGCAGCTCGCCGGCCTCGTCGGCGGCATGGCGGGCTCGGCCGGCTACGAGTACCTGGTCGGCAAGAAGGGCTCGGGCACCGCCGGCGCCGACGTGCTCAACGTCGGCAACGTCGTCGTCATCCTCGCCATCGTCTTCGGCAACGTGATCTTCTTCGCCGGCCGCATGCACCGACGCCGCCGCGGCGTCCGCGGAGGCCGCGCATGACGGCGCTCCCCTTCGTCGACGTCGTCGGCTACTGGCTGGGGATCTTCCTCACCTTCGCGATCCTGTCCTTCCTCTACAAGGACAACCCCTTCTACAAGCTCGCCGAGCACATCTTCATCGGGGTCTCGATCGGTTACCTGATCGTCCTCCAGTACAACGACAACATCGATCCCAAGCTGGTCGACGCCATGAGCGAGAAGGAGGGGCTCGCGCTCGCCGCGCGCCTCATCGCCGTCTTGCTCGTGATCATGCTGTTCACCAAGGCGATCTCGCAGCGCCTCCACTGGGTCGGCCGCTATCCCATCGCGATCATCGTCGCGTTCTACGCCGGCCTGCAGGTGAACGCCGTCGCCCAGGCCGAGCTCGGCGCCCAGATGCGCTTCGCGTCGCAGTCGCTCGACTCCACCAAGACCGACCTCAACACCGCGGGCGCCGAGGCGCTGACGAGCCTGCCCGGCATGTCGCCGCTCGTCGCCGAGAAGTGGGTCGCCGAGCGCGCGCAGCGGCCCTTCACCAGCGTCGACGACGCGGTCGGGCGCCCGAGCCTCACCCCGGGCGAGCGCGCCGGCCTCGAGAGCGAGCGAGGCCAGCTCATCGGCCTCGACGCCCGCGCCGCCGCCACCAGGGACCAGCGCAACTGGTTCGGCGTCTTCTCCAACGTCCTCCTGCTCCTCGGCCTCCTCGCGTCGCTCGTCTACTTCTACTTCTCGGTGGCCCACGCCGGCGCGGTCGGCCGCATCTCCCGCGTCGGCGTCTGGGTCCTGATGATCGGCTTCGGCGCCAGCTTCGGCCTCACCGTGCAGGGACGCCTGTCGCTCGCGATCGGTCGCGCCTACTCCGTGCTCGGGCGCACGGTGAATCCGGCCGACGCCGAGCAGATCAGCGCGCCCTACGTGTCCCTGGTCTCCCTGGCGATCATCGGGCTCGGCCTCCTCGGCTGGGAAATCCGTCGACGACGCGCCCAAACCTGATAGAACCCAGTCCCGGGCTTCTTCGTGTCGTACGAGCGCCAGATCGCCACTCGCTACCTGTACGTGGGCCGCCACGAGCGCGGCGCCGTGATCGGCGGCATCGTGTCGCTCCTGATCGCCGCGCTGGGGCTCGCGATGCTCGTCCTCCTGGGCGGAGGGTCGGCGGTCGGCGTCGTCCTGTTCGTCCTCGGCTTGTTCTCGGCCGAGATCTTCTTCCTGCTCGCGTTCATGTCGGTCCCGACCGGGGTCGCCACGTTCGGCGTGTCGCTCGGGGTCTGGGCGCTCACCGTGGTCCTGTCGGTGACCAGCGGCTTCCAGGACCAGTTCCGCGAGAAGGTCCTGGGCGTCAACGCCCACGTCATCATCATGAAGAGCTCGACCGACTTCGCGGAGTACCGCGAGGTCATGGACACGGCGCGCAACATCGACAAGGACGTGCTCGCGGTCCAGCCCTTCATCTTCGTCGAGATGCTGGCGACGACCGGCAAGGGCCGCATCGCCGGCGTCGCGATCAAGGGCGTCGATCCCGACCGCGTGCGCGGCGTGCTCGATCTGCAGAAGCACATGACCTCCGGCTCGGTCGAGGACCTGGCCAAGCAGCCGGCGGCGGGCGAGCTGCCGCCGATCATCCTGGGCAAGGAGCTCGCCCGCAAGCTGCGCCTCAAGGCCGGCGACGAGGTCACCGTCGTCGTGCCGATGTCCAACGTCGACCTCGAGACCTGGCGCACCACGGCGGCGGCGCCGCGCACGCGCCGCTTCCGCGTCGCCGGCATCTTCTACAGCGGCTTCGACGAGTACGACCGCCGCCTCATGTACACCAGCCTGGCCGAGACCCAGGCGCTGCTCGATCGCGGCGACAAGGTGATGGGCGTCGAGCTCAAGGTCAGGGACGTCGATCGCGCCGACGACATCGCCAGGAAGCTGAAGCGCCGGCTGGGCGAGCCGCCGTTCCAGGTCCAGGACTGGTACGAGCTCAACCAGAACCTGTTCAAGGCGCTGACGATGCAGAAGATCGCGCTCCTCATCGTCCTGACCCTCATCATCGCGGTCGCGACGGTGAACGTGATCTCGGCGATGGTGATGATGGTGACGCAGAAGAAGCGCGAGATCGCGATGCTCAAGTCGATGGGCGCGAGCTCCTTCGATCTCGGCTTCGTGTTCGCGATGGTCGGCACGGCGATCGGCGCGGTCGGCACCACCATCGGCATCGGCGTCGGCATCTCGACGTGCCTCGTCGTCCGCGCCTATGGCTATCCGCTCGACCCCAAGGTCTACCTGATCGACAAGCTGCCGATCAGCGTCCACCCGCTCGAGGTCCTGCTCGTCGCGGGTGTCTCCATGGTGCTCTGCGTCGGCGCGGCGATCATCCCGGCGCTCAAGGCCGCCTCGATGCGGCCCGTCGACGGGCTCCGCCACGAGTGACGGCTACTCGAGGACGACGGCGTCGGCGTTCGAGCCGACCACGTCGACCGCGAGGTCGCGCAGCACGACGAGCTCGCCGAGGTCGTCGACGACCCCGTCGACGCGCGCGGTGATCGACGCGTGCAGGTCGCCCGCGGCGTCCATCTCGATCGCGACCGCGAACGGCACGTCCGCGATCCGGCGCATGGCGAGCGGGAAGTGCTGGGTCCCGTCCCACGACAGCATCGCCCAGTCGAGCAGGAGGTCGGCGTCGCCCCAGCCGACGAGCGAGACGCTCTCGTCGTCGATGGGCGCGAGCGGCCGGACGGCGAGCTGGGTGCCGAGCCGGAGCGAGATGTCGGTGAACACGACCGGACGCTCGGAGAGCATGCCGGGCGGCACCGTGACGTCGTCGAGCGGGATCTCGAGATCCTCGACGAGCAGCCAGCCGTCCTGCGTCGTGCGCAGGACCGCCTGACCGCCGAGCACGCCCGGGTTGACGTCGAGGTTCTGGCCGCCGCGGGCGGTCGCCGAGACGGCGACGTCGCTGTCGCTCGACACGTCGAGGAAGGCGCGCTGACGCAGCTGCGTCGCGAGGCTGTCACCGCCGCCGTCGGGCTCGAAGCCGCAGGCGGCGGTGAAGAGGATGGCGGGGAGGACTGCGGGGAGGATGTGGAAGGTCTTCATACGGTTGCTCCCATGGGGTGGGGTCGGGCAGTGGCGGAGACGACGTCGACGATGGCGGTGAGGCGCTCCTCGTCGACCTCGGCTGGTGGTCGCGACGACCAGCCGAGCTTTGCCGACCAGTCCTCCGAGGCGAGGTGCCAGGAGACGCACAGGTCGACGATGGTGATGAGCAGGTGAGGGGCGGAGATGTCCTTGCGTACGGTGCCGGCCTCCTGCGCGTCCTCGATGCGGCGGACGAGCCGCGCCATGAGCGCGCGCGTCAGCTCGAGCTGTGAGCCCTCGCCGAGCAGGACGCGGCGCATGGCGAGCGTCCAGCTCAGCAGTCGCACCATGTCGGGGTGGCGGCCGAGGAAGCGGAAGAAGCTCCGCGTCGCGTCGCACAGGCCCTCGACGTCGGGGCGCGCCTGCAGGAACTCGACGTGTTGCTCGAGGAACGCGGTCAGCGGGCGAACGAGGACCTGATCGAAGAGGGCGTCCTTGGTGCGGAAGTAGTGATGGATGAGGCCGCGGTTGACCCCGGCGCGCACGGAGATCTCGTCGATGCTCGTGGCGCCGGGGCCGAGCCGGGTGAAGAGGTCGGTGGCGGCCGTGAGGATCCGAGCTTTGGTGCGCTCTGCATCACGCAGACGGTTCTCGGTTGGATGCCGCCGGGGCATGGGTAATTAGTTAGCCACGTGTTCAATTCACGCAAGAGATGTGGCGGGAGTGAACGAGCAAGCTGCTGTAGTTATTCATGAAAAATACTGAAAAAAGTTTCATGAAACTGGCCCAGAAGACTGTTCATCTGTCAGCGAACGTACGGTATCGGCGGCCGATCGGGCACGGGCACGGGCACGGGCACGGGCACGGGAAAGCGGGCGGTGAGGTAGCTTGCGCCGGGGGAAACCATGACCAGACGATGGCTCTTCGCGCTCGTGCTCGCGGCCTGTGGTGGAGGTGGCGCCGATGGCGGCGATGACGATGCACCCGGCGACTGCACGGCGGGTGAGACCCGGTGCCAGGGCAACACGTTCCAGGTCTGCAGCGACGGCACGTACGTCACCGGCGAGTTCTGCGGCGGCACGTGCCACGAGGACCTCGGCTGTCTCGCGTGCACGCCGAACCTGCGTTACTGCGACGGCGAGGTCGTGTACGAGTGCACCAGCGATGGCCGTCAAGGCGCGCAGGTCGAGCTCTGCACCGGCAATGCGCACTGCACGGGTGGCGCGTGCGTGGATCCGTGCGTGACCGCGGCGGAGACGCGCAGCTACCTCGGCTGCGAGTACTGGGCCGTCGATCTCGACAACGCGCACGACGTCTACACCACGCCCGAGCAGATCCCGCTGTTCGGCTGCCAGCTCATCCCCACGCCGGTGCTCACCGGACCGATCTGCTACGACCCCGACAGCACCACGCCCGATCCGGTGACGGGCGGCATGAAGACAACGGCGGGGCTGTGCGATCCGGGGCCGACGGGGCCGACCTGCCCGACGAGCTACGCCTGCACGACGACCCAGTACTGCGGTCTGAACGCGCAGACCTCGCCGTTCGCGATCGTCGTCTCCAACCCGCAGACCTACGCGGTGATGGTGACGCTCACCGACGGCGCCGGCATGACCAGCACGCAGAGCCTCCAGCCCGGCGCGGTGCAGCCGATCTTCCCGCAGCAGCTCGGCTTCGCCGACGCCTCGATCGATCACACGATGCAGGGCAAGAAGGCGTACCGGCTGACGTCGACCGCGCCGGTCGTCGCGTACCAGTTCAACCCTCTCGACAACGTCAACGTCTTCTCCAACGACGCGTCGCTCCTCATCCCGCGCACCGCGTTCGACCGGCAGTACATCGCGATGACCTGGAAGACCGAGGGCCAGCGCCCCGGCTCGGCCGACTACGACGGCTACGTCGCGATCGTCGCCTGGCAGGACGACACGACGATCACGGTGACCCCCTCGGTCGACACCAAGCCGGGGTACGGCACGCCGGCGATCCCGGCGATCACGGCCGGCACGCCGACGACGTTCACGCTGGACGCGTTCGAGGTGCTGAACCTGGCCGCCGTCGGCAACGCCGATCTGACGGGCACGATCATCACCGCGATGGATCCGGCGAAGACCGTCGGCGTCTTCGGCGGCACCGAGGCGGCGTACATCCCGCACGCGTCGCCGCCGGCGGCGGGGGCGAGCGGGCCGTGCTGCGCCGACCACCTCGAGGAGATGCTCTTCCCGACGTCCACGTGGGGCAAGGAGTTCGCGGTCGCGCGCAGCCAGGTGCGGCTCATGCAGGTGAACGAGCCCGACGTCATCAAGGTGCTCGCCCAGCGCGCCGGCACCGTCGTGACGTTCACGCCCAACCCGGTGTCGGGCTCGTGCGGCACGCTCGGGGTCGGGCAGGCATGTACGGTCGAGATCGCGAACGACACGATCATCTCGGCGACCGAGCCGGTGATGGTGGGCCACGTCTTGAAGTCGGTCCTGTGGACGAGCGGGCTGGGCACGCAGATGTACGGGACCGGCGATCCGTCGATGGCGATCGTCCCGCCGACGGAGCAGTTCCGCACCACGTACGCGATCCTGGTCCCCCAGCAGTACATGGCCAGCTACGTGTCGATCGTCGCCCCGGCGACCGGCGCCGTGCTCGTCGATACGCAGGACGTCTCCGGTCAGCTCACGTCGACGTTCGGAGGCTTCCGCGCCGGGCGCATCGCCGTGTCGCCCGGGCCGCACCGGATCGACTGCCCTGGCACCGGCTGCGGCGTCGAGGTCTACGGCTGGTCGCGCGCGGTCTCGTACATGTTCGCGGGCGGTCTCGATCTGCAGCAGATCGTGATCGGCGGGCCGCCGCTCGTGCCCTGACCGCGAGGACGGCTACAGCTCGATGCCCTTCTTGCGGCAGTACTGCTTGGTCGCGCGGATGAGCTTGCTCCGGGTGACGCGACGCAGGTCGGAGCGGGCGGCTTCCTGATCGAGCAGGCCGCAGTGGGCCTGCGCGCGGATCGCCCAGCCGGCCTGGACCTTGGGGAAGTCGTTCGTGATCTTCTTGGCGAGCTTGAGCGCCCCCTCGTCGTCGCCGCCGAGCCGTGCGTACGCGTCGGCGAGCAGCTTGCGGAGCTCGGGATCCTGCTCGTCGTCATCGGGGCCGTCGCTCGACGAGCCGGACCCCGAGCCGGCGCCGGCGTCGGGCTTTACCCGCACGGTGCCGGCGTCGGGCTTGGCCTTGGTGAGGCCGGCGTCGAGGTCCACCTTCGTGACGCGCACGGCGTCGTCGGTGATGCCGGCGTCGGGGGCGGAACCGACGAGCGCGTAGCCGCCGCCGGTGCCGGCGCCGGTACCGGTGCCGGTGCCGCTGCCGCGGGTCGGGTCGGTGTCGATGCCGACGTGATGCGGTGCGCCGGCGGTCCCCGAGCCGACCGCGACGGCGCCGCGCTCGGACTTCTTGTCGCCGCCCACGATCAAGACGGCGAGGACCGCGGCGGCGATCGTGAGCACCGTGACCGACACGACGATGATCGTCCGCGTCTTGCTGCCCGGCGGTGGCGTCGGCGCGATCACGTGGTTGTCGGTCGAGACCTGGAGCGCCGGCGTGCCCGGCGGCGGCGTGACCGGCGCGAGCGGCGAGTTGGTGTTGCCGCTGTCCGAGCTCGCGAGCGTCTGCGCCGCCGCCATCGAGGCGCGCACGCTCGCGGCCATCGCCGACGCGTGATCGCCGGAGCCGACGGTCGCCGCCATCGCCTCGGCGCCGGTCGACTTCGCGCCGCTGCCCGTGCCCACGCCGAGGCTCGCCGGGCCGGTCGAGCTCACGCCCGGGACGAGGTTGCGCTTGCCGCTCGCCAGGGGCGAGCCGGTGAGCGCCTCCACGAACGCGCCGACGTCGTCCCAGCGATCGGCCGACTTCTTCGCCAGCGCACGGTGGACGCCCGCGACGACGTGCGGTGGCAGGCCCGGCACCTTGTCGGCCAGGCTCGGCGTCTCCTCGTACACGACCTTGAACACGACCTCGGGGATCGTGGTGCCCTGGAACGCGGGCGCGCCGGCGAACATCTCGTAGACCACGGCGCCGAGGGCGAACACGTCGGTGCGACCGTCGACGTGCTGGTGCTGCCCGGTCGCCTGCTCGGGCGCCATGTACTGCGGCGTGCCCAGCATCGCGGTGTCCTGCGTCTTCACCGTCGTCGAGCCGCGGATCTTCGAGATGCCGAAGTCGAGCACCTTGGCCTTCACGCTCACGCCGTCGTCGGCCTGGACCAGGAAGATGTTCTGCGGCTTCAGATCGCGGTGGACGATGCCCTCGCGATGGGCGGCGGCGAGCGCGGAGCCGACCTGACGGAGGATGCTCATCGCCTCGTCGAACGACAGCGGCGCGCGCCGCAGGCGGTCGGCCAGCGACTCGCCGTCGAGCAGCTCGTACACGATGTACGGCGTGCCGTCGGCGAGCTCGTTCCAGTCGTGGACCGCGACGATGTTGGGGTGACCGAGCCGCGACGCGATCTCGGCCTCGCGCTTGAACCGCGCCATGGCCTCGCCGTCGGCGACGTCCGGATGGAGCACCTTGATGGCGACCTTCTTGCCCGGCAGGCGCGCGTGGCTGGCCATGAAGACCGCGCCCATGCCGCCCTTCCCGATCAGCCCCTCGATCGTGTAGGTGTCCGCGATCACGGACCCGACGTCGAGGGCGCGCGCCGGTGAATGAACCATCGCCGTCATCGTATAATGAAGACCCCATGCGCGCAGCCCCGATCGCCGCGGCGGTTCTTGCCATCTTTTGCACCTCCTCCGTCGAGGCGCGACCCAAGAAGAAGAAGGTCAAGGACGACCGGGAAGACATCAGCGCCTACAAGCAGGACCTCGTGGTCCTCTCCGACGAGGAGGGCGATGTCTACGTGATGGAGGGCAAGTGGGGCGCGCAGGGCGGCGAGCACGTCGTCTTCCACGGCGACGGCAAGGTGATGTACCGGCAGCGCATCTTCGGCGGCGGCGCCGACGGCTCGACCGGCCGCATCGACCTCAGCTTCTGGTCGCCGCGCACCAACGGCGGCCAGATCGGCCGCAACGACAAGGGCGAGTACACGCTGACCTGCGGCCGCGGCCGCGACACCGAGACGGTCCCGCTCAAGAGGATGAGCGACGCCGACTCGAAGAAGGTGCTCGACACCGCGTCGTTCCGCAAGCCGCTGTGGACGCGGCAGGCCCAGGCGCTCGCCCGCGACGACTCCGGCAACTACTACTACGTCGACCGCATGCGCGACGAGCACGGCGGCAAGGGGCACCGCATCTTCGCAGGCATGAAGGGCGGGCTGAAGGAGCTGCCGATGACCAACGTGGTCTCGGACTCGGTCGGCGAGATCTACGCCACGCGCAAGGGTGAGCTCCGCTTCGTCACCGCGCCCAACAAGGCGTGGTGGATCAAGGGCTCGGTCAAGACCGAGCTCACGATCATCCCGATCGAGGACAACGTCCCGCTCATCTACGGTGACCTCGGGGTCTACGACGGCTCGCTCGGCACGCCCTGCGACGACATGTGATATGCCGGCGCGGGTGGCCGACGACTACATCGCCGTGAGGCCGCCGTCGACGACGTGCTCGCCGCCGGTGACGAAGCGGGACTCGTCGCTGGCGAGGTAGAGGACGAGGTTCGAGACGTCGTCGACGTGGCCCAGGCGGCGGAGCGGGGCGGCGCGCTCGAGCTGGGCGCGCGCCTTGGCCTCGTCGCCGATCGCCTGGCCGATCGTCTGCGCCATCGCGTCGACCATCGGCGTGTCGATGAACGACGGGTGCACCGAGTTGCAGCGGATGCCGTAGCCGGCGCGCGCGCAGTGGAGCGCGATCGACTTGGAGAGGAGTCGGACGGCGCCCTTGCTCGCGCAGTAGCCGGCGAGGTCGGGGACGCCGATGAGGCCGGCGACCGACGAGATGTTGATGATCGAGCCGCCGCCGGTTCGCTTCATCGCGCCGATCGCGGCGCGGCAGCCGAGGAAGGTGCCCTCGACGTTGACCGCGTACATGCGGCGGAAGTCGTCGACCGTGGTGTGCTCGACGTCGCCCATCGTGCCGATGCCGGCCGAGTTGACCAGGATGTCGAGGCGGCCGTGGGTCGCGACCACCTCGTCGACGACGCGGGCCCAGCCGGGCTCGTCGGTGACGTCGTGCTCGCGGAAGCCGTGGGGCGGGCCGAGCTCGGCGGCGACCGCCGCGCCGAGCGCGGCGTCGCGATCGGTGATGACGACCGTGGCGCCCTCGCGCGCGAAGTGGCGCGCGCACGCCTTGCCGATGCCCGACGCGCCCCCGGTGACCAGCGCGACCTTGCCGTGGACTCGTCCGCTCATCGTGGCGGCGAGTCTACACGCTGGCGACGCTCGTCAGAGCGCTTCCATGTACGTCTCGACCTCGTCGTACGCGTCGTCGACGGTGTCGATCGCCGGGCTGGTCTCCGAGCACTGGAGCGCGCGCTCGAACGCCGCGGTGGTCGCGTAGTTCGTGATGTCCCAGCCGACCTGGCCGCCGACGTACTCGGGGTTGCAGTCGAAGAGCAGGCCGGCGAACGAGGCGCCGCAGAGCTGGTAGTCGCTCGCGATCTGGAGGAGATCCTTGCCGGCCGCGTTCTTGGTCTCGCACAGATCGCTGAACACGAGGTGGCCGGCGCCGCCGATGCCGACGAGGTGGCGGGGCGCCGCCGAGCCGTTCCACGCCGACGTGACGCGCGAGAACTGCACGACGTTGTCGTTGGTGCCGCCCATGAACAGCACGGTCTCGAGCGACGCCGCGTCCATGGCCGCCGCGCCGCCGGCGAGTGAGGCGACGACGCGCACGCCGGGCTTGCCCGACGCGCCCGCTGCGGCGCTGCCGCCCGCGGAGTGCCCGGCGACGGCGACGCGATCGGTGGCGACGTGGCCGGCGAGGAACGCGAGGTCGCCGGCCGGCGCCGCGAGCGCGGCGATCATCGCGTCGAGATCGCCGGCGAGATCCTGCGCGCCCGACGGATCGTCGGGGCACGCCATGGCGAGGAAGTCGCCCAGCATCAGCCCCGGGTGATCGGCGGCGAGCACGACGAAGCCACGGCTCGCCCAGTGCCGCGTCTGCGACACCGATTGATGGCGGAACGCCGCGGTGCCGTGCACGAACAGGACGACGGGGTAGGGACCGTGCGCGCTGTCGATCGGGAGATCGCGGACGCAGTCGCAGTCCTGCCACGGGTTGTCGGCGTCGGGGATGAGCGCGCGCTGCGAGGGGTTGAGCGCCTGGCGGATGTCGTACCGCACCGGGGGTCCGGCGGCGTCGGCGCCCGGTGTCGCCGGATACCAGATCTCGACGGTGAGGCGGCCGATCGTCACGGTGCGCGCGCCGACCGCCCACGGGCCGGGCGCGGCCGGATCGGCCGGTGACGAGAGCAACGTGGCGCCGTCGCAGCCGGCGATCTCCATCGGCGGCGCGTCGTCGTCGCCGCCGTCGTCGCCGGACTGCGCGCCGCCGCATGCGGCGAGGACCAAGGTCGCGAGCAGGCATACCCTCATGGCCCCGGTTCTAGCGCCGGGTCGCAGAAAGTGGAACTGTCTACTTCTGACAGTAACCGAGTCGGCCCGGCTCGCGTCGAAGCGCCGATGTCCGACCCGATCCTCGATCTGGCGCTCGTCGGCGGTGGTCTCCAGAACGGGCTCGTCGCCCTGGCGACGCTGGCCGCGCGGCCCGACGCGCGCATCGCGCTGTTCGAGCGCGGCGCCGCGCTGGGCGGCAACCACACGTGGTGCTTCCACCAGGACGACGTCCCTGACGCGGCGCGGCCCTGGATCGAGCCGCTCGTCGACCGCTCGTGGCCCGGGTACCACGTGCGCTTCGCGAGGTACGAACGCGCGCTGTCGTCGACCTACGCGTGCATCACCGCGTCACGGCTCGACGAGGTCGTGCGGGCGCGCCTCGCGGTGTCGCCGAACGCATCCTTGCACCTCGGCAGCGAGGCGGTCGCGATCGAGCCGGGGCGAGTCATCGTGCGCGCGCGCGACGGCGGCACGCGCGACGTTCGCGCGGCGACGGTGATCGACGCACGTGGGCCCGATCGCGCCGGTGGCACGGGCGGCTGGCAGAAGTTCGTCGGCCTCGAGCTCGCGCTGGCGCGGCCGCACGGGCTCGAGGTGCCGATCCTGATGGACGCGACCGTCGAGCAGCTCGACGGCTTCCGCTTCGTGTACGTCCTGCCGCTCGCCCCCGATCGGCTGCTCGTCGAGGACACCTGCTTCAGCGACGGCGCGCGCCTGGATGCCGCGGCGATGCGGGCGCGCGTGCTCGCGTACGCCGAGGCGCGGGGATGGCACGCACGTGAGATCGTGCGCGAGGAGCGAGGCGTCCTGCCGATGACGTGGGACGCCGACGTCACGCCGCCGGAGCCCGGGCTGGTCACGGCCGGGTACCAGGGCGGCTGGTTCCATCCCGTCACCGGCTACTCGTTCCCGATCGCCCTGCGGCTGGCCGCCGCCGTCGGGGACGCGATCGGCCGCGGCGAGGACGCGGCGGCCGCGGTCGCCGCGCTCGTGCCTGCGCACCGGGCGCAGCTGCGGTTCGCGCGCCGCCTGGTGTGGATGATGTTCCGGTGGTTCCCGCCGGAGAACCGCGCCGGCGTGCTCGAGCACTTCTACCGTCTGCCCGAGGACAGCGTGCGCCGCTTCTACGCGCTCGCGCTCACCGGCCGCGATCGGACGCGGATGTTCCTGGGGCGTCCGCCCCGCGGCCTGTCGCTCCGGCGCATGTTCTCGGCGCCGGCGCCGGCGGCCGAGGCCGAGGCGGAGGCATCGCCATGAGCGCGGTGTGGCTGCTGTGGCTGAGCACGGGGCTGGTGGGCACGGCCGGCGTCGTCGTCGCGGTGTGGCGCCTCCGCCAGCTGGCGGCGCTCGCGGCGCCGCCCGCGCGCAGCGGTCCGCTGCCGCGCCTCTCGATCATCGTCCCGGCCCGCAACGAGGCCCACAACCTGCCGCGCCTGCTCGCGTCGCTGCGCGCGCTCGATCCGCCGCCGCACGAGCTCATCGTCGTCGACGATCACTCGACCGACGGCACCGGCGACCTCGCGCGCGCGGCCGGCGCGCGGGTGATCGACGCGCCGCCGTTACCCGCGGGCTGGCTGGGCAAGCCGTGGGCGTGTCACGCGGGCGCCTCCGCCGCGACCGGCGAGGTCTTGCTCTTCACCGACGCCGACACGGCGCACGGTCCGCGCTCGCTCCGCGACGCGGTGGCGCGGCTCGAGGCCGATCGCGCCGACCTGGTCTCGGCCGTGCCCACGCATCGCGCCGAGGTCTTCTGGGAACGCCTCCAGGGCGTGTTCCAGCTGCTGCTCCTCGTCGCCTGCCGCGCGGGTGAGACCGCCGCGCGCGGCACGCGCCGCTTCAGCATCGGTCAGTACCTCCTGTTCCGGGCCGAGCCCTACTGGCGCCTCGGCGGCCACGAGCCCGTGCGCGCGTGCGTGGCCGAGGACCTCGCGCTCGCCGAGCGCGTCGTCGCGAACGGTGGACGCTTTGGCTTGCTGGCCACGCCCGGCACCGTCGAGGTCCGCATGTATCCCGAGGGTGTCCTCGCGTTCCTGCGCGGGTGGCGGCGTTCGTTCCGCGACGGCCTGCGCTCGGTCGGCGCCGTCGGCGGCGTGGAGATGACGGCGGTGATCGGCTGGCTGCTCGGCGTCCCGCTCTCGCTCGCCGCCGCCGTGGTCACCGCGGCGACGCCCTGGATCGCCGGCTGGGGCGCCGCGTACCTCGCGACCGCGGCGGCGATCGCCGTCGCGCAGCGTCGCGTGGGCCGGCTCCCCGCCGCCGGCGCGCTCGCGTTCCCGATCGCGGTCCTGGCGTTCATCGCCGTCTCCGCCGCGGCGGCGCTCGATCACCTGCGGGGCGCGCCGGTGCGCTGGCGCGGCCGCACCGTGCAGCTATGAATCGCTGGCGCCTGCTCTACAGCCCGCTCGCGTGGATCGAGTGGTCGCGCGCGACGAGCGCGCGGCTCGAGCGCGAGCACCTCGCGTGGAACCTGCGCGCGGTGGCGCCGCACGTGGCGCCGGGTGCGCGCGTGCTCGACGTCGGCGCCTGGGACTGCCGCCTGGGCGCGGCGCTGCGCGACGAGCGCGGCGCGCGCGTCGTGTGCGCCGACGTCGTCGACAAGAACCAGACCGACGTCGAGCTGCGTCTCATGAAGGACGGCGCGCTGCCGGTCGCCGAGGGCGAGCGCTTCGACGTCGTCCAGCTCATGTACGTGCTCCACCACGCCGAGGATGACGCCCGCCTCTTGCGCGAGGCGCGGCGCGTCGTCGCGCCCGGCGGCGTGGTCCTCGTCGGCGAGGACTCGGTCGAGACCTTCGGCGAGCGCGTGCGCACGATCGCGTTCCACGTGTGGCTCCTGGTGTTCACCTTCATGGGCTGGAAGGGCCGCTTCCGCCGGATCGCCGCGTGGCGCGAGCGCTTCGCGACGTTCGGCCTGGCCGTGCGCGAGGTGAAGCAGCTCGGCCGCGAGGGGCGGCTCTTTCCGCGCAACATCCTGTTCGTGCTCGAGCCCTCGGATCGTCCGTAATCCCCGGCGGGTGGGGGGCGTCGAAGCCGTGATGCCCAAGCACATCCTCCTCACCGGCGCGACCGGGTTCCTCGGGCGTGCGCTGCTCCTGCGCCTGGCCCGCGACGGTCACCGCGTGTCCGCGCTGGTCCGCGACCGCGATCGCGCGCGCCACGTCGTCGGCGACGACGTCGCGCTCGTCGACGCGGGCGACACGACGGCGCTCGCCGCGGCGGTCGCGCGCGCCGACGCGGTCGTCAACCTCGCGGGCGAGCCGATCATGGCGCGCCGCTGGTCGAGCCGGCGCAAGGACGCGCTGATCGCGAGCCGCGTCGGTGTCACGCGGGCGCTGGCCGAGGCGGCTGCGCGTCGGGGCACGCCGCTTCCCGTGCTCCTGTCGGCGAGCGCGGTCGGCTTCTACGGCGATCGTGGGAACGATCTGCTCGACGAGACGTGTGGCGCCGGCGCCGGCTTCGCCGCCGAGCTCTGCGCCGCGTGGGAGCGCGCCGCGGCCACCGTCGGCGCGGCCCGCTCGGTCGTCCTGCGCTTCGGGATCGTGCTCGGCCCCGAGGGCGGCGCGCTCGGCGAGCTGGCGTCGCTCGCGCGCCTGCGCCTCGCCGGACGGCAGGGGGACGGCGCGCAGTGGGTCTCGTGGATCCACCTCGCGGACGTCGTCGAGATGATCGTGGCGGCGCTCGGCGACGCGCGCTGGTCGGGCGTGGTCAACGCGGTCGCCCCCGAGCCCGCACGCAACCGCGACTTCGTCGCCGCGGTCGCCGCCGCGGTGGGCGCCGGCGGCCAGGTGCGCGCGCCGGCGTCGCTCTTGCGCGTCGCGCTCGGCGAGCGGGCGCACATGCTGCTCGACAGCCAGCGCTGCGCCCCGCGCGCCGCCGAGACGTTCGGCTTTCGCTTCAGGTTCCCGACGCTCGAGGCGGCGGTCGACGATCTCGCGCCCGCGGCGAGCGCCATCGCGATCGAGCGCGTCGATCCAGCGGCGATCCCGGACGCGGCGTACCTGGCGCGGCGGCGCCCGCGCTACGTGCTCGAGGCGCACACCCGGCTCGCCGCGCCGCGCCCCGAGGTCTTCCGCTTCTTCGCCGACGCGGCCAACCTCGAGCTGCTGACACCGCCGGCGCTCGGCTTCCGCATCGTCACGCCGCGTCCCATCGCCATGGGCGAGGGCACGACGATCGACTACGCGCTCGCGCTCAACGGCGTGCCCCTGCGCTGGCGCTCGCTGATCGAGCGCTGGGAGCCGGGCGCGGCGTTCGTCGACGCCCAGCTCAGGGGCCCCTACCGCGCCTGGTGGCACGAGCACGCGTTCGTCCCCGACGGCGACGACACGATCATGGTCGATCGCGTCTTCTACGCGCCGCCGCTGGGCCCGCTCGGGGCGCTCGCCCACGACCTCATCGTGCGCCCCAACCTCGAGCGCATCTTCGGCTTCCGCCGTCACGCCATCCGGCTCCGCTTCGGTGGCTGACGTCGCGGACCCGGTCAGGCGGCCGCGGGCAACGCCTGACGCAGCATGTTGCGGGCGCGAAACGCCCGCACCTTGACCGCGGGGATCGAGATCTCGAGCGCGCGGGCGATCTCCTGCTCGCTCCGGTCCTCGCCGACGCGCAGCTCGAGCACGCGCCGGTACATCGGATCGAGCGCGGCGATCGCCCCGGCGAGGCGCGCGTGCTCGCGACGGCGGTCGAGGCGCTCGTCGGCCAGCTCGCCGATCGAGCGTGACGCGTACGCGTACGCGGCGAACGCGTCGAGCGTGCGGCGCGATGCGCGCCGGCGGCGCAGCGACGTGATCGCGCATGACACGGCGATGCGATGCAGCCACGTGCGGTAGCTCGCCTCGCCGCGGAACTGCGAACGCCGACGGTGTGCCAGCAGCAGCGCGTCCTGGGCGACGTCCTGGGCCTCGTCGTCATCGCGCAGGATGCGGCGCGCGACAGCGTACACGTAGCCGCGATCGGCCTGGGTCGGATCCGGGAGCTGGGAGGCGTACATGCCAGCATTCTCGACGCGTCCCGCGATCGAATGAGGTCGGCGATCCGACTTTCACAGCTCGATCTCGCCCCGGAGGTCGCGGGCCGGTGTGCGGTGGCGCTCACCCACGTCCGATCGCTACGTTTGTTCGAGGAGGAGCGCCGCCTTCCTGCGCGCGACGGCCTGCTCGGCCGCGATGGCGGGGTCGCCGTCGGCACCCTCGCCGCGGGCGACCGCCTCGAGCCGCGCCCGGTCGCGGTGGAACATCCCGTAGAGGAGGTCGGTCTCGAGGAAGCCGGGGGCGCGTGCGCGGGCGGCCTCGAAGTGGTCGCGCGAGCGCACGAGGTCGCCGCCGGCGATCGCCGGGGCCGCGGCGTAGATGACGCCGAGGTAGCGGTCGGCGCCCGCGTACCAGTAGTCGGGATCGAGCGCGGCGACGCGCGCCATCACGGTGAAGACCGCCTGGTGGGCCGCGATGGTCGCGCCGAGGCCGCGCTCGTTGGCGGCGAGCATGCGGCACTGGGACCACCAGTAGAGGAGCGGCGCCGCCTCGCGCTCTTCGGCGACGAGCGCGAGCGCGTCCTCGAAGGCGACGCCGAGCGCGCGCTTCTCGCCGAACGCCGGCCAGCGCGCGGCGAGCGTGGCGTCGGCGGTGGCCGCGCACGCGTCGAGCGCGGCGAGGTACGCAGCGGGATCGCGGTCCTTCACGAACACGCGATGACCGTCGGCGAGGAAGTGGTGGGCGCGGGCGAGCGCGGTCCCGGTGGCGACATCCGCCGGCCGCGCGGCGGCGGCGCGTGACCAGCCGTCGATCGCGGCGCGCAGCTCGGTCTCGTCACTGCGCCGCGCCCAGTGCGCGGCGGCTCCGATGCCGGCGGTGCGCGCGGCGGCGGCGGCGGCGGGCGTGAGCGGCGGTGCCGCGGCGCGGGGCTCGGCGCCACATCCGCCGAGCGCGGCCGCGAGCGCCCACGCGGCGCGGCGGGTCACGATCCCCCGAGCGCGCGCAAGGTCGCCGCCACGCCCTGGTAGCCGCCGAAGTACCAGAGCCACCACGCGGTCATCATCGTGCCGTGGCCGAGGAGGATGCCGGCGTGGCTCCACATCTCGACGCGGTCGGACTTGCCGAGGAGGTAGCGGCGCCAGTGGAAGGCCTCGTCGATGAGGCTGTAGATGAACGAGAGGATCGTCATCACCAGCGCCGGGATGGCGATCGCGGTGCGCTGCGGGTACGCGGCGCAGAGCAGCACGCAGCTGCCGACCCCGTTGGCGATCGTGACGTGGTGGACGAGCTGCTCGCCGCCGCGCAGCGCCTCCTTGTAGATCGTGCGGTGGCCGATCGTGTCGACCGCGATCGAGACCGCGAAGATGGCGGCGCCGACCGGAACCATCCACGCCTCGGCGGGGAACGTGACGCCGGCGGCGTGGCCGGTCAGCAGGAAGCCACCGGTCGAAGCGACCAGCCCGAGCATCATGCCGACCCAGGCGAGGTAGACCACCCAGTCGCCGCGCTCGAACTCGCGGATGCGTCCGACGTACACGCGGAGGTCAGAGAGGAAGGACGTCATCGGGGAAGTCCAGCGCGCGCGCGAGCGGCGCGGCGCGGAAGGGGTGGAACAGGCGGGCGGGGGCGATGACCACGGAGGTTACGACGGCGCGGGCCGCGAGCGCGAGCTTCCTGGGCGTCGAGACCACGGCGCGGCCGGCGAGGACGTCGTGGTCTCGGCGCGCGAGCTCGCGGCCGATCGCGGCGTAGACCAGCCGCGCGGCGCGGACGCCGACCGACGCGCGCCACGGCAGCGCGGCGAGGCCGCGATCGCCCGAGCGATAGAAGCGATCGGCGTCGCCGAGGAGCTGGCGGACACACGCGGCGAGTGGCGCGCGGTCGGCGTCGGTGAGCGGTCGGCTGCCGGGCGCGATGTCGGCGAGGCCGCCGGCGCCGTGCTCGGCGAGCATGGCCTGCGGGATGTAGCAGCGGCCGATCCGCCAGTCCTCCTCGACGTCGCGGCAGATGTTGGTGAGCTGCATCGCGATGCCGAGGTGCGCGGCGTGGCGACGCGCGTCCGCGTCGGAGAGGCCCATCACGTGGCACATCATGAGGCCGACGGTCGAGGCGACCTGGTAGCAGTAGCCGAACAGCTCGATCAGCCGCTCGGGGCGGTCACCGCGCGCGTCGGCGGCCATGCCATCGAGGAGCGCGTCCGGGTAGGCGCGCGGGATCGCGCGGTTGCGCACGACGGCGGCGAAGGCGGCGAGCGCCGGACCGCCGTCGCCCTCGAGGTGGGACGGCGCGTCGCCCGCGTACACGCGATCGAGCTCGCGTCGAAGGTCGGCGACGGCGGTCTGCGCGTGACGCGGGCCGGGCACGTCGACGGCGTCGTCGGCGCGACGGCACCAGGCGTAGAGCGCCGCCGCGTCGTCGCCGACCCCGCGCGGCAGGAGGCGCGTCGCGAGCGTGAAGGACTTCGAGCCGCGGGCGAGCGCGTCGCGGCAGGCGACGATCGCGGTGTCGGGCGTGGGCGCCGGCGCGGACGCCGGCATCGTCGCCGCCTCGCTCATCACGCCACCTCGCGGGCGAAGTCGCGCGCGATCACGCTCGCGGTCGCCTTGGCGCCGCTGACGACGCCGGGGACGCCGGCGCCGGGGTGGGTGCCGGAGCCGACGAGGTAGAGGCCCGGGATGTGGCGATCGCGGTTGTGGGGGCGGAAGTACGCGCTCTGCATGAGCCGCGGCGCGCACGAGAACGCCGAGCCGCGATAGGTGCCGAGGTCGCGCTGGAAGTCGACCGGCGTGAGGTAGCGCCGCACGGTCACGTGCTTGCGCAGGTCGGGCATGAGCGACTCCATCGACGCGAGGATCTTCTCGCCGTACGCGGGCGCTTCCTTGTCCCAGTCGACGTCGGCGTGGCCGAGGTGCGGGACCGGCGCGAGCACGTAGAACGTGCCGCGACCGGGCGGTGCCAGCGACGGGTCGGTGATCGTCGGGTAATGGAGGTAGAGGCTGAAGTCGTCGGGGAGCGCGCTGCCGTGGAAGATCTCCTGCAGGAGCTCGCGGTAGCGCGGGCCGAACAGCACCGTGTGGTGGGCGACGTCGTCGTACGTGCGGTCGGTCCCGAAGTAGAGGACGAAGAGCGACATCGACCAGTCGAGCTTCTCGATGTGGCGCGTGCGGCGCGCGGCGCGGCGGTCGCCGGCGAGGAGCTCGCCGTAGGTGCGGCGCAGATCGGCGTTGGACACGACCAGGTCGAAGCGCTCGGCCGGGCGGCCGGCGGCGTGGACGAGGTGGTTGGCGCCGTCGAGCTCGATGCGCTCGACGGGCGACGACAGCCGCAGCTCGCCGCCGAGGCGGCCGAGGTGGCGCACCAGCGCCTGGATGAGCGCGCCGGTGCCGCCGCGCGGGAACCAGACGCCCCACTTGCGCTCGAGGTAGTGGATGAGGGTGTAGATCGAGCTGGTCTCGAACGGGTTGCCGCCGACGAGGAGGGCGTGGAACGAGAGCGCCTGGCGCAGGTGCTCGTCCTCGACGAACTTCGCCACCGTGGCGTAGACGCTGCGGTCGGCGCGCAGCGCGGCGAGGCGCGGCGCCTGGCGCATCATGTCCCAGAAGCGGAGGAACGGCGTCGACGCGAGCTGCTCGTAGCCGGTCTCGAAGACCTTCTTCGAGTACTCGACGAAGCGCTGGTAGCCGAGGGCGTCGGTCTCGCTGCGCGCGCGGATCTGGCGGAGCATCGAGTCGCCGTCGCCGTCGTAGTCGAAGCGGTCGCCGTCGCTCCAGCGCAGCTGGTAGAACGGCGTCACCGGCAGGAGCTCGACGTCGTCGCGCATGTCGTGGCCGGTGAGCTGCCACAGCTCCTCGAGCGTCTGCGGCGCGGTGATGACCGTGGGGCCGCCGTCGAAGATGTGGCCGTCGACCTCGCGCACGTAGGCGCAGCCGCCGGGCTTGTCGCGAGCCTCGAAGACGACGGTGTCGAAGCCGAGCGCGCGGAGGCGGATGGCGACGGCGAGGCCGCCGAAGCCGCTGCCCACGACGGCGGCGCGCTTGCCAGCGCCGGGACGATCCAGATCAGCCATAGCTCACCTCCAGGCGGGCGATCTCGCGAGCCAGCGCATCGAGCTCGGGGCGGGCGCCGACGCGCGTCGCGAGCGTGGCCAGCGCGCTGCGCAGGTGCGCGCGCGCGACGGTCTTCCCGTGCTCGGCCACGTGGCGCGCGAGCTCGCCGGCCAGCGCGGCCACGGCGTTGGCGTCGGCGCCGTCGAGCGCGCGGGCCTGGCGCGTGAGGTGCGCCCACGTCGTGTCGTCGGCGCGTTCGGCGAGCCAGGCCCACGGCCAGGTGCAGCGTCCATGACCGAGATCCTCGGCGGCCTTCGCCGGCGTGCGCAGGCTGCCGAGATCATCGAGCATCTGCAACCCTTCGCCGAGGGCGAGCCCGAAGTCAGCGAGCGCGGTGACCATCTCTTCGTCGGCGTCCGCGGCGCGCGCGCCGAGCCGGCCGGCGAGCGCGAGGAGCGCGCCCGTCTTGAGCCGTCCGATCGCCGCGGTCACCGCCGGCACGTCGACGCGGCGGAGCGTACCGATGCGCGTGCCGAGGTCGAGCGCCTGACCGTGGTGGCAGCGCACGAGGCACTGCTGGATCTCGCGGTGCACCGCGAGCTCGACGTGGGGCGCGAGGCCGGCCTGCGCGACGAGCTGCGACGGCCAGCAGTAGAGCCAGTTGCCGGTGTTGATCGCGAGCGCGGTGCCGACGACGAGGTGCAACGCCGGCGCCCCCCGTCTCACCGTCGCCTCGTCCTCGACGTCATCGACGATGAGCGAGCCCGCGTGCAGGAGCTCGACGACCGCGGCGAACGTCGTTGGCGACGCGCCGCATCCGCCCGCCATCCGCCAGGCGAGCTCGACGAGCCGCGCGCGGAACCGCTTCCCGGGCCGCGCGACCAGCTCCCTCGCGGGCCCGACGAGCGCGTGCCGCCAGATCTCGGGCGGCACCGCCACCGGCAGCTCGAGCGCGGCCGCGAGGGCTTCAGGCGTGAGACCGGCATCGAGCGCCGCCGTCTCGGGCGTGCTCTCCTCCGGCGCTTCGATCGGTGCGAGCAGGGGGGACGTCACGGCCCCGCACTGACGAGCGCCGCCGCCAAAAGGTTGCGCCCCCCCGCTGGGGGGACAGGCTCCTACCTCCCAATCACCCGCGGTTGCTCCACAATTCGTCCACACCGCGACTGGGCTCACCAGCAAGCGCCAGTCGCGGTGCGCGCGAATTCCATCCCGATCTCGCAGAGATGGAGGGTAGGAGCCTGTCCCCCGTCAGCGGGAGGCGTGGGTGGCGATCACGTCGGCGACGCACATCGTCAGGCGCTTGGCGGTGGGGATGTCGAGGAACTCGTTGGGGCCGTGCGCGTTCGAGCCCGGGCCCAGGACGCCGGTGATGAAGAACTGCGCCTCGGGGTAGCGCTGACCGAGCATGTGCATGAAGGGGATCGAGCCGCCCTCGCCCATGAAGACGGGCGGCTTGCCGAAGTGGGCGGCGCTCGCGGCCTCGAGCGCGCGCTCGAGCCACGGCGCGAGCGCGGGCGCGTTCCAGCCGGCGTTGGCGCCTGCCGACGAGAACGTGACCTTCGCGCCGTACGGCGGATCCTTCTCGAGCAGCGCCTTCACGCGCTCGCTCGCCGCCGCGGCGTCGAGCGTCGGCGGCACGCGCAGGGACAGCTTGAGCGCCGTGTTCGGCCGCAGCACGTTGCCGCCGTTGGCCACCGACGGGAGCCCGTCGGCGCCCGTCACCGCCAGCGCCGGGCGCCACGTGCGGTTGAGGGTCAGCTCGGCGATGTCGTCGGTCACGGGCGTCACGCCCTCGCGCGTCGGGAACTTGTTCCACACCTCGGCGCCGAGCACCTCGGCGACGCGCGCGGCCTGCATCACGCGCTGGCGCGGGATCTCGACGTACAGATCGTTGGGCTTGATCGCGCCGGTCGCCGCGTCCTCGAGCCGGTCGAGCAGCTGGCGGATCACGCGGAAGGACGACGCGATCACGCCCGAGCCGTCGCCCGAGTGCACGCCCTCGCGGAGCAGGCTCACCTCGAGCGTGCCGATGACGAGGCCGCGCAAGGACGTCGTGCACCAGAGCTGGTCGTAGTTGCCGCAGCCGGAGTCGAGGCACACGACCAGGCTCGGCGTGCCGATGCGCGGCGCCAGGTGCTCGATGTACGCCGGCAGATCGAAGCTGCCCGACTCCTCGCACGCCTCGATCAGGATCGCGCAGCGCGCGTGCGGGCGCGCTTGCTCGCGCAGGAGCCGCAAGGACAGGAGGCTCGCGAAGATCGCGTAGCCGTCGTCGGCGCCGCCGCGCCCGTACAGTCGCTCGCCACGCATCACCGGCGTCCACGGCCCGAGCCCCTCGTCCCAGCCCGTCATCTCCGGCTGCTTGTCGAGGTGCCCGTACAGGAGCACCGTGTCACCGTCGCGCGCCGTGCCCGGCACGTCGATGAAGATCACCGGCGTGCGGTCACCGAGCCGCACCACCTCGAGCGTCGCGCCGTCGGGCAGGTGCGCCCGCGCCCACCCGGCGAGCAGGTCGACGGCCTTGTCCATGTGGCCGTGCGCCTTCCACTCCGGGTCGAACATCGGCGACTTGTTCGGGATCCGGATGTACTCGGTCAAGGTCGGGACGATCGAGGCGGCGAAGGTCTCGTCGACCCGCTTGCTGGCGGTGGCTGCGTCCAGGGTCATGATGGGGAGTCATAGTCCATTTCGGGGCCCCAGACCTGCCCGGCCGGCGCTTCGACCTGCCTGAAATGTCGGGTGGCGCGGGCGGTGCCACCGGTCCCAAACTGCGCCACTATATTGATGACATGGCGACCCGGACGCCCTCGATTCGGATGTCTTCGGACGATCCCAAGAAGCCCGAGCGACCCGCGACCCGCGGCGAGACCGGCCTTGCGCTGGACGAGCGCACCCGGACCAAGAAGCCGCCCATGTACAAGGTGCTCCTCCACAACGACGACTACACCACCAAGGAGTTCGTGGTCTTCGTCCTCCAGTCCATCTTCCAGCGCAACGAGTCGGACGCGGTCGCCATCATGAGTCACGTGCACAACCACGGGGTCGGCGTCGCCGGCGTCTACACGTTCGAGATCGCCGAGACCAAGGTCACCAAGACCGTCCAGCTCGCGCGCCAGCACGAGTACCCCTTGCAGCTCTCCATCGAGCCATCCGAGTAGCCATGCTGTCACCCGATCTCTCCGCAACGCTCCAGCGCGCCGTGTCGGACACCCGGACGCGTCGTCACGAGTACCTCACGCTCGAGCACCTGCTCCTCGCGATGCTCGACGACCCGACCGCGACCGAGATCATGCGGAAGTGCGGCGGCGACGTCGATGCGCTGCGCGGCGAGCTCGAGACGTTCCTCAGCGAGAGCGTCGAGCCCTTGCCCGAGGGCGAGGAGTCCGGGCCCGACCAGACGCTCGCCTTCCAGCGCGTGTTCCAGCGCGCCGCGATGCACGTGCAGGGCGCCGGCCGCGCCCAGATGACGACCGGCAACCTGCTCGTCGCCATGTTCCGCGAGCGCGACAGCTTCGCCGTCTACCTGCTCGAGAAGCAGGGCGTCTCGCGCTTCGACGTCATCAACTACATCTCGCACGGCGTGTCCAAGGTCGATCCGGGCGCCGGCATCACGCCGCGCGCTCGCGGCGTCGAGCAGGACGGCGAGGCCGGCGACGACGGCAAGCTCAAGAACCCGCTCGAGTCGTTCTGCGTCGATCTCTCGGCGCGCGCCGCCGAGGGCAAGATCGATCCGCTCATCGGCCGCGCCGCCGAGCTCGAGCGCATGGTCCAGGTGCTCTGCCGCCGCCGCAAGAACAACCCGCTGCTCATCGGCGAGCCGGGCGTGGGCAAGACCGCGCTGGCCGAGGGCCTCGCGCTCCGCATCCACGAGAAGCAGGTGCCGGCGCCGCTGCTCGACAACCGCGTCTTCTCCCTCGACATGACCGCGGTGCTCGCCGGCACGCGCTTCCGCGGCGACTTCGAGGAGCGGCTCAAGGCCGTCGTCGAGGTGCTGACCGGCGATCCCAAGGCCATCCTCTTCATCGACGAGATCCACACGATCGTCGGCGCCGGCGCCACCTCGGGCGGCACCATGGACGCCGCCAACATCCTCAAGCCGGCGCTGTCGAACGGCGAGCTGCGCTGCATCGGCTCGACGACGTTCAAGGACTACCGCAACGCGTTCGAGCGCGACCGCGCGCTCTCGCGCCGCTTCCAGCGCATCGACGTCGGCGAGCCGACCGTGGCCGAGGCCGTCGAGATCCTCAAGGGGCTGCGCTCGCGCTACGAGGAGCACCACGGCGTCAAGTACACCGACGCGGCCATCGCCGCGGCGGCCGAGCTGTCGGCGCGCCACATCAACGGCTCGCACCTGCCCGACAAGGCGATCGACGTGATGGACGAGGCCGGCGCCCGCGCTCGCCTCATGCCCGAGGCCGATCGCCCGGACGAGATCCGCCCGCCGCTCATCGAGGACGTCGTCGCCAAGATGGCGCGCATCCCGCCCAAGAGCGTGTCGACGAGCGATCGCGACAAGCTGGCCACGCTCGACACCGACCTCAAGCGCGTCATCTTCGGCCAGGACCAGGCGATCGATCAGATCGTCACGGCCATCAAGCTGTCGCGCGCCGGCCTCGGCAACCCCGAGAAGCCGACCGGCAACTTCCTCTTCGCCGGCCCCACCGGCGTGGGCAAGACCGAGCTGGCCAAGCAGCTGGCGCGCACGATGGGCGTCGAGTTCCAGCGCTTCGACATGTCGGAGTACATGGAGAAGCACACGGTGTCGCGCCTCATCGGCGCGCCGCCGGGCTACGTCGGCTTCGACCAGGGCGGCCTGCTCACCGACGCGATCAACAAGCACCCCCACTGCGTGCTGCTCCTCGACGAGATCGAGAAGGCGCACCCGGATCTGTTCAACATCCTCCTCCAGGTGATGGACCACGCGACCTTGACCGACAACAACGGTCGCAAGGCCGACTTCCGCTCGGTCATCCTCATCATGACCACCAACGCGGGCAGCCGCGAGATGGCGCAGACCCGGCTCGGCTTCGGCGGCGTCGCCGGCGGCGACTCCCGCGCCGGCAAGGCCGCGCTCGAGCGCATGTTCACGCCCGAGTTCCGCAATCGCCTCGACGCGACCATCTTCTTCGACGGCTTGCCCTTCGAGGTGATCAAGCGCGTCGCCCAGAAGTTCGTCGACGAGCTCGACGGGCAGCTCGCCGAGAAGCACGTCCAGCTCGAGGTGTCGCCGGCGGCGCTCGCCTGGTTCGCCGAGAAGGGCTACGACCGCGCCATGGGCGCGCGCCCGATGGGCCGGGTCGTCGCCGAGAGCGTCAAGAAGCCGCTGGCCAACGAGATCCTCTTCGGCAAGCTGGTCCACGGCGGCGTCGCCCGGATCGACGTGAAGGACGACGCGATCACGATCGAGTGCGAGGGCAATCCGCCCCCCGCGGACGACGACGACCGCAACTGAGGTGTGATACGACTGCCGCAGGAGGTCGCCGATGGCCAAGGCTCCGCCGAAGAAGCTCCGCTGGGATCGTCTCTTGCTCGTCCTCGTCGTCCTCGGTGGCGCGGCGTTCGCCGGCTACTGGTTCGGGCTCCGATAGGGCGCCTGGGCGCGCGCCGGAGCTAGAAGGTTCCGACGACGCCGAGGCCACCACCGAGCGAACGTCCATCGCTCACCGGCGTGACGGTGACGCGCGGACCATCGACGGGCGCAGGCGGCCGGCGCTTGCCGGCCGTGTAGAACCCGTGCACGGCGAGGGCGGCGTGGACTGCGGCGAGTCCTCCGAGCACGAAGATGGTGCTGTTGTCGGGATCCCCGGCGCGCCACTCGCTGGCCATCGAGATGGTGCCCGCCGCGAAGACGATCGCGAGCGGTGTGTGCACCGCCGCCTCGATCTTCCCGTAACGCGCGCTCGGATCCCCGGCGGCGACGTCGTAGACGCCCATGCCCACCGTCGTGCAAGCGTAGACACCCGCGAGCACCCACCCCGCCGTGATCGCCTCATCAGGGATGTGGGAACCGTCCGCCGCCGCCTCGCGTGGCACCGCCGCGAGGAGGAGGCTGACCGCGGCGACGAGGAGGAGCGTACGCATCGCGCCGGCGACAGTGCAGCGGCCGTGCCCGCCCTAACCCGGCGGAACGAGAGCGCGCGAGGCGTCGGTTCACCGTCGAGGCTCTGACAGGGCGCCGAACATCGGGCATACCTAGGCCCGTGCCGCCCCGGCGCCCGACCGATCGTGGCTACCTCTACGTCCCCGACTACGTCGACGCCGGCGCGCGCGCGGAGTTGCTCGCGTGGCTGGGCACGCTCCGCCCGCTGTGGGAGCAGCGGTACTCGTCGCGCCGGCCACCGCCGCCGGGCAAGACCCAGCGTGCGCTCCTCCGCCCCGTGTACTGGCTCGGCAACTGGCAGTTCGCGTGCCTCGGCTACTACGAGCCGCCGCGGAAGACGCGCGATCGTTGCGTCGCCGCCGAGCCGTTCCCGCCGGTGATGGCGAGGATGATCGCCGACGTCGAGACGCGCATCCGCCGCGCCTTCGTCCCGGTCGACATCCCGCCCGGGTGGCGCCTCAACACGTGCCTCGTCAATTTCTACGGCAGCCGGCAGGAAGGCGAGCGCTGGGTCGACGTCGCGCGCGTCGGCGAGCACCGCGACTTCGAGCCCGGACCCGTCGCGTCGATCTCCATCGGCGAGCGCGCGCTCTTCCAGTTCGTCGAGCGCGGCCGCGAGCCGGGGCGACCGCCGGCGCGCACGCAGTGGCTGGACGACGGCTCGCTCCAGGCGTTCGGCGGCCCGCGCTGGAAGGACGACCTGCTCCACCGCGTGCAGCGCGTCGACGACCGCGCCGGCGTCGAGCTGCCTCCGTCGATCGACGGCTTCCGCACACGGCGCGTGAACCTGACGTTCCGCTTCGTGCCGGATCGCGACATCGTCCCGTTCGGGCGCCTCGCCCCCGAGGCGCGCGAGGACGTGCGGGGCTACGTCGAGGAGCTGGCAAAGAGCAGCACGCATTTCCAGCGCGCGCTGCGCGGGTGATCAGCTCGCTGGCGAAGGTTCGACACGGAAGCGGGGGAGAGCGGGCGAGCGGACGCCCCGTCCGTCAGGTGCGACGCGTGATGTCGAACAGATAGACTGGCGGGGCAGGTGGTCCAGCCCTTGCTCCGGCATCGCGCTGCTACCGCAGGAGCTCTCATGCGATCCCTCGCGCTCGTCTCCGCGATGATGGCCGTCGCCACGGCCTCGGCCGGATGCGCCGTCATCGCCGCCAAGGCACCCGACCCCGAACGTCCTTCTGGAACCCCGCCGATGTGCAACGACGGCAAGGGTGGCGTCGCGGTCGACGGGCTCATGGCGACCGCCCTCGGCGTCGCGACCCTCGCGCTCGCGGCCGACGGCGAAGGTGAAGCGGGCGCCATCGTCGGGCTCGGCGCGCTCGCGTACGGTCTCTCCGCCGCGGCCGGCAACTCGTCAGCCAACAAGTGTCGCGCCGCGATGGAGGCGTACGTGGCGTCGCGTGAGCGCACGGAGGCCGAGGCGGCGTTCGCGCGCAACGGCGGTGGGTCGATCGGCGGTGTCGAGATCGCGCCGGACGAAGAGGACGCGCCGGCCGCGTCGATCCCGCCGCCGCCGCCGCCGCCGCCACCGCGCCCCGTGCCGCCGCCGGCTCCGGTGACGCAGGTGCAGCCGCAGCCGCAGCCGGCGCCCCGACCGACGCCGGTCACGCGGCCGGCGTCGCCCGCGGTCGGTGGCGACGACGGCGACTGGAGCGAGTTCTGGAAGGAGGTGCCGTGATGAAGCGGCTCCTGGCTGCGACGATCCTCGCGTGTGCGCTCGCCGTGCCCGGCGCGGCTGCGGCCGACGAGGTCGCCGTCGGTGTCGTCGTGAAGGTCGACACCCGCGAGATCTACGTGAACCTGGGCGGGCAGAAGGGCGTCGTCGACGGCGCCTCGCTCCGCCTCAAGCGCCCCGTCATGCTGCGCCATCCGGTGACGCGCGCGCCGGTGAAGGACTGGCTGCCGATCGGCACCGCGACCATCACCAGCGCCGGCGACAAGCTCGCGATGGCCGTGCTCGACGGCGAGCTCCGCGCGCAGGTCGCCGTCGGCGACATCGCCGAGATCTACGTGGAGCGCGAGGAAGCGGTGGCGCCGCCGCCGCGGCCCATCGCCCCGCCTCCCGACGAGACCGGCCCGATCCCGAAGGTCGACGCCGACACGGCGGCGGTGCTCGCGGTGTGGCGCTCGCTCGCCGGCCAGAACCTCGATCGCCGGATCGGCGCGTGGGAAGGCTGGCTCTCGGCCAACCCGCAGTCGCCGCACGCCGCCGCGATCCGCACCGACCTCGACGCGCTGCGCGCGCAGCGCGAGGCCGCGTCGCCGCGTCGCCCCACGCCGGGGCGCGCCACCGTGCAGCTCGCGCACGAAGGCCCGACGCGCGGCGAGGCCGGTCGCGACCTCCCGCTCGTGTTCGTCGTCGACGATCCGTCGACGCTCGTGAGCGCGTCGCTCCACTACCGGCCCAGCGGCGGTACGACCTACCAGCGGCTGCTCCTGCGCCGCGAGGGCGGCATGTACCTGCGCGCGACGATCCCGGCGGCGGCGGTCACCGCGCCGGGTGTCGAGTACTTCGTCGAGGCCGCCGTCCCGCGCGGCGAGTCGGGCGCGGCCTTCGCGTCGTCGTCGGCGCCGTCGCGCGTCACGGTCGAGCCCCCGCCGGCGGTGCTCGAGAAGTTCGCCGGCACGCGCCACCGCACGCGCCTCTCGATCATGGCGAGCTACATGGACTTCGCCAACCTCGACGATCGCGCCGGCGACCGAACCGATCGCGTCGGCATGGGCGAGATCGACGTGCTCTACCGCCTCGGCGGCACGATCTACGGCGTGCGCGCCGGGTTCGGCTCGTACCGCGGCGTCGGCGGCTTCGCCAACCGGACGTGGACCGACGTCGAGCCCGCGCCCGAGCGCGGCTTCCAGTACGGCTACGCCGAGATGGAGCTGCGGCTGCCGGTGAAGAAGGGCCCACCGGTCGGTGCCGCCGGGCGCTTCTACGCCGGTGTCGGCGAGGAGGGGCTCGCCCTCGGCGCCGCCGGACGCGTGCGGCTCGGTGATCCCGACGCCGCCAACCTCTCGGTCGGCATCTCCGCCGTCGAGGAGCTCGGCTACTTCTCCGACCTCCGCCTCGAGACGCGCCCCGACGCGCGGCTGCCGGTCGGCATCTCCGTCGGGGTCACCGATCAGCCCGGCCAGGGCGACCTCGGCGTGCGCCTCGCCGCCGACGTCGGCTGGCGGGCGCTGTCGTGGATCCAACCCACCCTCCGCCTGTCGTGGCAGGGCCGCACCGCCGTGCACTCCGGCGTCGGCGCCGGCCTCGGCGTGGTCTTCGACTGGTGAGGAAAACCATGCGCACCACGCTGCTCACGAGCTTCGTCATCGCCGCGGTCGCCGCGGTCGCCGCGCCGGCCGCCGCCGAGGGTGTCCGTCACCTGCCGCCGGCGGAGGCCACCGCGAACGAGGCGCTTCGCCTCACCGCGCTGGTCTCGCGCGCGAGCGAGCGCACGCTGCTCCTCCGCTACCGCCCCGTCGGCGCGACGACGTGGTCGCAGGTCGAGTTCGCGCGCGGCGACGCCGAGTGGATCGCCACCGTGCCGGCCGAGGAGGTCGTGCCGCCCGGCGTCGAGTACTTCATCGCGTCGGCGCAGGACGGCCAGGATTCGCCGGAGTTCGCCTCGGCCGAGGCGCCGCACCAGATCGGCATCTACGCCGACGCCAAGGAGCTCCGCCGCAGGCGCGACCTCGCGCGCGCCGGCGATCGCCGCTCGCGCGCCCGCGTCGCTGGCGAGTACGTCAGCTACGGCACGCGCGAGGCGGGCGAGCACACGATCGTCGACCACTACTACCGCGTCGACGCCGACTTCTCGTATCGCCTGCTCGCGTACCCGCTCGAGGAGATCCGCTTCGGCTATACCAGGCTCGAGGGCTACGTCCCGCAGTCGTTCCGCGCGCCGCCGCCGTCGTGCAACGCCGGCGAGACGACGCCGGGGTGCCGCCTCTACGCCGGCTTCAAGGTCGGCGGCTGGTTCGAGCTCGGCTTCGGCCTGGCCGAGGGCGTGCGCCTGGACCTGCGCGGCATCGTCGTCGCCAACCAGGAGTCGGCGGCGCCCGGCGCCCGCGCCGAGCTGCGCACCGGCGAGCTCGACGGCAACCACATCGCGCTCGGCTTCGAGGTCATCTCCGACGTCGGTGGCTCCGGCTTCTTCCGCCTCGGCTGGGACACCGTGCCCGAGCTCCCGATGGCCGCCACCGTCGAGGTCACCGACTTCCCGGCGACCTCACGCGCGACGGGCGTGCGCCTCATGTACGACCTCTACCATCCCTTCCCCAACGGGCTCCGCGCAGGCGTGCGGCTCGGCTACGCGGCGCGCGATCAGCGCGTGGGCGGGCCGACCGCGGGACTGTCGGCGAGCTTCGACTTCTGAGGTGATGACATGAAGCTCCTCACCACCATCAGCATCACCGTCACCGTCACCGCCGCCGCGCTCGTCGCGAGCGTCGCGGCCGCCTCGGCCGAGCCGGTCGTCCTCCAGATCGAGAAGGGCCTGGTCTACGTCGACGTGGGCAGCAAGGACGGCGTCGGCGCCGACACCGAGCTCGAGCTCGTGCGCGAGGTCGTCGTCACCGATCCCGTGAGCAGGAGCGTCCTGCGCGACAAGTTCGCGCTCGGCACGCTCACCGTGGTCAAGGCCGGCGAGCGCGTGTGCCAGGCGCGGCCGTCCGAGGACCTCGCCGGCCGCGTCAAGGTCGGCGACGAGATCCGGATCGCGTCGGAGCGCCGTCGCTTCGTCGATCCGTGGGCGGAGCGCGTCGCCGAGAGCAAGCAGGTGAAGGACGTGCCGGCGCCCACGCCCACCGGGCCGGGCGCCGACCGCGCCATCGCGGCGCGCGCCGTCGAGGAGGCGCTCGCCGCCCGCGCGGTCTGGGAGACCACGCTCGGCAGGCCGCCGATCGAGCGCGCGCACCGTTGGCGGGAGTTCCTGTCGTCGCGCCCGACCACGCCGTACGCGCCGGTGATCCGCACCGAGATCGCGAGCCTCGAGGCCCAGCAACAGACGCTCGATCGCGCCGCCGAGGCCGCCACCGCACCCGAGCCGGTGCGCGATCGCCGCCGCGCGCTCGCCGAGGCGCTCGCCGTGCTCCGCAACGATCCGACGCGGGGCCCCTTGTGGGTCGGCGCGCCGTCGCGCGTGGCCCATGGGCAGCCCGTGGTCATGACCTTCGCCGTGCGCGAGCAGCTCGCGGGCGCGATGTGGCTCTACGTGCGCGGCGGCGACGGCGCCTTCCGTCGCGTCGAGCTCACGCCCGACGGCGACGCCTACCTGCGCGCGACGATCCCGGCCGAGCTCGTGCGCGGCGACCGCGTCGAGTGGTTCGTGGAGATCGGCGAGGGCGCGGGCGGGATGGGCAGCCGCGCCGAGCCGCGGGTGATCGACGTCGATCGCGACGTCGTCGAGCCGCCACCGGCGCCCAACCGCACGACGATCTCGACCTCGGTCGACTACGTCGACTTCGACGGCTCGCTGGCCAAGGGCTTCGACCAGTACTACCAGGCGGAGGCTGACTTCACGTATCGCTTCCTCGAGCCGGTCCACGCCGTGCGCATCGGCTTCGGCTCGCTGTCGGGCAAGGGCGGTCCCAAGGACATCATCGACGAGGCCGTGAACAACGACTGCCGCGACCAGAACGGCAGCTATCACTGCCGCTCGGTCGACTACACGTACGTGTACACGGAGGTCGAGCTGCAGCCCAGGCCGCAGGTGGCGATCATGCTGCGCCCGATGGCGGGGCTGCTCACCACCGACCGCGACGAGAACGTCGGCTCACCGGGCCGTTGCCGCGACAGCGAGCAGCTCGACGACTGCGAGTTCGAGACCGGCTTCGGCTTCCGCGGCCGCGTGCGCTTCGGCGACGAGCGCGGCACCAACCTGCAGATCGGCCTCGGCTTCACCGCGCAGGTCGGCACGCTGTTCGAGGCGGCGTACCACTGGGCGCCCAGGCCGGTCGTGCCGGTGAAGCTCGCCGTGCAGGTCACCGACCTGCCGGTCACCTCCGACTTCGGCGTGCGCCTCGTCTCCGACGTCGGCTGGCGCGGCACGAGCTGGGTGTACCCGTCGGTGCGCCTTTCGTACCAGGCGCGCGACATCGACCATGCCGGCTTCTCCGGCGGCCTCGGCCTCAACTTCGACTGGTGAGGATCCCCATGCGCACCACGTCCTTCACAGCGCTCTTCATCGCGACGCTCGCCGCGCCGGCGGCCGCGCAGATCGTCGATCCTTACGACGCGCCACCGGCGGCCCGCACGGCGGCGGTCGCCGCGCCCGCGGGCCCCGCCCGCGCCACCGTGCTCCACGTCCCCGTGGCCGAGGCCACGCCGGGCGAGCCCGTCGAGATCGTGGCCGTCATCGACGGTGCGTGGGCGGAGCCGACGCTGGTCGCGCGCTATCGCAGCGGTGACGGCGCCTGGCGCGACGCGATCTTCGAGCAGTCGTCGGCCGGCGGGTGGTTCGCGACCATCCCCGCCGACGCGATCACGCCGCCCGGCGCGGCGTACTACATCGTCGGCACCACCGCCGACGGCGAGGTCGCGCACTTCGCGTCGGCCGCCGCCCCGCAGCCGATCCGCATCGAGCCGACGCTCGTCGATCGTCTCGAGCAGCTCGACGACGCGCGTCTCGACGGCCGCCGCGAGTCGGTGTCGCTCGACCTCGACGGGCACGACTTCGGCAACCGCTACGGCAACCTCGACGCGTTCCTGCGCGCCGAGCTGCGCTGGACCCACCGCGTGTCGCGCACGCTGCACTCGGTCGGCTTCGGCTTCGGCTCGATCTGGGGCCGCACCCCCGACTCCGACGGCGCCTTCGCCGAGGAGCAGGTCGCGCTCGGTCGTTACGGCATCGCCGAGGTCCGCGTGCGCGCTCACCCCTCGGTCTTCATCGACGGCCGGCTCGCGCTCGGCGTCTCCGACGAGGGCTTCCTCCGCGGCGGCGGCGGCGCGATCACGCTGGGCAAGCCGTGGCGCTCGAACGTCTCGATGGGCGCCGACATGCTCGACGATCTCGGCCCCACCGCGTTCGTGCGCCTGCAGTGGGACACCGCGTGGCCCGTGCTCATGGGCGCCTCGATCGTCCGCACCGACCTGCCCGACGCCCAGGTCTCCGCCAACGGCCTCTACATCAAGTACGACCTCGGCTACCGCGTGAACCCCACGCTCTCCGTCCGCGGCGCCGTCTCCTACGGCTCACGCGACGGCGCCGGCCGCTTCGGCGGCGGCGTGGGTGTGCAGACGGACTTCTGAGCGGCCCGCCGGGGCCGCTCGGAAGTCCGAGGCCTCGGGCCTCGGGCCTCGGGCCTGACGATCCAACACATCTTGCGGGCGGATCGCCGGTG
>ERZ761602.1345-NODE-1345-length-45105-cov-22.377381_pt1 | contig 45105 bp, 31 predicted proteins | sample MGYA00512165_ERZ761602 | MGnify/ENA primary metagenome ERZ761602 (study PRJEB28899, sample SAMN02445085) | bioreactor sludge metagenome | biome: EBPR sludge; isolation source: Thorneside wastewater treatment plant | place: Australia: Brisbane, Thorneside...
CAACGTCCATTTCATGAGACGTTGCTGAGAAATCGGGAATAAAACGCAACGTCCCCTTTGGGAGACGTTGCTAAGAATGAAAAGGGGAAGTGGATACGTTGATGAGCATTCGGGAATGACACGCAACGTCCCGTTGACATTCCTGAGAAAGCCTATCCCCCCTGGTCCAGCGGTTCCTGGAGCAGGAGCGCGGCAGATGCATTGGCCAGCAAAAACTTTTCCGTTTCATCAGTGGTTCCAAAGTATACTTTCCCTTTATCTATCAACGAAACCGCCGCAACGGTTTTCCCATCCTGGTTGACGAATGAGTATCCAACCGATCCGCCAAAAGGCAAAGGCACAGATTTGCCCGATTTATTTTTTAAAGTATAAATGGGTTTGATCACATAATACTCATTCCTGCTTTTTGCCAGCACCCCTTTATATGTCTTCGCTTTTTGTTGTGCAGCCAGGTTGTCGATCAGCATTTCCCATGCCGCCCCTTCCTGCGACAGCATGATCCGAACCGCGTACGTGTGCATCGATTCATCGCCAATATTCAGGATATCTCCAATAATATTGATCAGGCTGTTTGGATTCCTTCCCAATTGCAAATCGCGCCAGCGCGCCTTTGTAAAAGCCGTCACTTCCGACTCCATGCCTTTTCCGTTTGATAATTGAAAACGAATGCTTTGCCTCCGTTTGATGTAATCCAAACTGATTTCTTCCATCCAGTCAACGCCGGTATAAAAAGAGGATTTCCATCCACTGCCTTTTGTCCATGATCTTTTGACAACCGTTGTTTGGTATGCCCCAAAAGATAATTTCTGCTTGATCAAAAAGCCCTGCCGGCCTTTCACATCCATCTCTTCCTGCTGTTCCCATTGCGGGTCATCAATCGAAATCTTAACGGGCGAACATGATGCGAATGCTATTGCTGAAGCAATAAAAAAATATATAACCTTCATAAAGCGGGTACAATTTACTTGTACAAAGGTTTTCTTTTTTTAAGCGCTGTACAATCACATAAAGATGTGAACCCCCTAAAATCAACAAATTTTATTTTCTCTTTAACAGATTAATGGCCGCCTGCAATGTTTCGTCTATGCCTTCCTGTAAGCCTGCCAGCGTTGGTTTTACAAAGACATCAGGATGAATTCCTGTGCCGACAAACTCGGTACCATCCGCCATATAATCCCTTTTTGTACAAATGAAACCTATTCCGCCTCCGGGAAGGTCGTAGCCAAGGGGCTGCCCCGTGCTGCCTCCTGTGGTTTCCCCCAATATCATTCCAAATTTGTTTGCCTTAAAAGCCCCGGTAAAATCTTCAGCGGCCGAGTACGTCGCCGGCCCTATGAGCAGCACCACAGGTTTCCCATAATATTTTCCCCGGTATGGCTTCCAATTATCTTTTTGAATGTCAATCTTCACAGGATCGCCGCCCCAGGCCCGCTGGCTTGGGTGGTAACTCCTCATCACGCTGACATTTGTCAGAAATGGCTCACGCGTCAGGTACCCAAGGATCTCATGTCCGTAATTACTGTTACCGCCTCCATTGTACCGCACATCAATAATCAATGCAGATGTTTTTTGAATCCTTGCAAACAAGCTGTCAAATTGCTGCACAATTTCAGCGCTGCCAAAATTGTGTAGTGTCAGGTGGCCGATATTTCCGGGTAATTCGTCGAAATCAAGCAGTCGCTTTGAAAAATCTATCCGGGTGCGCACACCGTACACAATTTTCTGATTATTATTCTTGTCGGTAAATGCAAGCTTAATACTTGAACCAGGCTTTCCACTCAGCAACTGGTACGTATATATCCTCGACATGCTGTCTTGAGGAGTGGAGAAATGCAGGTAAGGACTGATGCTTCGCTTGATATATTCCTGAACGGGTATATCATCAATTTTTTCCAGCACAAGGCCCGGGGTGATTGTTTTCAAGGAATTATGATCCGATAAATTTTCATAAACAACCACTTTGTTGCTCAGGTACCTGAACCGGATGGGCAGTCCGCCAAAACGATCGAAAAAATAGGCCGGTGGCTCCATGACACGGCTGTGCCCGTCTCTCAGGTGTTGGTTGAATTGTTTCAGGACATTGTAGTATTCATGAATATCTTTTGATGCGATCACGGGATTGACGTAAGCCCTGTACAGGCTATCCCATTGTACATTGGGTACCAAATCAAAGTTGGCAAAATTAAACCGGGCCTCCTGCCAAACCCTGCTGAGCCCTTCCAGTTTTTCTTCCGTACTGAGATTTTCCCGCCTGATGGTACTATCGAAGCGAAAACCGGGATACAGTTTTTTGTACGCGGTCATGTACGATGCGGAATCGAAGGCCTGCTGTGCTTTTGTAACCTGGCCAACCAATATAATAACGATAAGGAATAGACGATGTATCATGGCAGTTAGTTTTTTAATTGTTGTACAAATGATATAATTTTTTCGGCATACCATTGCGGTTCTTCCTGGAAAGGGGCGTGCCCGCCAATGTACCTAACTATTTTTTGATCAGGAAACTGAAACTGTTTGTAGTGTTCGGGGCCTATGGCGTAATCCTTAATGCCCGTCATCACCAGCACGGGGGCCTTAATTAATTTTGATGCCGCTGTAAAATCAGCCCAGTAATCCCGGATATTCCAAACCGTATTCGCGAAATCGCGGTTGTTGGGTTTTATGGGATTGTCGATGGTATCATTATATGTTTTTTCCCATGGGTTCCTGTACATGAGTTTATACCAAATGCCTTTTTCTGTCAGTTGTTGGTGAATGGCGCTTAATCTTTCCCCAACCGGTTTGCTGCTGTCGGTATAAGGTTTGGGATCGCTTATACCTAATGCCTGGATGCCGAAATCAATATGGCTTTGCAGTGAATAATTCATGTTCAGGGTGCAGTGAATATACAACAGGCTCATCACCTGTTCAGGGTAATCGCTTGCATAAGCCGTTTGGATCACACCCCCGAAAGAATGCGCCATCAGCATCCATTTTTTATATCCTAAAAATATCCTGATTTCCTCCAGGTCTTTTTCCATCCTTTTTAAAGAGTAGTCGCCGTTTGCAGGTGAAGACGACCTGCCGCAGCCCCTTTGATCATAATAAATCATCTCCACTTCCTTTTCTATTAAAGCAGAGGATGCCATCGCTTCATAATAATAACTGTTCGACCCCGGGCCGCCATGAATAAACACACAGGGCTTGCCATGTCCCGACACTTTCACATATAATGTCACATTATCTGATGTGGTCATATATAATTCCCGGCTCTTGGCCAGGCCGTTTAAGGCCAACAAGACGATTATACTGATGAATAAGATTTGTTTCATTTTCTTTTTTCAACAAAATGACAGCATTTGTCGCGCGACTGAAAACAAAAAACGACCTGTGCCATAATTCTTCTGATGAATGCCGGTTTTTCCCGACGAATGCCCGGGCCAATACATAACACCTGCGCAAGCACAAAAACACTGGAATTCACGCAAAAACACGGCATTAAAAATCATCTTTCCATAATAGCCATTGGTCGCCTTCCTTTCGTCATTGATCCAATAATTTTTTAAAAGGCTTGCCGGATGTTGTCTTTTTGATCCATTAACACACAATAAAACTTTGCTGTATGAAAAAGTTATTCTTATTCCCGCTCATCCTGCTGCTACTGTCCGGGATCACGGAAACTGCCATCGCACAAAACAGAAACCATCTGATAGTACAACTGATGGATGAATGGAAGAAACCGGTACCATACGCCACGCTTCACCTGGTTCGCAGCACCGACTCCGCCAGCATGGGTATTTCCATGAGCAATGAGCAGGGGATCTGTACATTTCAGATAAGTATGCTCAAGGACGTACATCTCGAAATCAGTTCTGCCGGTTATGCCAAACAGGTATTGAATTTAAGCTATGAACACGGAAGCCGGCAGCGCGATACCATCACTATAGTACTAAAAAAGCAGGTAGCCAGTTTGTCTGGGGTAACAGTACTGGCAAAAAAGCCATTTATTGAATATAAAACAGACAGGATCACGATGAACGTGCAACAAAATCTTACAACTGCCGGCTTAACGGTATTGGAGCTCCTCGAAAGGGTCCCGGGTTTGTCTGTCGACAAAGACGGTAACATCATCATGCAGGGGAAAACCGGTGTACAGGTAATCATTGACGGTCGCGCCACATTAATGAATACAGCCGACCTGGTTAAATTGCTGCGCAGCATGCCGGCCGACCAGGTGGCCAGCATCGAAAGTCTGCATGCGCCCTCAGCTAAATACGACGCCACCGGCAATGCCGGTATCATCCTCATCAAAACAAAAAAGCGAAATGCAACAGGCATGTATGGTTCACTGAACATCGGTGCGGGTTATGGCAATTTCGCGAAAGCCAATGTGGATGCAAGCCTGCAATACCGCAAAGGCAAATGGGGATTGATTGGACAGTACGGTTATATGTACAATAAAAAGTCGAAGGAACTGGGTATTGACCGTACCGATAGAAACAGCGTGGTGCCTGTATATTTCAACCAGAACAGCCTGGGCCATGAAGAAGCATCTAATCACAACATGCGTGTAGGAATTGATTACCAGGCATCAAAACGGTCATCTTTTTATGTGAACCTGTCATCCGCGCATCAGTCATTGGATCAATTCACCAGTGCCAATACCGGGATAGGCAGGCCATTGCCCGACTCCTCGCTGGGTTCAGTGTCTTGCGGCGATCAGGGCATTCGGCACTACAGCTCCGGGCTGAGTTACAAGTACGCAATTCCGGAAAAGGGCAGGGAGTTCACTGTTGACGCCGATTATATGCACTACCGTTCCGATGAAAACATGTATTACGATAACCGCTTCTTTGATGCAAACGGTGCATCGTATAAACCAGACAGGAACTTTCGCAGCTTTGCGCCATCCGCCATTGATATCTACTCGCTGAAAGCCGATTATTCCATGACCTTCCTGAAAAATATACAACTGGAAACAGGCCTGAAAATGACATCTGTGGGGTCAGGGAATCAAATAAATTTCGAAGAAAAGAAATCCTCGAATTGGGAAAGCGATTTGCTGAGGAGCAACTCGTTTACATACGATGAAGATGTGTTTGCCGGCTACCTGAACCTCTCTGCCAAAACCGGTAAATGGGGTTACCAGGGTGGTTTCAGGATTGAGCATACTAAATCGTCGGGCTTTTCACCCACATTGAACAGGGAAGTGAACAGAAACTACACCGATATATTTCCAAACCTGCACATCAGTTACAGGATCAACAGCATGCATAATATCAGCTTCTCGTACAACCGGAGGATCCAAAGGCCAAACTATCAGAACCTGAACCCCTTTGTGTACTTCATTGATCAATATGCATACAGTGCCGGAAACGCCTATTTGAATCCGCAGTATGCCAATAACCTAAGCCTCACATACCTTTTGAAAAACAAGTACATGATCCAGGCAGCCATGATATATACAAGCGATATTATGGCGCAGGTGCTGTTGCCCGACAGCGCGAACCGGGCTTTATTTGAAACACATGAAAACCTTGAATCAGAAAAAATTTACCGGCTGACCATTCACGCGCCTTTAGCGATAAAAAAATGGTGGAACGCCAGCATCTCCGCTTCCGGCATGTATATGGGCTACGAGGCCGGCGACTTAAAGGGCAAGGCCCTGAGCACGGGACAGAAATTTGTGATGGTACAGAGTACGCATCAATTCAACCTTGGCAAGGGGTATAACCTTGAGATCACCGGGAAGTATACATCCCCGCTTACATACGCCACGATGAGGGTGCGCCCGGAGAATTTTGTAGATATGGGTTTGAGTAAAAAGCTGATGTCTGGTAAAGGAAACCTGAAAATACAGGTGAATGATATCTTCAATATCCGGAAGCAGCATTTGAATAGTTTGTATCCCGGGTTTGAATATAAGCTGACGCAAAAACTGGAATCCCGGATTGCCAGGCTGTCATTTTCATATGCATTCGGAAATAACGGCGGCAAAACCCAGTCAAACCGCGAAAGTGGCGCCAGGCCTGAGATGGAACGCCTGAAATTATAACACAACGGGTCAATCCTATGAACCAGGGAGTCTCCGGCATGGAGACTCTTTTCATTTTGTACAACACGGTACAGCTCATTCATACCCATCAGGGCGTGCCCCTTCGGGTCGGGCTATCCGCTGCAAGTCCTCATGCCGCTGCGTGCCACGCCGCGCCATTCCGGGCTTTTCGCTGCTATCCCTCACGCGCGCTCCGCAACAATCCTGCCTCCGACTCATCATGCAATTACCTTCCTGCTGAAGTATGTTAAGTATATTGATCAGTAATGTATGAAGGTATCGCAGTACAACAAAATCAGGATGTCATCACATCAAATGCTTATGTCAATTCAATGAGATGCATATAAGGTTTCAGATTATCCGGAAACCGTTGTGCAAAAAAATACACAACCAGTTGTTGATTGTGCATATTAGCGTTGACAGTCAAATAATAATTTATACAGCGGTTTTTTTTCAGCAATTATTGGATGCTGACAATTTTCCATGGCAAGTCAGTTTATACTTTGACTGTAGAGGCGAATTGCTTTTCTATAGAGCTTTTTTTTGAAACGATGTACGTAACGGGAATGAGTAATAGCAGAAACGCGATATATAGAACCATCCCTTCATGTCCTTTTGAAAGGGATGTTGTTTCCATAACATGATGCGTTGCCTGGTACAGCAGGTTTCCAGACCAGTGCAAACCCAGTGTAAGCCATATATTTCCGGTGCGTACCATGGCCAGCATCAGGAAAAAGCCAATAATCAATAAGTAAGTCCAAACCCAGGGGCCGTCTCCTAAACGGTAAATATGGTTGAAGAGATACACAATCGATGAAAATGCGATTAATAAAGCAGGGTTCATACGATTGTTGACATGGCGATAGATATATCCCCTCGTGAGCACATCTTCGGAAAGGGAAGACAAAAAACTGCCCAAACCAAATAAAAAAAATAATTCCAAACCCTTCCGCCATCCGGGAAAATGAACAATCGCCTCCATCTGGAACAGCAGGCTGCTCATAAACCATAGCGTATATATAAATCCACCGGAAATCAAACCGATCCAAACATACCTCAGCTCTTTTCTCCGAAACAGCATCCCCCAGGCAGAAAGTCCTCCATAACCCTGCCATCGGGCAATCAGCCAGGCAGAGACAAAGAACAGCAATTGACATGATATAAAAACAATGGGCTGATAATCGAATATCACGAAATATTCAGCGGCATGGTAACAGCCGAACAACCACAGGAAGCCAATTCCCTTCTGCCAGTATTTTTTTGTGTTCATTTGATGATGATTTAACATCAAATTGAATACAAATACTGGGAGTCCTCAATTTTAAGTCGCTGAATGACCAAGATTGGCGAATGAACGCCGAAATTAAACGGTACGCGCTTTCCTGTTTGCATCCGCTTTGTAAGCCCAGAAAACCAACAGCCACTGAGAGAGGCCAACCCAGGCAATGGGCTTTGTATCGGCAGGCGGGGGGCCAAAAACATTCATGCAATGAATCAGTAACAGGAAAAATGCCAGTGAATATAATATCCAGTTCCCTTTTTGATTGATGGCCTTCGTGGCTTCCAGGTATATCATAAAACCCGCCGCAAATAAAAGCATTTCAATTCCAAACGAAACCCATTTGTAATTCCATAAGCCCATCCCTGTCTTCATTTCCGAAAAGGGCGCCAATGGCAGATCAGGGATGTGTACAATAAAATCAAGCAGCCAATGGCTGAGTACCAGCATGCCAACCAGGATTGCACCTCTTTTATTTCTTTTCAGGAAATAATACAATAATCCAATCAACAGGGCCCAGCCTGCCACAACCAACAGGCTGTGTGAAATGGGATAATGTGTAAACGATAAAGGCACCGGCGCATCTTTGCCGGCAGCAAGCTCCACATGTTCGGTACCGGTTAACAAAAGCACGGGCCATAACAGGTCAAGCCATTGTGCGGCAAAGAAGGTCCAGCCAAGGGATACGCTGCTGTCTGCTTTTTTAGCGGCAAAGCCTGCTGCAAAATGTCCGATAAACATGGTTTACATTTTTAACATGAATAATTGTGTAATATCAACCATCACATTTTATTTGCCCAGCCACTCTTTAAAAGCAGTGACCTTGTCCAGGCTCACCAGCACTTCATCTTTCATCACAGGCTGAAGGTCCAGCTTAAGCCGGCCTTTCGGGAATACATGAATATGTTCTATGGCAGACAGCCTGACCATCATCTGGCGGTTGATCCGGAAAAAATCCTTTGGGTCCAGCAATACATTCAGCTTGTCGAGGCTGTAATCAACCGGGAATCGCTGGTTGTCTTTGGTAACCAGGAAACTGAGCTTTTCCGCACTGTAGAAATACTGGATATCATCTGTTTCAATGGCTTTCAGTTTCGACCCGATCGATATCAGGAACCTCGATTTATATTCCTGTTCTTTGGGTTGTATGGATTGCATCAAAGCGTCCATCTGACTGCCGGGCGCATCCTGCTTCCGCAATCTTTTGAATTTATCAATGGCGGCCACCAGTTCTTCATAGTTCACGGGCTTCATTAAATAATCAACGCTGTTTACTTTAAACGCCTTGATCATGTATTCATCATAAGCCGTGGTAAATATCACCGGCACATCAAGATTGATTTTTTCAAAAATGGCAAAGCTTTGCCCGTCTTCGAGGTGAATATCCATGAACACCAGGTCAGGGTCAGGATTGGATGTAAACCACTGTATCGATGCTGAAACCGATGGAAGCACCGCCAATACTTCCATACCCGGTTCATACTTTTTCAGCATGGCTTCCAGCCGCTGTGCCGTAAGCATTTCGTCTTCTATGATTAAAGCTTTCATGATATGTGTTCAGTTATTTTCCTGGTTAATGGTATGCTCACTTCAAAATAATGTTCGTCGGCTTTAACGATCATTGGCTTATCCGTTACAAAGGATAGCCTTTTTTGGATATTGTCTAATCCAATACCTGTTGACGCAACCGATTCATCCCTTTTGTTCAGGTTGTTCCTGACAGTCATTCGGTCGCCCTGGTATTGAATGGATATCCACAATGGCTCCGCGCTCGACATACGGTTGTGCTTTAAGGCGTTTTCCACAAGCAGTTGCAAGGTCAGCGGCGGCAGCATCCATTCTTCGGAATCCGGTTTTTCCTGTTTTTCCAGGACAATTTTATTGTCAAACCGTATTTCCATCAGGAAAAAATAGGCATCCAAAAACTCAAGTTCCGATTTCAGGCTCACCAGTCCCGAGTCTTTTTGTTCCAGGATATACCGGTACGCTTTTGACAGCTGCACTATGAATTTTTCAGATAAATCAGGGCTTACATGCACCAGCGAACTAAGCACACTCAGGCTGTTAAATAAAAAATGTGGGTTCACCTGGCTCTTCAATGCCTGCAAGCGAACATGCGCATACTCCTTTTGTAATTTTTCGGCTTGCGCGGTTTTTTCAATCATCAGTTGATACAGGTTAAAAGAAGTAACCAGCATGTAAATAAATCCAGACCCAACGAGGTTGATGCTGATGTATAACCTGTAGTCAATGGATTCATTTTCCGGCGACATCTGATATTGTTCGTCCCGGATAGCCACATGTAAATAATGTAAAAACAGGTAACTGATGAATAAGATGACGAGCAATTCCGGGAAATACCGCCACCAACGATTGATTTCGGGAAATAACATGGCATTGAAAACCTTTACCACCGAATATATCAGGAAAGCCAGTATTGCCTGAACCATAAAGGTGATCAGGATATCGGCCGACAATGATAGTATGCCCTGTTTCCCTGAAATAAGCGCGTAAATTGACGGGAACATGATGCTGGAAATCGCAATCAGCACAAAGGTCAGCTTTACAACAGGCAATTTTTGTTGATATGTGAAACCTTGTTTAATCATGTGTTGATACTAAGGGTATCCGTATGATATTGAGTTCGTTGATTTCATCTGTTTGTTGAACTATTGTCAATCCCAGGTCAGTATATCGCTGTACCAGGTTATTGAATTGCTCTTCAAGGTGCCGGGCCGACAATGGCTTTTGCTGCAGGCTATAGCGCACCAGCATAAACCTGCCGTTCAATTCAATGTTGATGCGAAGTGGTTTCTGAGCCGACATGCTGCAAGTGCCAAGGATGTATTCCAAAACAATCAATAAACTGTGCGGAATGATATACAGTACATCCGCAGATTGTTTAATATGGATTTGCCATTCAACTTTTGATCCATATCGTTGCTGAATAAGGTATTTGACATGCTCCAGGAATTGCAGCTCCTCCTCCAGCCTGACGGCGTCTTTCTCGCGCTGGTCGAGCAGGTAGCGGTATGTTTTTGACAACTTCTCAATAAATGTTTCCGCCTTATCGGCGTCTGCATACACTAATGAACCAAGCGTGCTCAGGCTATTGAACAGAAAATGTGGGTTTAACTGGTTTTTCAATGTATCAAACTGCGATTGCGCGAGTTCGCGTTGCATTTTGAGAACCTCCACCTGCTTTTGTTGCAGGTTCTTATAAATCCTGTATGAAGTCATCATGCCATAAACAACAACCACGATGGTTTGCGAAAGGATCAGGAGGTTCCGTAATTTTTGACGAAGTAATTCCATATCATCTTCGGGCACTACGATCCATTGTATGAACAGGAAATGAAATACCCGGTTGATGATGAATCCACCTGCAATGACCCAGGCCAGCTCAAATACATACCGGGAAACCGAGAAACCTTTGTCGGAGTATTTCCGGTCAAACCATTTAACAGAATAATACACAAAATAAATCACAGACGTCATCTGGATGGTGGGTAACCATCCTTCGCGCAGCAACTCATTCCAGTGGATGATACTTGACAAGTATAAGCCACCGGTATTCACAAAAAAAATCAGGTTTAACAATAAAAGAAAACTGATAAACCCGCTCAGCGGTATCCACACATGTTTATTCCTGCTTATTTTTTCCAGATATGTGTTTGCCGTTGCCATATTATGAAATCACAACCTAAGGTCTTTTGGTTTCCATCAATAAGCTGCAATATCCGTTTTTCAACAAGTTAGCAGAAAATTATCAGGCCTGCCGTTCATTATTTCCGGATGAATGACGGATATCGGGCGATGGATCAGGATGGCATTCAATTTCTTCAACCTTATGCATCATGCAAAAAAAAATCCCCGCCGAAACCGGCAGGGATTTATCATTAATACTAACAAAGCCTATGTTTACAAACGGATCAACTTTTGAACCTGGCGTTGGTTGCCCTGCAACACTTCAATCATATATGTGCCGGGTTTCAGGTTATCGCCAAAGCTGATCAGTTGCTGTGGCATCAATACCATCCTCTTCAATTCCCTTCCCTGCAAATCCAATATCCTTGCCGTTACCTGCATGTTCATCTGCTGCGATGTCACCATCATATTTACCCTGCTATGGCTTGGGTTAGGATATAATTGCACGGAAAGGTTTTCGGATGCTGTTTGATTTCCTTTGGCGCCCGTGCCGCTGAATCCCGGGGGGCATGCCGGAAGTTTCACTTCCACGGTACGTGTGCTTCCGTTTCCGCAATTGTTTTGAGGAGTCGCGGTAACCTGTCCTGCAATCGCGTCAATGCTGTATGATACAGTGATACTGGTGCTGCCTTGGCCTGACAGGATGCTGCCACCAACAGGCACCGTCCAGTTAATCGAACTTGCATTGCTGGGCATGGATGCCACTGTGTATGTGAATGTACGGTTCGGGCATAAGCCAGTTTGTATCACATCAATGGGGCCGGCACTTCCCGGGTTCAACCTGGTAACCTGTAATGTCCGCGGAAGGCTGCTGCCGCAACCGTTTGAGGCAATCACACTCACTGAGCCGGATGTGAACCCAGCGGGATACGTGAAGAGGATATTGTTGCTGCCTTGTCCGGTTAAACCGGTTGAGCCGGCGGGAACCGTCCAGGTATACGTGCTGACGGCGCTATGCTGTGGCACTGTATAATTGGCTGCCGTACCACCGGGGTTGATGTGCGCGCACACATTGGTGGGCCCGCTGATCAGGCTTGGTGTGCCAGGGTTTGTGCGGGTTACCGTCAGGCTGCGGATACCACTTACGCCGCAATCGTTCACCGCCTGCACCGTGATCGCGCTTGTGCTGAATCCTGCTAAGAATACAACAGAAATTGTTGTATCATTCGGGCCGCTGCCATTAGGATGCGAGACGATGGTGGTCCCGTTTTGCGCGGTCCAGATATATGATTGCGCGGCGGCTACTTTTGGAATGGTATATGTAATGGGCACGCCGGATCCGATGCTCGGGCAAACATTGGTACTGGAAGCCTGGATGGCTGCAGGTGTGGTGGGCAATTGCGCTAAGAGCCAGTGTAAACGTTCTGCGCTTGTGCCGCAGGCGGATGTGGCCGTAACCCTGAACATACGGTTGGCGCTCGAGAGGAAATTGCTGTTAACCGTTACCGTTATGCTGTTCGTGCCTTGACCGCTCACCAATGTTACAGTCGGTGGAACAATCCAGTTATAGCTTGTTGCTTCCGGATCTTGTGGTACACTATACGTGAGTTGAGTGGATGTGCCGATATACGCACAAACATTGTCTTCGCCAACCACCGGTCCAGGTATTTGCGGTGTGGTGGGTTGAGGGTTTACCACAACGGTGGCCGGAGGGGAATCCTGGTTGGATGCATTCCGCACAATCAACTGGTATGTGCCGGGTGCTACATTGTTGAATACGGGGTCATTCTGGAAGCCCGAACCAATGCTGTATGTATAACCGGGTTGTACCGGGGCCGTCACCGTGATGATGCCGGTTGGGATAGCACAGGTAGGTTGGTTAACAGTATATGTAGGCTCAGATAAACCTTCGCATAAGTTGCTGAATGTGCTGATTTCGAGGCTCCATCCTGCACCAAATGAACCTACATCACCACTCGCGTCGTCCACAACATACAGGTTCCAAGTACCGTTTGGATCTGTTCCTCCAAATACTGAAGTAAATGTGGCTGTTCCAACAGGACCGGCTATGTTATGCGGTCCAGCGGGTGCAGGGCTTGGGTATGGGTCGGCACCCGCGCCATGGCTTGAAGGCTTATAGGTACCGGAAACCACAGAACCGCTTCCAGCGATATGGTCTGCCGCCGCATCATCCAATACCAGGTTTACATTGAAGGCGTCGTTACCGCTACCAATATCTGAGAGGATCTGCATTTTTTGTCCGCCCGGGCCCACCAGCAATACATCCACATCCTGTGGCCAGGTATGACTGAATTGGTTTAAACGAACCACCAGTTTACCAATAGTTCCCGTTAAACCGGAAACTGAAATACCGGAGGGATATGGGTTGGCCGGTGCGCCTGTAGTAGCTCCGTTTCCGGTACCTGGTACAGTTATGGCACCCGCATTGGAAAACAATACAGGCGTACTCAGCGGGCCTGCAATGAAATCAATTAAGCCATCGCAATTTTCATCAATACTGTTTCCGCAAATTTCTGTTTCTCCCGGGTTGATATTGGCGTTGCCATCATCGCAGTCCCCACCTACTGCCGCGTAATTTGCCGGTAGTGAGCAGTTGGGAATAAATGTTGGTGCACCTGTACCATAGCCATCTCCGTCGGCATCAACATAAGCCTGTGTACCTATTGCGAAGTTGCGAACAAAAGCGTCGCCGCCGGTTCCATTGCCATCGCCGTCAAGCCCGGTATTAAACGGATTTTTCAATCCTCCGGAGCTCATAGTAAAACGATATGAACCGCAACTCAGCGCGCTGCCAAAACTAAATGCCATGGAGTTTGTTCCAACACGATATGTTTGTGTTGTGCTGATGGGGATGAGGATGTCATCGCCATCGCCAAAACTATTATTGGGCCCGGCGTTGCGCAGTTCATAATTTGATAAGTTGTTGACACTGACCGGGTCCATCACCTGGTTAAAGGAAACGGTAAAACCCGTTAAGCCCACGCCATCGGTGATGCTGCTTTCAGCAGGCAATCCTGTAATGGATTTTATTTTAGGCGCGGCAAGGGTTGTGGTCAGCGCCGCATAGGAGTTTACACGGCCTGATCCAAGCAAACCAATGAATGTTGGGTTCGCCGCATCAATATTATCGGCTGTAGCCAGCAATTGTGCGGCTACCTGGTAGTTGGTCCATCCAGGGTTGGCTGCCCAGATCAATGCTGCAACCGCGGCTGCATTGGGTGTTGCCATACTCGTTCCCGAATAATTTTCATAGGCATTACCTACAACGGTAGATAAAATGCTTGAACCAGGCGCAGATACATCGATACCCGTTCCATAATTGCTGAAACTGCTTTTAGCGTCGGTGTTGGTGGTGCTGGCCACAAATAAACTCTGTGTAACTACCTGCCTGGGCGGATTTAATTGATTGTTATTTCCCGCCGAATTAAAGTGCAGGCGGTTATTATCAATCACATATTGCATCCCTGCAATGACCACGGGGTCGTTGGCAAATCCATCAATATTATAACTGGTGCTCACAATTTTAGCGCCATTATTTACCGCGTACACATACGATGCATTGATGATGGCGGCCGTCCAGCTTCCTGCAGTGGTTCCATAAAACTGCAAAGGCATAATGGTACTCAGGCCTGCCGTACCGGCAACACCAATATTATTTCCTGTGCGCGCCCCGATGATACCGCCCACATGCGTGCCATGTGAGTCTCCGGTAGTATTCGGGTTAGGGTTATTGTTGTTGTTATAAAAATCCCATCCGTTGACATCGTCAACATAACCATTCCCGTCATTATCAATATTATCTCCCGGGATTTCTCCACCATTCACCCAGATATTAGCAGACAGATCACTGTGCGTGAGCTCCACACCATCATCGGTCACTGCCACAATTACACCCTCGCCCTGCGTGATATCCCAGGCCAGGTTGTTTTTCATCAGGGGGTGGTGGTATTGACTACCATATTGCGGATCGTTTGGCGTTAAATCACGCGGATCACCTTCATATAAAAAGTTTGGTGAACTCCAAAGTACACCAGCCTTGCCGGCTAATTTTTTCATGGCATCAAACACGTCCATGCCATCGGGCAGTTGAAAATGCACCAGGCTTACACTGCCGGCACCTTTATCAACCGACAACAGATGCGCGATCGGTAACGCGGATCGTCCGCCAAAATAGGGTGACCAATCCATCCCCAGTAAAGTTTTTCTTGCCAAACTTTTTGGGGTATTGAGTTGAATGGCCATCACCAGTTGGCCGGGCATATATTTTACATATTTAGCCCTCTCCTCCATGTCCTGGATACTAACCGCGTTAGCGGCGAATACGTCCCTGATTTCAGCCACGGGCATATCCGATAAATTTTTATCAGGCCCGCTTCCCCAACTGGCTTGTCCGTTGAGTTTGGAAGATGGTGTCTGGCCTTGTACCTGCATCACTGAGCATAATATACCCAGCAAGGCAAACAGCAAAACCTGAACAAATTGGAAAGGGATAAGCCGGCGCAGCAATGGCCGGATGCCATGTGTTGTCATGTTCATAAACAGTTTTTGTTTAAAAAAATTGAGGGGACTGGATCCTGGTCGAGGTTGGAGAGGTGGGAAGCCATAACCGGGTGGATCATGTTTCCTCAAACAAGATAATGATTTTTTTGATATAGCATTTCATATCACATCATTATGGTATGGTGAAATATTTGGGGATGGGAAGCCCCCGGGATACATATCAAAATGCTAACTATAAGATTAACAATATCTTAAAAGGGTTCGGATTAGTTCAAACTACCTTTGCAGCATCATCCGTCCTATTTGAAAAGCCGCATTGTTCAACGCAAAAACTAATATGTATGATTCGATTGACCCTAATGTCGGCAATGTCCATTTTCCTGCTCTCCTCCTGCGTGAGCAGCAAAAAATTCAAGAAATCACAGGAAGATTACCAGGGCCTGCAGGTTCGTTACCAAACGCTGGAGTCCAATCTGAATGATTGCAACAGCCAGTCCGCTGCTTTGCGAAAAGATAAGGAAGACCTGGAGGCTAAAGTCCGCAACCTGAACAAGGAAATGGAATTCGTGAAGCAGAATTACACGCAGGCACTAAGCCAGTTGGAAAACCTGTCAGTGTTATCCAAGCAACAAGCGGAAAGTATCAGGCAATCCCTGCAAAATATCGGAGCTAAGGACGCGTATATCCAAACCCTGCAACAACAGATGGCCTATAAGGATTCACTCAATATGGCATTGGTGATGAACCTAAAAGGCGCCATCGGCAATATGGATGATGAGGATATTAATATTAAGGTAGATAAGGGTGTTGTTTATATAGATATATCTGATAAACTCCTCTTCAGCAGCGGGCGTTATGAAGTTACATCCAAAGCCAAGGAAGTGCTGGGCAAAGTGGCCAAAGTACTGAAGAACCAGCCGGATATCGAATTCATGGTGGAAGGCCATACCGATAATGTGCAGTACAAAGGCAATGCCGTATTGCTCGACAACTGGGACCTCAGCGTGAAGCGCGCGACTTCTGTGGTACGTTTATTGCAGAAGGATTATGGTTTAGACCCCATGAAGATGTCTGCCGCCGGCCGTGGCGAATATCATCCGGTAGCCGACAATGCTACCGCGGAAGGCAAGGCACAAAACCGCCGTACGCGCATTGTAATCCTCCCCAAACTCGACCAGTTCTTCCAGTTGCTGGAACCCAAAAAGCAGGGATAAACATACTTACCTATGAAAATGTAATGAGGGCTGCCCGGAAGGGTGGCCCTATTTTTTTACAAGTTTCAGCAGAATGCATACCTTACTGCTCCAAAACGAACCTGCGGTTTATGAAAACACTCCTGCTCTCAGTATGCGTATGCCTGCTGCAAATAGCCGGCGCGCAACCAATCAAAAAATATCCCATAGCACAAACCGGATGCTCAGCCTATTTCTATTGCGATCCCGGGCAGTTTCAGATTAGTTACAGCCCCGACTCCTCTGCCATTTACCAGTCGGAATGTATTGTGGGCGACAGCATTGCGTACGGATTGTTATGTGTGAAACTCTCTGGCCCGGTGAGTGATCTGGCCGTGGCGGAAAATGTATTGGTACAGTATATGGATTACCTGAAAACGGCTTACCAAATCAAGTCTTCCGTTGGATATGGGAAGGGCCATCGCCTGCAACAAAATGAACAAACACGCGGGGTGCTGGATTATTGGGAAGATGATAAAAGAAATAATTGGAAGGTTAAGGGTTGGACAAACGGCAGGATTATTGCCGTGTTACACGCGTTCAGCCCGCGGGCGCTGCCGGAAACAAAAGTCAACCTGTTTTTGGATGGCTTCCGGTTTGAATGATGAAGTTTTTTATGTTTCACAAAAGAATCATATCAATATAATTTTACCTAACTTGTTAGCGGCTTCAAGGCCATTTTATTGCCATTAAACCATGCTCAGCTCCGGAGAATTCCAGGAATTACGCGACCGCATCGCTGCACAAAGCGATCAAAAGGCTTTTGCCCGCCTCTACATGGGTATTCAGCCTTATCTCCGGCAGTTTGCCCTGGCCATCATCCGCAACCAGGAACTCGCCGAAGAAATTGTATCGGATGTATTCATCCGCATCTGGCAAAACCGGCAAAAGCTTTCCGCTGTCGATAACCTCAAGCTTTATTTATATGTCAGCACCCGCAATACGGCGCTGAACTACGCATCCAGGCACTTGCGTAAAGACACCATTTCGCTGGATGAGATGCAGGTAACACTCAATGCCACGCCGGCAACGCCCGAACAATTGCTCATTACATCAGAGGCCTTGCGGAAAGTGGAAGCCGAAATACAAAAACTCCCGGCCCGCTGCCGCCTGATTTTTAAACTGGTCCGGGAAGACGGCCTGAAGTATAAAGATATTGCCAGCCTGCTCGACATCTCCGTCAAAACCATCGACAACCAGATGGCCATCGCCCTGAAAAAAATCCGGATGGCCCTGCAATGCAACCTCGAGAAAAAAAATTCCTGATATTTTTTAATTGGCTTTAGTAGATTCATCCAAAAAGGGTGTCTGTATAGGTTTGTACATGGAACAACCCCACGACCATACGGATAGGCTTTGGGTACTCGTAGCCCGCAAACTGGCCGGTGAAGCCGGCCCGGAAGACCTGGCCGAACTCGAGGACCTGCTCAACAAGCACCCGGATGAATCTTTTGCCATAGACAGCCTGCATCAGCTCTGGCCGGTACAGCCCACACAGGATCCGGTGACGGCAGAAGAAAGTTATCGCCAATTACTGAGGCGTATGCAACAGTCGGGCATAGACGAAAATGTCTTTGCAGACGAAACGGCTCCCGTAATACAACAGGAAACGCGCCGCTCGGGCAAACGAACCTTCGTTTGGGTTTTTTCCCTTGCCCTCTTGCTCATCGGGGCAGGCTTCCTCTTTACCAGGTACAGCAGTACAGCCGGCGCTTCAGCCCAGGCACAGGCTCAAACCGGCGCCATCCGCGAAGTGAGCACCCGGTATGGTTCGCGCTCAAATCTTGTATTGCCCGATGGCAGCAAGGTCTTCCTCAACGCGGGCAGCAAACTCACCTACGATAAATCGTTCGACAGCCAGGAAAGGATTGTGACCCTGAGCGGCGAAGCATATTTTGATATCGTCAAAAACCCATCACGGCCATTTATCATTCAAACGGCGAGTATGAACATCCGCGTCATCGGTACCGCTTTTAATGTAAAATGTTATCCTGATGAAGATTTGGCCGAAGCCAGCCTGGTGCGCGGCAGTATTGAAGTCTTGCTTCACGACCGTTCCGATAAAATCATCCTCAAACCCAATGAAAAACTAACCCTGCATGCCAACAGGGCGGAAGTGAGCGGAAAAGCGGCAAAACCAGTTTCCCATACGGAAGCGCCTCCCGTACTCAGCATTGGGCGCATGACACAGATGCCGTCAGACAGCAGCATTGTGGAAACCTCATGGATTGATAATAAACTGGTGTTCCGCAGCGACCGCTTTGATGACCTGGCCGTGAAGATGGAACGCTGGTACGGCGTACATATCCGGTTTGCCGATGAATCGCTTCGCGAGATACGGTTCACGGGTATTTTCGAAAAAGAAAATATCAGCCAGGCGCTGGACGCGCTGAAACTGACAGCAAATTTTTCATATAGCCTGGATAAAGACCAGGTTGTTATTCAAAAATAATTGATGCCAGCACTTACCAATATACACTGTATGAAAAAGATCATTCACCAGACGGCTTTTCCCAAATCGAAGGGCCTAAAAGCGATCATGCTTATGAAACTCACACTTGCCTTCATGCTCATTTCCACCTTGCAGTTATCCGCCAACGTGTATTCACAGGAAACGGTAACACTCAAGCTCCAGTCGGTGGAATTGAAAAAAGCGCTTGTGCTGATAGAGAAACAAACCAGTTACAGGTTTTTGTATAAAGACGATATGATTGCCGATTCGCGCAAGGTGGATGTGGATGCCGAGAATGAACCGGTGATACAGGTATTGGATGATATGTTGAAAGGCAGCGGTCTATTATACCGTGTGCTCAACAATAACCTGGTGGTGATCACACGGGCCGACCAGTTGCAGAAAGACATTACGGTTACGGGCCGCATCAGTAACCAGGCAGGCGAACCCGTGCCATCGGTAACGGTAAAGGTTAAAGGCAGTTCGGCGGGTGTATCCGCGAACGCGAACGGGGAATATAGCATCAATGTTCCTGAAGACGCGGTGCTCGTATTTTCATCCATTGGGTACGAAACACAGGAAGTGGCCGTTGGCGGGCGTTCGGTGATTAATGTAGTGTTGCAACCATCTACAAAAGCGCTCGACCAGGTAGTGGTTGTCGGTTTTGGTACGCAACGCAAAATTGATGTAACCGGTTCGATCAGCTCCGTTAAGGGCGCGGAAATCGCGAAGCAATCTTCTCAAAATGCCATCAGCTCCCTGCAGGGTAAAGTGGCGGGCGTGCAAATCACCAACAGCGGTTCGCCCGGATCTTCGCCCAGCGTGCGCATCCGCGGTGTGGGCTCCATCTTCAACCCCAATCCTATGTATATCGTAGATGGTACTATTGTAAACGATATCAGCTTCCTCAACCCCAACGATATTGAATCAATTGATGTGTTGAAAGACGCATCAAGCCTTTCTATTTATGGTGTGCGTGCGGGCAACGGCGTCATCCTCGTGACTACTAAAAAAGGCCGCAAGGGCAAACCTGTTTTTTCATTGAACAGTTTCACCGGTGCACAAATCATCACCAATCCCGTGCAAATGGCCACCGCCAAAAAATACGCCTTCATGATCAATGAGAAACTGGGAACGCCAACCGTAGGCGAATACCCTACAACTGATTGGTACGATGAAATCCTGCGCGGACTGGCGTTGACGCATAACCACCAGTTGAGCGTGTCGGGCGGAACAAAAAAAGTTAATTACAACAGCAGCATTGGTTATTACAACCAGCAGGGATTGGTTGAGAACAACGTGTACAATAAAATCACCGGAAGGTTGCAGGCCGATTACCGGGCAACAAAAGATTTGAAGTTCGGCGCATCGGCATTGTTCTATCATTATAATTCAACAGATATCCCCGGCGATATTTTTTACCAGGCTTATGTGGCGCCGCCCATCATGGCTGTGCGCAAACCCAATGGTTTTTATGGCGACCCGGCCGATTACAACGTAGGAAATTTCGCGAACCCGCGCGCTTCGCTTGACTGGTTTAACCGCAAATCAAAAGGCAACAGCATCACGGCTTCCGTGTATGGGGAATATAAATTCCTGAAGCATTTCAGTTTCAGGTCCAGCTTTGGTATTACCAGGGGCCAGTACCTTTCCCGTCGCTATGTGAGGAAGGATTCACTCACCACCGTACAGTTTTCCAACATCAGCAGCCTGAACCGAGATACCAGCAACGAAACAAAATGGATATGGGATAATACCCTTACTTATGAACGCGTGATGGGCAAGCACCGTGTGAAAGCGCTGGCAGGTTATTCATCATCAAAAGACAAATTCATCAACGATGCCTGGTTTGCCAACGATGTACCTTTCAATGGCGAAGGTTCCCTGGAGATCGCAAACGGCGACCCCGCCAGCGTACGCTACACGCTCAGTGGCAGCGAAGCCACATTTGTTTCCTATTTCGCGAGGTTCAATTACGCGTATGATGATAAATATTTATTTACGGCTACGCTTCGCCGTGATGGTTCTTCCAAATTCCCTTCAGACAACCGTTTCGACAACTTCCCATCATTTGGCGTTGGCTGGATTGTTACCAAGGAGAAGTTCATGGAGAACCAGGAAATTTTTGACATGCTGAAGCTCAAAGCCAGTTGGGGCCGGCTCGGCAACGCGAATATCCCCGCGAATATCTTCGTAGCGCGTGTGGATTCGGGCGGTATCTATAATTATGTATTCAGTGGCACGGGTGGACAGGTTTCGAGCGGAGCCAACAACACCGTTTTCCCCCCAAAGAATTTCTTCTGGGAAAAGATGGAAGAAACAGATATCGGTATTGAGATGTCGCTCCTCAAAAGCAGGCTCTTCCTCGAAGTGGATTATTATGACCGCACCACCAGGGATGGCATCTTCTCGCTCCCCATCCTCGGCACCACCGGCGCAAGCAACAATTCCGTTGCAGGAAATTTTGCAACGTATAATAATAAAGGTTTTGACATCAACGCAACATGGAATGCCAGTACGCGCAAATTCAAATACAATATCGGCGCTAACTTATCAATCAACACCAACAGGGTAATCAGCATTGAAGGGGGTAACGTAGACCTCTACGGCGGCGGATTGCCGGTGGCCGGTTACCTGACTACCGTTGCCAGGGTTGGCCAGCCGATTGGTTCATTCTATGGATTTGAAGTGGAAGGGATTTTCCAGACAGCGCAGGAAGTAAGTGCATCCGCGCAGCCATTCGCCAAGCCCGGTTATTTCAAATACAAGGATCAAAATGGCGATAAACTGATTGACGCGCGCGATAAAGTGATCCTTGGAAACCCCAATCCAAAATATACTTACGGCATCAACATGGGCATGGAATACCGCAATTGGGATTTCCAGCTCGACATACAGGGTGTGGCCGGTGTTGACCTGTATAACGCTACCAAGGGTGTGCGTTATGGAAATGAAAATTATACAGAAGATTTTTATCAAAACCGCTGGTTTGGCCCGGGTACATCAAACACATATCCATCAGCGGCTTTGGAAGGCCCGAACCTCGACCCGAACAGTTGGTTTGTGGAGAAAGGAGATTATATCCGCATCCGCAACGTACAAATCGGCTACACACTTAAAGAGTCTGTGCTGAAGCGCTGGAAGCTGCAGAAATTGCGCTTCTTCGCCAACGCGCAGAACCCATTCACATATTTCAAGTATAAAGGGTTTACACCAGAGATCGGCGGCGCGCCGATGAGCACGGGTATTGACCTCAATGTGTATCCATTATCGGCCACATATAATGTTGGCTTTAATATCAATTTTTAAGATCCATTAAAATGAAAAATATGAAAACAATGAAATGGATAAGAAAAGCAGGGCTGGGTATTGCAGTTGCTGCTGCTGTTTTTGGCTTGCCGGGATGTAAGAAAACTTTCCTGGATGTGGAACCGATTGGGCAGCAACAAAGTGCCGACTTTTTTGCGAATGCCGCTGACGCGGATAAAGCCATCACATCCTGTTATGGACACCTCAACCAGTGGTTTGTAGCGGGTTTCGCGCACCTCGCCATCACGAGCATATCATCGGATGACGCGGAAAGGGGCAGTGTGCCCGGCGACGCGAGCTTCCTGGATGAGTTCGACAATTTCACGTTCTCGCCCACGCAGTTCATCATCAATGATTACTGGAGGGGGCAATACAATGGCATCAACCTCTGCAACCAGTCGATCGACAATATCCCCGGCATCGACATGGATCCTGTAGTGAAAGCGCGTTACATCGCGGAAGCAAAGTTCATCCGGGCATACCATTATTTCAATTTGGTGCGCGCTTTTGGCGATGTGCCATTGTTGAAGCGTGTACCTGTAACGCCTGAGGAAATCAACCCGGTACGTGCGCCAAAAATGGAAGTCTATGATTTTATTGAATCAGACCTCACGGATGCTGCAGGCGTTTTACCGGAGTCGTATCCCGCATCCGACAGGGGCCGTGTTACGCGCGGAGCGGCTTTGGCGATGCTGGCTAAAGTAAAAATGTACAGGGAAGACTGGCCGGCTGTATTAACGCTCACAAGCCAGGTGATTGCCATGCCATACCAGCTTGCTACGGATTTTAACGGCATGTTCCGCGTTGCGGGAGAGAACAATGAAGAATCAATATTTGAAGTGCAGGCAAATACATTCTCCAGCGATTGCGGCACCTATTCACAGTACTCAGAAGTGCAGGCGGTACGCAACCAGTTTGGCTGGGGTTTTAATATTCCTACCAGCAGCCTGGAGAGCGCGTTCGAACCCGGTGATCAGCGCAAAGCCGCGACCATCCTGTATCGCGGGCAGACAACACCTGAGGGCGACTTCATCACCAACATCGCGCCCAACCCCATGTACAATAAAAAAGTGTACGTGCCATCGAGTGTACCAAATGCATGCGGATGGGGATATGGCCGGGAACAAAATCGCCGAATCCTGCGCCTGGCCGATATCTATTTAATCAGGGCGGAAGCGGCAAATGAACAGAATGATACTACAGAAGCGAAAATTTATTTGAACCTCGTCAGGAACCGTGCGGGCCTACCATCTATAGACGCCATCAGCAAGGAAAACCTGAGAAACAAAATCTGGCATGAACGCCATGTGGAACTGGCCATGGAAGATGACCGCTTCTTCGACCTGGTACGCCAGGGAAATGCCGGCACGGTACTGCGCGCGCTTGGCAAGCAGTTTGTTGACGGCAAAAATGAAGTTTTTCCGATCCCGGATAACCAGATTACGTTAAGCGGTGGGAAACTGACACAGAATCCCGGGTATTAATCATATATACCGGTAACGGGTAAACGAAAATGAATACATGCGTGGTTTGATCGTACATATGGCTATTTGCGGCGCCCTGTTGATGACAGGCGGTGCAAACCTGCACGCTCAAACTAAAGCGGACATCATTCCCAACCTCAGCGATAACCAGTTGCTTGATCTCGTGCAAAAGCAGACATTCCACTACTTCTGGGATTTCGCGCATCCCGTGAGCGGTTTATCGAGGGAAAGGAGCAATGTAACACATTACGGTCCTGAAGTAGTGACCATAGGAGGTACAGGTTTTGGCGTGATGGCGATGGTTGTAGCAGCGGAGAGGGGTTTCGCGGGAAGGGATACGGTTGTGGGAAGGCTGCACCGCATGCTTGATTTCCTGGAAAAGGCAGACCGCTATCATGGCATATTCCCGCATTGGCTTGACGGCGCTACAGGTAAAACGATACCATTCAGTAAGAAGGATGATGGCGCCGACCTGGTGGAAACATCTTTCCTGTTCCAGGGCCTGCTCACGGCAAGGCAATATTTTGACGCGCCTGCCGATGCGGAAAAATCATTGCGGGATAAAATTAACAAACTATGGCGCGAAGCCGATTGGCAATGGTTTACAAGGGGAAAAGATGTTTTGTACTGGCATTGGAGCCCTGTGCACGAATGGGCCATGAACCATGAAATCAGGGGATGGAATGAATGCCTGATCACTTATGTGTTAGCTGCATCATCGCCCACAAAACCAATCAGCAGGCCTGTGTACGAAAAGGGTTGGAAGCAAAGCAAGCACTACCAAAACGGGAAAACATTTTATGATATCAGGCTTCCTTTGGGATTCGATTATGGCGGGCCGTTATTTTTCGCGCATTATTCTTTTCTCGGCCTTGATCCCAGGGGATTAAACGATGGAGTGGTGGATTATTGGGAACTAAACAGGAGCCATGCCCTGATTAATTATCAGCATTGTGTGCGCAACCCAAAATCGTTTGCAGGGTATGGCGCGGATTGCTGGGGCATTACGGCCAGCGATAGCCCGGGCGGATACGACGCGCATTCGCCCACCAACGACCTGGGTGTGATTTCACCAACGGCGGCCCTGTCTTCATTTCCATACACACCGCAGGAAAGTATGCGGGCATTAAGGCATTTTTATGAAAAACTTGGGCATAAAATTTGGAGTGAATATGGTTTTATTGACGCGTTCAGCGAACAACAAAACTGGTATGCGGGCAGCCACCTGGCGATCGACCAGGGGCCGATCATCGTGATGATTGAAAATCACCGCAGCGGCTTATTGTGGCGCATGTTTATGGGTTGCCCCGAATTGAAAAAGGGGCTGGGAGAACTTGGGTTCAGGTCAACACATATCAAATCGTAAATCAACATCTATGTATAGAATCAATCAACATCCGTGGCTTACGGGAATCAGGGGTTCGCCTCCCTAATCAACACGCAACATGATTATCAACACATATGTAAACCAAAAAAAACAAATCAAACAGTATGAAAAAGACAACGAAGTTATTTTTTGCCGGAGCTATGGCTTTATCGGCTCTGACTTTGGGATCCTGCAGTAAGGATTCAGATGATCCCACCCTTCCACCAATTGGTGGCTACAACAACTCCGATGAAGTGGGCGCCGCAAACCTGGTAGCCAAGTGGAGTTTCGAAAACAACTTTACCGAACTGAAGCAGAATATCGCTGGTACAGGTACAAACGTGGCATTTGCCGCGGGCGCGAAAGGCCAATGCTGGGAAGGTTCGTCTACGCAAGCCCGTTATGCAGTGTACAGCGCGGGAAGCGACGTTACAGGCATGAACAGCTATACCCTTTCTTTCTGGATGAATTCGGATTCCATGAAATTCCCTCTGGCCGACCCGACACAGGGACATGGCGCACAGGGTATATTCGCCATTGTGGATCCTAACGGATTCTGGGGCGGTATGAACCTGTTCATCGAGAACAGGAGCCCGGCAGACAATGACACCCTGCGTGTTAAACTGCTGGTGGAGAATAAGCGTGCCGGCGTTATCTGGGCCGGACAAGGTCCTATCCTGCGCATCCCGAATGCCCGCAATACATGGACGCACGTAGTACTTACTTATGATGCCGCTACCAGCCGCTTCTCAGGTTATGTGAATGGCGTATTGGGTGGCAAAATGGAAGTGCCTTACGGTCCTGCATTGGGTGGTACGTATATTCAGTATGCCAACGACCCGGGCGGCCTCGACAACCCGAACGGCGCTCCGCTCTTTGGTGCACTGCAAATGGCTCCATCTACACAAATGGTGATCGGTTCGCATCAGTTCACTACAACTCCTGCATTAAATACCGGTGGAACACAACAGCCATGGGCTACAACATTTGCCGGAAAGCTCGACGAATTCAGGATCTTCAAGGCAGCCCTGTCTTCATCTGATGTAAGCGCTTTACATCAGTTGGAAGCTGCCGGAAGGTAAAAATCGTGTTGATTCTTTAATGTTGATTGAAAGAGGGCAGCCGGCAGTTGTCTGTGCTGCCCTTCTTTTTTAAATGTATACCCATGTTGATACGATCCCTGCTTGCTTTAATGATTGTTAGTGTAAGCTGGTCTTGCAGTAAAAACGACCAGCCTGCCCCAAACCCCGGGCTTTTCGGATACGTGGAAACACGCATTGGCAATACCACTGCCAGCACCAACCTGGTGAACATACCGGTAAACCCGGTCATCAAAGTAAAATTGTCGGCGCCGGTCAACCGCGCTACAGCCGCCGGATTTGTTGAACTCAAAGAATATGGGTTTGGCCCGTCAAATGCGCAAATCAGTTTTGAAAACAACGACAGCACCCTGGTTATTCAACCGGCAGCAAACCTCAAACACATTACCAGGTACATTGTGTACCTCTCGCCTGAATTAAGCTCTGTTGCAAATGTAAAGCTGGGCAACCCCATCAATATCCTCTTCATGACGGCTATTGATTCAACAGATAAATTTCCGCAAATACCAGACGATCAGTTATTAAACCTGGTACAGCGTCAAACATTTACATATTTCTGGGAATTTGGACACCCCGTTTCCGGTATGGCCCGCGAACGCAATACCAGCGGCGACCTGGTGACCACCGGCGGTACAGGCTTCGGTATTATGGGCATACCGGTGGCGGTTACACGAAATTTCATTACCCGCGCAGAAGGACTGGAGCGGGTGAACAAGATCGTTGATTTCCTCTCCAACTCATGCACCAGGTACCATGGCGCTTTCGCGCATTGGTTAAATGGCGCCACAGGAAGCACCATTCCCTTTAGTCCGAACGATAATGGCGGCGACCTCGTGGAGACATCTTTTCTCATGGCCGGTTTGCTCACGGCACGCCAGTTTTTCGACGGCGCTGATGCAGCGGAAACAAGCCTGCGCAATAAAATCAACCTCCTCTACGACGCAGTGGAATGGAACTGGTACAGGAAGAATAATGAAGATGTGCTCTATTGGCACTGGAGCCCAACGGTAGGCTGGGCCATGAATATGCAGGTGAAAGGCTGGAATGAAGCCCTGATCGTATATATCCTCGCAGCGTCTTCCCGCACACATCCCATACCCGCATCCGTTTACCACAACGGCTGGGCTTCGAACGGCGGCATGCAGAATAACAATTCATATTACGGATACACGTTGCCGTTAGGGCCATCAAGGGGAGGGCCGCTTTTCTTCGCCCATTATTCTTTCCTGGGTATCAACCCCAACGGCTTAAGCGATCAATATGCAAACTACAGCCAGCAATTGCGCAACCATAGCCTGATCAATCACGAGTATTGCAAAGCCAATCCAAGGAATTATTTTGGCTATAGCGAAAAATGCTGGGGCTTAACAGCCAGTGATATCCCCAATAACGGGTATACCGCCAGCGAACCCAATAACGATGTGGGCGTCATCGCGCCAACAGCCGCCATTTCCTCCATGCCGTACACACCGGCGGAATCAATGGCCGCGCTCAAATTCTTTTATTATACATTAGGTGATAAGCTGTGGGGGCCCCATGGTTTTTACGACGCTTTCAGCCTGAAAGATGCCTGGTTCGCAAGTTCAACACTTGCCATCGACCAGGGCCCGATTGTCGTGATGATTGAAAACTACCGTAGTGGCCTGGTTTGGAACCTGCTGACCAGTAGCCCCGACATTAAAGATGGCATGCGGCTCCTGGGATTTTCGGCGCCCTACCTGTAAGCATCACGATATTTTGCATTAACTTATCGCCGTCAAAAAGTATAAACGATTATGCAAAAAACCTTATCCCTTTTTTCTTTCCTGTTTGCTGCATGCTGCACTGTTCAATTGTATGCAGGTACCCCGGTTCAGATTTCATCCCCGGGTGCGCAAACCCGACTGTCTGTTGACCAAAGCCCTTCCGGTACAATCAGTTACCAGGTATCGTTTAAGAACCGGCCGGCGGTGCTGCCATCCACGCTTGGGTTGCAATTGAAAGAACCGGCAGTAAGCCTCAATAGTTTTGATATCATAAAGATTGATTCGGGTTTGGTGGATGAAAACTGGAAACCTGTCTGGGGAGAATATGGGCAGATCCGCAACCATGCCAAAACACTGAGCCTGCAGCTCGTGTCCCGCAACGAACAAAAAATCAGGATCAACTTACTGTTTCGCATATACGAAGAAGGCATCGCTTTTCGCTACCAATTCCCGGAGCAGCCGGGTTTGCAACATTTTATCCTTGGAGATGAATTGAGCACTTTCGGCATGAGCGGCGATCATAAAGCATTTTGGATCCCAGGTGATTACGATACCAATGAATATCCATATAATGAATCAAAACTATCCGCTATAGATGCTACGGTCGGACAGCGTTCCACTGAAATCGCCGTGCGTTCCATCATTGCCCCTAATGCCGTGCAAACGCCATTGATGATGAAATCTTCGGATGGTTTATACATTAATATCCACGAAGCATCTTTACGGAATTATCCGGCCATGAACCTCATGCTGGATAAAAAAAGTATGCAATTCAAATCGGTTCTGGTTCCGGATGCGGTTGGCAACAAGGCCTACCTGCAGGCTCCGGCACAAAGCCCATGGCGCAGCATCATCATTGCGGATAATGGTGCAGACATCCTTCGGTCTTCCATGATCCTGAACCTGAATGACGCGCCGGCGGCAGGGCTCGATTTTTCGTTTGTAAAACCGCAAAAAATGGTAGGCGTTTGGTGGGAAATGCATGTGGGCAAAGCGAGTTGGGATTACAGCGGCGGACAAGTAGGCTCTCAGCAACAGTCCCGCGTACCGCATGGCGCCAACAACCAGAATGTGCGCCGGTACATCGACTTCGCATCGAAATATGGGTTTGACGGTGTGCTGGTGGAAGGATGGAATACAGGTTGGGAAGACTGGTTTGGAAAATGGAAGGAAGATGTTTTCGATTTCCTGACCCCATATCCCGATTATGACCTGAACGCGTTATCGGCTTATGCCCGTCAAAAAAATGTGCGCCTGATTATGCACCACGAAACATCAGGTTCTGTCACAAATTATGAACGTTATATGGACCGCGCCTACGACCTGATGAACCGCCACCAGATGAATACTGTGAAAACGGGATATGTCGGACGCATCATTCCACGCGGGGAACACCATGATGGGCAATGGATGGTCCGCCATTACGAAAGGGTAGCGGAAGCGACAGCTAAAAAGGGCATCATGATTGATGTGCATGAACCTGTGCGGCCCACCGGTTTGCACCGCAGCTTTCCCAACTGGCTGGCCAGCGAAGCCGCGAGGGGCAATGAATTCAACGCCTGGAGCGTAGGCAACGCGCCCGATCATGAAACCATTCTTCCATTCACACGGCTGATGGGCGGGCCAATGGATTATACGCCCGGCATCTTCAAAATTAAAATGAGCCATTATAATCCCGCTAAAACGGAACAGGTTCACACTACATTATGCAAACAACTCGCGCTGTATATCACCATGTACAGTCCGCTCCAGATGGCAGCCGACCTGCCCGAGAATTATGAAGCCAGGCCCGATGCTTTCCAGTTCATTAGGGATGTAGCCGTAGACTGGGATGACACAAAAATACTTGACGCCGAACCCGGTGACTATGTGTATATCGCGCGCAGGGAAAAGGGCGGCAGGCGCTGGTTTGCAGGAGGCATCACTGATGAACAGGCCAGGAACTTTATCCTGAATACCCGGTTCCTTGAGCCAGGGCAGCAATACCTTGCGACCATTTACAGGGATGCGCCCGGGGCGCACTGGAAAGACAATCCGGAGGCTTATGTCATCGAAAAGTTCATCGTTAACAACCGCAGCGCCCTCAACCTGAAACTTGCGGCGGGCGGGGGTTTCGCGATCAGTATGGTTCCGGCCACCGGTGATGATCTGAAACAATACAAAGCGTATAAACAAAAATAATCTGCTGAATGCCAGTTCATCATATACTATCAATAACGCATATACGAAAATTGTTTATCCTGTGTATGCTGATCTTCGGTATGGCTGATGTGGGCAACCTCTTCGCGCAGCAAAAAACCTTTTGCAACCCGGTGAATATCGATTACGGGTACACACCGATCCCGAATTTCGCGCAATGGGGCAGGCACCGCACCACAGCCGATCCCGTTATTGTTCAGTATAAAAATGACTTTTACCTTTTTTCAACCAATCAATGGGGATATTGGTGGAGCCCTGATATGCTGCATTGGAATTTTGTGTCGCGGAAATTCCTCCGCCCCTGGAACCAGGGATACGATGAACTTTGCGCGCCGGCTGTGGGCGTGATAGGCGATACCATGATTGTATTCGGGTCAACCTATACCCGCCAGTTCAGCATCTGGATGAGCACAAACCCCAAAGCGAATGAATGGAAACCATTGGTTGATTCATTTGATATTGGCGGATGGGATCCCGCGTTTTTTACGGATGATGATGGCCGACTGTACATGTACAATGGCAGCAGCAACCGCTATCCCTTATATGGCATTGAGCTCAACAGGAAAACTTTTCAGCCAATCGGCACCCGGAAGGAAATGTACCTGCTGGAGCCCGACCGTTATGGATGGCAGCGTTTCGGAGAGCACTCTGACAACACATTTCTTGATCCGTTTATTGAAGGCGCCTGGATGTCGAAGCATAACGGTAAGTACTACCTGCAGTTTGGCGCGCCCGGTACCGAGTTTAGCGGCTATGCCGACGGGGTGCTGGTGGGAGAAGGCCCGCTTGGCCCATTCAGGCCACAGTCTGATCCGCTGAGCCTCAAGCCCGGCGGGTTCTCACGTGGGGCAGGCCATGGCGCAAGCTTCCAGGATGTATACAAAAACTGGTGGCATGTTTCAACCAGCATCATTTGCGTGAAGAACACTTTTGAACGCCGCATCGGTATCTGGCCAGCGGGTTTTGATAAAGATGATATGATGTATTGCCAGACAGAATGGGGTGACTACCCGCAATACCTCCCGGAAGCCCGACGGCAGACCGGTAAAATTAGTCCGGGTTGGATGTTGCTGAATTACAAAAAACCCGTGCAGGTTTCATCCGTGCATGCAGGCTACCAGGCAAACCATGCCGTGGATGAAAGCATTAAAACCTGGTGGAGCGCGAAGACAGCCAATAAAGGCGAGTGGATCCGATCCGACCTGGGTGAGGTAAGCACCGTGCACGCCGTTCAGATCAATTATGCCGACCAGGATGTGGGTGAAGAGTTCCTGGGTAAATCAATGGGTAAATACCATCAGTATATCCTGTATCATTCAGTAGATGGGAAAAGCTGGAAGATACTGGCAGATAAATCAGCCAATAAAACGGATGTTCCCCACGATTATATTGAACTGGAGAAGCCGGTACAGGCCAGGTACATCAAGATGGTCAACCTGCACATGCCCACCGGAAAATTCGCCCTGAGTGGATTGCGGGTGTTTGGTTTTGGTAAGGGGGAGAAACCATCACCGGTGGAAGGGTTTATTGTGTTACGAACGGAGAAGGATAAACGAAGCGCGTTCATTAAATGGAAATCCTCCGACAACGCGTACGCGTATAAAATTTCATACGGCATCGCCCCGGATAAATTATACAATTCCATTTTGGTGCACGATCAAAATGAATATTGGATGAAATACATGGATCGTACACAATCATATTATTACAGCATTCAGGCCTTAAATGAAAATGGACTATCGGATCCGGGCCCATTGATTAAAGCAGAATAAACAAAGAGTCATGATTAAAAAATCTGTCAAATTACTGGCCCTTGCCTGCAGCGCAACGGCATTTTTGCAACCGGCCATCGCTCAAACCAAAAAAGATCCGGCCATGGATGCGTATATAAATGCATTGATGGCGAAGATGACCATTGATGAAAAAATCGGCCAGCTTAACCTGCCCGGTGCCGGTGATATTGTGACCGGCCAGGCATCCAACTCTGATATCGCGAAAAAAATCAGGGAGGGAAAAGTGGGTGGTTTGTTCAATATCAAATCGCTGGCGAAGATCCGTGATGTGCAACGCGTAGCCGTGGAGGAAACACGCCTGAAGATCCCTTTGCTGTTTGGTATGGATGTGATACACGGGTATCAAACCACATTCCCCATCCCGCTGGCTTTGTCATGCACATGGGACATGTCGCTGATCGAGCAATCGGCAAGGATCGCCGCCATTGAAGCATCCGCGGATGGTATTAACTGGACCTTCTCGCCCATGGTTGACCTCGCCCGCGACCCGCGCTGGGGCCGTGTGGCGGAAGGCAGCGGTGAAGACCCTTACCTGGGATCACAAATCGCGAAAGCGATGGTGAAAGGATACCAGGGCGATGACCTGGCAAAAGACAATACCATTTTATCCTGCGTCAAGCATTTTGCATTGTATGGCGCCGCCGAAGCGGGCCGTGATTACCATACCACCGACATGAGCCGCGTACGCATGTACAATGAATACTTTCCGCCATATAAAGCCGCCGTTGATGCGGGAGTGGGTTCCGTAATGGCTTCATTTAATGAAGTGGACGGCATACCGGCAACGGGTAACCGATTTTTAATGACCGATGTATTGCGCAAGCAGTGGGGTTTCAAAGGCTTTACAGTTACCGATTACACAGGCATTAATGAAATGATTGACCATGGTATGGGCGACCTGCAGCAGGTATCCGCCATGGCGCTCCGCGCGGGTATCCATATGGATATGGTGGGCGAAGGGTTCCTCATTACATTGAAGAAATCATTACAAGAAGGCAAGGTTACGGAAAAGCAAATCAACGATGCCTGCAGGCTCATCCTCGAAGCAAAATATAAACTGGGATTATTTACCGACCCTTACCGGTATTGCAAAGAAGAACGCGTGAAACGGGATGTCTTCACCGAAGCACATCGCCGCAAGGCAAGGGAAATTGCCACTGAGAGTTTTGTACTGTTGAAAAATGAAGGAAAACTGCTCCCATTAAAAAAATCCGGAACCATCGCGCTCATTGGCCCATTGGGCGACAGCCGTGAAAACATGCCGGGCACCTGGAGTGTGGCCACCGATTTATCCAAAGCCATTTCCATTCGCGAAGGATTGACCAAAGCGCTTGGTGGAAAAGGGAACTTGCTCTATGCCAAAGGGTCAAACCTGGTATCTGATAGTTTGTACGAACAACGCGCGACCATGTTTGGGCGTTCCCTGAACCGCGACGGGCGCAGCGATGAACAGTTATTGCAGGAAGCATTGCAGGTAGCGGCACAATCGGATGTCATTGTTGCCGCGCTCGGAGAATCCTCTGAAATGAGCGGGGAATCATCGAGCCGCACCAACCTGGATATACCGGACGTACAGAAGAACCTGTTAAGGAATTTATTAAAGACCGGCAAGCCCGTGGTATTGCTGTTGCTTGCTGGAAGGCCTATGACATTAACCGAGGAACATCAAACCGTACCCGCAATACTGAATGCCTGGTTTGGCGGGTCAGAGGCCGGTGATGCCATAGCGGATGTGTTGTTTGGCGATGTGAACCCTTCCGGTAAACTCAGCATGACATTCCCGCAGAATGTAGGCCAAATACCCATTTACTATGCGCATAAAAATACCGGAAGGCCATTAGGTGCCGGTAAATGGTTTGAAAAATTCAAATCAAATTACCTGGATGTAACCAACGAACCTTTGTATCCTTTCGGGTATGGCCTCAGCTATACGGGTTTTGAATATGGTAACCCCGTATTGAGCAGTACAAAACTTTCCGGGAATCAAAAATTGCGTATATCGGTAACCGTTACCAATAAGGGCGACCGGGACGGAAAGGAAACCGTGCAGTTGTATGTCCGCGACCTCGTGGGTAGCATCACGCGCCCGGTAAAGGAACTGAAAGGGTTTCAAAAAATTTTCCTGAAAGCCGGGGAGTCGCGTACCGTTGAGTTCGTAATTGGCACCAATGATTTGTCTTTTTACAATGCCAACCTGGAGTACAACTGGGAGCCGGGTGAATTTGATATCATGGTGGGCCCGAACGCAAGGGATACAAAATCGGTACGCATCAGTTGGTCTAAATAATTTCCGGCTCATGCAAAACAGTGCGCAGATTGTTAAGCGAGTGTCCATGTACTTGGCGGCAATGCTTTCATTATGCCTGCATGTACAGTCACAAGACCTGTCTGTTTACCGGAAATTTGTATTTCGATCCGGTGCAGACAGCATGCCCTACCGGTTATGCCTACCCGAAAACTATGACCCATCGAAACATTACCCCGTATTATTTTTCCTGCATGGCAGTGGTGAACGTGGCAGCGACAATGAAGCGCAGTTGGTACATGGCGCCCGTTGGCTGATCAGCGAAGAAAACCGGCGCCACTATCCTATGATCCTTGTGTTTCCGCAATGTTCGGCGATGGGTTATTGGGCAAACACTGACCGAAGGAAAGACAGTCTCGGGAAACTTTCTTTTACATTTTTCAAAGGAGGGAAGCCTACCAGGGATATGGCATTATTGCAGCAATTGGTGCGGCATATCATGCGCACATATCCTGTAAAAATGGATGCGATATATGCAGGAGGATTATCCATGGGAGGAATGGGTACTTATGAACTCGTGCGCAGGATGCCGCGGACCTTCCGTGCTGCATTCGCGATATGTGGTGGCGCGGACCCGGCCACGGCCCGAAAGCTGAAACACACGCGCTGGTGGATATTTCATGGGGAAAAGGATGATGTGGTAGATCCGGCATTCAGCAAAAAGATGGCGGAGGCCCTGCGGCGCCAGGGCGCGGAGCTGCGCGTTAGTTGGTATCCCGGGGCCAATCACAATAGCTGGGATTCCGCATTCGCGGAAAACGAATTACTGCCCTGGTTGGTATCTGGCGTTAGGTAAAATTTCATGATGTGAGCAGAAGGTTTTTGATATATGTGCTGGAATGTTGCACACATTGTTTCTTATTCGACCCCATTGGGGTCGTGTCAAAACCGCGCAGCGGTTTCTATAGGTATTTGACCCCTTCGGGGTTGTGCATAGAATGAAGACGGTTTTCAATAGCTCTTTAACCCCGAAGGGGTTATATATTTATAGCAACAATGCCAACTTTGGAACCACCGACCCCGAAGGGGTCGTACAAACATTGAACCATTTGATTCGTTTTTTCCGCAATCATCAATAAAACTACCATCACCCCAAACCCACCCCCTTGGCCACTTTACGAAATATCCTCTTCGATCTTGGCGGCGTGCTGATCGACATCGATTATCAACGCCCGGTCATCGAATTTGCAAAAATCGGTTTTGCTGATTTTGACACCCATTATTCCCAACATAACGCGGATGAACTATTTATCCGACTCGAAAAAGGGGAAATCAGCCCGGAACAGTTTTATCAAACTTTACAATCATCCGCGTCATCCCCTGTCAGTTTTATTCAACTTGAACAGGCCTGGAACAGTATTTTACTCGATTTCAGGCCCGACAGTATCAGCATGCTCCAAAAACTACGCCCCAAATACAAAACCTACCTCCTCAGCAATACCAATGCCATCCACCACCGGGCATTTTCCGACATGTTTGAGAACATGGTAGCTGAGTTGGCATTAGACGATTTTTTCGATAAATCCTATTATTCCCACCTGATCGGCAAACGAAAACCCGACGCGGAAGCCTACCAATTTGTACTTGATGACGCGGGGATCCGTGCGGAGGAGACTTTATTTATTGACGATACCCGGATGAATATCGAAGCGGCTGCAGCGCTGGGCTTCCGGGTACACGAACTAAAAAAAGGGGAAAAAATTGAAAAGCTGGTCAAAGACATGAACCTTATTTGACCTCTTCGTAGTCAATATAATCACCGGCTTCCACCTTTTCGGTGCGCGGCGCGGTTTTTTGCTGCGCAGTGAAAGCTTCCTGGCGGCGGGCTTCTTCCTGCATCTTCGCCTGCATATCCGCCATTTTATGTTTCATCTGCTTTGTAGTGCGGTACACCGGTATGATGAAATCAAAAATGAACTTGTACAACAGGTAAAAAAGGAAAACCTGGAACAATACCTTAAAGATATTCATACCACAAAGGTACAAGCCCGGCCCGTTCAAAACTGTTAATTTTTACAGATGAATTCAGGCACGGATTTGGCAGTTTTGCCCAACTTGCTTAGATTTGCACCGGAATAAAGAATCAAACAGAAGGGAACCGGGGTGTTCCCTTCTTCTTTTATCAGCACCATGATGAACGCAACAGAACCGGTAGAACAAATCAGGCAATGGCTAGAACCCCTGCTGACAGGCGATATCTTTTTGGTAAGCATCAAAATCAAGCCTACCAATAACATAAAGGTTTACCTCGATGCGGATAGTGGCCTGGCCATCGACCAGTGTTCCCGTATCAACCGGGCATTATATAAAATCCTGGAAGAAGAAGGGCTTTATCCCGATGGCAATTTCAGCCTCGAAGTATCGAGCCCCGGTGTGGATGAACCTTTAAAAATGTTGCGGCAGTATAAAAAAAATATTGGCCGCGAACTGATGGTGCAGATGTTGGATGACAGCCAACGCACGGGAAGGCTTATTGAAGTACTCGATGAGTCGGCTGTACTGGAGTTCACAGAAGGGAAAGGAAAAAAAGCGGAGCTGAAAAAAGAAGAAATCGCATTTACGCAAATCAAAAAAGCAATCGTTCAAATAAAATTTTAAATCACGCAAACCCCCTGCCGGCGGGGAACACCAGTGAGTCCGGAGCGGTATATGGCAAGTATTAACTTAATCGAATCATTCCAGGAGTTTAAAGAGGCGGAAAACATTGACCGCCCTACGCTAATGAAAGTGATGGAAGATGTTTTCAAGACACTGATCCGGAAAAAATACGGCAGCGACGAAAACTTTGACGTCATTGTGAATGACCAGAAGGGTGACCTGGAGATCTTCCGCAGGCGCACAATTGTGGAAGACGACGACCTGTACAATACCCTCACGGAAATTGAGTACAAAGACGCCATTAAAATTGAGCCCGACTACCAGGTGGGTGAAGAGTTGTATGAAGAAGTTGACATCCAGAAAGAGTTCGGACGCCGTGCCATCCTGGCCGGTAAGCAAACACTGGCTGCACGCATCAACGACCTGAAACGCAATATCCTCGTTAAAAAATATGAAGACCGCATCGGTGAAATCGTAACCGGTGAAGTGTACCAGGTTTGGAAAAAAGAAGTGCTGATCCTCGACGAGGATGGCAATGAAATGATCCTGCCTAAATCGGAACAAATCCCTACCGATTATTTCAAAAAGGGCGAAACCATCCGCGCGGTAGTGAAGAAAGTGGAACTGAAAAACAACCAGGCCGTTATCATCCTGTCACGCACCAGCCCTTCATTCCTCGAAAAACTCCTGGAAATTGAAGTGCCTGAAATCTTTGACGGGCTGATTGTGGTGAAGAAGATTGTACGTGATCCGGGAGAGCGCGCCAAAGTGGCCGTGGAAAGCTACGACGACCGCATCGATCCGGTGGGCGCCTGCGTAGGTATGAAAGGAAGCCGTATCCATGGCATCGTGCGGGAGCTGAAGAATGAGAATATAGATGTGATCAACTGGACAAACAATATCCAGTTGTTGATCCAGCGTTCGCTCACACCAGCCAAAATCACCAGCATCGAACTCGATACGGAAAAGAAACATGCGAATGTTTACCTTAAGCCCGACCAGGTGTCACTGGCTATCGGCCGCCGTGGGGTAAACATCAAACTTGCCTGTGAACTCACAGGATTTGAAATTGACGTCTTCCGCGATAACGAAGGGGAAGAAGAGGAATTTGATATCGACCTCGAAGAATTTACAGACGAGATCGAACCATGGATCATCGATGAACTCAAGCGAGTGGGTTGCGATACGGCCCGTTCCGTACTCGACCTGACCGCCGAGGAACTCGAGCGCCGCACCGACCTGGAAAAAGAAACCATCACGGAAGTGCGCCGTATCCTGAAAGAAGAATTTGAGCGGGATTGATGATAGGAATGACTGGCTGAAACGCGCGTGGAGACGAGAGCATATTGATTCATAATAAAACAGAAATCTGGATTTCGCCAAGGCGGAACCACAATACAACAGAATGTCAGAAGTAAACACACCCAGGTTGATGGCTGCGGCCAAGGAGTTTAACATCGGTACCAACACACTGATTGAATTCCTTGTGTCAAAGAATTTCAGCAGCGATGACCTTAAGCCGACCAGCCGGCTGACGGAACCCATGTACCGCGTATTGCAGGCCGAATTCCAGCAAGACAAGGTAGCCAGGCAAAAAGCGGAACAGATAGACCTTCCGAAAGGGGTTTCCGCGAGTGAGCAAAAAAAGAAGAAAGACGAAGAAGATTTGTCGATCCGCAAAAAGGAAAAAGAAAAAGAAGAAAAGGCCAAAGCTGAAGAGAAGAAGCCTGAACCTGTTGAGGAAGCGCCGGTAGCCGCGCCTGCTGCGGAGAAAGAAGAGCCCGTAGCTGAAACAGTTTCCGGTAATGAGGTTACAAAAATTGAAGCGCCTGAACTCGAAGGCCCGAAGATTGTCAAGAAGATTGACCTTGACGCCATTGATTCATCTACGAGGCCAAAGAAAACTACCAAAAAAGCGGCACCCGAAGAAGTGACACCTGCTCCTGTTGAGGAAACGCCTGCCGCGCCCGTTGTGGAAGCCCCGGTAACGCAAGAGGAAGCCCCGGTTGTACCTGAAGCGCCTGAGGCAACACCAGCGCTGCCGCCGTTGATTGAAAATATCCAGGCAGAAAAACTCACCGGCCCGAAGATCCTCGGTAAGATCACATTGCCGGTGGATAGCGATACCAGGCCGAAGAAAGAATCGCAAGACGAAAAACATAAGCGCAAGCGCATACCCCTGCAGAAAAAACCGGGAGCGCCACAACGCGGACCTGCCCAGTTCGACCCGATGGATCGGAGCAACAGGGGCGCCAACCGCCCGGGCAGCAGGCCAGGACAAGGACAGGGTGCGCCACGCAGGGAAGATAAGATTATCGACGAAAAAGAAATCCAGGAGAAGCTTAAACAAACCCAAGCCAAGCTCGCCGGTTCCGGTGGCAGGGGCAAGAGCCTGAAAGCCAAGTACCGCAAAGCAAAGCGCGAAGAGATGGCCGAGCAAATGGGGGCAGGTGCAGGCGAAAATAATAAGCTGCAGGTAACAGAATTCGTATCCGTATCCGAACTGGCCAGCCTTATGGATGTAAGCTTCGCCGATGTGATCAGCAAGTGTATGAGCCTCGGCATCATGGTGTCTATCAACCAGCGCCTTGAAGCCGACGTAATTGAATTGGTGGCAAGCGAATTTGGGTATGAAGTGGAATTCATTGGTGTGGATGACGCCGCAGAACTGGAAGAAGAACAGGAAGTGGATGACCCGGCAGACCTGAGCCCGCGCCCGCCGATCGTGACCATCATGGGCCACGTTGACCACGGTAAAACATCATTGCTCGACTATATCCGGAACACGAATGTGATTGCCGGTGAGGCCGGAGGTATCACACAACATATCGGCGCCTATGAAGTAACGTTGAAGGATGGGCGCATGATCACCTTCCTCGATACACCGGGCCACGAAGCATTTACGGCTATGCGTGCCCGTGGTGCCAAAGTAACCGATATTGCCGTGATTGTGGTGGCAGCCGACGACGCGGTGATGCCTCAAACAAAAGAAGCGATCTCGCATGCGCAGGCCGCAGGCGTACCTATGATCTTCGCGATCAACAAGGTGGATAAGGATGGCGCCAACCCGGAAAAAATTAAGGAACAACTCGCCGGCATGAATATCCTCGTGGAATCATGGGGCGGTAAATTCCAGAGCCAGGAAATCAGCGCCAAGAAAGGATTGAACATCGACTTGCTGCTCGAAAAAATCCTGCTCGAAACAGATATACTCGAATTAAAAGCCAACCCCAGCCGCCCTGGTACCGGAACGGTGATTGAAGCCTCACTGGATAAGGGCCGCGGATATGTGGCAACGGTCCTGGTACAAAACGGAACGCTGACACAGGGCGATATGATTGTATCCGGACAGTTCTTTGGAAAGGTGAAAGCCATGTACAACGAACGGAACCAGCGGGTGGAGACAGCGCCGCCGTCAACACCGGTGCTTATACTCGGACTCAACGGCGCGCCGCAGGCCGGTGAAACATTTAAAGTGTTTGCCGATGAAGCGGAAGCCCGCGAAACAGCGTACAAGCGCGGACAAATCCTCCGTGAGCAGGGAATGCGCGCGAAAAAACATATCACCCTGGATGAAATCGGGCGACGCCTCGCACTGGGTAATTTCAAGGAACTCAATGTGATCATCAAAGGTGACGTGGACGGTTCTGTGGAAGCCCTGAGCGACTCATTGCAAAAACTGAGTACGGAAGAGATTGTGGTGAAAGTGATCCATAAAGCGGTGGGTGCCATCACGGAAAGTGATGTGACACTGGCCAACGCTTCCGACGCCATCATCATCGGCTTTAACGTGCGGCCTTCGATGCAGGCAGCGCGCATGGCCGAACAGGAATCGATCCAGATCAAACTGTACTCCATCATCTATAATGCCATCGAAGAGATCCGCAGCGCGATGGAAGGTATGCTTGAACCTACGGTGGAAGAGAAAATCCTCGCCAACGTGGAAATCAGGCAAACATACAAATTCGACAAAGCAACGGTGGCCGGTTGCCAGGTGCTCGACGGAAAAATCGCGCGCAACAACCGCATCAGGCTGGTACGCGATGGCATCGTGATCTTCACCGGCGAACTGGGAAGCCTCAAGCGCTTCAAAGACGATGCGAAGGAAGTGACCTCCGGTATGGAGTGCGGCCTGACCATACGCAACTACAACGATATCAAAGTAGGCGATATCGTGGAAGCATTCGAAGAAGTGGAAGTGAAGCGTACTTTATAATGCGCTCATCAACATACGAAAAGCTGTCGCCCCGCGCGACAGCTTTTTACAAACCAGGCGAGCCGACGGAAAATGTTTTGTTAAAGAACACAATCCTGGCTTGGCAAGCCGCACATACACTTAATTTTGGCCATCCAGGCCCAAACCTGTTCTGTGATTACATGAAGAAATCTTTCTTATTCCTGTTCCTGCTTGGTACCTGCCTTTCGTACACAGCTTTTGCCCAACCGCAAAAAGTGATGGCCGATAAAATCATAGCCATCGTAGGTGATAAAGCCATCCTCCGCAGCGATATTGAAAACAGCATACTCGATATGCAGCGCCAGGGCATGGAACTCCCGCCCAACGCCCGTTGCATGACATTGGAACAGGCCCTGGGCATTAAAGCGCTGGTATTGCAGGCCGAAAAAGATTCGATCATTGTAACCGATGAAGAAGTGGAGACGGACATTGATAACCAAATCCGTTTTTTCATCAGTCAGTATGGTTCAAAAGATGAGCTCGAACGTGTAGCCGGTAAATCGGTGTACCAGTTGAAAGAAGATTTCAAGGAAGGGTTCCGTGACCGGAAACTCGCCACTTCCATGAGGAATAAAATTGTGGATGTGGTGAAAATCACGCCATATGAAGTGAGGGCATACTTCGAAAAAATACCAGTTGACAGTTTACCGCTCTATGAATCTGAAGTGGAGATCGGGCAGATTGTTACATACCCTAAAGCCAGCAGGGACGCGGAAGAATATTGCATAGAGCAATTGAATGATTACAAGAAGCAAATAGAAACCGGCAAAAAGGATTTCGCTTCACTCGCAGCATTATATACCGAAGACCCCGGAAGTAAAGAGAGGGGCGGCATGTATGAAATCAACCGAAACCAGAAAGACCTTGATCCCACCTGGCTGGCAAAAGCATTCAGCCTGAAGGAAGGGCAGGTATCAAATCCATTTAAATCCCGTTTCGGCTATCATATCATTCAGTTGGTGAGCCGTGCGGGCGATGATGCCGTGGTTCGCCACATACTGAAAATACCGCAGGTAACCCAGGTGGAGATGAAAACGGGTTTTCAAAAACTCGACAGTGTCAGGGCCAAGCTGATAGCCGGTACCATGGATTTTGGCACGGCGGTATCAAAATACAGCGACGATGAAGCCAGCAAATTTACCGGCGGCATGTTGCAGGGAAGGGAAGGCAGCTTCCTTACCATCGACCAGTTGGATAAAGACATGGTGGCCATGATGCGCGACCTCGAACCCGGGCAATACTCCCAACCCGTTGAGTTCAGCGATGAAAGGGGAAAGAAGAGCGTAAGGGTTGTTTACCTGAAAACACGCACGGCGCCGCACCGCGAAAATCTGAAAGACGATTACAATAAAGTAGCGCAGCGGGCACTGGAACAGAAGAAAGACGCCGCTTTGGAGCAATGGTTCGATAATAAGATCAAGGATTATTTCATTCGTATCGATGATGAATTCAAGGGATGCGATGAGTTAAAGAAATGGGTCCTGGTATCTGAGGCGAACAAAAAGAATTAATCTTCCCTTTGCGAAGGCAGCAGGTAAATCGCTGCTATTTGCCGGCTTAATCAGTTAACTATATATTTTTGTTGAGAAATCAACCGGCGCGGCACGTCGGTATAAACCATTTTTACATTGATTGAAAAGAAACAGGCATTAGCGGGAGATGAGCGGGCAGTGCTGGTAGGCCTGGTGCAAAAAGAGCAGACCGAGCAGCAGGTGAACGAGTACCTCGATGAATTGTCGTTCCTGGCGGAAACGGCTGGCGCCACCGCGGTTAAGCGGTTCACGCAAAAACTGCAGCACCCCGATTCGAGGACATTTGTAGGAAAGGGCAAGCTTGAAGAAATCAGGCAATACATTCAGCGCAGGGGCGATATCGGCATTGTGGTATTTGACGATGAACTCACGGGTTCACAGATCATCAATATTGAAAAGGAATTGGGCGTGAAAACCATTGACCGCAGTGACCTCATCCTCGACATATTTGCCCGCAGGGCCAAAACGGCGCAGGCCAAAACGCAGGTGGAGCTGGCGCAATACCAGTATCTGCTGCCCAGGTTGAAAGGGATGTGGAAGCACCTGGAGCGGCAGGGTGGCGGTATAGGCACGCGTGGCCCGGGTGAAACGGAGATTGAAACCGACCGGAGGATAGTAAAAGATAAGATAACGCTCTTACGGAAACGCCTATCCGAAATCGACAAGCAGTCGTTTACTCAGCGCAAGGAGCGCGGAGAATTCATTCGCGTGGCACTGGTGGGATATACCAATGTCGGTAAATCGACATTGATGAATGTATTGAGTAAGAGTGAGGTATTTGCCGAAAATAAATTATTCGCCACCCTGGATACCACCACCCGCAAAGTGGTGTTTGAGCAGACGCCTTTTTTGCTTAGCGATACGGTTGGATTTATCCGTAAGTTGCCGCACCATTTGGTGGAGAGTTTCAAGAGCACACTGGATGAAGTACGCGAAGCGGATATCCTGTTGCATGTGGTAGACATCTCGCACAGCCATTACGAAGACCAATGGAATGTAGTGAATAAAACACTGGCTGAATTGGGTTGTGCCGAGAAGCCGACGATTACCATATTCAATAAGCTTGACAAGTATGAGCAGGAAGCATTTGATGAGTGGCTTGAGCCTGAAGTGAAAGCGGATATTCTGCGGGAGTTGAAGGAGCGCTGGCAGAATGAAACCAAGGGCAATTGTGTGTTTGTGTCGGCCATTGAGCGGACAAATATTGATGGCTTGCGCCAGACTATTTTAAATAAGGTGAGGGATATGTACCGGATCCGCTATCCATACAAAGCGGAATATTTTTATTAAAAGATCGAACAGTATTTTCTCTGCAATGCCAGATCTGGCGCAAATCATCCGGAGGGAGAATTGATGCCTCAAAGATTCATTTTCTCAGCAACGTCTCCCGGAAGGGACGTTGCGTATTGCTCCATTCCCGCATGCTCAACAACGCTCTTTTTCTTAGCAACGTCTCCCGCAGGGGACGTTGCGTAAAACAAGTTTGCCAAATGAATGAATAAAGAACCTAACTTTCACGCGTTAAACAACCAAATTCAACCTATGCCTGTCACCTGGCACAAAATAGCATCGGAAATAACGGAAATACCCTTTGGCCCAACGGGCCTGGTAGAGATGGAAGTAGGAGGAAAGAAGGTTTGTTTGGCCAGGCATGAGCAGCGGGTATATGCCTGCGCGGTGAAATGTCCGCATGCCGGGGGGCGGATGTCGGCCGGATTTATAGATCCTTTGGGGAACATTGTATGCCCTTTGCACCGGTATAAATTCAGTTTATCGAGGGGTTATAATGTGTCTGGGGAAGGCTTTTATTTGAAAACCTACCCGGTGGAACATCGGCCGGAGGGGATATTTATGGGTTTGGAGCGCGGCGGATTGTTTTCGCTGTGAAATAGTTGCGATAATTTTTCCGATAAAATTGAAAATCCCTTATTTTTGCCTCCCCAAACCGGAAACGGCTGGCTGTATTCCTCCTTAGTCGTAGTTTTTCCCTGCGACACAGGAGCAAGAGAAAAACAAGATCCCGGCCTTCAGCGTCGGGACTCAGTTGGGAAAAAGACATATTCCTCCTTAGTCGTAGTTTTTCCCTGCGACGCAGGAGCAAGAGAAAAACAAGATCCCGACCTTCAGCGTCGGGACTCAGTTGGGAAAAAGACATATTCCTCCTTAGTCGTAGTTTTTCCCTGCGACGCAGGAGCAAGAGAAAAACAAGATCCCGACCTTCAGCGTCGGGACTCAGTTGGGAAAAAGACATATTCCTCCTTAGTCGTAGTT
>ERZ761602.1346-NODE-1346-length-45024-cov-7.138495_pt1 | contig 45024 bp, 45 predicted proteins | sample MGYA00512165_ERZ761602 | MGnify/ENA primary metagenome ERZ761602 (study PRJEB28899, sample SAMN02445085) | bioreactor sludge metagenome | biome: EBPR sludge; isolation source: Thorneside wastewater treatment plant | place: Australia: Brisbane, Thorneside...
GGGCGTGGGCGCTTCTTCCTCCCTAGTCTTAGGGTGGTCAAGGTCCGTCTCGCAACCCACCCAAGCTAGGGGTGCGGAGCGCGGACCTCTCGGTGTCCACGCACCCCGGCGCCGGTGAGTGGTCGGGGGAGTGCCCGGTTTCTTCCTCCCTAGTCTACGGGTGGTCAAGGCCCGCGCTCTACGAAGAAAGGCTTCCGCGATCCGGCAAGGCTACCAACCGATCTCGCGATACTGGACCGCCTCGGCCAGGTGGCGCTTTTCAACCGCATCCGATTCGGCCAGGTCGGCAATCGTCCTGGCGACCTTCAGGAGCCGGTCAAACACTCGGGCCGAGATGTTCATCCGGGTCGCGACCTGCTGCATAAATTGTCGCGATTCGTCCGTCACCTGGATCTCGTCGCGGATCTGCCGGGGGGACATCTTCGCGTTGGTGATCGCCGCCCCGAATCGCTGGGCCTGACGCTCTCGGGCCCGCATGACGCGCTCACGGATTGCCGCACTCGGTTCACCTGGCTTCAGGTCCAAAAGCTCGTCGGGCTTCAGCCGCGGAACCTGAACATGGATATCGATCCGGTCGAGAATCGGTCCGCTGATCCGCGAAGCGTAGCGACCGCAAGTCGCCGGGCTGCCGACGCACTGCGCCTCGGGATAGCCCTTGAATCCGCAAGGGCAGGGGTTCATCGCCCCGATCACGCAACACTGGGCCGGAAAGGTGAGGGTATTGCTCACCCGGCTCACGGTCGCCACCCCGTCTTCCATCGGCTGCCGCAAACTTTCGAGAACGCCTCGGTCAAACTCGGGCATCTCATCCAAAAAGAGAACCCCCAGATGAGCAAGGCTGATCTCTCCGGGCCGAGGGTTCTTTCCACCTCCCACCACCGCCGCATAGCTCGCGGTGTGGTGAGGAGTGCGGAACGGGCGCTCCCACATCAGACCGGGCTTTCCGCCCTTCTCGCCCGCCGCGCTATAGATGCGCGTCACTTCGATGCTCTCGGGCAGGGTAAGCGGGGGGAGGATCGTGGGAAGCCGACGGGCCAGCATCGTCTTCCCACTCCCCGGGGGCCCCACCATCAGGCAGTTGTGACCGCCCGCCGCCGCGATCTCCAGCGCCCGCACCGCGTGGACCTGGCCCTTGATGTCGCTGTAGTCGATCTCATACGTCGGATGGGGCCTAAGCTCGTCCGGACGAGGCTGGTAGGGCTGGACCAAAAGAGAGCCGTTCATCAGCTCCGCAAACTCCAGCAGGGTCTCCACCCCATAGATCTCCACCCCCGAAGCAATCGCCGCCTCGGGGGCATTCCAACGCGGCAAGATGATCCGGCGAAAACCCTTCTCGTGCGCCAACAAAGCCGCGTTCACCGCCCCATGGATCGGACGAACCGCACCGTCCAAACCAAGCTCACCCAAGATCAGCGTTCCTGCTAACTCGCTTGCCGGGATTTGCTCCGTCGCCGCCAGCACCGCCGCCGCAATGGGGAGGTCGAGGCTCGGGCCCTCCTTGCGAATATCGCCTGGAGCGAGGTTGCACAAGATTGTCTGGTTCGGGATCCGGAATTGGCCGTTCCGCAAGGCCGACTTCACCCGCTCGCTGCTCTCCTGAACCGCCTTATCGGGCAACCCGACGATCACGAACTTCGGCTCCCGCGCGCCGATCAGATCGACCTCGACCACAATGGGCAGGGCCTCGATCCCATTCAGGGTCGCACTGTGGGCCTGGGCGATCATCGCTCACGCAGTCTACACGGGAACTCCCGATCTCCGCCTTAGAGCCCAGACTAGTTTAGATTCTTATGATTAGCTTTTTTCCGCTCTAGGCTTGTGCAACGAGATAACTTCTCCGATGCACAGAATTACACTGATTGTCATTATGCATGAGAAAACTACTATTGCTTGGAGGTTTGTTGTCGAGGTGTGAAGTAGAAGAAGGGCAATGACCAAGTAGGCAATCTGAGCAAAAAAAACGTGGAAGAGGAACCCAAACGTCGCTTTGGGCCGCTCTGACCATAAGAGCGCAACCCAGGGCGCGACGGCGATCCCGTACGACCAAATAATCGTTGGAATGATATTTTTCCCGTTCACATCCATCATGAAGAACATCATAATCGCACAGCACCATATGGTCATCATCATTGCAAAGTAGACATTTGCAACCGCCTCTATCAAGAGCGAAGTGGTCTGGTGGCCTCTATCTTTCAGCTTGGCGACTCGTGCTACAAGGAGTGCCACAGGACCTAGAGCAAGTCCTAAAATGGCCTGGGCTGAAAGAAAAATAAGTAGTCCGGAGATCAGTGTCTTCCACTCGTGGAGTGTGACTAGCCAGATACCTGCAATGAGTGCTCCTAAGGCGGGGAGAAAACAAACCAGTTGGTGAACAATGAGAATCAGACTGGCTAAAAACTTCATTTTCTGCTCCATTGTTTCGGCTCTCCTTGTTGGGACAGTTTATCTGGTGAGTAAAGAGCAACAAACGCACCATCCAATCGCTCCTCAGTCTCTATCACACCATCGATGCCTAAAAGAAAAGCGGTAACCAAGAGTTCTCTGGCTCTAATTCGTCGAATCAGAACAGTCGCGGGATAAAGTTTGGTTGCCAGCCTCAAGAGATAAACTCGGTTTCGGCAGTCTCGCTTGTCACGAAACAGTTCGCACAGATCGCGTGCGATGCAACACACGATCTGCGCGAACGCTACCTTAAAGGCCTTCTACAAGTCAAGCTCGATAGTTTGATCTTTCTTTCAACGTATCCGTATTGTCAAGCAAAGCTAGCCCTTCCGACGACCCCGGATCAGCTTCTCCACCGTGATCACCGGCAAGATGATGGCCCCCGCTAAGGCTGCAAAGCCAATGTCCCGCAAGCTCAAAGCCTGAGTCCCAAAGACCTGCTGCAAAGGCGGAGCAAAGATGAACGCCATCTGCAAGCCGATCAAGGCCGCAATCCCAACAAAGACCGTCTTGTTGCTAAAGAGCCCGATCCGGAAGATCGAATCCTTCAAAGACCGGCAGTTCAGCATGTAGAAGATCTGGAAAGCGATCACCGTTGTAACCGCCATCGTCTGAGCCTTGCTGATCGCCAAAGCCTCCGCAACCCCCGACGCCTTCGCCGCATTGAACTCATACAAGAAGAGCCCAATCGCGCCCACCGTCATGATGATCGCGGCCAAAAACGTCCGGAACACCACAAACGGATTCAACACCGGAGCCCCCGGATCCCGAGGAGGACGAGACATGACATCCGGCTCCTTCGCTTCAAAGGCAAGCGGCAAAGCCAAAGCCACCGTCGCCACCAGGTTGATCCAAAGCAACTGTGTCGGCAACATTGGCACCAGCAGCTCCCCACCCACAAAGGGGAAGAACGCGACCGCGTACATCAAGATCAGGGCCAAGCCCAGGTTCGTCGGCAAAACAAACGCCAAGGACTTGATCAAGTTGTCATAGACCCGACGCCCTTCCTCAACCGCCGCCGCGATGCTGGCAAAGTTGTCGTCGGTCAAAACGATGTCTGCCGCTTCCTTCGTCACCGAGGTCCCGGTGATCCCCATCGCAACCCCAATATTGGACTGCTTGAGAGCCGGAGCATCGTTCACTCCGTCCCCAGTCATCGCCGCCACCGCTCCACGGGCCTGCAAGGCCCGCACCAGCCGCAGCTTGTGTTCGGGCGAAACTCGAGCAAAGACGTTGGTCTGCCGAACGGCGTCTTCCATCTGCTTGTCGTCCATCTCGGCCAGCTGAGTCCCGGTGATCGCCTTCTGGTCGGTCAGGATGCCTAGTTGCCGCCCAATCGCGGCCGCCGTTCCCTTGTGGTCGCCGGTGATCATCTTGACTTCGATCCCTGCCCGATGACAGGCCGCAATCGCGTCGATGGCTTCCTTGCGCGGTGGGTCGATCATGCCCTGGAGGCCAAGGAAGGTCAGGCCTCCATCCACATCTTCAAAGGCAAGCTCGGACTTGTCCCCCAAGGTCTTCTGAGCAAAGGCCAGTACGCGCATTCCATCCGCGGCAAAAGTCTCAACCTGGTCCAGAACATCTTGCTCGGTGATCCCTTCCGGCAGAGTGCTTCGTCGAAGAACTACCTCTGGGGCACCCTTGATCAAGACCAGGTTGTCCCCTACCGGTACCCGGTGCAGAGTCGCCATAAACTGGTTTTCCGACTCAAACGGGATCGCATCCAGCCGAGGCGACTGAGCCTTGGTCGGTTCGGGTTCGATGCCAAGCTTTTGGGCTGAAACCACGAGTGCGCCTTCGGTCGGGTCGCCAGTCAATTTCCATTGCTCGCCCTCATGCTTCAGCGCCGCGTCGTTACACAGCAGCCCAGCTTCCAGCAACTGTCGGACCGGAACCGAAACCTCGGACGGGGAACCCTCTCGGAGCAACTCGCCCACTGGTTCGTAGCCAACTCCGGTGACCGTGTAGGTGCCGTCCGGAGTCCAGAGCGCCTGGACGGTCATCTCGTTCTTGGTGAGCGTGCCCGTCTTGTCGCTGCAAATTACGGTGGTGCTACCCAGCGTCTCGACCGCGGGAAGCTTTCGGATCACGGCTCGCCGGGCGGCCATGCGCTGCACGCCGATTGCCAGGGCAATGGTCACGATGGCGGGAAGACCTTCGGGAATCGCACCCACAGCCAAGGCGATGGCAAAGATTGCCGTCTCTCGAAGAGCGTCCGCCAGAGCCAGACCCGTCTCGTTCATCATCCGAACGGAGCCGATGATCAGCATCAGAACCGAGATCGCAACGATAGCGATGGTGATGATCTTGCCAATTTGACCGAGAGCTTTGGTCAGCGGGGTCTCAAGGTCGGCTGCGCTCTCCAACATCTCGCTGATGCGACCCAATTCGGTTCGCGCCCCGGTTTCGACCACGACGGCCGTTCCCGTTCCGTAGGTCACAAGGGTTCCGCCGAAGAGCATATTGGTCCGGTCGCCGAGGCTTGCGTCTTCGGCCACGACGGAAAGACTCTTCTCAACCGGGACTGACTCTCCGGTGAGAGCCGCCTCTTCGACCATCAAGGTCCGAGATTGGAGCAACCTGAGGTCGGCGGGGATCTTGTCTCCGCTTGCAAGCAACACAACATCACCGGGCACGAGGTCGGCGACGGGAATGGTCACCTTCTCTCCATCTCGGAGTGCGGTGGTCGTTTCCGGAATCATATTGACCAGCGCCTGGATGGCCTGCCCAGCCCGAAACTCTTGAACGAAACCGATGATCGTGTTGAGAACGACGACGGCAAGGATGACAAGTCCGTTCTTGAGTCCATCCTTGGGGTCCACCGCGATGGCAACGCCCGAGCTGGCGATCAGCACCCAGATGAGTGGGTTGTTGATCTGCCGCCAGAGTAGCTGGAGGGGTCCATCGGCCTGCTTTCGAGGCAGGACGTTGGGGCCGTGCTCAGCACGGAGGCGTTCGACCTGGTTTGTGGCGAGCCCTTCTGCCGAGGAGCCTAACTTTTGGAGGACCTCATCGTGGGTTTGGGCATGCCAAATTGGGCTTTGGAGTGTGGGTTTTTCCATTACGTTCATCGGGAGATCACCTTGCGCAAGAGCCTGACTAGGAGCTTGGCGAGCAGGGACTTGACGACCATGCGGCCGCCATGGGGTGAGGAGGAACGACGCTTGCGCCGCCCCGAGACGAGGTTCTTGAGAAGCCTTTCCATTCGCTGATTCGAGTTGTTATCGAGTCACCGAAGGTCTTGCCGATTGTGATCTCGAGCGGCTGGCCGGGCCGCGTATTGACGCTTCGAGATCCCCTCATCCGAAAGCCGGTGGAGGGCGGCTACTCCCCTTCAGGAGTGTTTGAACATCGGTGTATACGCTTACCGAGCCGAGGTCGTGCGCAAGTTTTTGCGGTTTTTTGCCGAGTTATGATGCGATTGCAGAAAAATGGGAACCCTGGGTGTGTGAAGTGAACTCAGCGTGAGGTGGCCTTGAGAGGAGGTTTCGCTTGCACAATTCCCTCGGAAAACCCGATATACAATAAGATATGTGCGGACAAAGACGTGAAGTGATCTGGTGGAAAGATCTCGAGATCGTGTTGACCGCGCTTTGCGGCCTCTTTTTGGTCTTGAGCTTCATCCCCGGTGTGCCCGCTTGGATGCCCTACCTCAGCATCGCGGCGGGTGGATGGCATGCCATCGAGGAAGCTTGGGAGTCGCTCCGCGAGAGGAAGATCGACGTCCACTTGCTCATGGTACTGGCCGCTATAGGAGCCATCGTGGTCGGCCATCCCGAAGATGCGGCCGCGCTCCTCTTCCTCTTTAGCCTGAGCGGGGCACTCGAATCCCTCACCCTGAGCAAAACCAAGTCGGCCATCGAGGCACTGGTTCAACTGAAGCCCGAATCCGCCATCCTCGTGACCCCGACCGGGGATCAGGTGATTCCCGCGAGGGACCTCAAAGCTGGGGACCACGTCAGGATTCAGCCCTTCCAAGCGAGTCCCGCCGATGGTCGTCTCTTGACCGAAGGTCGATTCGACGAATCCACGATGACCGGCGAGAGCCGCATCATCGAGCGCTCCATCGGTGATCCAGTCCTCGCGGGAACATTGAATCAGGACACACTGGTGACTTTTGAGGTCACGGCGCCTCCTGGTGATACCACCCTTGATAAAGTGGTGGCCCTCGTCCAAGATGCCCAAGAGAACAAGGCTTCGGGCGAGCGGATCAGCCAATGGTTCGGTCAGCGGTATACGATTTTCGTCCTTGGCGCTTTCGGCCTCTCTCTCGCCGGACGGGCCCTCCTGGGTCACGAGACCAGCGAGGCGGTGTACGCTTCCTTGATATTGCTGGTCGCCCTGAGTCCGTGCGCCTTGGTCATCTCGACCCCAGCGACGACCCTGAGCGCTTTAGCCTACAGCGCCCGCCGCGGCATCTTGGTCCGGGGAGGGGAGTTTATCGAATCCGCGGGGCAGATCGATGCGATCGCTATGGACAAAACCGGGACCTTGACCGAGGGGCGGCCTGAACTCGTCGAGATCTGCATCGGTTCGGGAGTACGCCCGGCCGCCGTGCCCGTTGCCGCCCTCACTGCGGCGGCTCGGCCCAACCCGGCGAGCGCCTGCGGCCAGGATTGTCACGAGTGTAGCTGCATCACCTGCTGGCATTCGGGATCGCCGCTGAGTCCCGAAGCCGCCCGGATGTTGCGTGTCGCCGCCGCCGCCGAGAGCGTCAGCACCCACCCGATCGCCGAAGCGATCGTCCGTGCGGCTCGTCGTCACGAACTCCAGTGGCCCTCGGTGGAAGATCACCGGACCATTCCGGGACTGGGAATCGAGGCCACCGTCGAGGGGCAGTCGGTTCAGGTAGGCCAATCGAAGTTCTTTGAAGAGCTCCCCGGTGGCTTCTGCGAGCACGTGCGCGAGATGCAAGACCGTGGCCTCACAAGCGTCATCCTTCGGACGACAGAGGGCTGGGCCGCCCTGGGCATGCGCGATGTGGCCCGAGAAGGGGCCACGGAAACGATCCGGCAACTGCAGTCGATGGGGGTCAAGAACCTTGCCATCCTCACTGGGGACAATCCCAATACTGCCCAAGCGATTGCCACCCAGGTTGGAGTAACCGAGGTCCACGCCGGGCTTTTGCCCGGCGACAAGCTCCAGATACTCTCCGACTGGATCGGCCAAGGCCGCCAAGTCATGATGGTGGGTGACGGAGTCAACGATGCCCCTGCCCTTGCCAAAGCCCGCATCGGGATCGCGATGGGGGGATTGGGCAGCGAGGCCGCTCTACAGGCCAGCGATGTGGTTTTGGTCCAGGACCGCATCGAGCGGATCCCCGAGATGATCGCCCTGGGGCGCAAAACGAACCGCATCATCCGTGCGAACCTCTTCTTTGCCGCTGGAATGATCTTGGTTCTGACCCTCTTTTCCTTCTTTTGGCCGAGCCTTTTTGGCGGCGAGATGCCTCTTCCGCTCGCGGTTTTGGGCCACGAGGGGAGCACCGTTCTCGTGATCTTGAATGGATTGCGGCTGTTGCGCGGGCCGGGCCGTCTGGAACTTTCGTGAAGCGCCGCACAAAGATCGTCTGCACCTTGGGTCCTGCGACCAACAGTCAAGCCCGGATCCGAGAACTCATCGGCGCAGGGATGAACGTCGCCCGGCTGAACTGCAGCCACGGAGATTGGCAAAGCAAGAAGGAGTGGATCGAATGGATCCGCGCCGAAAGTCCTCGGTTTGGGCCGATCGGAATCCTCGCCGACCTTCAGGGACCAAAGTTCCGGATCGGCGATCTGAGGGAGAAGGTCATGGAGCTTCAGACGGGTCAAAGTCTCACCGTAGGTCGTGACCTTGCCAATGACATTCCGATCCCCGGGGAGGAGATCCTGGAGGCGATGTCCCCTAATTGCCGTCTGCTGCTGGGCGATGGGGAAGTGGAGCTCAAGATCGCGGGCGGTAACCCGGACCGATACGACGCCAAGGTGGTCACCGGCGGAAAGATCGGCAGCCGCAAGGGCGTCACGTTGGTCGGCAAGAGCTTTGAAGTCCCGGCCCTGACCGACAAAGACAAGGAAGACGCCTACCACGCGATGCAAGCCGGGGTGGACTTCATCGCCCTGAGCTACGTGCGGCGAGCGGCCGACCTCCGCGAGCTCCGCCGACTGATCGACCAATATGACCCGACCGTTCGGCTCTGCGCCAAGATCGAGACCCGCGAGGCCCTCAAGGACCTCGACGAGATCCTGAAAGCCACCGACATCGTGATGGTTGCCCGGGGAGACCTCGGTCTCCAGATGGAACTGGAGGACGTGCCGCTGGCCCAAAAGACGATCATTCAAAAGTCGGCCCAAGCAGGGAAGCCGGTGATCACCGCGACCCAGATGCTGGAGAGCATGTTGACCGCTCCCCGACCGACCCGGGCCGAAGCGAGCGATATCGCCAATGCCATCCTTGACGGGACCGATGCGGTCATGCTCAGCGGCGAAACTGCAGCCGGCAACTATCCGATCGAAGCCGTGAAGACGATGGCCCGCATCGCGGAAAAAGCGGAGACCCACTTTGATCACGAGGACCGTTTCGACACGCTCGCCCTGAGTTCCAGCGCTCCCGACTTTAGCACCCAGGCGGTGGCCAAAGCCGCCGTCCAGCTCGCCACCACGCTCAAGGCCCGAGCGATCGTCACCACCAGCACCAGCGGGCTCACCCCCCGGATGGTCAGTAAGTTCAGGCCCCGATGCCCGGTCCTCACCGCCAGCTGGAACCCCCGCACCCAGGCCCAGCTCAGCGTGGTTTGGGGAGTGGAGGCGGTCTACATGGAGATGCCCAGCACCACGGATGAGATCGTCGCCCGGGCCATCGACCAATTCATGAGCGCGAAGCGGCTCAAGATTGGTGACACAGTGGTCATCACCGCGGGGGTTCCGGCCGGAAAAACGGGCAACACGAACCTTATCGAAGTCGAAACCCTGAAGTGAATGTGATACAGTAAAGGCAGAGGTCGCTAAGGATGGCAACTCGATGGTTTATTGGCACCACGCTCGTGGTGATGGCAGTCATGTTCGGGATCTTTATGAGTCTCGGCAGTTGGAAGGCGTCGAATCGGCAACGTGAGGAAGCCGATGCCGCTCACCTTGAGCTACAAAAGCTCCAAGATGAGCAAATCCAGATCACTCGTGAAAGAGCGGCCATCGAGTCTCCGGCCCACCGTGAAGAGGCCGCCCGGGCTCGAGGATATCTTCGCCCCGGTGAGAAGCGCCTTGAACTCCCCTAAGCCCTCGGTCGTCTGAGCAGAGTGATGATCGGATTTTTGCTAGGGTCCCTATTGGCGGTTTCCGCCGAACCAGTGAAAATTGCGTTTGCCCCGTCTTTGCGCGACTGGGCGGAGTACGAGGATCAGCTGACGTATACGACCAAAGAAGGCGAGAAGATTGAGATCGTCCGCCGCCGCAGGGTTGAGGCCAAGCAGAAGGATTCTCGCGGATACATCGGCCTGGAGGCCAAGATTGAGGTTCTCAGCGAAAAATGGGACGGGGAGCTCTTGCCCGAACCCGACCCCCCGATGGTAGAGCTCCGCATGGATTCCGTTCGCGCGGATGGGACCCTCGCATTCTTTTCGCCGGACCCCGAAGACCCGGGCCTCCTTTTTCGCTTCCGCCGACTTGAGGCGATCGGGCTGGGGAACGGGGATCGGTCGGTCGGAGACCGATGGACCGTCCCCGCCCCGGGTGACGAAGATCTGGACATCGCCGCGGCTGAGTGGACGGTCAAGTTGGAGCGTCTCCAAAGGATCAAGACCGACCCGTTGACCCGGCTGACCCTGGGCTATTCGGAGCCCGATAGCAAGCTGAGAGCGACCGGATGGGTGGAACTCATGGCCGGCGGGGGATGGAGCGAGCGAGGCGAACTCACGGTGAAAGAGATCCCGCTCCCCAGCAGCGACGAACCCCCGATGACGCTCGTTTGGAAGTGGATCGCCAAGCGCGCCGTCGTTGCCGGGACCGACCCAGGCGAGTCGTTTTAGATCGGTGCTAAGCGTCGCTGAAGTGGCGATTTCTTTGTTGGTGTTGCGAACTTCTTTCGAATTGATAACCTAGTGACGAAAAGCGGTCCTCTTGGCCCGAGATTCGGGTAACTTATGGGCTGTTTCGATGGGTTCTGGGTTATCGTTTGTGAGAATGCTCGCGTTGTTGATGGCAGCAGTGTGCCTCACCCTTCAGAGCTTTCTCATCATTTCGCCCCAGACACCCCTAGGAAGGCACTGTCCAACTGCCCAAATTCAGTGGGTCCGTGATCGGATCCCCACGGGCACGTCCTCTGAACCGATCCGGTTGATGAAGGTCCGTAAGCCCAAAACGGGAGAAGTTGAATTCGTACAGTGCCGATGTGCCGAGAAAAAGGCAGCCGAATCTTCCGAAAAGAAGATGCTCTCAACCCGGTTCGAAATCCAGCCGACTCTCTTTCTCTTCGAGGAGGCGGCAGGCTTGCTGATTCCGACCTATCGGTTGCCCAAGAGCATCCTGGGCCCAGATGTCAAGTCTGACTACCGGGATTGGTGCCCGTCTCCGCAAACCCCTCCCCCGTTGCTAGGTTGACACCCTACCGCGCCACAACCTCGACATACTGCTCCGTCAACTGACTGAGCTCTAGCCACGGCTTTCCTTGAAAGCCAGTCACTTAGCAACAAAATGAACAACATCAATCGAATCGTTCTCTCCGCGATCGTCGTGATCGCCGCCGCTCCGCAGTTTGCCGCTGCCCATGGTGGGATCTACTTCCACCATGTCAACGGTCAACCCGCCCTCGGTTGGAACAATCCGTCCACTGGACTCATCGATGCCTGGCCGGACCGCGTCAGCCGAAGCAACTGGAATTGGCATACGGCAACTGGTGCTTTCTCCAGCTCTAGCCCCTCTTGGAGCACGAAGCCCCGCGAAGGCGACATCCTCGGCTTCCGAGTTTTGACCTCGCTCCAGAAGTGGGATGACACCCTGGGGATGTTCGTGGATTCCGCTTTTGACGCCCGGATCACCTACACGATCGCCGGGAACAACTACCAGGTCATCACGAACCCCGCCAACGGTACGGCAGGCTTCGAGTTCGCGATGACCTCGAGTATCGCGCCTGACTACTGGCACCTGCGCCACTCGCTCCACGGCGTTGCTCAGGATAATCCCGACGCCACCGGAGTCTATCGGCTGAACTATGAAGCCCGACGCACCTTCGTGGCCTCGATCGACGACGCCGTCCTCGGTACCCATGCGGCCGGGACGACCGTTGTCTATCCCGCCTTCGGGATGCTCTTCAATCGCGGAGCCGCAACCGATGTCTACGACCGAGCTTTCGGCTACGCCAAGACAAACGTCGTGCCCGAACCGGCAACCCTCGCGGCCCTGGCGCTAGGATTGGCGGGTGTCGCCCGGCGCCGCAAGTCGCGCTGAAAGGAGCATGGCCATGAAACTCATCTCTTGTAGGGGTTTGGTTTTCTTGGCGATGGTGGCGGGGGTGGTCCCCGCCGCCATGCCCCATGGCGCGACGATCCACCATTACCGAGAGAGTGGCCGCCCCGTCATCGGCGAACTGGACGAAGACGGATACCTGACGGAGAAGTCAGTCTGGGTCACGCCATGGAACTGGATTGCGAGCCAAGGGGCGTTTAGCACCTCGGATCCGGGCTGGTCTTGGGATTCCACGGTCGAGTTCAGTCATTCGCTGAGCTTTCGAATCGTGGCACCCCTGCGCCGCTGGAACGGATTGGCGTTTGTTCCGTCGGGTCGCCAAGTTCGGATCACCCTCGGAACCAACACACTTCTCACCTCATCGACCAGTCCAACCATGGGCTACGCCACGTTGGTCGGGGCGAATGACCACTTCCACTACCGGTTTAACCTGGTGGGGGTGGCCCAAAATGACCCCACGTCGGTCGGGGTCTACCGACTCGACCTAGAGGCGATTCATTTGGGTGGACCAAGCGCTGTCACTTTTCCGCGATTTGCACTCTTGTTCAATCGAGGGGCGGCTCCGGCGGTCGTGAGTGCAGCAGTCAGCGCCACCCAGCTACGAAACCCGGTCCAAGATTCACCACTCGGAGCTCCTGGGAAGCCGACTTTGGTGGGCCGAAGGGGTCTCTAGCGACGCTTGGTTCTCCTGGAAAGGTCTCGCCTTTCCAGGAACTCCTCCTTAGAATTGATGGCACATGGTCACGTGGACAACAAACGAACTGCCTTTACTCTGATCGAACTTTTGGTCGTCATCGCGATCATTGCGATCCTGGCGGCGATCCTCTTTCCCGTCTTTTCATCCGCCAAGTCGGCGGCCAAAAGTGCGGGATGTCTCAGCAATCTAAAGCAGATTGGCCTTGGCATGAACCTCTACATGGGGGATTGGGAGGACACTCTCCCGCTCGACTCTCATCTCGGAGTAGAGAACGCATGGATCACCACTCTGCTGATCTACACCAAGTCCAAGGAGATCACTCGATGTCCGATGGACCCGAGTCCTAACTTTCTGCAGCCGCTTCCAGGAGCGCGAAAGGTTCGACTCTCTTCGTACGGGACGAGCTTCTGGCTGAGTCAACAAAATGAACTTACGCCAAGCGTCTATGCGGGATATAACCAACTAAGCAAGATCGCAACTCCGGCGAGCACGATCTACATGGCAGAACTCCGGTGGAGGAGTGTCTCGGAGCACTTCCATCCCGGTCTTTGGTATTCCGATAACGAGGATGGGATCGTTCTGGACCCCAATCGAGAACTGCAACAAGCCCACCATGCTGGGCGGGCAAATTACTTGTTTGCGGATTGGCACGCCAAAGCCCTCTTGTTCCCACAGACTTTCAGCCGTGAAGGTGGGATCGATCTTTATGATCCACGAGCTTCGCGTTAGCGAAGCTCGTGGAGAGTCTCACCACTAAGGCGACTTTTCGTTTGGTTCCTTCGAGCCTTCGGGTTGCTCAATCAGGTCCTCAGACACCTCGGAAAGCGTCCCGTTCGCGGCTGGGTTGTAGCCCAGGGCTCCTTCGGCCGCGAGCTCCGCTTCGCGGCGGACCCAGTACTCTCGGTGGCGGCGGCTGAGCCGCATCGAGAGGTCGTCGAAGATCGTGTACGACGCGGGGATGACGAGCAGAGTCAGGATCGTCGAGACCGCGACCCCGCCGATGATGATGATCCCGATCGTCTCTCGGAACTCGGAACCGCGGCCCACGGCCAGTGCCACCGGAATGTTTCCGATGATGATCGCGAGGGTGGTCATCAGGATCGGGCGCAGACGAGCCGGACCCGATTCGACCAGCGCATCGAAGCGCGACCTCCCCCGTTCCCGGAGGGTATTGGTGTAGTCCACCAACAGAATCGCGTTCTTTCCGACCAAGCCCACGAGGGCGATGATGCCGATGAATCCGACGATGTTGAGCGATTTATCCGTGAAGATCAGGGCCAGCAGGGCGCCAACGAGCGCCTGGGGCTGGGCCAGCTGAATGATGAACGGATAGAGGAGGTTGTTGTAGAGCGAGGCCAGGAGCATATAGACCAGGAAGAATCCGGTCAGCAATGCTCCGAAGAGGAAGCCCGACTCGCGACGTTGGACGTCGGCTTGGCCGAGGTTGGTCCGCTTGACCCCGTCGGGGATCAGGTTCTTGTCGATCAGCCACTGGTCGATCTGGGCTTGGACGGTCCCCGCCGCCTTGCCCGGGACCAACTCGGCGGTGACCCGGATCTCTTGGATCCGTTGGCGCCGGTCAATCTTGTCCAGAGCGAAACCGGGTTCCAGCCGGGCAACACTGCTCAGGTAGATCGGCAAGCCGTTGACGAACCGGATCGGGACTTGGCCGACGAGGTCTGGGTTGTTGCGGTCTTCCAGCGACATCATCACCCGGATGTCGTATTCCTTGCCCTGGTCACGGAATTTGACATCGGTATTACCCTCATACATCGTCCGCATCGCCAGGGCGATTTCGGCCGTGCTCAGTCCCAGGTCACCCATCGCCGTGCGATCTGGGATCGCGCGGAGCTCGGGCTTTCCGGGCTTAGAGCTGATGTCAGGGAGGATGACGCCATCGATCTCTCCGGCGGCCAACCGGTCCCGAATATCGGTGACCGTCGCCAAGAGTTTCTCGCGGTCATCCGATTGGAACGACATCTGGATCGGTGAACCGAAGCCCTGCTGTTGCCCGGCACTGATGATCACCTGCGCTCCCGGAATCTTGCCGACCTTTTCGATCACATCGGCGACGACGGCAGTATCCCTCTGGTAGCGCAACTTGTCCGGCTTTTTACTCCAAAAGAAGAGGGTGTCGAGGATGGCTGCCTTGTCGTGCAACGTCCCGTTGATCTGGGCAAAGTTCGCCCCTTGGTCCGCCGCGCCGAATCCACCACCCTTGACCCCAATCCGCGAGACCGTGTACTTGACGTCTGGGTGACCCATGATCACCTTTTCGATAGCTTCGACCACTCGTTGAGTCTCCCCAAGCGAGGTGCCCGAGGGCATCGTGATGGCGGCCTGGACCTGTCCGGAATCCGATTCGGGGAAGAACTGGAAGTTGAAGAGCGGGCCCTTCTTGTACTGGGCATATCCGTAGCCAGCCAGGGCAAAGATCGGGAACGCGAGCCCAAACAGCGCTCCATAGGCGATAAACCTCAGGAACCCATACCCGCGGACCAGATTCACTAATCCGACCACGAGCCCGATGACGGTCGAGATCATCAGGAGCGGCATCCCGACCCCAAAGGCAGCCCCTGGGTTGGGAGTAAAGCCACCGCCGATCATCATAAAGACACCGATCAGGACGACGAATCCAGCGATGAAGACGAACCATCGGTGGGCCAGCGACCAGCGGAGCAGTCGGCCATAGAACCCCTCGAATCGCGAGAATCCTCGGTCGAACCATTGGGCAAATCGTCCGGTTGGATGCTCGACGTCTTCGCCCTTCCGATACCATCGGGCGGCCAGCAACGGCGTCACCGTAAAGGAAACGAACAGCGAGAGCATGACCGCAATGGCAAAGCCAAAGGCCAGCGGCTTGAAGAACTGCCCGACGACCCCGCCCATCAATCCAACCGGGATAAACACCACCACGTCGGCGAGGGTGATCGAGATCGCCGCAAGCCCGATCTCACTTCGTCCATTCACGGCCGCTTCTTCCGGCTCTTCGCCCATGCGCAGGTGGCGGAAGATGTTCTCAAGGACGACAATTGCGTCATCGACCAAGACCCCGACGGCCAACGAGAGCGCTAGCATCGAGAGGTTGTTGACGGTGAAGCCGAAGAGTCGCATCAGCATCAACGTCGCCAGAAGACAGACTGGGATCGCGATGCCGACGATGATCGTCCCCCGGAAGTTGTGGAGGAAGACGTAGACGATGATGGTGACGAGGAAGATCCCAAAGAACAGAGCGATCAAAAGGTCGAGCAGGGCTTCTTCGATCAAGATCGACGAGTCAAAAGTCTTGGTGATCTTGACTCCGAACTCCGCGTCGAGTTGGTCTATCAGGCCCTTGGCGGCTTTGCTGATCTCGACCGCGTTCCCCTCTCGGGTCTTTTGGATGCTGAGGACGATCGCCTCGTTTCCGTCGAGGCGGGTGATCTGGCGCTTTTCGGCGACGGTGTCTTCCACCGTCGCCACGTCGCCGAGGCGGACACTGGTCGCCTTCGCTTGCGGGTTGTTGGGATCCTGAATGTTCAGGATCATCTGGCGCATCTCCTCGGCGGATTCGAATTCGCCCAGAACCCGGACACTCGTTTCGGTTCCGCCCGACTCAACGCGGCCACTGGGGATGTTTACGGTGGCGGCGGCAATCGCCTGTTGGACGTTGCCAATACCGACGCCGTAGCTAAGCATCTTTGCGCGGTCGAGGCGTACCTGGATCTCCCGGATATCGCCCCCGCTGACCGCGACCAGGGCCACGCCAGGGATCTGTCCAAAGCGGTCCTTGATCTTCTCATCGATCAAGTCGCGCAACTCCTGCGCGTCCAGGGTCGGGTGCTTCACCGCAAGGGAGAGAATCGGTTCGCTGGTCGTGTCGTTCTTGTCGACGACCGGCTTCTCGATTTCCCTCGGCAGCGTGTTCAGAGTCGAATCGACCGCGGTCCGAACATCGTTGAGGGCGACGTCCATGTTGACCCCGATATTGAACTGAAGGCCGACCACCGAGACCCCTTCTTGCGAGGTGCTGGTGACCTCGACAAGACCGGCGACGCCCGAAACAGCGTCTTCGATCTTTCGGCTGACCAGGGTGTTGATTTCCTCAGGACCCGCGCCGGGATAGATCGTGGTAATCGAGATGAAGCCAAATTGGACGTCCGGGTTTTGCTCTTTCCGCATCCCCGAATAGCCCCAGAACCCCCCGATAATGCAGAGGGCCATGAGCATGAAGATGAAGATCGGGCGGGTAAGCGCGGTTTTGGTCAAGCCCATCGTTTAGTTCCCCTTGGTGGTCGGAGCCTCGACCTTGATGGCGGCTCCGTCGGTAAGCTTGTCTTGGCCGCGGACCACGACCTGTTGACCTTCCTTAACACCCTCGATCTGGGCGAGGCCGCGTTGCTCGATGACGACCTTCACGGTCTTGCGAACCGCCTTCTCGCCCTCGGCGACGAAGACAAAAGTCTCTCGTCCCGACCGCACCAGAGCGGCGACCGGAACAGTGGTCGCGCTGGCCGTTCGTCCGGATTCCACCGAAGCTCGGGCAAACATCCCCGGCTTCAAGAGGTCGCTTGTTGTGTCGAGGCTCGCCCTGACCTTGAAGATCCGTCCCGCCTCTGCCCCCACGGGGTTATAGGCGACGACCGCGCCTTCATAGATCACATTGGGGGTGGCCGAGACCGTCAGCCGAAGCTTCGACCCCGGTTGAACCTTCTCCAGATTCGCCTCGGGAACTTCGCCCTCAAAGTAAAGTCCGTCGAGACTCACCAGCCTCAAGACCGGTGTCCCAGGGCCGAGATAGGTTCCGACCTGAGTGGGTCGACCTTGAACCGCGCCCGAAAATGGAGCCCGAATCACGGCTTGATCCACTGCATTCAGAGCCAGTTGAAGCTGTTCTTCCGCCGACTCGACATTAGCGCGGGCCTGGTCGACCCGCATCTTAAAGGTCGTATCCAGTTGTTGGTTGCTCTTGGCAATTCGCAGGTCTTCCTGAGCGGCGCGGAGCTGTTGTTCGGCTTGGGAGATCTCTTCGACCCGGGCTCCGTTCGTCAGGATCCGTTCGCCTTCTAGCGCCTGCTCATAGCCAGCCAGTGCCGATTGGTAGGCGTTTCGCGTTTGGTCGGCGATGCTCTGGCTGATGGCGCCTTGGCGCAAGAGCTCTTCGTTGCGCTCCATCTCCTTCTTCGCCGTCTCCATGTTGCTGCGGGCAGCATCCACGGCGGCGCGGGCTCGTTTGCGCTCCTCTTCGCGAGCTCCCTTCTTCAGGAGTTCGAGGGCGGCTTGGGCTTGGCGTACGCGGGCTTCGGCCGCTTTGACGCCGGCACTACTACGTACAGGTGCTTGATTCGAGTCGGCGAGTGCCTGCTGATAAGTCGAACGGGCAGCGTTGACGGCGCTCCGAGCTTGGCGAACCCTCGTCTGGGCGTCGTCGGTGTCTTGGCGGGCAATCACTTGCCTGGCCTGAACCCGGTCCCCTTCCTTAACCAAAACTTGAATCAGGCGGCCAGGAGTTTCCGCCGTGATTTGGGCATCGAGCCCGGTTTGGAGGGTTCCGGTGATCTGGAATTCGTCAACAAAACTTTCGAGGCGGACGGGCTGAACGCTGACCGCGATGGACTTATCCGCCAGGGCCGCTTGGGTGCGGGCCGCCTGCCGTTGAGCGTCGCGGTTCACGCAGCCCGAGATGAGGAGTGCGCTAAGGGCAAAGACAACAAGTTGAGATCGGGGCATCATTGTTCTTGAGTGGGCATCGGGGGCAGGTCGTCGCGGCCGACGGCTTGTTGCAGCGCCGCATAGGCAGTGAGATACGAGAATCGCGCGATGTTGAAGGCTCCTTCGGCTCGCAGAAGATTCTCTTGCGCGGTGGTGACATCCAGCAGGATGCCGCGTCCGTTATCGAAGAGCAGAGCCGCCAATCGGTAGGCCTCTTGAGCTTCGGTGAGTTGCTTGGTCGAGAGCCTCAGTTGCTCCGTCGCGTTGTCGAGGTTGAGTCGGGCTTGGCGAACCTGCAGGCGGATCGCAAGCTGGGTCTGTTCGGTCAGGAGTTCGTTTTGGATGCGTTGCTCTTCCAGCGATCTCATCCGGTTTTTGGTGACGCCGCTATCGAGCAGGGTCCAGGTGAGATTGACCTGCCCGACGACTCCGTTCTCTCTCTCAAACGGCCCTTTGTCGATGCGCTGGGTACCGACGAGGCCCACCTCGAGCTGAGGCGCGGTGGCGCGCTTCTCGCCCTTTCGCTGAAACTCGATGGACTGGCTTGCGTTCTTGAGGGCTTGGATCTCGGGCCGTGTTTGCTGAGCGAGTTCCGAGAGTTCGGATTCGGCCGCGGGGGAACTCGGGATCGGGAGTTCCTCTTGGATTTCAAATTCCGTCCCTACCGGGCGGGCGAGAAGATTGTTCAGGGCGGCCTTGCTCAAGGTGACCTGATTCTGAGCCTCGACCAGACGGGCCTCGGCACGGGTGACCTCGGTTTCCAACCTCAGTACGTCGAACCTGGCGAGAGCCCCTTGCTCAAAAAACGCCTGTGCATTTTTGAGCCGTGCACGAGCGTTTTCGAGTCCCCGTTCTTCGGTGCGGACGCCCCAAAGGGCAAAGACAATTTGATAGTAAGCGGTGCGAACTTGGCCTTTGATTCCATTGATCTCGCTCTTGAGATTGAAATCACTTGCGAGCCGGGCCGCGCTTGCAGCCTTCACCGCAAGGCCGATGTAACCTCCGATGTCCACGCTGAAGCCCACGGTGAGGCTGAGGGACTTCTGGTCGATCGGACCGCCGAAGGGGCCGGGACTAGGTCGGTCAAAACGGGTGTAGTTTGCCCCTAGGATGACGCGCGGACCTAAGCCTCCTTGGGTGAGGTTGAGATTATCGAGAGCCTGGCGGCGGGCGCTTTCTCGAATCTTGATCGCGTAGCTATTGTCTTCCGCAATCCGAACGGCTTCGTCGACCGGCAAAATCGGTGCCGCCGTAGCGATCACGTGGGCGACGGCAAGGACCGCCAGAGTCACCAGTCTCACGCCTCGGGCTCCTCGTGTTGGGTTTCCGCAATGGCGTTGATCTTCTTGCTGAACTCAGTGAAGAAGCTCTGCAGGCACTCCAATTTCGCCAGCATCAATCCGTCGACCGCAGGGTCTCTCAGCACGATCAGCTTGTCCCCGGGCTTGATGCCGAAGTGCTGACGGGCCTCGATCGGGATCACGACTTGACCCCTCTCTCCAACCGTCACTGATCCGAAGAAGCATTCGTCGATGTTCATCGTATTGGTCAGAGCATACCGCACTGATATGAGAAGTATGATTTCCCCTATCTTGCTGAACGCTCTTGAGAATACGAGAATGATGATCAGCTGAGTTTCCGTTCTTAATCTTCTGGGCGCAAAAAATAAAAGCCCCCCGGAAGCTCAATTAACTCCGGGGGGCTTCGGAAGAGAGGGGGCGCCAGTGCTAGAGGTACGTCACCACGCGCCTCAATACCTTCTCTTGGATCGGCTTTCTCAGCTGCGCAAAGACGAAATCCGGCCAGCCGCTCATGAAGTCCAGTTCGTAGGTCGGGGGTGGGCTCAGAACAACAAGTGGAACCTTACTTGCTTTTGGGTGGCCCATTTTCGCGTGGGCAAACTGTTCGTACCCGGCGATCTTGTGAGGTTCCTGAAGGGTGTCGACCAGGTCAACGATCATCAAGTCGGCCTCGGTGGCGGCATCGAGTCCTTCTTGCCATCGGTCGAAGTACTCAACATTTTCTTCGTATTTAAATGCTGTTTGCGCGGCGTCGCGAACTTCAGTGTCCGTGCTTACGATTACCAGTTTCATCGTCGTCATTGACCTCGTCACCATTACCGGTGACATTCTTAATCTAACCCATTCCAGCAGACGTTCTGCGGACGGTAAAAGTACTAGGTCTTCGATAAATTATCCGAAATTCATCAGCGAATCGTGATCTATCACCGATTTATGATATGATAGAGCAAGGAAATCTTGCGGAGATAAGTTGGTATGAGTCCATTGAGCCCTTCACAATCAGAACTGGTCACCGAAAGAACTTCGCTCACGGTCGCGGAGTTTGAGGAGCTCGTGCGTGGTACGGCTCGGCGGGCCTATACCATGGCACTTCAGCTCACGCGGAACTCGGCGGATGCCGAAGACCTCGTGCAGGAGACCTACACCAAGGCTTGGAAGGGGCTCGACACCTACATGCCCGGTCGCCCGTTCCTGAACTGGTTGCTCCGGATCATGCAGCGCGCCTATCTCGATAATCGACGACGTGAGAATCCCATCCGCAAAGCCGAGTCGCTCAATTCGATGATCAGTCCCAGCGATGGGGAAGTGCAAGAGTTACCGATTCCCGACAACGGACTCACTCCCGACGAGTTTTTGGCTTACCAAGAGTTTCGGTCGGAGGTTCACCGGGCGCTCGACGAGCTTCCCTCGGTTTATCGGTCCGCCATCGTGATGTGCGACCTCGAGAATCTCAGCTATGCCGAGATCGCCGACCGCCAAAACACGACCATCGGAACCGTTCGGTCGCGAATCCATCGCGGTCGCAAGCTGCTCCGAGATATCGTGCAAGCTCGCGGGCTCGACCTTCCCACCACTCTGTAAGTTTCTACCTCTGCTCATTGCTCTCCGAAAAAACCCTGGCCCCGACGATGTTGATTCATCGAGGGGCCTCGTGTTTTTTGATCGAGGTGCCAACAATAACCATAGCCATGAGAGTCGATTCTTCTGCGCGCGAGACCGTCGCCAAGCTGACCGAAGCCGCCGCCGCTCCGGCGCAAACCCGTGAGCAGCTACAGGCCAAGTTGCTCCGCCAGGTCCTCGATGGTCAAGAGACCCAAGCGGCAGAACTGCTCAAAATCTTGGAAGGAAAAGGGAAGAACCTCGATATCCGAGCCTGAGCGGGTATCCTCTCACCCCGAGTGAAGAAGAAAAAGCGGCCCGCACCCAAGTGGTGGAAAAACACCTACTTCTGGATCGGCTTTATCCTAATTGGTTTGGCGCTCTGGGGGTTTGCCTCCGGCGAGCAGGTCATTCGCGATCCAGGCCAACGAGAAGAATCCGGGCTCGTCTGGATCTACCTTGCGGCCGCCATCATCATGATCGCCAACGGCATCATGAGCCACCGCTCAACCGTTTTTGAATACAACGAAGCCGAGGAGTCCGAAGCGGCCCAGGCTGATGGAGAGGGTGAGGATCGACCCTCCCAGGCTCAATCCTAAAGAAATCCAATGGTTAACTGTACGTGCGGAAAGACGATCGACAAAATCCCGAGCTGGCTCCAAGGAGTCGAGGTCGAGTTTGTCTGCAACAACTGCCCCAATCGGCAGATCAAGCCGATTAGTCAGCTTGCGGCCGAGACGGCTCAGGCGACTCGCAACGAAGTCGAGGATCTGGCCGAAATGGACACCCTCGACAAAGAAGACGAGGACGAATAACCCGGAACGCCGCGCGCTTGCACCATCGTGATCTCTCGCGGGGTTTGGTGCAGGCCGAGGTTCTCCAGGCATTCTCGCTGAAGCTCGCGGCTGCTGATGTGGTCCGGGTCCCGAACGGTGACGCAGGCCCGCAGGTCGCCTTCGTGCCACCAGACCGAGGCGTCCAAGACATCCGAAACTCCAACGAGGAACTGTTCGGTGATCTTGGGATCCACGGTGCGGGGCATGACGGTCTTCATGCTAAAAATATCGGTCCCGCCGTCCCCGTAGATTAGGTGTTCGAAGCAGAAATCGCGGATCGATATTGATCTAAGTTGTCGATATCGGCCCCTATCTCGGCAAAGTCCGTCAGGATTGCCTTCACCGGGCCGCCGATCATCTTGCCCACACTCTGAGCGAGGGTATCGACGCTCAGCGTTTGGGGCCAGGCGAAGCTCACGACCAACCTCAACAACGTGCGTGGACCGACGAGTTGGCCCAGCTTTAGCACGCTCTTACGGTGCTGATACGCCGACTGCAACTTAGGGAGGGCACTCATCAAGAGCTGGCGATCGACCAAGGCGATGTTGCCCCCCGTAAAGTTGCCCTCACGGAGCTTCTTGAGCGTCCGCTTCATCCCTGGAAATTGCCGCTCTGCCGCCTCGGCCCGGATGATCGGATAGTTCAGCATCATGCTCCGGTCGCATTGGGAGAGAAAGTCGTCCACTGCCTCCCGGGTCAGATAGGGCAGGTCGCCGGTCACGATCAAGATCTCGGGCCCCGGGCAATGCTCTAGGCCTTTCTCGATGGAGTCGATAAAGGAGGACCCACCGGGGATTGCGCGAGGCGAGTCGGGGTCCGGATGACCGACGATCCAGGGTTGGCCGAGGTGAGAAACCGCATCCACCACCCAATCCATCATCCTACGACCGCGGAAGGGAAGCTCGGCCCGGAGTTCGACCCCGGCAAACTCGGCCAGGTCGGCGGGAACCCGCCCCCCGGCGAGAATCAAGATATCCAAAGGCTCTCCTCCCGGGTCAAGGTGTGGCACACTCGGACGAAAACCGCGCCCTCCAGCTTGGCCGCCACCGATTCGGCCGTCGCCTCATCCGGGCAAAAACCAAAAACCGCCGAACCCGATCCCGTGAGCCCGGCCCGCGAGCATCCGTGGATCTGAAGTCGCTCAATGAGGTCGAGTGAACCACAGGGGGCCACTCGCTCAAAGTCGTTGTAGAGCTCCTGCAAATCGGCAGGGAAGTCCCGCCAGGGATACGGCTTCGCATCCAGCGCCTGATAGGCCGCTACCGTCGAGCACGATTCAGCCGGTTGGGCGATCACCAGCCATTGGCGAGAACCATTGGGAAGTGGCTCCAAGGTCTCTCCGTAACCGGTTGCCTTGGCCAATCCGCCGACCAAGAAGAACGGTACGTCCGCGCCCACCGCTGCCGCGACGTTGGTTGCGTGGTCCCAGGGAACATCGGGTTCGATCCGCTGCAGAATCCGGAGAAGTCCCGCGGCATCGGTGCTCCCTCCGCCCAACCCGGCCTGGGCCGGGATTTCCTTGCGAAGCTGGATCTTGAGTGGGGGGAGATCGATCAACTCCCGATAGAGCCGCAGGGTCTTGGTCAAAGTGTTTTCGGCCGGCAAAACCATCCCCTCCACCTCCAAGCGGGGCTCCTCGGCGATCTCAACCGTCAACTCATCGGCCAACGAGACGGCCTGGAAAATCGTGCGGATCGGGTGGTACCGCCGTGAATCGACCGGGCCAACGGCCAAAAAGGTGTTAATCTTGGCCGGACATCGCGTGGTCCATTTCATTTTAGGAATCACCCCTCAACTCTTGGGGAGACTCGACCGGGGGCTCTTCGGTGCGTTGGATCCCCAGCGCGGTGAGCGGATTCAGATCCAGCTCGTCCAAGGCGCGGTCGATGGCATCGAGCTGTGCGCGGGCCTCGGTCAACGCATGCAGGAACTCGGTCCGTGAGATCTCTGGCTGGGTCCCGGTCAGGCGGTACCCAAGAATCTTCAGCCGCAGCGTATCGAGCGTGGTGGCGAAGACGGCGGCTTGGGCCTCCGTCCGCTGGACCCCACTGACGACGGCCGAATACTGCTGGCGATACTCGGCGACGTTCCGATCTGCGATCTGATAGAGTTCGTTCACGACCTTGTCGTCGCTGGGGCGGATGTGTGGCGGAGATTGTTGAAGGCGGCCGGCGATCCAGCCCTCGCTCTTCTCGACCTCGTGCTGCACGATGTCGGCCTGGCGGAGGCTGGTGTAGAGCTGCTCCGCGATCCGGTGGACCGTCATCGGTAGTTCGGTCAGCTCGGCGACTTGTTGCTTGCGGACTTGCTTCAGGGCGTCGTCGAGCTTTCCGAGACGGAGTTCGCAGGCCTCCCAGTGACGTCGTAGCGCGGCGCTGTGAAACTTCTTCTGCCGCGCACTCCGAAGGGCATCGAAGGCGATCAATCCGACTCCGGTCAGGAAAAAGAGAAAGAAAAACCAGGCAACCGAACTCAGCCAACCCTGCTGTCCAAACGGCCAGACCGCGATGGCCAGTCCCGAAGCCAGCAGCAGGCCGAGCAGCCGGAGCGGGTGGAGAAACTCCCGCACCACGAGCTGGCGGTCTCGCTCGCTGATGGATGTCATGGTGATATGGAGATTACGCGAATTGAGGCGCGCGGAATGCAGCCGCCGGCAAAGCCTGCTCCAGAGCATAAGCCGCCTGCAAGAGTCGCTCATCGCTCAAGACCGGTCCCATCAACTGGACCCCAACGGGGAGTCCGCTACTAAAGCCGCCATTGAGCGAGATCGCGGGGAAGCCACCCATATTGGCCGGGATCGTGCAGACGTCGAGTAGCTTGAGCGCCAACGGATCATTGAGTTCGCCGAGCCGGAAGGCGACGACCGGGCTGACCGGGCTCAAGACCAGGTCGTACTCCGCAAACTTAGATTCAAACTCCTGAGCCATGAGCGCCCGGACCTTCTGCGCGCGCAGGTAGTAGGCGTCGTAGTAGCCCGCGCTGAGGGCGTAGGTTCCGATCATGATCCGGGCCTTCACCTCGTGACCAAAGAGTTCGCCCCGGGTCTTGGCCACCATACCCACGTGACCATTTCCGTCCAATCGCGATCCGTAGCGGATTCCGTCGTATCGGCCCAGGTTGCTGCTCGCTTCGGCCGGAGCGATGATGTAATAGGTTGTCACCCCGAACTTGATGGCAGGGATCGAGACCTCTTCCACCGTTGCTCCTTCGGCACGCGCAGTTTGACAAACCTGCTCGAAGACTTCGCGCACGCCAGGCTCCACTTCACCCTCTAGCATTTCGCGCGGAACCGCCAGACGAAGCCCTTTCAGAGTGCCGCTCTTGACTTCGCGGGCCGAGATCGGAGGTTCGGGGAGGCTCGTGCTATCCAGCGGGTCGTGGCCCGAGATCGCTTCGGCCAGCAGCGCGGCGTCTTCGACGGTGCGCGTCATCGGTCCGATCTGATCGAGCGATGAGCCAAACGCGACCAAGCCGTACCGAGAGACTCGCCCATAGGTGGGCTTGAATCCGACGATGCCACAGAAACTTGCCGGAAGCCGGATCGAACCACCCGTGTCGCTTCCCAATGAAGCAGGGGCAAGCTCACCCGCGACGCAGGCTGCGGATCCGCCGCTACTGCCTCCGGGCGACCGATCGAGGTCCCAAGGGTTGCGGGTCACGCCGAGGGCGCTGTTTTCGCAGCTCGTCCCCATGGCAAACTCATCGAGGTTGGTTTTGCCAAGGTTCACCACCCCCGCTTGCTGAAGTTTGGACACTACAGTGGCGTCATAGGGCGGAACGTAGTCTTCGAGGACCTTGCTCGCACAGGTGGTGCGCATCCCGTCAGTGCTGATGTTGTCCTTGATCGCGATTGGTACTCCGGTTAAAGGTTGCGATCCTCCCGCATCCAAAAGCGCTTGGGCGGCATCAGCTTGGGCCAGCGACTTTTCCGGATCTACGGTCAAATAGGATCCGACCTTTCCGTCGAGATGTTGGATCCGGTCGAGAAAGGCCTGGGTGACTTCACGAGCCGACGTGTCCCGGCGCTGAAGCAGGCCCGAGAGTTCCGCGAGACTTAGCTTGGTGAACAAACTCTCTTATTCCTCGATGATGGTGGGGACGACGAAGAGTCCGGCTCGGCTCTTCTTGGAAAGGCTAATCGCTTGTTCCCGGGTCAGGCCGAGACGGGGAACGTCTTCCGACCAGACGTTGGTACGGACGACGGCGTGGGGCTTGGGTTCGATGCCTTCCACGTCCAAGTCGACGATATCTTGAAAATGCCCAAGAAGCGCATTCAATTCGTCTTGAAATGCGCGCAGTTCGTCTTCGGTCAGCTCTAGGCGGGCTAATTTTGCCACGTGCTGAACCTCATCATAGGTGATGGGCATGGGGTGATTATAACTCAGCCCCATAATGGAAGGGAGCCATGCCTCAAAGTAATCGCAAACACAACTATCCAGCTGTGACGGCCGTGGTCGTTCTGGTCTGCGCGATTGGCCTTGCCGGGCGGGCTTTGCGGCCCCTGATTCCGGACGAGGGAAGGAACAGTCTGGCGTCTGCGGACCAAGACTTCCTCCAGATTGCGGCCAAGCAGGATATCACTTGGCGGTCCTTTAACTCGGGGACTTTTCAAGAGGCTAGGAGTCGCAAGAAGCCGATCTTGCTCCTGATCGGTAGCGTGGCCTCTTTTCCGGCCCGTCTGGCCGACCGCATCGCGCTCGATGACCGGGATCTCGCTTCTCGAATCAACCGGGAATTCATCCCGGTCCGGATCGATGCCTATGAGTTTGGCGGCTGGTCGGGGGCCTATCTACCTTTCTCGCGGGCAAGTATGGGTTTCGATCCGTTGTTCCAGGTGATCACTCTCGATCCACGAGGAGAACTTCTGAGCATGGGGGTGATCTTGGATCCCAGAACGACGCCCGGGACCCGCTGGTTTCAAGGGATCCTCGACGCCTCAGAGGCCGCCATGCGGAATCCGAATGCCGCCCTCGACAACCCGCGATACCAGGCCAGCGACCTCGCCATGCTGGAGATGCAGCCCGAGGATCCAGACTTCAATCAGCACACCCGCGAACTCCTGAACCGAATTCCCGAGGACCTGGGGGGAATCGTCATCAACAACCGACAGTTTCTCCAGCCCATGACCTGGAACTTCCTTTTGACCCAGGGAAAATTCGATGCCGTCGAGCGTTCGGTCCAGGGGGTGTTGCGTTCGCCTCTCATCGATTGGATTGACGGTGGAATCTTTGTCCGGTCCTCGCGGCCGACCTTCGAGTTCATCGAATTCGACAAGCTCACCAGCCTCAACGCCGAGATGGCGGCTCTGTTGGCCACCCTCGCCCAGACCACTGGGAATTCCCTGTATCGAAGTCATGCCGAGCGAATCTTCGATTGGATCTTTACGAGTCTCGCGAAAGATGGATTCATCCGGCCCTACCAGGTCGGAGACGAGCAATCCCAGAGCCGGAGCGCCCATGCCAGCTTTAGCCCTAGGACTCTTCGTGATAACTTCACCCATGAGGAGCGCGAGGTCCTTCGCAATGAATTGGGCCTGCGGGTCGAAATGAATCCCCAGATGCTCCCCTCCATGCGAGATCTGGACCAATCGGATTGGCCCAAACTCACCGCTCTGCTAGAACGGATGAGGGACGTCAAGAGTGAGGTTCCTCGCGAATACGCTCGCCACGCCACGACCGAAGCCAGTGGATTTGCCGCCGCCCGGTTGTTGGAAGCAGCACGTCGCCTTGAGGATCCGGAACGACTCAAGAAGGCAAGTGCGCTGGTCGATCGAGTGGGTGCTCTGCGCTCGGGAAGTTCGATTCCCCGACGTCCAGCTGACTGGTCTGACGTGGGAATCTCGCTCGGTGACTATCTCGGCTACGCCGACGCTATGCTCCAAGACTACATCACCTTTGGGCGACAAGAATCACTCGAATCTGGGCTTCGAATCCTCAAGGTGGGACTCGAACGATTCGAAGGTCGTCAGCCGGGGGTCTACTTGGCGGCCGAGCCCTGGCCCAGCGGGATGCCGGGCCCAGTTGATGCACCCTCTCCCGTCATCAGCGATGGTCTTGGTGAATCTCCGACCGCGGTCGTGGTCCGCCTTCTTTTTGCCTACGGAGCCCTGCAACAGATCGGGGTTGCTCCTACCGGACCCGACTGGGGGTTACCAGGACCTGAGGCCGTAATCACCCGATTCGCGGGCATCGCCAACGCAATGAAGGTTCGTGTCTCTGGGTTCTATCGAGCGGCATGGCTCGCCAGAACCGGAAGGTTCGCCATCACCGTCGGACCCGATAGCCAGAGCCTGGCAAGAACCATGGAATCACTCGCTCCTTGGGGGTTGGTACTCCCCGCCTTTGGAGCCGGTGAAAAGCTGGGAATCACGCGCCCCGGAATCTACGTTGTGGCCGAAGGGAGAGCCGTCGGACCGATGTCGCCCGAGAACGCGATTGGTGTTTTGCGGGGTGGGGAACTGCCATCACGCGAAGAGTGATGTTATAATCTCCCCGGACAGGTCGCATAGTGGTCTAGTGCGCCGCACTCGAAATGCGGTGAGGTGCAAGCCTCCGTGGGTTCGAATCCCACCCTGTCCGCCACCCGAGCTCCCTTCTATTTAGGCTGCGTGTAGACTCTTTGGGAGTCCCTTGACCGAGAGTTGATCCGCCGTCGGAGCCGTCAACACCACTGAGCGCTCAATCGCGTTGCTCAACTCCCGCACGTTGCCCGGCCAGGCATAGGCCAACAGTGCTTGTTCGAAGTCCGGCCCAATCTGGAGTGCCGGTCGACCATTTTCCGCGCTGAACTTTGCCACGAAGTGCTGACTCAGCGGCAAGATATCCTCCGGACGCTCGCGTAGCGGAGGCAGGTGGATTTCGATGACTTGCAGGCGGTAGAGGAGGTCAAGCCGGAAGGTCCCGACTTCTACTTCTCGCTCGAGGTCTCGGTTGGTCGCGGTGATCAAACGGACATCGATCTGGGTGCTCTTGGTCGCGCCGAGTCGCTCGAATTCGCGCTCCTGCAAGACACGGAGGAGCTTGGCTTGGATCGGGAGGGGGACCTCGCCGATTTCGTCCAAGAACAACGTGCCCTTTTGGGCGAGTTCAAATCGACCGGCCTTGCTCCCTTGAGCCCCGGTAAACGCTCCCTTCTCGTAGCCGAAAAGCTCGCTTTCCAGCAAAGTTTCGGGGATCGCGGCGCAGCTAGTGGCGATGAACGCCTCGTTTTTCCGCCCAGAGATCTGGTGCAACCTCTTGGCCACGACCTCCTTTCCAGTCCCACTTTCTCCCGTGATCAGCACTGTCGCCTTGGAGTCGGCGACTTGGTCGACGGTTTCCAAAACCGACTTCATGGCCGGGCTTTCGGCGATAAAGTCGCCCTTGCTCGAAGCCTTTTTCGAGGTCTTCGGGGTGGCCACCTGCGCCCCCTCTTGAACGGCCGCCTTGATGATCTTCTTCAGATTTTCGAGGTCGAACGGCTTGGGAACGAATTCAAAGGCACCGCGCCGGATGGCGGAGATCGCTTCTGGAATCGTCCCGTAGGCGGTCATGATGACGACCGGGATCTGGGGAAATTCCTGGGCGATCTGAACCTGGAGTTGGTAGCCGGTCATGCCCGGCATGGTCACGTCGGTGAGGACGCAGTCAAAGGGTTGGTCGGACAGAAACTGAAGGGCCTGGGGACCCGACTCGGCCACCACGGTTTGATATCCCGCTTTTTCAAACGCGACCTGGAGAATCCGGCGCATCGCCGCTTCATCATCGACGATGAGGAGCCGCTTCTTTTCCGTCACGCCGCCCCCTTCACGTTGAAATTAAGTTCGAAAGTAGTCCCGCTCCCGGCGACCGAGTTCACCCGGATCGTCGAGCGGTGGGCCTCCATGATCTTGTGGCAGATGCTTAGGCCGAGCCCGGTGCCGTTCGGCTTCGTGGTGAAGAATGGCGTGAAGAGCCGGTCCACGATATGGGGCTCCATCCCGATGCCCTGGTCGCGAATCTTGGCGATCCCCTGCTCATCGATTTCAAGGCAGATCAGCTGTCCCGGCGAGCTCGCATCAATCGCATTCTTCAGCAGGTTCCGGAAAACCTGTTCCACGCGGATGGGATCGGCATAGAGGATAGGCTCGTCGGGCGAGATACGGAACTCGACCCGTAGCCGCTCGTCGTGGAACTCCTGCTTCATACTATCCACCACTCGGCGACCGATGTCGCTGAGTCGAATCGGCTCAAAGTCGAGGCTGAGCGGCTTGGCGAAGGTCAAAAACTCCGTGCAGAGCTGGTTCAGTTTTCCGGCTTCGCGCTCGATGATCTCGCCAAACTCGGGGGCCAACATCGGGTCGTCGATGATCATTCGGGCCGCCGATTGGATACCCGTTAACGGGTTCCGAATCTCGTGCGCGATGCTCGCGGTGAGTTGGCCGATCTCGGCGAGGCGCTGGATGCGGTCGATCGCACCTCGAGCCTTTTCGTGCTCGGTGATGTCGTGAATGGCCACGATCACTCCGCCGTTCTGCATCGGAGCCGTGACCGCGGCGTAGGTCACGTGTCGAATCGGGTCGTCCACCCGAAACCGGTAGCTGAGATTCTTCTTGGCTCGCTCGATGCCCAGATTCAGGGGCCGCTGGAAATTGGGGTTGATCGTCTGGAAGTAGGTCGCGACGGTCAAGTGGTTTCGCGGCGAGGATTCGAGGATGGTTGCGATCTCGGGGGTGAAGTCTTGGAATCGTCCCCCCGGCCCGATCATGAGCAACCCAAACCCGATCAGGTCCATGGCACTCTGCAATTCGTACTTTTGGGTCTGAGCCGCGACGAGAGTGCGGTACTGGCTCAGCGCCAGCGCGATCTGCCGCCCCAGAGAACTGGCAGCCTCAAGATCCGACTCCGAAAAGTCGGCCGACTCGGCGGCCCGGGCGACGTTCATGACCCCGATACACCCCGCATTGCGCGTCATCAGCGGGATGATGAGGGAAGATCCAATCGTTTCTTTACGCTCGATTCCTTGCCGGGCGAGGTCTCGGTCCGAGGTCGGATCGATCAAGAGTCTCGGCTGGCCCTCCGCGATCGCTACCCCGGCAATCCCCTGACCGTCGCTGATCACCGCGTCGGACGGAACGGTCGAAAGCAGGCCGTGAGCCACCGCAAGCCCAAACGTCTCGGTGCCCCCGTTGCGCAAGAAAATGGAGATTCCCTGCGCAGAGAACCAGTCCAAAGCCTTCTCGACAACACGCTGTAAGTATTCTTCAAGCTCAACGCTCCCATCCGAGTGAGCCAGATCGAGCAGTTCATACAGGTCATTGGGCCGAGCTTCGCGCAGAGTGCTCATATCGGATAGTTTCGGCTTAAAGTAGGCTGGTCTCAAGAGCCTGGTAGCATCGCAATCATGCGGGAATGTGATGTCGTCCTGATCGGCGGCACCGGTGTTGGGGAACGTCTGGCGGCCTTTGGCTGGCCCAGCGTGGCCGTGCCAACCGAATTCGGCTTGGTTCGGGGATCCGAAGGCGTCCACCAAGGTAGGCGGGTTATGGTCGTGCAGCGCCACGGTGCCGGGCACAAAAATCCACCCCACAAGGTGAACTATCGGGCCATCGCGAGGGCCGCCCAAATGCGACGGGCTAAGGCCGCATTCTCCACCGCTGCCGTCGGATGTCTGCGGGCCGATTGGCCCGTGGGCTGCCTCGCCGTTTGCACCGACTTCTTGGACCTCACCTTCCGCAACCTCACCATGCACGACCGGCAAGTGCGCCACGTCGATTTTTCGGATCCGCTCGGTGGTCGGGTCCATCTGCAGGCCGCCGCCGATGCACTCGGTCTGGACGTGCAACCCAAGGCCGTCTATGTCGGTCTCAATGGACCCCGATACGAAACGCCAGCCGAGATCGGCATGGTGGACAAACTGGGCGGGGATTTGGTCGGAATGACGGCCAGCTCCGAGGCGGTCTGCTTCCGCGAGATGGGAGTGACCTACGGACTCCTCGGGATCGTCACGAATCTCGCCAGCGGACTGAATGAAGGCCCCCTCACGCACGAAGAGGTGGTCGAGGTCGTCGGGCGTGCCGGACAATCCGCGACCGATCTTCTGCTGAAAGCGGCAACACTGGTGTGAAACCGAGCGACGTCTCCCCCCGGCTTCTCTTGTTGGCTCTCGGCTCGGTTCCGGGGCTCGGCGGTCGGTCGTTGGCCCGGATCGCGACCCGCAACGAACTGCTTGGACTTTCGCCAAAGGACTTCCTGAAGCTCAGTCCCGAAGCCCTCATCGAGGACTTTGGGCTGCGGACCGAATCGGCCCATGCCTGGACCCAATCTCACCAAGAAGCGCTCGATTCGGCCCGGATCCTCCAAGACAAACTCGATGCCGACTCCATCCGCTTTGTGACTCCGATCGACGCGAGCTACCCCACGGGACTGGAATTGATGGATCGCAACCCGCCGGGGGTCCTGTTTTTGCACGGCAACGAGCGGCTTTTCGGGGCGAAGACTTTTGCCGTCTTGAGCTCGCGAAAGACCCATGAAGCCGGCCTCGTTCGCATGGAGCAAGCGGTGGAAGAAGGGGTGCTAGAAGGGGAAGTGCTCGTCGCGGGTCACGACACCCCGGAGTACCAGCGGTCGGCGGTGGTCCCGCTCCGATGGGGTGCGCCCCGAATCTTGGTCCTCGACCAAGGGTTCTATAAGGCTCTCGGACACTCGCTCAAGGAAGAGCCTTTTCGCATTGCCCGGCTCTGGCGGCATCAGTTCGATCCCAGCACCGACCTCGTGGTTTCCACGATTCATCCCTTGCGAGATTTCTTTCCGAGCGCCAACGCCCAGCGCGACCGGCTGATCGGGGGACTGGCGCGGCGCCTGGATTTCGTCTGCCCGAGCCCGGGCGGAAACATGGAGAAGGTGGCCAAATCGGCCCTCAAGGCTGGCAAGAGTGTAAGAGTTTGGACAGGATCTCGTGTTTTTTCTGACCTCATCGCTTTGGGGGCTAGGGAATTGGCATGATGGTTGCGGCGTCAGATAGAGGAAACCAGGTGGCAACCCATGAAAATGCAAACCGAACGCCCTAAGACCTTTGGATGGACCGCCCAAGATTGGGCCCTCTGGGCCGCTGCGCCCATCTCGCTGACCCACCATCGCCCGCTGCGCAGACAGATGCTCCGGCGAGGGACCTCCCCGTCATTGCTGAGAGGTACGTATGGGTTTGAGGCGGAAAAAGGGTCAAAAAGGTTGAATTGACAGGCCCGGCGAAAGAGACTTCCGGGAATTCATCTTGTGTGAGGTAGATAAGTGATCCAAGCATCGCAGAGCGGAGTGACGCACAGTCTTCTGCAGCTTCTCCAATTGGATGACAAGCTACAGCAAGAACAGTTGCTAAGAGTTCAGCAGTCTGCGGCGGCAAATACTCAAGGAGACCTTGCGCAACGCCAGCTCATGGCCGAGCGGGCAATTCGCATGGCTCAGGGGGCTCTCATGGCCATCAGTTTTGATATGTATGTCTAAGTGCGGCGGGCGGCGAAAGTCCAGCATGATTCGGTACCCTAACGGTTGCCGCCCATGCTGGAACTGACGCCACGCTTTGCCCAACTTTATGAACTTCAAGCCGCGTTGTTGGAGCCACGGCTCGAGGCAATCGGTATCGGCCTCTCGACGTTCCAGCTCCTTTCCGCGGTTCGCGGCGCGGGGGACCAGGCTTCGCAGGCCGAAATCGCACGGCGGCTGGCGGTCACGCCCGCCACTCTGAGCGAGACGGTCGCCGGCCACGTGCGCCGCGGCCTTCTCGAACAGACTCGAAGTCCTCAGGATAAGCGCGTCCGCATTCTGGTGCTCACGGCTCAGGCCGACGAGCTTCTCGACCGCGCTCTCGTCGAGATCGGGGTCATCGAGACCCTGCTGCGAGAGTCGATCCCCGATACCGCTCGGGCCTCGCTCACCAAGACCATGGATCGCCTGATCGCGACGATGGAAAAAGCCCTCGAATCTTAACGCGGGCGCCGAGCGTCTTCTTCACATTCCACTAAGAGGAAGGCCGATGATCCGCATCGTTGGAATTCAAAAGGGTCCCACTCCAGACACGGAGTTCATCTTGTTGCAAAACCAGGGTGCCATGAGGGCACACCTGCGAGGTCACGCGCTCGTGAGTGCCCGCTGGTTTGGTGGGGCCGGGCCATTTCCTGTGGTCTTGAGCGATGATGTCTTTATCGCCAGCAGCCAATACGTTTGGGTCAGCAGCGGCCGCGGTACCAATGGCTGGGGCATGACCAAAGATGGCGCCCACATCTACAAGGTCTTTCTGGGCAGCTCGCAGGTCCTATGGGGCGAGGCGCCGGAACAGATCCACCTGCTGAACATCCAGCACACCTACTCCGAGCGAAGCCAAGAAGCCGTACTGGTCTAGGTTCTCAATCCCCACATCATTCCGCACAACCCCGCACTATCCCGCTCGCCGCCGGCGAAGCATCGCGACAACCCCGAGCCCCAGCGCGGCCAGCGTCCCCGGCTCGGGGACGGCGTCGATCTTGACGAGCTTCCGGTCTTGGTTGTTCGTACGGTTGATCAGGGTCGCATAGATCGAGTCGGTCACCGGATCGAGAACGGCGAAAGTCAGGTTGTAGATGCCTCGATCGTAGGCACCCTCAGTGATCACGTCTTCCAACTTGTAGGCCTGTGAACTATCGTAAACAAAGGGGATATTGACTCCATCATTTCCGAAATTTGAAATGCACAGCGCGAACCCGCTATTGCTAAGTGACAGAGACGAGTTTTGTGCCGAATCGGGCAATGTCGGCAGGGCTCTCCATCCTGTCTCACGTCGCCAAACGTATGCGCTTCGGATACCATCCACCGCTCCAATTGCGCCGGAGTCATTCATCGCCGTTGGGAGGAGGCTACCAGGCCCAACCAACTCCTCAACACGACCTTCCTTGTAGTAGATCACCCTCGAAGTTGAGGGTTGCCGGAAATCGAACTGGCTTGTTCCGATGACGAATTCTCCTTTGGAGTTGCCTCCCGCGACCCAGGTGTGCTTCAAGAGTTGGAACACCTCGGTCTGCCCGGTCGTGATATCGTGGATCGCAGCGGCTGAGTTGAAATCGCCCTCCGGAAACCGGGGAGAATAGCCATACAGAAATTTCTGGCCGACTCCCCCAGTCAGTTCGACCGCACCATTTGCCGAAGTGACTTCAATCAGTTGATTCCCTAGTTCGTACAAGTTTCGTCGGTTCCAACCCCCGGGTTTTGAGGCATGGAGGATAGTCAGATCGGGACCAACAGTCCATGCCTGTGAGCTAGAAAATCCATAGCGCATGTTGTAGTCGCGAAGAATCCCGTTCCGCAGTCTCATGCCGGTTGGGGTGGAACCTGGAGCACGCCCAGCCAGAGAAACCACTCCTCCATATGCCGAAGTTGTGGACAGAATCGGAGCCGAGGTTGGGAGGATCTTGGCTTTGAATCTTGGCGCGGCCCCCGCGACAGCAAGGTTAAGAAGACTTAACACAGAAAGAACTTGCAAACGAACCACCTTCTTAGTCTATCAAAAGCTGAGGCCTAGATTGCTAGTTCTCTTGCTGGGATCTGCGCCAACGTCTCCCCGGCCATCCCGGAGTGGACCTCCGCGCTCCACTTCTCACCTAACCCCATACTCCGATGTCCTAGACCCTAACCACTGCAATCCGCTTCGCGGCTAACAGTGCCACGTTCGCACCGAGACGGAGCGCGGAGCTCCAGCTCCTAGGCAGTCCGGAGGCCTCGATACGCTCTCTGCTGCGCCCCCAGGCAAAGATCCTCTCCCTCAGGGGAGAGGTCCGAGGTCTCGGCCACGGGTGCCCGCAGCCTCCTAGCGAGCAAAGCGGAGGACGGCCTCGAATTCGGCCACGTTGTCAAAGTCCATGCAGGTCGCCGGGTGGGCATGGGGCCATAAAAAGACCCGACTGCCCAACAGGTCGCCGAGGATCTTCGACGCGTCGTCCAGGGTGATCCGGCCGAGCAGGTAGCGCCAAAGCGTGCCATACCCGATGCGACGGAGCATCTGGAACGGGTGGCGCCGCAATTCTCGGAATTCCCTCGCGACGCCCGCCCCGGCGCGCAGACCGGCGGGCGACCCGGCAAAGAGTCCTCCGGTCACGACCTTGACCCCCCGGACCCGGAGGGCCACCGCCGGGGTGCCCGGATACTCGCTGAGAAACCGATCGACCGGGCAAAGACCGGTCGCCACCCATGCTGGCTCGGCCCAGGCGATTCCGTCGAGGTGACGGCAGAAATCGACCAGGTGCTCCCCTCTCATGAGAGGGGTATCCGCCGGAAGGGTCAGGACCGCCTCGCAATCCTCGGGCAGAGCATCAAGCCCGACCAGAACATTCTGAATTGCCCCGTCGGCTTCGGCTACCCACTCGTCGGGCTGGAGCAAAGGCCGGAACTCCTCGGGGCCCACCACGCGCAAAGGGCCGAGTCCGGATTCGCGCACGGCCGCGACCGTGCGGGCCAGGCTCGTACTCCCCGAGATCTGGGCCAACCCCTTGTGGTCGGTCCCCATCCGGGTCACGAGGTCGCCGGTCTCGGTGCCTCCGGCGATGATGACGATGCCCCACCTCATCCTGACGACGCCACCCCCAGCGTGCGATAGGTGAACCAGACCACCATGACGGCCCCGATCACCACGATGCCCCGCCGCAGCCGTTCGGGATCGGCCTTCAGCGAGATCCGCGCCGCCGCATAGCCGCCTACGACGCTCCCCACCGCCATGGCCGCCGCGACTGGCCACAGGATCAGCCCGTTCCAGGCGAAGAATGCGGTGGCAAAGAAGTTGATCGCAACCCCCAGCCAGGCCTTGACCGCATTTTGCTCGTGCAAATTCCCTCGGAGCATCAGTCCCAAGTACGCCAGCATCAAGATCCCCATTCCCGCCCCAAAGTAACCGCCATAGAGGGCGACCAAAAACTGGAGAAAAGCTCCCCAGGCGGGCTGGATCGTCCGCTCTCCGGCAATCGCCCAACGCTTGATCCGAGGTTGAAAGGCCAGAAGCAGGGTGGCGAAGGCGATGAGAACGGGCACGGCCAGATCGAACACCCGGGCCGGTGTGCTGAGAAGGATCAGGGAGCCAAGGAGAGCCCCTAGTACCGTGGGCGGCATCAATCGCCAGAGAGACTGCCCGCAGGCGGCCAGTTGATCCCGAAAACCAAACGCGCTACTGAGCGACCCTGGCCAAAGAGCGCTACTGTTAGTGGCGTTGGCTTGGATCGTCGGAACTCCCAGGGCAACCAGCAAGGGAAAGGAGATCAACGAGCCTCCGCCGGCGATGGCATTGATGGCACTCGCCACCATTCCCGCGAACCCGATCAAGATCAGGCCGAGGGGCTCGGTCGCGGTCACCCGTGTCCACCCTCTTGGGCGGCCCGGGCATAGCCAAGAGCAGCCACGATAAACGCTTCATCGACAATTGGGGTGGTCAACGATTCAAAGTCGGGCCGACTCTTGGCCAGTTGCTGGATCGCTCGCGCCTCGTCGCCACTCGAATAGGCGGCCAGAGCTCGCTTGAGTCCGGGATCGGTCTTGGCCGCAGTTCCCAATTCGTTGAGGAGCAGGGAGTCGCGGGCCAGACCTTCTTGCAAGAAGAGTCGATAGCTCTCTCGTTCGACCCCCAGCAAGCGAGCGACCCCCAGCAGGCACCTCCGTCGGGTGATCATGCTGACGCACTCCCCGGCGACCTCCATGATCGCGGGGATGTCGCTGGGTTGGCCGAGGGCTCCGAGGGCATAAGCCACCTCGCTGGTGGCCTCGTCCCGAAACTGAACGATGCTCTCGCGCAGGGCTGGGGCGGCGTCGGAGATCCCGAGTTCGGTGGCGGCTTCGCTGGCCGCGATGCGGACGCTAGGGTGTCGGTCGAGGCATCCCATGGCGATCACTTCACTGGCTTCGGTGACTTCGAGGGCCCTAAGTGCCTGGAGTGAGGACCGGCGGAGGTCGGGGTCGTGAGGGTTACCGGCTGCTTCGATCAGGGCCTTGGCGGACTCAGACCCTCCGATCCGGCCAAGCGCCCATGCCGCGGAGCGACGAATCTGCGGACGAGGAGACTTCAGGTATCGGATAAGCACTTCGCCGGCAATCGGGCTGCCGAGTCGTCCCAGCGAGATGATGGTCTCCTCTTCGACCAGGTCCGGGTGATGTTCCAGTTGGTGGACGAGCGCTTCGACGGCCTTTTCGTCGCCGATTTGAGCCAAAGTCCGGGCGGCTTGGCGGCGAAGCTTGGGGGTTGGATCGTGCAGCGACTTGATGATCTCGTCGGCGGCCATCCCAAAGCTGCGCTCACCGACGCTGGCGATCGCCCGTTCGCGCTCGTCGACGTCGGGGCTACTGGTCAGCCGCTTGAGGGCAGAAAAGCCGGTCGGAGAGGCCTTGGTGAGTTGCTTGAGAGTCTGTCCGATCGCGGCCGAACCGGCCTCGCGAACGGGCAACAAGAAGAAGACCGAGAGAAATCGGAGCCCGGTGGTCACTCCCAAGACGGTCAGATAGGCGCTGCCTGCGGGCATCACCGCGCGGAGGTTTTGCATCAGCAGTCCGCCGAGGAACGGAGCGAGCGCGCCGGTCATGGCCATCAGGCTTTGGCCGGCGGCGATGTAGTTCGCGCGCTTTTCTTCCGGAGCATTCTTGAGCAAGAGATTGAACTGGCAAACCCCGACCCCGCTCCAAAAGATCCCGCCGATCACGTGGCCAGGAATCAGTATCAGAAAATTGTAGAGATCCTCGCCCGGACGGGTGAAAAACCACATCGCGGGGGTGATGCAGATCCCCAGACACAGGATCGCGAGCATCGGCTTGTTGCCATAGCGGTCGGCAAAATAGCCCCACCACTTTCCACAAGCGAGCGACACGGAGGCCTGGATGAGGCCCGTGATCTGGAGGATCGCCAAGGGGAGTTGGAGGGTCTCGAGCGCGTAGGCGGTGAGCAGTCCGCCCATAAAGACCTGGCCAAAGACGAACACGAACAAGAAGAGCAACACCACCCGGAAGGCGCGATTTCCGTAGGGTTCGGCGATGAGGGCGAGGGTGTCTCGAAGCCGCAACCGCTGGGGATTCGCCCGGACCCGGTCGCTCATCCGCAAGAAGTAGTACATGCTGATGAGGCTCAAGACACATCCGACGGCAAAGACCCCGGTGTAGCCCTGCATGACGTACCCGGCCGCCTTGATCCGGTCAAAGATGATTGCCCCGATCAGGCCGACCACCGCCCCGACCGCTCCGGCGACGGCATTGCGCGTGCTGAAGAACCAGCCGCGCGAGTTTGCCGGGATCATCTCGGCCAGCCAATCGTTGTAGATCGGATCGACGAGCTGGGCGGCAAAACTGGCCAAAGCCAAGCAGGCAATGATGATCGTGATGCGGTGCTCGCCTAGACCTGGAACCAGGGGCATGACGATCAAGGGGAAGTGCATCAACCGCCAGATCAGCCCACCCGGAGCCACAAACCGCTTGTAGCTGGTGTAGCGACGCCCGGCGACCGCCCCGACGATCTGCATCAAGCCCATCAGGGCCGGCATCACGCTGAGCAGATTGACCTGGACGTCATTCGCCCCGATCTCTTTCAAGAATCCGACGAGAAACGGCCCGCCGATCAGGGCAGCGAATCCGCTGACAAGGGCGACATCCAGCTTGGCATAGCGCAAGCTGCTGAGGTCCTGAAGACGGGAGGAACTCGACGACATCGGTCTCCCTTATTCTGCTCTTTTCTGGTTAAGGAAGTTCGACCTGGGAGCTGTCTCCAAGCACCAGTTGGATGGCTTTGGGCACCTGTTGGGTCTGCCGAACCCTAGCCCCGCGACCGATCAGTGAACTTGAGATCCGGCCGCGGACCTCGACCACCGATGTTTCGGCGAGCAAAATGGAGTTCTCGATTTCGGCCTCTCGAACGACCGAATGGGAGTCGATCGAGGTGAACGGGCCGATGTAGCTTCGCTCGATCTTGCACCCCGGGCCAATGATCGCGGGTCCCCGGATCACGCTCCCGATGATCTCGGCCCCGGCTTCCACAACGACCCTGCCTTCGATCCGCGAATCCGCGTCCACGGTTCCTTCGATCAGCCGGTCAAGACCTTCGAGGATCAAGCGGTTGGCCTCCAACATGGCGGCGACGTCCCCGGTGTCCTTCCACCAATCCTGGACGATGTGGCTACGCACGGTTTGGCCGGTGTTGATCAGACCTTGGATCGCCTCGGTGATCTCATATTCTCCGCGAGCCGAGGGCTGGAGATTGGCGATGATGTCGTGAATGGCGGCGCTAAAAATGTAGACCCCGACGAGGGCGAGGTTGCTCCGGGGCTGGCGGGGCTTTTCTTCCAGCCGGTGGACTCGTCCGTTCTCCATCTCGGCGACCCCAAACTGGGTGGGATCTTCGACTTCGGCCAGGAGGATGGTCGCGGCCGGGCGGTGTTGGCGAAACTCATCGATCAGCGCCTCGAGGCTTGACTTGATGAGGTTATCGCCAAGATACATAATGAAATCGTCGTTGCCCAAGAAGGGAAGGGCCGTCTGGACGGCGTGGGCTAGTCCGAGTGGTGCGGGCTGGGGAATGTAGGTGATCTGGCACCCAAAGCGGGATCCGTCGCCGAGGGCCTCGCGCACAGCATCCGCCGTATCTCCGACGATGACTCCGATCTCGGTGACTCCGGCCTTAACGATGGCTTCCAGCCCATAGAGCACCACCGGCTTGTTGGCGACCGGGACCAACTGCTTTGCCATGGAGTAAGTGATGGGGCGAAGGCGGGTGCCTTTACCTCCGGCGAGGATGAGTCCTTTCATTTCAAAGGTCCTCTCCCAGACCAGGACCATAGAATCGCTGGACAAACCGGACGTATTCGGGATGCTCGATGATCGGGCGCCACCATCCTTCGTTTTTTCGGTACCAATCGACGACCTTTGGAATTTCTTCCTCGACCTGGTGTTCAGGTTCCCAACCCAGAGCTCGGACTCGGTCGGTCGTCATCGAGTATCGCCAGTCGTGGGCACCCTTTCGGGGGTCGGGGATGCTCCGGACAAGCTCGGGGCCGCGTCCGGTTGCGGCGAGGAGCTGATCGACGATCACTCGATTTTGGACTTCCTGGTCGGTTCCGATGTTGTAGACCGTTCCGGGTTCGCCGCGTTCCAGCACTAGACTGATGGCTCGGCAGTGGTCCATGGCGTGAATCCACTCCCGGCTCTGCGACCCGTCCCCATAGAGCGGGACCTTCTTGCCCTGTAGCAGGCGCACGATGAAGAACGGGATCAGCTTCTCAGGATATTGGTAGGGCCCGTAGTTGTTGCCGCCCCGGGTCACCACAACCGGCGTTTTGTAGGTCGTGAAGTGGGCTCGGCACATCAGATCTCCGGCCGCCTTGCTCGCGCTGTAGGGGGTGTTGGGCTCCAGGGGACTCGCCTCGGTGAAGGCCCCCTCGCGGATCGATCCATACACTTCGTCGGTGCTGACGTGAACGAGTTTCTCGATTCCGAACTCTCGGGTCAGTTCGAGCAGGACGTGCGTCCCGAGGCAATTGGTCTCAATAAAGAGATCGGTCTCTAGGATGGAACGATCGTTATGGGTTTCGGCGGCAAAATTGACCAGATGGGTGATTTTGTGATCTTCGAGAATCCCGCGCACGGAGGTCCGATCCTGGATCCGACCGGGAATGAATTCGATTCGGTCGCGAACGTCGGCAAGGGTCGAGAGGTTCCCGGCGTAGGTCAGGGCATCGAGCACCACGATCCGGTCTTCGGGGTGTGTCTCCAGCCGGTGGCGGACGAAGTTGCTACCGATGAAACCCGCCGCCCCACAGACTAGAAGGTTCAAAGCTTGAACCTCGATTCTGGATCGCTTTCGTGCCGGATCTCATCCACCGGTTCGGCCCGACCCCAACCCGCATAGAGCTTGTCGGGGAGATTTACGACGAAGGCGTCTTCCGCTCCGACGTTGCAATAGGCATGGACGACCCCTGGGGGGACGATGACCGAGCAGGGATTTTGGCGGCCCACCCGATGGACCTCGTAGGCTTCGGGTTCGCCGGGGCGATTTTCCCAGAGATGGAGTTCGTACTCGCCATCCAGAAAAACGAAGAGGTCGGTCTGGTGTTCGTGTTCGTGCGGCCCTCTGGCGACGCCTGGTCTGGTCACGCTGAGATAGCTCATGGCGGGCCGAAACCCGTCCGGAGCATCGTCGTCGCGGTAGAGCTCCATGAGCCATCCCCGGCTATCGGAATGGGCTTTCAGCGGCTGAATCACGACGCCTTTCATCACTGTTTGGTGTTGTACCCCCCGGCAAATGTTCCGAATCAGCCGCGAACTCGCCATAATTGGCATAAAGATTGAACGTGGACAACCGGCCCGCAATTGGGCGCGTTGTCGGCGCTTTCTCGCACGTTCTGGGAACTCCGGACGTAGGGGAAGGTGTTGGCGTGGAGTGAGCATGGCGACGGTAGGAACTGAAGTACTCGAACAAAATCCGCCTCAGCAGAAGCTCGATTGGCAGACCATCAGCAAACACCCGGCATTTATTCCCGGTGTTTCGATCTTGGCCGCCATTCTCTTCTGTTTCTGGCACCTGCTACAAGGTTTGCCCGATAAGTGGTTTGCCGATGATGGCTACTACTCGCACGGCGTGCTGGTGCCGTTCATTTCGGCCTACATCATCTATCGATGGTGGCCCCGGATCGGCAAGACCCCAGTCAAGCCCTTCTATCCAGCGCTGATCCCCTTCTTGGCCTTCTTGGTGATCTATCGGGCGGCCTACATCACGGACATCCAGCAGATCATGTCGATTTGTCTGGTTGCGTGTATCTCCTGCGGGATCTGGTTTGCCCTTGGCGGACGCTGGATGTGGCTCACCCTTATTCCCGTCGGCTACCTCTTCTTCATGTTGCCGATCTGGACCGCCGTCATCGACAACTACACCAACCCGCTCCAGCGGCTCTCGACCGACGTCGCCTTCTGGATGCTGAACGTGGGTGGATTTGAGCCGTTCAAGGACACCGAAACGATCATCTACCTGAACAACTTCGTCCTTGACGTCGGCGTTCCGTGTTCTGGATTCAAGTTGGTTTTGGCTGTCACTGCCTTCACCATCTTCTTCATGTGTGTGGCAAAGCTGAACTTCTGGGGCAACCTCGTGATGGTCTCCTCGGTGTTGCCGCTCTGCCTCTTCATCAATGGCCTGCGCATCGCCCTCATCGGAGTGGTGGGCGACATCTATGGCCGCGACGCCGGAATGAAGTTCCACGATTACAGCGGCTACATCACGCTCCTGATCTGCTTCTTCCTGCTCTTCAAATTAGCGAGGTTCCTCGGATGGAAGGATTGATCAAACGAGCATTCGTCATTGCCGGAGTTCTGATTGCCTCTGGCATCCTCATCAACGTCACTCGACCTCGGGAATACCGACAGAAGACGGAAGATGAGCTGATCGCCATGATGCCCACCAAGGTCAACAACATGCCCTTCATGGTGGACCACATGGGCACCGATCCGCGCATCAGCTACAAGATGGACCCGGTGAGCTACAACACGCTCAAGCCCTTCGGAATCGTCTGTCGCATCTATACCGACGGAGTCAAGAAGTATGACGCGGTCGTGATTGCGAGCCGAAGCCGGGATAGCTTCCACGACCCACGGGTCTGCTTTAGCGCCCAGGGCTGGACCATCGAGCGGTTCCAGCGGGCCGACATCAAGACCGAAACTCGGGGCGTCGTTCCGATCACCCTCGTCGGGATGTCGAGCAGCCAAGAGAAGAACAAGCTTGCGGCCTTCTTCTACCGCGGGCCCCGAGGGACCTTCTACGGTTCGACCCAGGGTCTGAAGTGGGGAATGTTCGTCGAGAAGTTCCGCGGCGGAGACGACATTGACGGCGTCTTCTACCGGTTCATCCCGCGAGAAGGCGTGACTGAGGAAGAGTTCCTCAAGTTCATGGCCAACTTCCTCGACGCGGCCAAAGAGAGCTCGGGCGGATACTTCTAAGCGAGGTTCGAATCTCCTTTCTCAGGCCTCGGATCCCTCCCGATCCGGGGCCTTTTGCTGACCTTTCGGAGGGTCTGGACCCCCCGTCATCAGCCATAATGGGTTCATGAAATTTGCCGCCAGCGCCTCGCTGCTCGTTCTGTTCGCCATTGCGACTGCCGCTCCTCTCAAGGTGGATGCCCTGCTCGCCAAAGCAAAGGACCACGACAAGAAAACGGTCACGGTGACCGGTACGGTCCAGAAGTTCGAGGCCAAGACCAGCCGCAAGGGCAACAAATACACCACCTTTGAACTGAAGGGCGACAAGCAGGTCATCAACGTCTACATGCGCGATCACCTCAAGAACCCGGTCAAGAACGGCGACAAGGTCAGCGTTACAGGCATTTTCCGAGTCGAAAAGAAGGTCGGAGACCGCACCTTCAAGAACGAAGTTGACGCCACCGCCGCCGCCGGAACCAAGAACGGCGTCAGCAAGGTCAAGTAAGCTCGCTTACTCGTCCAAATAGTCTTGTCGGGCCTGGAAGAAGAGGTACGCCCCGTACCCTCCCAGGCCTGTTCCAATCAGCGCAAAGATCGGGCTATACCAGTTGAAGGGCCTCGCCGCGACTTTCTCGATTCGGCCTGATTGAACGGCATTTTCGGCAAAGTCCACGACCGGTTGCAGGTCTCCGTACTGGCCCCGGATGATCGACTCGGCCAGGATTGCAAAGACGAAGAAAGGCACCGCCACGGCGATAAAGGTCAGCCCCTTCTTTCTCATCGCCGCGTCCCCGGTCCAGGCGGCCCGGATGTCAGTTGGGTTCACGTTCGCGCCGCACATGGTACAGAACTCCAAGATGCCCTCAAAATTGTGGGGGCAGATGGTGGCGATCGGCGTTCCCCGCACCCCGGTCGGACGGTTGTCGGCCCCGCACTTGGGGCAAAAGCAAAAATCCTCCCGGAGCGGCTGGCCGCATTTTCGGTTGATGCAGACGATCATGAGTTCTGGATGCTTCTTTCGCGGCGCGTGGCAGGATCTCCTTCAGGAATCTCGGGTCCGACCTTGCCGCCGGTCCGGCCCAAGGCCACGCCCTCGCCCCCCGAGGATCGGGGGAC
>ERZ761602.1347-NODE-1347-length-45013-cov-5.836914_pt1 | contig 45013 bp, 38 predicted proteins | sample MGYA00512165_ERZ761602 | MGnify/ENA primary metagenome ERZ761602 (study PRJEB28899, sample SAMN02445085) | bioreactor sludge metagenome | biome: EBPR sludge; isolation source: Thorneside wastewater treatment plant | place: Australia: Brisbane, Thorneside...
GGCTGGCATACACCGTGCGATCGTCGAGCCGTCCGATACGGAAGTCCTCGTCGGCGGCGCTGGTGTAGACGCACGCACCCACTTCGACGATCGACGGCACCCGCCCGAGACGCCGCGCGCAGAAGTCCTCCACCAGCGCGATCCCATCGCGATCGACAGGGCGCTCGGGGGCATCCGGGTCGAACGGAGGGCCGGGCCGGTGGGCGGCGATCTTCATCGTGCCGCCCGCGTTGCTCGCCCGTTCGGACGGGAAGCCATACAAGTTGTTGGCGCTCGCCTCGATCCAAACCGGCCCGGCATGGGGCTCGGCGATGTAGACGAAACTCTGGGCGGTCGCCTGTACCGCAATGTCCACGAAGCGACGGATCCAGCCTCCTGCGCAGAGCGCGACCGCGTCGTAGCCATCCAGCGCGCCGAGGTCCTCGATCCGCTCGCGGCTGACGCGAGCACCCGCATCCTCGGCCAGGCGGAGCGTTGCCTGAACGGCGAGACCGGCATCGACCGTGCCCGCCTCCCGGGTCCAGACTCCGATTTCACCCGATTCGAACCGGAATCCGGGATGCGCCATGCAGGCAGCCAGCGCCTCGGGGCCTCGGATTACCTCGTGCTCCATTCCGAGCACCTCCAAGCCCTCGATCATCGAGATCATCTCGGGATCATCGCCGGCTCCGAAGTAGAGGAGGCCGACTTCCTGGAGAACCGGCAATCCGGAGCGATCGTGCAACTCGCGCCACATTGGATAGCCCTGCCCCATGATCTCGGCATAGAACCGATCCGGATAGGCGCGGCGCACGATCCGCGACCGACCGTGGGAGCTTCCCCGCTCGTGTCCGACCGAGAACTGCTCGAACACGGTGACCGAATGTCCCCGCTCGGCGAGCGTGCGGGCAGTCGATGCCCCCATGATCCCTGCCCCGACTACGGCGATCCGCATGACCAGATGATAGCCCTTCCATCGCGGTCGCTCCCTCGCCCGGGGGCTTCAAAGCACCGTGACCGCGATCACAGTCAGACGAAGCGCGGAGCACAAACCCGCGTGGGAACCCCTCGGTCGAAAGAACCAAGCGCGGTCCGAAAGAGCCGCGAACAAGAAAACACCAGGAGAAACAGAACCATGAAAACTCGACTCTTCGCGATCCTCGCCATCGCCTCGACCCTCGCCACCCTCGGCGCCCAGAGCGCCAACGCCGTCGTCGGAGTTCCGCTCTCGCAATCCATGTTCACCGGAATCCTCGAAAGCGGCAGCATCCTCAATCTGCCCTTCAGCGACAACAACCGGATGAACCTGCGATCGACGTTCCTCGCCAACGGATCGAGCCGGATCGATACGGCCATCAACCACTCCAACCCGACCTGGCTGGCATTCTCCAGCCCGGTCATCTCCCTCAAGCTGGAAGCCCGTCGCTCAGTCAGTGGCCCGGTCTCGATCTACCTCTACCACTGGCAGCAGGACCGCTACGTGTTCCACAACGCGATCGGCTTCGGTACGAACGACACCGTGCGGCAAGGTGTGCTGACCAGCAACGGCCGCGCCTACGTCGGACCGGGTGGTCAAGTCATCGTTCGATTGGTCTCAGCCGGCAGCAGCCACCGCTTCCAGATCGACCAGATGCTCGTCGACGTGTCGCCGTAGCCTTTCCCATCCTCTCTCTCCGCGCCGGGGTCCCTTCGGGGGCCCTGGCTTCCTTGTGTTGGGAACCTCCTCCCGCCCGCAAGCGGGCGGGAGGAGATTGGCGAAACGCTACTCGACGTTGTTACGGAAGATGCGCGTCTCCAGCGACGGCGCACCCGGTACGACCGTCAGGTTGCGCAGGTACTGCTGGGTTCCGTCGACGCGGATCGTGATCCGAGCGTCGATGTCGAAGTTGGCTTCGTTTCCGATGAACACACGGTACGGCACCTGGTTCGAATTCGTGCGGAACGTGAAGCGCTTATCGCTGCGGCTGAACTGGCGCGTGATCCAGTTCTGGCCCTGGAAGTCGTTGGCCGCCTGCGACGAATCCCACGCACCGTCGTTGGGCGAGACGGACAGGATCAGGTTGTCGGCATCGTCTCCGGCGCGGCGAACCTCGAGGATGATCTCGATGTCGGAGTTGCGACCGAGAGCGCCGCTGCCGCCGCCGCAACCCGTCGCGAAGAGGGCAACGAACGCAGTGAGCACGACGAGGATGTACTGAGTGATTTTCATGAGTTTCTCCTTGAGCGCGCCGCCCCTATCGGGCGCGACGCAGGGTGAACGACTCCCAACCATAGGCGTCGTCGTCGATGCCGACCGAGCGCAATCCGTCCCGGTCGACCTGAAACTGCAGCGTGCACTCCTCGCGCCGATCTCCCACGCGGGTCAAGCGCACGGTCACGCGATCGCCGCGCATCTCCCAGGTTCCGACATGTTCGAAGCGGCGCTGGTATTCGAGGGCGAGGAGGATGTTGCCCCAGAGCCGACGATCCTCTTTGGTGACGTTCGGATTGCGACCGAGGTTTTCGGTGATCATCACCGCTTCGCCGTTTCGGCGGAGCTGGAGCTCGCGCTGGAAACGGTTTCCATCCCGGAGGCGGAACTCATTACGGTAAGTGCCTTCGATCCTCCCGTTGTCGGGAATGTTGCCCCCGCTATCACGGCGGAGCGTCATCGGGTTCCGGCCGTAGATGCCGTTGTCCTTGGCTTCGGCGCGAACTTCCCGCGCATCGGCCACGAAAGTGAAGCTGCAATCGAGTCCACGAACGTTGTCGAGGCGGATTTCGATCTTGCCCTTGCGCTCGAACCACCCGCCGGCATGAACGATCCGACGTGAATCGGCCACGCGCTCCAGGATTTCGCCCCAGGCTTGAACGAGGCCGCTCGTGATCCGGGGTCGGTCACCACGGTATTCCGAGGTGAGTTCCGCGCGTCCACTCCGATCGATCTTCAGCGTCTGCACAAGCGTGAAGTCCCGACCGTCCGAGCGGATGCGTTCTGAACGGCTGTAGGTGCCGAGATAAGCCTGGGCAAACACCGTCGCCGAAGCGACGAGCCCGAGGACGACGACGATCGATCGAATGAGGTTTCGCATGGTGACTCGGTGGCAATGCAATAAGCTAGTTTAGCGCGCTCTCGATCCAGACGAGGCAAAGGAGAGGACCGGTTCGGCGTAGAACCGATTCGACAATGGTTCCTCTTCTCGCCGCCACCTTGGTGTCTCCGGTTGCCGTCGCGGATGTGCAGGGTCGCGACGTGGGCGTGCGGATCGTCAAGATCCAAAGCGAGTGCTTCGAGGAGTATTACGCGCGATCGGGGGACGGCGGCACTCGCACGATCGCCGTCAGCGCCGCCCATCCGGCGGTGGCCCACGTCACGAGCCCGTCACAGGTCACCGCGATCGATCCAGGCAGTTTAGGACTGTTCACGGCCGCTCCCTCGTTCCGTTTCCGAGATTTCCAGGTCGAAAGCAACGTCGTGATCCTCCGGTCGGTCGGCGAGCACACGATCGAGAAGCGTATCGAGATCCCGAACGAGGGCAAGGTCGTTCGCGTCACGGTTCGGGTCGACTTCGGTAAGGACGGCACGATGATCCGATCCCTGATGGACGCCTATGCGTTCGCACCGGACGGTAAGCCCGGCAAACCTGAGACGACCTTCGCCCCAGGACTGCGACCTCTCCCGAACCAGGTCATCGGCGATCACTTCTTCCGCGCGCCGGTCGTCTTCGCCCAGCAGGGCGCGGCCGCGTTCTCGCTCATCCCCGACGTCGAGGTCCTCGCAGAGAACCGACCGATGCCGACGATCTTGGATCTGAACGTCCGTGGTGAGGTTATCGCCGCGCCGTTGCTTGCCTTCGGCTTCGCCGATCACCGCCTCGTCGGACACGTAGCGTATGCCAATGATGCGAGCATGCTGCGCAAGATGCCCCGCACGATCGAACTCGCCTCCGATCTGATCGTGGACGGCGTCGCCGCCCCCTACGATGGCCTGGGTGAAGCCGCCCGCTTTCTTTGGGAGCGCGACGGGCGACGCTATCTCGACCGTATCAAGCCCCAGGTGATGCCGTTCCAAGAGTACGCGCGGGTGTGTTATCCAGCCGCGTTCGCCGAGGCCTATGGCGACAACCAACTCGGATGGTTCGAGGTCGAGATCGACGGCCAGATCTGTGGCGGCATCCCCGCCGGCTGGGGCTACCAGCAGGGCTGGGTGAGTTGGCAATGTTGGTTCAACAACCTTCGATCCGCGTGGGGCATGAAGTGGTGGGGGACCAATCGCCCGGGCGTCAAGGACTGGGCCAATAAGGCCGATAAGATGCTGAATCTCGCCCTCGCCGCGCCGATGGACCGAGGCGCGTGCCCAACCACCTACCAATCCCGCGAAAAAACCTGGAAAGGGTGCCTGATCGCCCCCGATCCGAGCTGCTACTACGACCTCACGAACATGGCTTGGAAGGGGATCTGGCTCCTGCGGTGGTACCTCGACTTTCCTGAATGTCCCCGGAAGGACGAAATCCTGCGCCAGTGCCGCGCGATGGCGGACTGTATGGTCCGGAACCAGAACGCCGACGGCTCGATCCCCACGTGGCTCACCAAGGAACACCGGGTCGTGCCGATCCTCGACCGCAGCGCCCAGACGGCACTCCCTGCCTGGTTCTTGGTTGAGCTCGCGAAGATCCCGGGAGAGCACGCGTCCTACGCCGAGGCCGCCAAGAAGGCCGCCGACTTCCTCCTTGCGAAGGTCGTGGATCAGCGCACGTACTACGATTTCGAGACGTTCTTCTCTTGCTCACCGAAGGTGTGCTTACAGCGGGGCGGAGTGCTCGACGACCCTGCGATGCACGATCCCTACACGATGGAGCCGCCCCAGAACACGCTCGCGATGCAGTGGGTCGCTGAGGCCCTGCGCGGCGTTGCCGCCTGGACACGGGAGGAGAAGTACCTCACCGGCGCGATGAAAGCCATCGATCGACTTTGTCTCTATCAGAACGTTTGGCCGATCTCGTATCGGCCCGTCGCCTACACGTACGGCGGGTTCGGCGTCCAGAATTCGGATGGCGAGTACCACGATGCGCGCCAAGCCCAGTTCGGCGTCACCCTATGCGATCTCGGTGCCCAACTCGGTCGCCGGGACCTCTTCGAGCGCGGAGTCGCCGCGATTCGGGCCTCGCTCGCCCTGATCAACCATCCGCTCCATGACGCGAACGGCATCTACCCGAACCCGAACTACCCGCCGGGTTTGATGCCCGAAAACTGCGGTCATGGCGGAACCGACCAGCAGAACGGACGCACCGGCTTCGACTGGGGCGAAGGTTCTGGCCTTGCGTCGATGGCCTGGCTGCTGAAGCAATACGGCGGGGTCTATCACCATGTCGGCGGAAACTGGGCTGTCGGGATCGATGGAGTTGCCGTCAAGCCAGGCCCGTTGCCGAGCTATGACCCCTCATCTTGGAGCGCATCCCTTGTGGCCCCGATGAACGCGTTCGCCGCACCGTGGACCGGCATTCAGACGGTCGAAGTCGTGCGATCGGACGGCAAGCGCGGCCTCGTCGCCCGGGCCCAGTCGCCGCTCGCAATTCGGCGGATCGAGGGTCGCGTTCGCGACGGCAAGGCGCTGGTCGTGGCGGTCCCGGCCTGGACCAACCCGAGCGGTACGCCGAAGATCGAGGCTCGATTCGTCGATGCAGGGGGTCGACGTTATCCGACGTCGATTGGGCTCGAGGGGTTTGAAGCTTCTCTGCCCCAAGAAGCGCTGGATCGGGGACCGATCCGCCTCGAAGGAACGGTCGACGGCAAGCCGATCGCGAGCGAGCCGGTCCGCCTCTTCCTGGACCCGACCTTCTCGTTCGAGGACTGGCGTATGCCCGGCTGGAAGGTCTCCGGCAACTTTCCTGATCTACCGACCCGATCGAAACGGATGTCGTTCAACGCGGGTGACGCCCCGTTCATCGGGACTTGCGAAGACGGCCGCGGCGGCTACGACGACGCTTACACCGGGACCCTGGAGTCCCCCGTCTTCATCACGTCCCGCCCGAAGCTCCGCCTCTTGGTCGGGGGAGGTTCGGGGGACGGCGTGTTCGTCGAGCTGATCCGCATGGACACGGGAGCGCAGGTGGAGATCGAACGAGGTCGTAACCGTGAGGCGATGGACGAACGGGTATGGGACGTCTCCCGGTTGAGAGGCGTCCCGCTCCGGATCCGAATCGTCGACCGCGAAACGGGCGGCTGGGGGCATATCAACGTCGGCGCGATCCGCGCGACGGAGCGATAGTCGGTGCCACGGCAGGTGATCGTCATCGGGGCCGGCCAAGGCGGCCTTGCCGCCGCAATCCACCTTCGTCTCAGGGGTTGGGACGTCCTCGTCCTCGAGCGCTCGATGCAATGCGGTGGCAAGGCGGCCCGCGTTTCGATGGCAGGATTCACCTTCGATCCCGGACCTTCGATCATCATCCTCAAACGCCTGTATGAGGCGGTCTTCCGCGATTCGGGCCGTCGCCCCGAGGACTACCTCTGGTTTCGGCGGCTCGACCCGATCAGTCGGGTCTGCTTCGAAGGGATGCCGACGATCGATCTGCCGGCCGAGCCGAGCGGCCTCCGGGACGTCCTCCGCGAGGTCGCTCCCGAGGACATCGGTGCGTTCGACCAACTCCTCGACACCCTTGACAAGGTGTCGCCGCTGATCGATCGCAGCATCTTCAAGAAGCCGTATCTGCGCGCCTCTCAGCTCGCGGACCCGAACCTCGTCCGGACCGCGCTTCACTTCGACGTTCGCAAGAGCTACAAGGCGCTTGTCGACGGCATGTTCCGGTCGCCGCTCCTCCGGTCGTTCTTCTACGGCTTCCCTTCCTACGGCGGCCAAACCTACGATTCGAAGGCCCCGGGAGCGCTGATGATCCCGTATCTCATGGTGCGCGAGGGGGTCTGGTGGCCGGAGGGCGGGGTCAGTCAGATCCCCGGCGCATTCGAACTCCTGGCTCGCAACCTCGGGGTCGAGTTCCGGATGGGGGTCACGGTGACCGGACTCTCCCACGATGCGAGACGGGTCACGCGCGTTGAGACCGAGTCGGGCGAAACGTTCGAAGCGGATGCCATCGTCGCCAATGTCGATCGGTTCACCGTCGACGGGTGGCTGGGGGTCACCCACTCTGAGCCGCCGAGCTTGAGCTACTTCACGCTCCAATGGGGCGTCAGCCGGGACGTGCCCGGCCTCTCACATCACACGCTGCTCGTGCCGAAGGATTTCGAGCGCGGCTTCGATGAGCTCTACCGGGCTGGGAGCTTCCCGACACGGCCGATCGTCTACCTGAACGCGACCCACCTGACCGACCCGCTCACCGCGCCGCCCGGCTCGACAAACCTCTTCGCGGTCGTCACGACCCCCGCCGATACCGACGCGATGGCTTGGCAGGAGCGCTCCGGGGAGTACCGCGCTCGCGTCATGGACGAGCTGACCGCTCACGGCTTCAAGATCGACGAATCAGACATCGTCTGCGAGCGTGTCCAAACGCCGCGATACTTCGCTCAGGAGCACGGGAACTACCGAGGCAGCCTCTATGGCCCGACCGAAGCGGCTCGCCTGTGGGGCTTGATGCCGCTTTCGAATCGCCACGACACTCTACGGAACCTCTTCTTCGCCGGTGGGAGTGTCCAGCCCGGAGCGGGCCTGCCGATGGTGACGCTCAGCGGGCGATTCGCGGCCGAGCTCGCGGACAAAGCGATCCGGTGATCAAACCCGCAAACGTCCTGAAAGCCCAGGCTCCGCGAGATGGAACACCCGAACCGAGGTGAACGACTTGCGACTGAAGTTCTTGATGATCGCGTCAGTAATGACGTGTGCGGCGATCGGCTGGGGCCAAAACTACGAGCCCGGCGAGCTGTTGGTGAAGTTCCGTCAAGGCGCCCCGGTGGCATCGATGGCCGCGCTCGCAGGGGCATCGGTCGCGTCCGAGAATCACGCCATCGGTACCGTGCGACTCGATCTCCCGGGTGGAATGAGCGTGACTCAGGCCGCCGCCTTCTACCGTTCGATGCCGAACGTGGTTTACGCGGAACCGAACTACAAGGTTCGTGCCTTCGGCGTCCCGAACGATCCCGGTTGGAGCCAGCAGTACGGCCCCCTGAAGATGCAATGTCCAGCCGCGTGGGACCTCGAAACGGGTGATCCCGGCGTCATCATCGCGATCATCGACACCGGGATCGACTTGAGCCACCCGGACCTCTCCGGCAAGCTCGTTCCGGGCTACGACTTCGTGAACCAGGACGCCAATCCTCAGGACGACCAGGGCCACGGCACCCACTGCGCCGGCATCGCCGCCGCGAGCACCCACAACGGGGTGGGCGTCGCCGGCGTCGGCTACCACTGTCGCCTCATGCCGGTGAAAGTGCTCGACGCGAGCGGTTCCGGGAACTTCAGCGACGTCACCGACGGCATCACCTGGGCGGTTCAGAACGGCGCGAAAGTCATCTCGCTCAGCCTCGGCGCCGGTTCGGGAAGCCAGGCCCTCGCCGACGCCGTCGACTATGCGTGGAACAACGGCGCGGTCGTCGTCGCAGCCGCCGGCAACAACGGTTGGACATCGCCCGCGTATCCCGCCTACTACATGAACGCGATCGCCGTCGCCTCGACCGACCAGAGCGATCAACGCTCGGGCTTCTCGAACTACGGCGAGTGGGTTGATGTCGCCGCGCCCGGAAGCTCGATCTACAGCACCTACATGGGCGGAGGCTACGGCTACATGAGCGGCACGTCGATGGCTTGCCCTGGCGTCGCCGGTCTCGCCGGCCTCGTCTTCAGCCGCCTCGGCGCGAACGCGACTCCCGCTCAAGTGAGAGCGGCGATCGAGAGCAGCTGCGACGACGTCGGATCGTTCGTCGCCCACGGGCGTGTCAATGCGCTCGCCGCAATGAACAGCGGAGGAGGCGGTGGCGGCGGCGGTCCGGTTGTCCTCAGCGGCGTCCAACTCGCGAAGACGACCGCCAGCGCCGGTGAAACCGTCAGCGGCACCGTCAACCTGTCGGGTCAGGCTCCGAACGGCGGAGTCGTGGTGAATCTCTCCAGTACGATCACGGCGGTCGCGACGGTGAATCCTGCTCAGGTTACCGTCCAGGAAGGAGCCACGAGCGCGACGTTCAACGTTGTGTGCGCCAACGTCGGATCCCAGCGATCCGTGACGATCAACGCCAGTTCCGGTGGGGTGACCAAATCAACGGCTCTGCTTGTAAAGCCGTCGCTCACCCTCGCGTCGGTCTCGCTCTCCCGAAGCACGGTGCGTGGCGGAGGCTTCGTCACCCTGCGGGTCACCCTCAACAGCCCCGCTCCCGCCGGTGGTGTCCGAGTGGCGTTGGCCAGTTCGAACCCGAGCCTGACCCGGATGGCGACCTCGGTCTTCGTGGCTCGCGGCCTCCGATCGGCCGGCGTCTCCGTCGTGACCCGTCCCGTCAGCACCCAGACTCAGGTGACGCTGACGGCGACCTCCGCCGGTTCCAGTAAGTCCGTTCCCCTGACGATCACCCGTTAGTCTCGCACCTCCGCGATCCCGCACACGAACGCCGGCTTTCGAGCCGGCGTTTCGTGTTGGTCAGTGAGCCGATCCGGCCCGTTCGGAGAACGCGGCGAGCGTCGCCTCGGGGTTCTCGCACTGCATCAGCGGACGACCGATTACAAGATAGTCTGCCCCGTCGGCGAGTGCCTGCTGAGGCGTTCCTACTCGGACCTGATCGTGGACGTCGTCTTGGGGCAAGCGAATGCCGGGGGTCACGATGATGCCGTTGTGGTGCACCACGTTCCGAACGGCCTTCAGCTCCGGGGCGGGACAGATGACGCCATCGAGGCCGCATTCGATCGCGAGGAGCGAGAGCGATACCATCTGCTCTTGGATCGAGCGACCGACTCCGAGATGGTCGGACAGAACGTGCTGGTCGATGCTGCTCAGCACCGAGACGCCCATCAACAGCGGGGCGTCCATCTCGCCGAAGCTTCGTGCCTCTTCGACCGCCGCCGTCATCATTGCCGGCCCTCCGCTCACATGCAAGGTCATCATCCAAACACCCGCACGCGCCGCTTCACGCACACCGAGTGCGACCGTGTTCGGGATGTCATGGAACTTGAGGTCGAGGAAGATCCTGTCCGCGCCGACGTCCTGAAGCCTCTTGATGACCTCGAGTCCGTTCGGCAGGACCAACCCATGTCCGATCTTGAAGGCTCCCACGTGACCGGCGAGGCGCTTTACCGTTCGGAGCGCTTCGTCGAGTTCACCCGTATCGAGGGCACAAATGATTTTGCGGTTCATGAAGTCCACCCATAGAGGAATACGAGTCAGACCGGGGTAAACGATGCCGCCTTAACCTCCGGCAAAATACAACTTCATGTTACACCGGGAATTGCTGATCGATGGTGTCTTTCTCGGCGGCCCTTGCGACCAAGGGATCGGCAAAACCGTCCAGCGATCCCCCTTTGACGGAACCGTCGTCGGGTCAGCGGCCGAAGCCGGGAGACCGGAGGCGGCTCAGGCGATCGCCGCCGCCCGTGATGCCTTTTTGACTTGGCGTCGATCCGATGGCCCGGTCCGAAGCGAGCTCCTGCGGAAAATCGCCGCCACCGTGCGGGCGCGACGCGACGAACTCGCCGAGCTGATGGCGCTCGAAATCGGCAAGCCGGTTGCGCTCGGCCACGGGGAATTGGACCGATGCGCGCTCACCTTCGAACTCGCCGCCGACTTGGCTCTCGAGCATCGACCCGAGAGATTCGATCTCACTTTCGACCCGCGCGGAACCGGCTACACGGGCATGGCCGAGCGCCTCCCGATCGGGCCGATCTTCTGCATCACACCGTACAACTGGCCTTTCAACCTTGCCGCGCACAAGATTGCGCCGGCGCTGGCTTCGGGCAACACCGTGATCCTGAAAGGCTCGCCCCTTGCCGCGCTGTGCTCGCTCACGTTCGCGCGTCTCATCCATGAGGCGGGCTGCCCCTCGGGGGTTTTGAACGCGATCCAATGCGAAGCACCGACCGCGGAGTGGGTCGCAAGGCATCCGGACGTGAGAATGGTCAGCTTCACCGGCTCACCGGCCGTGGGCTTCCACTTGAAGTCGATTCTGCCGGAGAAGCGGGTCGCCCTTGAACTCGGCGGGGATTCCTTCGCCATCATTTGCGAGGATGCCGACGTGGAGTGGGCCGCGAAGCGCTGTGCGGCCGGGGCCTACGGCTATGCAGGCCAGGTCTGCATCGCCGTCCAGCATGTGCTGGCAGAGCGCTCGGTATACGAGCGTGTGAGGGACGCGTTGTCGACCTCGACCGGGCAGACGCCCTCCGGCGATCCTCGCGAACCCGGGGTCGTCTGCGGTCCGATGATCACGAGCGACGCCGCCGACCGGGTGATGGAATGGATCGACGAGGCCGAGTCCTTCGGGGCACGGGTCCTCGCCGGAGGCAACCGCATCGGGAATGTCATCGAACCAACGCTCGTCGAGGTCTCCGACAACGCGCCGGACGGCCCCCGACTCCTGACCGAAGAGGTCTTCGGGCCGGTGTTGACCCTCGCAGCCTTCGAGAGCTTCGATGCAGCCCTCGCTCGCGTCAACGCGTCTCGATATGGCCTCCAAACCGGGCTCTTTACGGCCCACGAAGATCGGATCGCGCAAGCCTGGGAGACCCTCGAGGTCGGCGGCCTCGTGGTCGGCGACTTCCCCACCCTCCGCTTTGACAACATGCCCTATGGCGGGACCAAGCGGAGCGGAATCGGACGCGAAGGCGTCCGATTCGCGATCGAAGAGATGACCGAGTGGCGCTCGCTGATCCGACGACAAGCGCCCTAAGCCGCGCGCACACAGCCGGTGGGTTCGCTACAATGGTAAGACCGCTTGAACGATATCCTGCGCCGACTGAACGAGCTGCGAGAGCTCTCCTGGGAAAATGCGGTCAACCTGATCGACATCCTGCTCGTGGCTTACCTGCTCTACCGGGTCTTGAAGATGATCCGGAGCACGCGGGCATGGCGGATCGTGGTCGGCATCGGCGTGTTCGTACTCGCCCTATTCCTCAGCCGGTATCTCCAGCTCCGCACCCTCAACTGGATTCTCGACAAGGCGACCTTGCTGGCTCCGGTGGCGCTCGTCATTCTCCTTCTTCCCGAATTGCGGCAGGCCCTCGAGAGCTTCGCGCGCTTCGGGCTCCTTCCCGAGCGGCTCGCCGGCGAAAGTCGGGTCGCCGCGCACACCGTCGAGGAGATCGTCGCGTCGGTCGCGGAAATGTCGGCCCAACGGGTGGGCGCAATCCTCGTGGTGGAACGCGGCACCCTTCTCAACGACATCGCCGAGAACGGCGTATGCCTGGACGCGAAAGTCTCTGCGCCGCTGATCGGCTCGATCTTCTATGAGGGTAACCCGCTCCACGATGGTGCCGTCCTAATACGCGGGGACTCCATCGTCGCGGCCGCGTGCCGTCTTCCCTTGAGTGAGAATCGAGCGCTCGATCCCACGGTCCATATGAGGCATCGCGCCGGAGTCGGCATCAGCGAACAGTCCGATTCGGTCGCGATCATGGTCAGCGAGGAGCGCGGGACCATTTCGGTCGCGATCGATGGCCAGTTGCGTAAGCTACGAGACCACCTCGAACTCCGCGAAGTGCTCAACGGAGAGATCCGGGGAGTGACCCAGGACGGCGAGCGCATTCGCCGACGCCGACGGGAAAAGGTTGGTGGGCGGTCATGAAGCGGCTCACGATCGGCAATCTTCTCCTCGGGACCGCGGCGATCGTGGTCGCCCTCATGATGTGGCTCCAGGTTTCGGTCCAGACGGAGCCGAGCAAGCAGCGCGAATTCGACGTCCGGCTCCGCACCGAAAACCTCGCGGAGGATTTGATCGTGACATCGATTCCGGCGACCGTGACGGTTGTGGCCGACGGCTCACCCGAAGATCTCGACGCGATCAAGAGCGAATCGATCGACGCCGTGATCGACCTCTCCCGCGCCAAAGCCGAAACGCGGAAATTCGGGATACGGCTGATCGCCCCGACCCGATTCGCCAATCTCCTGACCCTCAATCAGCCGACCGTGCGCCTCGCGATACAACGGCGTAAGTCCGCCGAATTCGGCGTCGAAGTCGAGCGATTCGGCGCACTTCCTCGGGACGTCGTGTCCGACAGCAAGGACGATGAGGTCGAGCCCCAGAAGGTCATCGTGACCGGGCCCGAGCAGGATGTCGATCGCGTGCGTCGTGTCGTCGGATCGCTCGATCTCAAACTCGTCCGCGAGAAGGGCGCGTATCCGACCGAGGTGCGAATGCTCGATGAGGACGGCAAGATCATCCCGACCGTCCGAGCTGAGCCTAAGATCGTCAGAATCATCCCCTCGACCAGCCCGGCACCGGCCGACCGCGTTCTCCTCATCGTGCCCGACTTCGTCGGTCAGCCGGGGGGCAATTTCAGGGTCGCCACCTACGAGATCACCCCGACCCAAGTCTCCGTGAACGGGCCGCCAGGCACCGTCAGCCGCTATTCGACGATCAAAACGGAACCGATCGATCTCAGCGGCATGCGCGGCCGCCAGATCCGGTCGGTCCGGCTGATCCTCCCCGCGGATGTCAAGCTCGTCCGGAACCAGGTGGTACGGGTGCGGGTCACGATCGAGCCGATCCCGACCAACGAGATCCCGCCCCCCGAAGGAAGTCCGTAGTTGGAAATCCGCCCGATCGAGCACCATGAGGCGGACGAGTTCCTGCACTTGTTGTGCGATGTGTTCGAGCTCGACTTCCAGCGCGCCTCCGCGGTCTTCTACACCGAACCGTTCTTCGATCTCCAAAGAAAGTGGGCCCTCCTCCAAGGCGGCGTCATCCGCTCGATCCTGACCACGACTCCGCTCCACTTCGGCTGGGGAACAGCCTACGGCATTGCCGGCGTCGCAACGGACCGGCGGCACCGCCGGTGCGGTCTCGCGGGGATACTGCTTCGTGAGGTCATGAGGCTGGCCGATCCGGAACACCGACCCCTCCTCTTCGCAGCCGATCCTCGGCTGTACCAGAGCCTGGGCTTTGTCGCGATCGACGAAGTCGTCCGCGGCGAACTCAACTACCCCACACGCTTGGACCAACGCGAGCCACTCCCGCCCGAGCGCGTCCGCGAACTCTACGACCGATGGGCGTGTGAGGACCCCGAACGTCTTATCCGCGACGACCTGCGGTGGCGCACTTGGGGTTGGAGCCTTCGTTGCTGCGAACCGTTCTCGAGCGGTTACCTCTGCCAAGAGGTAACCGTCGTACGGGAAGCCGTACTCCCCGACCCTCAGCCCTACTTCCCCGTTCCTCCAAGTACGGATTGGGTCGGCCTCCGAAGTCTGACGCGGAGCCTCGACATCCCCGTCGGGACCCTGCACGCGGAGATGTTCCTGATGGGGATCGGTTGGCCCCGACCGCCTCAGATGTTCATGACGGATCAGTTCTAAGGACCGGCGTTCGCTCGCGGGATCGGCAAGCCATACTCCCGCGCAAAGAGCGTTGCCCAATTCCTGACGACCCGACCACCGACCCGATTCCGATCCTGTCGCTCGCGCTGGGAGATCGAGAACGTCAGGTCCAGAATCTGGCGCGGAGCCAGTTCCTCGAACGTGATGGCTCGCGGCGACCCCCCGTCCGAGAAGACGATCGCGTCGTTGCCTGCAGACCAGACTCTCCCTAACTCGGCACCGTTCGGACGTCGGAGAATCAGCGGATCGCCAGAGGAGGAGGAGGCGATCTGCGCCTTCAGCCACTCTTTGAAGCGAGCCAACTCGCGATAGCGCTCGGCAAGCCCGCGCCCGGCTAACGCGCTCGAATAGCCCTGATCGTCCAGCCACTTCGCGAATCCCGCGAAGTCATAGGTGGCTTTGTAGCCGCGCTGGGCCTCACGGATCGCGGCTTGTCGGCCGAGCAGGCTTTCGATGCTACGCCGATCTTGGTCCGTCTCCGAGAACGTGGGCTCATCCTCGTCTGCATTCGGGGGCACCGGACTGTCGGGCGCTTTCGGAATTTCTGGTGTTCCCGCGGTTCCCGAGGGCGAAGCCCCCGTTCCCGGATTCGTCTCCGGATTGGCGGGCTTCTCCTCGTCGGTCGGCTTCTGTGGGGACGCCTTCTCGTCGCCCTTCTTGCCTTCGGACTCGCCCGTTTTGGACTCCCCGGTACCCGTCTTGTCGTCGGAAGAAGGCGCCTTGTTCTGACCTTTGGAGGCATCGATCGGCGGTTCGCGGACGACGACCGTCGGCTTGGAATCGCGGGTCGCGAGCCAGATCACGATCGGCACAAGCAACACCACCACCGCACACAGCGCGATCAGAAGGCCTTTGGTCCCACCCGCATGCTCTTCTTCCTGCGGGGGCGGCAGATCGAGCATGACCTGCTGGGGCGTCGGGTTGTTGTGCGCATTCGCCTCGGCGAAGCCTGCCGGCGCTAATTGCCAGACCGTGATCGGTTCGACGATATGCTTGAGGTGACGGACCCCGAGGCAGGAGGCATTGAGTTTGGTCTTGCCCTTCACCACGTCATAGACCGTTTGCGAGAGCGCGATCCCGCCTGGCTTCGCTTCGTTCTGGATTCGGGCCGCGACGTTCACGCCGTCCCCGATCACGTCGTCCGGAAGCACGACCACATCCCCGAGGTGGACACCGATCCGATGCTGAAGCCGAATCTCACTCCCGGTCAGGGCCTGATCGTGGATCGCCTCCTGAATCGCGATCGAGCAATTGACCGCCTCGACCGCGCTCGTGAAGCACAACAAAAGGCCGTCGCCGGTTCCTTTGAGGACTTGGCCTCCGTACTTCTGGCAGAGCTGCGTGATCAGTTCCGAGTCGCGTCGGAACGCGGAGATCGCCGCGCCCTCGTCGCGTCCGGCCAGCACGGAGTAACCGACAACGTCTGTGAAGACGATTGCCGCTAGCATGCGCTGGCCCGAGCGATCCGCCGATCCCAAAGTCACTACTCGTAAGTATGCCTGACCGCCCGAATTGTTCAGCGGTCGGCGGGTCTTTGGGTCCTACCAGCGGACCCCGAAGAGCGCGGCGACCACCACCCCGGCCAACGCGAGTCCGGTCGCATACCCGAACATCAAAAGGCGGAACGCCTTGCGACCCAGCGGGTGGGCGAAGTTCAAAACGCGCTCGGCGTCGATCGGCTCCGCCTTCGCTCCTCGACGCGGAACCCAGAGGCGCGTGTCTCCCTGGCCGAAGTAGAAACCAAAGCGCCAACGCTTCGAGTTGGCCCAGATGACGTCGTTGCGAAACCGATCTTCAGCCAAAAGCGGTTCGGCGACCTTGGTCGCGACGGCACGATGGCGCGGCTCGACCAACGCCACGACGAATTCGACAGCCCGAGAAGTACGTACCATAGCTCCCTTGTTCCGCATTTGCGCGAGGAAATCACGCGCGGTCCGCAACGAGCCGGCCCGCGGCCGCCCGCGCGCCGGTTTCGGTCAACACGAGCCGATCGCCCTCGCGGATCGTCCAGCCCGCCTCTTCGGATTCGCGCACGATCCGGTTGACTTCATCGGAGGACCATCCGAGTTCGGCTTGCAGGTGATCGAGTCGACTTTCCTCCACTTCAGCGTCGGTCCCCCGGTGATGAGCCAGATGGATCACAAGCGCAGTCGCGGCGAACGCCCATCGCTGACGACGTCGAAGCAGCGCCTGGGCCACGAACCCGGTTCGAGGGGCGAAGAGCGCCGACCCGCCGACCAGAAGACCCAAGGTCGTCGCGATCGCTCCGCTGATCGACACGTCGATTGCGGTCGCGGCCCCATAACCGAGGAGGCCGGCGAAGGCGCCGATTCCGATCGAAAGCACGATCACCACCGGAAGCCGTGTGGTCCAGAACGAGGCGGTGACCGCTGGGATCACGATCAGGGCGACCGCCAAGATGGCACCGACCGCCGAAAATGCTCCGACCGTGGTCATCGCGATGATCGTCATGAAGCTGTAGTGAAGAAGCCCGGGCCGAAACCCCAGGATTTCGGCAAGTCCCGGGTCGAACGTCGATAGTTTCAGCTCCTTGAAGAAGAGGTACAAGAAGCCCGCATTCAGCAAGCCGAGACCCGCGAGCACCCAGAGAGATTGGGGCCCAAGGTTCCGGCCGGCGACGTTCCAGGTATCGAACGGAGCCAGAGCGATCTCACCATACAGCACCGCATCGGTATCGAGGTGGACGTTCGCGAAGTAGCGCGACACGAGAAGAACGCCGATCGCGAACAGCGCCGGGAAGACAAGCCCGATCGCCGCGTCTTCCTTGAGCCGCCGCATGCGGACGATCGTCTCGACGAGAAAGACGGTCAGAACTCCGGCCGCCGTCGCGCCGAGGAAGGCGGCGATGAGATTCGGGCCTCGCGCGAAGAAGTAGCCCGCGACCAAACCGGGCAGGATCGCATGGCTGATCGCATCCGACATCATCGCCAGCCGACGCAGGACGAGAAAGACCCCCGCGAGCCCGCACGAAGCACCTGCCACGATCGCGACAAGGGCGATTGCGAGAGCGCCGCTCATGCCCCGACCCCGCTTTGCCGATGGCGGCGCACACGCTCCCATACCCAGCCCCGGGACGACCCGAAGAGGAGCGAAACCACGACGAGGAGGGAGAGGATGAGGACGATCGCAGGTCCGGTCGGCGTGTGGTCCTGGCTTACACTCCAAAGCGCGCCGAAGATGCCGGCCGTCGCCCCAAAGCCGGCGGCAAGGAGGATCATCCTCCCCAGCGATTCCGTCCACTGACGGGCCGCCGCCGCCGGGGCGACGAGCATCGCCGACATCAGGACGTCCCCGACCGTGTTCAGGCCGATCACGATCGCGATCACGAGCAGGGCCGTCAAAAGTGCGCCGAGTCGGCCGGTCGGCAAGCCGAGAGTCCGCGCGTAGTCCACGTCGAACACGAAGACCTTGAACTCCTTGAACAAAGCCGCGATGAGAACGAGGACGACGACGGAGAGTCCGGCCATCAACACGACCTGATCCTGGACCAGCGCCGCGGCTTGTCCGAAGAGGAACTTGTCGAGGCCTGCTTGTCCCGCATCCGGGCGCTTCTGAACGACCGTGAGCAGGACGACGCCGAAACCGAAGAACGTCGTGAGGACGATCGCGAGGGCCGATCCCGGATCCACCCGCGTCCGACGCAGGAAACCGATCAGGATGACCATCCCCACCCACCCTGCAAGCGCCGCTCCGAGCATCAAGACCGGTGCGGCCTTCGAGCCCGTAGCCAGGTACGCGAGACAGATGCCGGGCAATGCGGCGTGGGCGAGCGCATCACCCGCGAGGCCTTGCCGTCGCAACACCGCGAAGGTGCCGAGCACGCCGCTCACCACCCCGAGTATCGCCGAGCCGAGCGCCACGTTCCGCAGCGTGTAGTCGGTGAAGACCTCCGTCCACGTCATGGCGCGACCAGGAACCGCGCTCCAGCGCCATACGTCTTGTGCAAGTTCTCCGGAGTGAACACCTCGTCTATCGGACCTGATGCCACGAGGCGCACGTTGAGCAGGATCGCCTCGTCGAAGTACTCGGGAGCCGAGCCCAGGTCGTGATGAACCACGACGACGGTCTTCCCCCGATCCCGCAACTTGCGCAACGTCTCGACGACGGCCTGTTCGGTGACGGCATCGACTCCCGCGAACGGCTCATCCATCATGTACAGCCGCGCGTCCTGAGCGAGCGCCCGAGCCAAGAACACGCGCTGCTGCTGACCACCGGAGAGCCGCCCGATCTGCCGCTGGGCCAGTTCGCGCATGCCGACCTCTTCAAGACACTCAAGCGCCTTTTCCCGCTCGGTGCGGCCGGGCCGACGAAGCCAACCGAGGCGCCCGTACATCCCCATCAGCACGACGTCGAGGGCGTCGGCTGGGAAATCCCAGTCCACGCTGCTCCGTTGCGGGACGTAGCCGACCTTGCCGCGGTCTTCCGAGAGCGGCTTGCCGAAGATCGACACCGATCCGGCGACGCGCGGTACCAGCCCGAGGATCGCTTTCAGGAGCGTACTCTTGCCCGCGCCATTGGGTCCGATGATCGCGGTCAGCGCCCCGGAGCGTACGTCGACATCGAGGTCCCACAGCACGGGCTTCTCCTCGTACGCCACGGTCAAGTCACGGACTTCGATCGCGTGCGCCAGGGCGGGGCGAACACTCATTGGAGGGCCTCGACGATCGTGTCGACGTTGTGCCGAACCATACCGACGTACGTCCCGGCCGGCGTACCCGGGGAGCCCATCGCGTCGGAAAAGAGCGAGCCCCCGATCGCCACGTCCTTGCCTCGACTTCGAACCGCCTCGCGAAGCGCCTCGATCGTTCCCTTGGGAACGCTGGTCTCGACGAAGATCGCCTTGACACCCCGACGCGCGATCATCTCCGCAAGACCGCGAACGTCCCCGGCTCCCGCCTCGGTCGCCGTGCTCGTCCCTTGGAGGCCGAGCACTTCGAGGCCGTATTGTCGCCCGAAGTAGCCAAAGGCGTCGTGGGCCGTGACCAAAACCCGCTGATTCTCCGGGATCGACGCAATCTTCTCCTGCACGTAGGCATGAAGCCCGTCGAGCTCCTTCGCGTAGGCCTCCGCGTTCTTGCGATAGAGGTCCGCCGAGCTCGGATCGCGCTCGATCAGGGCGTCGCGGACGGCCTCAAGTGCGTATTTCCAAAGCGTCACGTCGAACCACAGGTGCGGATCGTAGCGACCCTTGAACTCCTTCGGCTGGAGTAGCCGGTCCTGCGGTACCCGCTCGCCGACGGCGACCGCATCGCGCCCCGACGCCGTCATCTTCTCGAAGATCTCGGTCATCCGGCCCTCAAGTTCGAGGCCGACATAGAAGACGATGTCCGCCCGTTCGAGCTTGTCGACGTCCGAGGCGGTCGCTCGGTAGAGATGCGGATCGACGCCCGGTCCCATCAGAGGCTGCACGGATACCCGGTCACCACCGACCCTCTCGACCAGGTCACCGACCATCCCGACCGTGGTGACGACGTCGATCCGATTCCCGGACAGATCTTCCTGGCGCGAGGACGAACCGCACCCCAAGGCAAGAACGATCACCAACATTCCCAGCGTGAGCATCAAGAACTTAGCCAATGCTAAGAATTATAGCCTCCGATAATCTGGGCCTCCGGGACTTGTCGGAAGAAAATCGGACGAACCTTCCCTCGTGAAGCTGTCGTATCCTTGATCAACGATGCGGAAGCGCGCCTTCACTCTCATCGAGCTCCTGGTGGTCATCGCGATCATCGCGATCCTCGCGGCGATCCTGTTCCCCGTCTTCGCCCGCGCCAAAGCCGCGGCGAGACAAACGACATGTCTGAGCAATCTCCACCAGATCGGCTCATCGATCGGGATCTACATGTCCGACTATGACGACGTGTTCCCCCATGCCGTCGATCCGTCCGACAAGTTCCGTCCGGAAATCTGGGATCCGTTTCCCGAGTTCAAAGCCCGCATCCCCGAAATGCCGATGCTCCATGAGGCGCTTCAGGTGTATTTGAAGAGCGAGGACATCTTCAAGTGCCCGGCCGACATCGGCGGGCGGGTCCTCGATAGCCACCCGTGGATGTCGTTTCCGACCGCGCCGTCGACCTACGCGGTGCACCAGACCTCGTATCTGTATCGGACCGAGATCGCGTTCCGCTTCTTCACCCAGACGAGCTTCGAGCTGCCCTCGAACGTGAACGTCCTCTTCGACGGCTCGGGCCACTGGCACGGCAACGCTCGACGGATCGAAGATAATGAGCCCGGAGCCAATCTTCCCGGGCTGTACCGGAACTTCCGCTACAACACGCTCTTCGGCGACTGGCACGCCAAGTCGCTGACCTATCACCAACTCCAGGACGCCTGGGACGTTCGGCTTTGATCCTCAGGCCCTACGGGATCGTCCTCGACGGTCGGCTGGAGGTCGGCGTCGAGGCGATCTTCGAAGGCAAGGAAGTCCGCGAGATTCGTCCCCATACGGGCATCCCGTCGCCGTTTGTGCTGTCACCGGCGTTCGTCAACCACCACTCCCACCTCGAGTATCGCGGCCTCATGGGTGCGATCCCGGCGCGCGAGTATTGGCCGTGGATTCGTGAGATCACCCGGATGAAGCGCACGCAAGAAGAGGAGATCGTGGCACGCGATGCCCGCCAGGCTGCCATCGAAAACCGAGCGTGCGGAGTCGGTGCCATCGCCGAGCACTCGGATCGGCCCGTAGCTGCCGAGGCACTCGTCGCGGCCGGGCTCACCGGCATCGTGTTCCAAGAGGTGATCACGTTCTTCGAGACCCAAGGACCCCAGGAGAAGCTTGCAGCGATCGAGAGCCGCGCCGAGTCCCAGCGCGCGCACGGGCTCTCAGTCCATCTCACCCCTCACGCCCCGTACACCGTCGATGAAGACACGCTGCGAACACTGGCCGCGAAGGGCGACCCGCTCAGCATCCACGCCGCCGAGACGCCTCTCGAAGACGCGTTCTTTCGGGAGGGCCGGGGGCCGATCGGCGACCTTCATCGCGAGCTGGGACTGCCAATGAGAACGGCCGGAGTCGGCGTCGTCGAGTACCTCGCCGGGCTCGGGTTCCTCCGACCCGGTGTCCAGTTCGTCCACGCTTGCGCGATCGACGATGGCGACATCGAAACGATCGCCCAGGGCGGGGTCGCGGTCGCCCATTGTCCGCGCTCGAACCGTACCCTCGGCTGTCCGATAGCCCCGGTCCGACGCATGATCGAGGCGCAGGTCCCGGTCGGGCTCGGTCTCGATTCCGCAGCGAGTTCGGGGCCGATCGACATCTTCGCCGAGATGCGCGAGGCGGTCGAGTCGAGTCATCGCCTTCACGAACCGCTCACCCCCGAGGCGGTGTGGCGGATGGCCACGGCCCCGTTGCCGTGGTCATTTCCGACTACAGGGTGGATCGCGATCCACGTCGCCGACGCCCATCACACGCTCGATTTGATCGAGCGCGGACGACCTGACCGGGTCGAGCAACTCAGGCTGATCGAAGCCTGACGAAGCGGAATCCCCTGGGCTGCGCTCCTCCGCTCTCGTCATGGTCCCTGGTCCGCCGCGTTCGCGACGTGGAAGGAGAGCCCGGGCGGCTGCCACGCCAAATCCGCTATCCTGTAAGTCGATCTGTGGGGAGGATCGCGACGTACCCACATGCACGACTCCCTCCCCATCACACGTCCCGAAGACGATATCGTCAGCGAAATCGAGTCCCAGCGCCCACGCGTGCCGGTCGGGCTCGTCACCCATGAAGAGCGTCATCGGCTCGTCGAGCAAGGGTTCGTCGGGCTCTACCGCTGGTATGTCAAGCGAAGCCAGGAGACGCGGAACTGGAATCCGGACTCAAGTTTCGACTGGCGCAACTACCGAAAGGACCACAGCCCCGAAGTCAGCCGCATCATCGAGGGGTTTTTCGCGGTCGAACAATACGTCCCGGACTACGTGACGTCGCTCCTCAAAATCGTGCGCACAAGCCATGGCCGCAGCCACTTCCAACTGCGCTGGGGGAGCGAGGAGGAGAAACACGCGGACCTCTGGCACAACGCCGTCTTCTTCGGTCAGCAACGGTCGCCCGAGTGGCTCGACGCATACATGGGAACGCTACGGGAAAAGGAGTGGAAGCTACCGTGGGAGGACCCGCTTCACATGCTGTTCTACACGGTGTTCCAGGAGCGCGCCACCCAGGTCAACTACCTAAACCTGGGTCTGGTCGCGAAAGGAGTGCACACTCATGAAGCCTTCCGGAACGACAAGGACCCCGTGCTCGCCGAGGCGTGCCGGATCATCGCCGTCGATGAGGCCGCCCACTACAACTTCTTCCTCGAAGGCGCGCGGCTGTATCTCTACTACTTTCCGGAGAAGGCGATGGAGGCGATGGTCAACGTGCTCCGTCACTTCGCGATGCCGGCCGGAGACCTGATTCCCAACTACAACAAGCTCGCCGAACTGCTTCATCGCACCACGATCTTCGGTGCCCGCGAACATGCCCGCGACGTCGTGAAAGTCGCTCTCCAGCAATTGGGGGCGAAAGCGCTCCGAGCCGTCGAGGACGGCTTGCGACGGAGCCGAGAGGTGCCGGACAGCGACACCGGAGCGATGCGCCGAACCGCGATCTTCGACAGCATCGACTTCGGCTTGGTCGAAACGAAGGTCAAAGCGCTCTTCCGCAAGATCGGCGACTTCGAGCGCGAGCACGGCTTTGCCGACATCCGCGCGACCCTCTTCCGGCCGAATCCCGACTTTCTGATCCCCGATCCGGCTTAGAGGCGGGTCGCTTCCCAAGGTCGGGCTAAACCCGAACCGGCCTCTGCTCCCCATGAGGGGACGTGGGGGCTCGGGCGTCGTCTTCCGCTTCGAACGTACCGTAGTAGTACGGCGTGTGCGATTCGAACTCGCCGGCGCAGGTATCCACCATCTTGAAGACGGGCATCACCTTCCGCCGCTCGATCTCCAGGCAGGCCCCGAGTTCAGGATCGACCCGATAAAACAGGCCGACCCGCTCCTCAAGCCCGAAGTCGGCGCCTGTTCCCGAGCCGGTCTCCAGATCGAGGGTTTGCCGTAGGATCTGGAACTCCGCCGCAAGTTCCTCATCGTCCCCGCTCAGACCGGAGAGCAAGTAGGTCGCCAACGCGGCATCGTCGGAAAGCACGTCCTGCAACCGGCGCAAACGACGTAGAATCGACTTCGCAGCCCGCTGTTTCGTGGCCGAGACTCCCAGGATCGAGGCAATCGAATAGGACGGATACCCGAGCAGGAACGCTCGCTCGATCGCCTCCGCGACGCGTCGCCAATCGGCACCAACCGTTCGAAGTTCCTGACCGGAGGCGCGGAGTTCCCCTTCGACGTCGACGAGGAGACGGATCTTCTCCAGGAACCAGGGGTCGACGTTGCAGAGGTCGTGCACATCTTCAATCGACCAATGCCGACGCAGCGCCTCGGCGATGGCCCAGAGCCGATCGTCGGTCGGCTTGGCGACGGCCTTTCGAAGTGCGTCCTCGTCGAGGATCGCGAACCTGGGATGGCGCAGATCCTTCTGTTTCACTTCTAGGCCACGGATCGCCTTCATGAACGCGGCCTCGAAAGAGCGGTCGATCGCCATGACCTCCCCGGTCGCCTTCATTTGGGTGAAGAGCGTCCGATCGCCGTAAGGGAACTTGTCGAACGGCCACCGTGGAATCTTGACCACACAGTAATCGAGGGCCGGTTCGAAGCATGCCTTCGTAGTCTTCGTGACCTCGTTGTCGATCTCATCGAGCGTGCGCCCGACCGCGATCTTGGCCGACACGCGCGCGATCGGATAGCCCGTGGCCTTCGAGGCCAGCGCCGACGACCGAGAAACCCGCGGATTGACTTCGATCACGTAGTAGTCGAAGGAGTCAGGATTCACCGCGAGTTGGACGTTGCATCCCCCTTCGATACCGAGCGATCGGATGATCTTGAGCGACGCCGTCCGAAGCATGTGATACTCGATGTCGCTGAGCGTCTGACTTGGGGCGACGACGATGGAGTCTCCGGTATGGACCCCCATCGGGTCGAAGTTCTCCATGTTGCAGATCGTGATGCAGTTCCCCATCCGGTCCCGCATCACCTCGTACTCGATCTCCTTCCAGCCCAGGAGGCTGCGCTCGACCATGATCTGGGAGCGCATCGAGAGTTGCAGACCCTTGAGCCCCGTTTCGAGCAGCTCCTCCCGATCCCGGGCGATGCCACCTCCAGTGCCCCCCAGCGTGTACGCGGGACGAATGATGCAGGGATACGGGACGACGTCGAGGATCGCCTCAAGTTGCTCGGCGGTCTCGATGATCCAGCTCTCGGGAACAGGCTCCTTGATCTCGCGCATCAGGGCCCGGAACTCTTGGCGATCTTCCGCTTTCTGGATCGCGCTCAGGGGTGTGCCAAGGAGACGCACGCCGTGCTTGTCGAGAACCCCGCGTGAGGCGAGTTGCGTCGCGAGGTTCAAGCCAGTCTGCCCACCGAGGGTCGGGAGAAGCCCGTCCGGCTTCTCGCGCGCGATCACACGCTCGCAGAACTCCCATGTCAGCGGCTCGATGTAGACCGCGTCCGCCGTCTCCTCGTCGGTCATGATCGTCGCCGGATTGGAGTTGATGAGAACGACCTGGTAGCCCTCCTCCCGAAGGGCCTTGCAGGCCTGTGTGCCGGCGTAATCGAACTCGGCCGCTTGCCCGATGACGATCGGTCCACTGCCGATGACGAGGATCTTCTCCATCGAGACTGTATTGTGACCGGCACTTGCCCCCTGTGTTTTTCGCGGTAACCCGCCGAAGAGAGGAGGGAGGACACCACGAATGTCGAGCCTTCACCTTCATATCGGTCAAACGCTGACGGTCACGACGGAACGCGATGGACTGCCCTACGCGGTCCCCGGCCAGATTCGCTCCGTGCACCCCCTCCAAGTCGTCACGAACGAGTGCCTCGAGCTCACCCCGGGCCAGTCGGTGATGCTCATCCAGCATGAGGGCTTCGACCTCCATCGCGGGGTCGGCAGGGTCGTCGAAACCGGTCGAGCAGGGACTCGGACCGCGTTCGAGCTCGACGAGGTCCAGTGGACGTCGTCAAATCGACGACGCTCAGAGCGACGGTTCGTGAACCTCCCCGTCGTCATTCGCGCCGTGTCGGATGACGACGACGTGGCCCACATGGAAGGCGTGATGGGTCGTTTCGCCGATCTGAGCGAGACCGGCGGCTGGATCGATGCCGCCAACGTCTTGCCCGAAGGCACGCTTGCGGTCTGGAGCGCGGACATCCACGGCTCCCGAGTCCGCGGCCTCAGCCTCGTCGCCCGCAGTCGCGAGGGCGGCATGGGCCTAGAGTTCATCGAGTTTTTTGGTGGCTCCTACGGCGCACTGAAGAGCTACCTCGAATCCGAAGCGGCGTAATCTCGCTGCCTTCGAGCCCGAGCAGACCGGCGGGTATGCTCCGGCCGAGATGTCTCATGACGAGAAGCCGTGCTCCCGCAGGACGTTCATGCAGGCTGCCTCACTGGCGACGCTCGCGCTGAGTCTCGATCCGTCTTTCACCATGGCCAGTCTTGTGCCAGATGACGCCGTCGAAAGGGGCGTCCCCTCACCCCTCCTTCTTTGGTCCGATCGGCCCGCCCAGCAATGGATGACAGAGGCCTATCCGATCGGCAACGGCCCGATGGGTGCGATGCTGTTTGGCGGAACCGAGATCGAACGTATCCAATTCAATGAAATCAGCCTGTGGTCCGGCGCGCGGATGGCGGTGGACGGTGTCGGAGATGAGGGCCAGGACCTCGGCGCGTACCAGGCTTTCGGAGACGTCTTCATTCATCTCGGGCACAAGTTCGAGAACATCACGGGATACCGTCGCGAGCTCGACATCGCAAAAGCGATCCATCGGGTGACCTACGAACACGAGGGCGTACGATACGAGCAATCGGCCTTCGCCGGCCATCCGGATCGCGTCGTCGTGGTCCGGATCTCGGCGAACAAACCCGGTGCCATTTCCGGACGACTCGAGCTGGCCGATATGCACGGCGCAAAGGTCGTCGCCGAAGACCGACGACTTCGGTCGACGGGTGCGATCGGAAACGGCTTCGAATACGAAGCGATCCTGGAGGTGCTCCATCAGGGTGGCAATGTGGCGATCGTCCGGGATCGAAAGAGCCCCGGCAATCCTTGGAACATCGAGACGCCGCCTGGCGGCCTGCTCCTCGAGAAATGTGACAGCGTCACCCTGATCCTTTCTGCCGGAACCAACTTCGTCCAGGATCACACCCGGCAATGGCTTGGCGAACATCCCCATCAAGCCGTGACGAGGCGCATCGAGAACGCCGCCCGGCTCGGCTTCGAGAAGCTTCGGGCCCGACACCTCAAGGACTTCCGGGCGCTTTTCGAGCGCTTTTCAATCGATCTCGGGACGACCGAGACCGCACAGGCGGCCAAGACGACCCTCGCTCGACTTCAGGCCTATGTGCAGGATAAGGCGTCCGACCCCGCGCTCGAGGCGCTCTTCTGCCAGTTCGGTCGTTACCTACTGATCAGTTGCTCCCGTCCGGGGTCGCTGCCGGCAAACCTCCAGGGAGTCTGGAACGACAGCAACGAGCCCGAGTGGGCATGCGACTACCACTCCAACATCAATCTCCAGATGGCCTACTGGCCGGCGGAGCCGACGAACCTCGCCGAGTGCCACCGACCGCTCATCGACTACGTCGACAGCATCCGTGAGGTCAGTGCCAAAAACACCCAGCGTAAGTACGGCAAGGTTCGTGGATGGACCGTGCAAACCATGAACAACGCCTGTGGGGTGTCCTTCTGGAAGTGGAACCCGCCAGGGAGCGCTTGGTACGCCCAGCACCTCTGGGAACACTTTGCGTTCGGACAGGACAAGAACTACCTGCGCTCCATCGCCTATCCGATCATCAAAGAGGTCTGCGCCTTCTGGGAGGATCGCCTGGAGCAGAGGTCGGACGGAACCCTCGTCGTCCCTGACGGCTGGTCACCCGAGCACGGACCGGCGGAACCGGGGGTCTCCTACGACCAGCAGATCGTCTACGACCTGTTCACGAACGCGATGGCTGCGGCCGACGCCCTCGGCCAAGATCGCGAGTTCCGCGAGCGCATCGCCGGCATGAGGTCTCGACTGCTCAAACCGAAGATCGGGCGTTGGGGACAGCTCCAGGAGTGGGAGACGGATCGGGACGATCCGAAGGACACCCACCGTCACGTATCGCACCTTTTCGCGGTCTTCCCCGGCAGCCAGATCACGAAGGCCGGTACCCCGAGACTCGCCGAAGCGGCGCGCATCTCGCTGAACGCACGCGGCGACGAGAGCACGGGCTGGAGTCGCGCTTGGAAGATCAACTTCTGGGCCCGTTTGTGGGACGGCGATCGAGCCTACAAACTCCTTCGTAGCCTGCTGACGCTGACCCACGAAACGAAGACCATCTATGGTGAGCGGGGCGGCGGCGTGTACTCGAATCTTCTCGACGCCCATCCGCCCTTCCAAATCGACGGCAACCTCGGTGCGACGGCCGGGTACTGCGAAATGCTCGTCCAGAGCCATGCCGGACAAATCCACCTGCTCCCAGCGTTACCCGCGGCTTGGCCCAAGGGGCGGGTCGTCGGCCTTTGCGCACGCGGCGGCTTCGAAGTCGACGTGACTTGGGAGGAAGGTCGTCTCGTCGAGGCGACGATTCGCTCCAAGCGCGGGCTGCCATGTCGGGTCGTCTACGGCAATCAAACCTGGAACCTCGTCACCGAGGCCGGCAAAGCGTATCGGCTGAAACCCGACTAGCCCAGCCCCGCCGCCCAAGATTGATGGGAGAGGGAGGGGGTAACGGGCGAAAAATACCCTCTCCGCCCCTGGGGGAGAGGTCGGTGAGCGAAGCAAACCGGGTGAGGTGGTCCGAGACAAGAGCGATCCCAACCTCCTCAAACCGGTCCGTCGGCGTTCGCGATGAGGGTGAGCGCCTAAGGGCCCGCGCCGGAGCTGCCGCTCTCGAGCTCTTCGATCGACCGTTGTGTCACCGCACGCGCCGACTCCGCCTCGGACCATCGAGGATCGGGCAAGGCTCCGTCGGCGAAGCTTCGGATGCGCCTCGCGAATGCCTCTTCGGCCGGGGACCGACGATGTCGGCTCTCCTCGCGAAGTCCAGCAGCCTGATCCAACAGTCCGAGACCTTGGCTAGCACGACCGAAACGAACCAGGATCGCCGCTGCCCACTCGAGCCCGATCTCAAGCTGCCGCCGATTGCCTTTCCTCCACGCGAGGACGAGGCCGTCGATCGCGAATCGACGGCCGACGTCTTCCCGGCCGAGCGTCGCCGCAAGATAGCCGCGAACAGGAAGGATGAAACTGAGCAAGTCTTCAAGCTGGTGGACTCGGGCGAACTCGTCTGCCCGCAGAATCCAACGTTCCGCTTCGGGTTCCTCCCCGACCATGGCTAGCAGCGCCGCGAGGTTGTATGCGATCGCTGCAGCGGCGCTGAGCTTGGAAACCGGTCCAGGCGCTTGCGTCAGGCCCTCGTAGGAAGCTCTGTAGGCTTCGATCGCTTCGTCGTAGCGGGCCAGATGCCAATGCACCGAGGCGCGCTGCGCCTCGCATCGCCAAACGTCGTCCGGCTTACCCGAACGATGGGCCAAGTGCAGCGATCGATCCGCCTCTTGGAGCGCTTGATCCCACTCTCGTGCCAGCATTCGCGTGAAGCAGCACTGCATGTGGACGCTCATGCGTCGATCGTCTCGCGGGTCGTGGGCAAGAATCCACGCAGCCTGTGCTTCAGCGCGGTCGGGATCGTGAAGCAGGGCGTACACGGTCATCAGCGTCGTGCGCAACGGCGACTGAAGCTCGACGTCGCCCTCCTCTTCCAACGCCGTTTCGAGCATTCGCGCTGCATGGCGCGGAGCGCGCTCCGCCTCGATCGAGAACGATCGCGAGGCGAGGAGCCTCTGCAGCAGCGCGCGGTCCGTCTCCGCGAGCCGGGAGACGGTGCGCGCGAGCAGGGCCGCTTCCCCGCTTCCGATCGACCCATGATCGACATGGAGCTTCGGCTCGCGTCGCAGCAGGCGGGTCCGCTCTTCGAGGTCGGACCATTCCGCGCCCCCAAAGCCGTGCAGCCGTCGGGCCTCGTGCAGACGACGAAGGCCCTCGCTCGTTCTTCCCGCCGTGGCGCACGCCGTCAAGTAGACCTGCCAGCCTTCGATCGCAGTGGGATTGACTTCGACCGCCTTCCGTCCTCGCGCCACCGCCAGCTCGATCCCATCCCGGCGCAGTGCCGAGCGGGCGAGACTCAGCTGCGCCTCGGCGAGATTGCGACGCCAATCCTCCCGCAGCGGGGCGACCCAGGGATCGCTCCAGCCCTCGAGCAACGGCGATTCCGCGATCTCGGCAAGCGCGGCCAGTTCGCCTTCCGCTTCGGCGTCCTCAAGCGACCTTCGCGCTCGGCGCAAGTGCTCGGTGGCGCGATCGACGTCTGCGCTGAGTACCCCGTCGCGAATGCCGATCGAGTGGCGGTCGGCGACGATGGCGTTCCAGTCCGCAAGCGCACGCCGCAACCCGACAAGCCCGGTCCGAAGTCGATTTCCACTGACTTCGAACGGAACCTCGGGCCAAAGATCGGCGGCGAGTCGCCGCCGATCGAGGACGAAGTCTCGCGCACAGCAAAGCCGAGCCAGAATCTGGCGCTCGACATGACCTGGGATCTCGATGCAACGATCGCCGGCCGTGACCGCGAAGCGGCCAAACAGCCGCACGACGAGCCTCATATCCATGAGCATACTTGCCCAAGAATCTCGTCCGGCTCCGTCCCCGACGTCACCCGCCGGTCAAAGACCGGACGATCCGCTGAGGCGACGACGCCGGAGGAGCCACGCACTCAGCGCGCCGAGCGTCAGAAGCGAGGCCGGTTCCGGAACGACGTTCATGCTCCAGGCTAAGGCGTCGTTGTTGTCGTAGCCGAGGCCCGTCCCTGCTCCGAGCCCGACATACGCGCTCGTTCCTCCCGACAACGACACCGCGGAAAGAAGGTCGCTGCTCGCGGAAATCACGGGAGAACCGTCCAGCCAAACCTGCCACTGGTTCCCAGTCGGGGAGTAGTCGATGCGAGCGGTCCACGCCTCCTCTCGATGCAGTCCGAAGAAGTCGACTTCATCGAAGTAGACCGACGAACCGTTCGAGTCCGTCGCGATGATCTGAACTTTGTTCCAGAACGACTGGAAGTTGACCACCACCGACCCGGGTATATCCCCCATCGCGTTCCAGCCGCCTCCCGACCCCAGCTCGGAAACCCCGCTTCCCTGGATCGCGAACGCCATCCCGTCCGCCGGAATCGTGCCCACACCGTCGCAGCGGAACTGGAAGGTCGTCGAAAACCCGTCCGTCAGCGGTTGCAGTTGCGTATGCCACATGTTGCCGGCTTGGTCACCGACGCCATCCACGGTCATCCGCACGACATTGCCGACTTGAGCAGCCGTCCCATTGAGCTGGAGGTCACTGAGGGACGAAAAGTCGGCGTACGAGAAATCCGCAAGTGCGGTCGGCCCGATCGCGGCGGCGGCCAAGACAAAGAGAGCTTTCGACATGCCCCGAGCATACGACCGGCACCGCTAGCACTTCGCTAGCGTGCCGCGTGAGTCGAAATCTCCGGCAAGATTGCCGTCAATCGCCCTTCTTCGAGGGTGAGACCGTACCGAAGCTGGCGTACGACAGGTACTCACCGACTTCGTCGGCGTGGAGCCACTTCCAGGCGTCGTGCGCGCGATCGAGGCCGAAGAACTCGACGACGGTGCTCCCAAATACCTCGACGACCCAGGCCAGGGCCTCTTCCGTCTTGTGTTCTCCCACGACCGCGAGCTTCTCGATGACTTTGCCGTCCGTAAGTCCGAATCGGATCGCGGCCGCGACTCCCGGAAGCGTCCATCCATGAAAGTCCCGAAACTCGATTTGGACGCGTACGGTGTGGTGCTTGGTGAGTCGGGGCTTGATCGTCTCGTCCAGAAGGTGGTAGTCCTCCGGGGTCAGCTTCGAGCTCGCACGGGCGAGGATGTAGCGGTCCTGAATGGTGACGATCTCGATCATGGTCTGGACTGTACCCAGCCTGCCGGTTTTGAGGCTCAGCCGTCCATAATCCTAAGTATGCCGGACGGCTGGGCACTGCTTCTCGATCTGATGATCCTGCTCGCGGCGGCTGTTCTCCTCGGGTTGCTCTTCGAGAAGCTGCGGCTCAGCGCGGTCGTCGGGTACCTCGTAGCGGGGACTCTCGCAGGCCCGGGCGTTCTCGGATGGGTACGCGGCGGCGAAGGCGTGAACGCCTTAGCCGAACTCGGCGTCGCGCTCCTTCTGTTCACGATCGGGCTCGAGTTTTCCTTCCGCCGCCTTCTCGGACTCGGTCGTCAGGCTTTGGTCGGAGGACCGCTCCAGATCCTCTCCACCCTCCTCGTGGGAGCAGGAGGCGCGATGGCGCTCGGCGCCACCTGGCAGGTCGCCCTGATCGTCGGCGCGATCGTTTCGCTCTCGAGCACGGCGGTGGTCCTCCGCGTCCTGAAGGACCACTCCGACCTCGACACGGCCCACGGCAAGAGCGCCCTCGGCATTCTCCTGATGCAGGATGTCGCCGTGGTCCCGCTCGTCCTGCTCGTGACGTTCGTTTCCGGCGGGAGCGAGAAGCCGAAGGGACTCTCTTGGGAAGCGATCCTGATCGTCGCCGCGATTCTCGTCATCGTCGGGGTGCTCCTACCCCGGCTGCTCAGCTTGCGATCGGTGGCCCGCAACCGAGAGTTGCCCGTCATCTTCGCGATCGTCTCCTGCGTGGCATCGACCTGGGCCGCCCATGCGGCCGGACTCTCGCCTGCTCTCGGTGCCTTCGTCGCGGGCATGCTCCTCGCCGACAGTCGTTTCGCGGACCAGATGCGCTCGGACGTCATGCCCCTGAAAACCCTCTTCTTGACCATCTTCTTTGCGTCGATCGGGATGCTCGCGGATCTTCGGTGGGTCTGGGAGCACTGGTGGTGGGTCTTGACGGCCGCCGTCGCAGTGCTTTGCGTCAAGTCGGTCCTGGCCTATCTCTCCCTCCGACCGTTTCAGCCCTCGATCGTAGCGGCCATCGGCGGTGGGGTCTGCGTGGCCCAGGTCGGCGAGTTCTCGTTCGTCTTGGCGGGCATCGCCGCGGACGCTGGGGCCTTGAGCCCCGATCTGGTTCAGCTGACGATTTCCGTGAGCGTCGTCACTCTGCTGATCGCTCCGGTCCTCGTCGCGAACGCCCATAACATCGCGCGTGCCCTCGCAAAGCGCGTTGTGCCCGCCAGAAAGCTCGCCCTCGGGGAGCGGTTCGCCGCACGGAAAGAGGGTCTGTTCGGCCACTTCATCATCGTCGGTTACGGTGACGCGGGCCAAGCGACAAGCAAGGCCCTGAGCGAAGCCGGAGCGAATGTCGTCGTGCTCGAGATCCACCCCCATCTCGTGGAACTGGCTCACCGGAACGGGCATCAGGGCCGGATCGGCGATGCGACCCAGTACGCGAACCTCTTGGCCGCCGGTCTTCCCCAAGCCGCCTGTCTCGTCCTCGCGGTTCCCGATCACAACGTCGCTCGATTGACGATTTCGATCGCGAAGTCCCATGTCCCCGACGTTCCCGTGGTCGCGCGGGCCCGGTATCACACGTTCGCCGACGAACTCGACGTTGCCGGGGCCGATGTCATCGTCGACGAGGAACAGCTCACTGGCGATCGGCTTGGGCAAGAAGCGCTTCTGCTCGGATCGCCACCCGCCGCCGTCGCCCGCCAACCGGCGTAGGATCGAGTACACGATGCCGCGCCTGAACACATCCGAAGCCGTCGCCGAAAAGCTGAAGGGCCTCCCGACAAAGCCGGGGTGTTATCTCTATCGCGACGGCGACGGTGACGTCCTCTATGTCGGGAAGGCGGTCAGCCTTCGCCAGCGGGTGCGATCGTACTTCCAGGAGTCGACACGCCATTCGGCCCGCATTGCACGGATGGTCCACAGGGTTCGTGACCTCGAATGGATCGTGGTCGACAGCGAGCTCGAGGCGCTGGTCCTCGAGTGCAACCTCATCAAGCAGCACCGACCCCCCTACAACGTCCGCCTCCGCGATGACAAGAGCTACCCGTACATCACGATCACCAACGAGAAGTACCCTCGCCTCCTGTTCACTCGGAAGGTTCGCAAGGACGGAGCGAAGTACTTCGGTCCCTACACCAGCGCGTGGGCGGTGCGAGACACGATTCAGCTCCTCCACAAGGTGTTCCCCCTCATCCCGTGCGGCAAGTTGTGGAGCGGCCGCGAGGAGCAGCGCCCTTGCCTCTACCACCACCTCGGCCAGTGCCTTGCGCCGTGCGCCGGACTGAGTGATGCCAAGGCGTACAAGGAGATCGTGCACCGCGTCGAGCGCTTTCTCGCCGGCAAGCAGGAGGGTATCGTCGAGGAGATTCGCTCCGAAATGGAGCACGCCGCCGAACACCTGGAATTCGAGAAGGCCGCGGCACTGCGCGATCGACTCCAGTCCGTCGAGGCGATCCTCCAGCGTCAGAAGGTGCTCACGACCGATGCCGAAGACCGCGACGTCATCGCCGTCGTCAAGGATGAGCGTGGCGCCGCAATCCAGATGCTCTACGTCCGGAACGGCAAACTCATCGGGCAGCGCCAGTTCGTGCTCGACGGGGCGGCCGAATCGGCGCCAAGCGAAGCGGTCCAGGAGTTCGTCAAGCAGTACTATGCCGACGCTCCCGAGATTCCCCGCGAAGTCATCCTGCCGGTCGAAATCGCCGAACGAGCGATCGTGCAGCAGTGGCTGCGCTCCCGGCGTGGCTCGAGCGTGACCGTCGAAGTCCCCCAAGGAGGCGAGAAGCTCCGTCTCGTCGACTTGGCCGCCTCGAACGCGGAGCAGGCACTGGAGCTCCTTCGGCTCGAGATGGAGCAGAAGGAAAGCTGGACCGAGCAGGCGACGGAACAACTCGCCGAGGCGCTCGATCTCGTAGCGCCACCCGTCCGAATCGAGGGGTACGACATCTCGAATATCCAGGGCCGAGCCCCCGTCGGCTCGATGGTCGTGACCGAGAGCGGTGAACCGTCGAAAGCCGAGTATCGCCGCTTCAAGATTCGCTACCATCCGGAGGATCCGAACGACTTCGCGATGATGCATGAGGTCATCACAAGGCGCTTGAAGGCATATCTCGACGGAGACGAGAAGTTCGCCAAGCTCCCCGACCTGATCATGATCGACGGGGGCAAAGGCCAACTCCATGCCGCCCTCAAAGCCCGCGACGATCTGGGGCTGACCGTTCCGATGGTGGGTCTCGCAAAGAAGATGGAGCTCTTGTTCCGGCCGATCGACCTACCCCGTGAGCCAGGAAAGCCGAAGGAGTATGGCTTCGAGCCGATCGAGCTCCCGCTCCAATCGCCGGGCCTGCTTCTGCTCCGTCGCCTCCGCGACGAGGCGCACCGCTTCGCGCTGACCTACCACCGGAAGGTACGCGACAAGCGATTTCAGGGCTCAGCGCTCGAGGAGGTCCCCGGCGTGGGGCCCCGCCGACGACGACTCCTGCTGCGAACCTTCGGATCGCTCGAAGGCATCCGACGGGCGAGTGTCGAGGAACTCGCCGCCGTGCCGACCATGACTCGCCGGTTGGCCGAGCAGGTCCGTGAGTACCTCGCCGAGACCTAGGGTGCGCCGCTCAATCCGAAGTTCTTGACGAGAATGTCGAAGTCATCGGAGTCGACACTTGCGGTTCCATCGAGATCACCGATCGGCCCAGGACCACCGAAGGCGGCGATCAGCAGATCGAAGTCGTCGGAGTCGATCGCGTTGCTGCCGTCGATGTCGCCGTTGATCAGGGTGACGTCGACATTGGCCACCCCGGCCTCGACGATGTTCACGCCGTCGACCTCCGCCGCCAGCCAATGCGACGCTTTGATCCACACGTCGTGAACGCCGCGCCTCGCCGTGTTGAACCAGTACTGTCCGGTCGGGCCAAGGAGCACGCCCGGGATCGTCTCGACCGTGGCCCCGTTCTGGCGGAGCTCGATCGTCGCCGGCTCGCCCGTCGGCACGCCCAGGAAGTCGCCCAGCGTCACGGTCCCGCTGACGACCGGCTGCTGAAGCGTCCAGTTCTCGATTCGGAACGCGGGGTTCGTGATCGTGGCCTGCAGGCCGCCGAAGCCGCAGACGTTCGGGTTCTGAAGCGCCAGTCTCGGCGTGCCGAACAGGAAGCTCGAGTTGATGTCGAAGGTGAACGACGTCGCCCCGGGCTGACGGATCATGAACTCCCCGCGCGAGCCAGTCGTGGCGGTTCCGGTCATCGGGATCCGGAAGTTCCGAAACTGGATGATGGTCCGCTGGACGCCGAAGGTCGCTCCGAGGTCGGCAACCCCGAAGTCGAAGTTGGAGGTACCGGTGAGAACGCCGTTCATCGCGAACGCCCCGGTCGTCCGGTTGAACGATCCCGTGAGGGGCACGACCGGATTCGGGCAAATCGGATAGGTGATCCCGTTGACCACGTTGGGCGGCGTCGGCTGCGGGTAGCTGCCGGAAAGGGCGGAGTTGTCGGACGGGCCTGTGGTCGCGATGTTGAGCGTCCCCGGGGACGCCGCGGTGATCGGGATTCCCCCCGGGACCAGCGCGCCGAAGTCGATCGTAAACGCCTGCCCAGCGATGACGGTCGTGCCCGTCAGGTAGAGCGTCTTACCCCGCAGATCGGGCCACAGTGCCGTCGCGGAGAAGGCCGAAACAACGAACGACGCGGACAGCACCGCACGAAAGACGAAAAATCGCATAGGAACCTCAGGGTTCATTATAGCGACAACCCGTCCAGAAGCCAAAAACTACTTCGCGTTGAGCAATTCGCCGATCTTTCGTTCGCGGAACCCGCGTGGGGGCGTCAGCGCGAAGGTCGTCATCGGCATCGCCTTGCCGATCGAGTCGTACGCGAATCGTCTTTCCGAGGTCGCGACCGTACGGCCCCGATCGTCGACATTGAGATTCGTCATCGATGCGAACAACCCGTCGGTGCGGACGGCGGCCGTGATCCGATTACGGGCGGCCGTGCCTGCGAGGATCGTCGCCTTGCGACCATCGATCGTGACGGTGCCCTGGACGGACACGCGGAACGCCGGTGTGAAGATCACCTGGACCGGGTTGCGCCCCTGGAGCATGCTCCACATCATCGGCTCCATTCGGGTACCGAGTTTGCCGAGCGCATCGGCAATCCGCAGCTTTCCGACCTTGCCTCGGTACCATTGGGATCGGCCGCGATCGATGATCGTCAGGGTCCCGTTGACGTAGCTCCATTCGAGCGACGTCTGTCTTTCGCGGTACCACCCGTCGCTGATCCAGAGGGTGCGCGATCCTTCGTCGCTGGTCGTTCGCATCTGGACGCGCCGGAGCCGGTCATAGGTCACGATCGCCTTGTTCAGGACCGGCTTGGCCTTGGCATCACCATACTCAGGCGGTCCGCTGTCCGGGGCTCCGCCGGCCCGGGTCGCGGTCCCCGGGAGTTTTGGCGTGAAACTCTTCGGGGCGGCCGCGTATGACACGGTCCACGTCACGCGTCGTGCCTCGGTGCCGAGTTCGAGCCCGGCAACACGGTTCGAGCGATCCAGGCGCAGCACGATCGATCCGTTCGGACTTTCATGGCGGTAGGAGACGCCCGCGCCGTCACTGGCGCTCGTCCAGGGTTTGGCTTGGCGAAGGCCGCCGAGGAGGTCCCGCATGCGCGTGGGCTCGATCAGGGCCAGCAGGAAACCGTCGAGCGCAGTCTGCGCTTCAACGTTGGTCGCAAGATCGGTCCGGCGATTCCAAGGAGCGGAAGCGTACTTGTTGGCTTCCTCGTCCAGGATCGTCATCCCCTGCGGCGAGCCCCAGAGAGTCCAGCGGCCCTTCGTGCCATCCAGCGGCTTCACCGCGACACGAACCCGATCCGGACGGGCGTAGCCGATTTCGAAACGCTGGCGGAGCTTTGCTCCTTGGTTCAAACTGACCGACGTCGCGACCAGGGTCGCCGCTTTCATCCGCCCATGGACACGTTCGATCGCCGAGAACGGCGGTTGGATCGCGCCGAAGCCGATCGCCGATGCTGCGAGAAGGGCTCCTACCACGCCCGTGATTATGACGGTTTCAGCCCCGTTCGCCGGGTTTTTCGTGCCACGCGGCTTTGAGCGTGAGAAAGGTCAGGAGCACCGCGAGCCCGGCATAAAGCGACGCCCAGACGATCGCGGGAAAGCCGGTCGCGCTCGCCATCAGCTGCGCATCGCTTTGCTTCTCGGTCCCGGTGCTGATGCGCAACAAGGTCAGAATCGAGAGTCCCGCAGCGAGGATTTGCTGGACACCGATGAACTGGACGGCGAACACGGCGGTTTCGCCCTTGGTGAACCGAGCCATCAGGAGGAGCGCTGCGGCCCAAAGCAGCCCGGTGATCCACCCCGCGTCGTTGCGCACCCACACCAGGAGAGAAACAACAAGAAGCGACCCGACGCCGGCGAGAATCAGCTTTGCCCCGCGCTCAGATCGGCCGAAGTAGATCATGCCGGCACCGATGACCATCGCCCCGACGTACCCAGCGGACGCCACGACCGGTAGCCAACCGCCAAGGATCGGGGTCACCCCGCTCCCGTCCCAGAAGACGAGGATTCGCTCGGCAGAGCCTCCGGTGAAGACCGCCGCTAGGGCATGGCACAGCTCGTGGAGGTGAGTGTTCAGATACACGAGCGGCAGGATGAGCATCCGGCCGAGCGGGAAGACCCAAAGGACGAACGCCACAACGCTGGCCGCCAAGAGGAGGGACTGATCGCGACGCAACGGGCGACTCGCCATACCTATGCATAACGGTCGAAGTCGCCCCGACGATGCGTTATGATAGGTCTATGATTTCGGCTCTCTTCGCACTCCTGGCTCCGGCCGACGACCTAGACGCACGCGTGAAGGCCGTGCTCCCGACTTCCGCCGAAGAGCGCTTCCTGGCGATTCCGTGGCGTCTCGACCTGACCGAAGCCCGCGCCGAAGCCGCCAAGAGCAAGAAGCCGATCTTCCTGTGGTTGATGAATGGCCACCCGATGGGCTGCACGTGAAACAACGGCCTCTGGGACCGTGAGTTCCTCTTCTCGGACCGCAGCCTCGCCGACCGACTCGCCAAGGACTTCGTTCCCGTCGTCGGCGACACCCATGTTCTTCAGCGCAAGCGGACGGACGAGTCGAGGTGGTTCATGCAGATCGCGGAGGCGAACCTTGAACGCGTGCGTCAGGGCAACACGGCCCAGGGATTCTATGTCCTCGACTCCGGCGGCACGTTCTATGGCTACAACAACAATCGTAGCGTTGAGCGTGTGACCGGGCTCCTTGACCGTGCATCGGTCGCCTTCCGTGACGCGAAGACAGCCGGCCAGGCTCCCACCGAGGCCGAAATGAAGGCCTCGCGGGGCCCCGAAGCACCGGCCGGAACGACTCGAGTCCGCGTTTTCACCCGGATTCGCCCCGTACCGGCCGGTGCCGCGGACGCGAATCGACGCGTCAACCGCGATCATCTCTGGATCTCTCAGGAGGAGGTCGCTGCGCTCGCGGCCGGGCAAGCCGGGGGCAAGACGTTCCCGGTTCCACCGACCCTCGCGCGGCGCATCGCTCGCTTCCATCTCGTCGACAACGTGCGCGGAGAACCCGACATGTGGACCTCGCCGCAGGTTCATTCCTTGGAGCTGACCGCACGCCCCTCGGGGGCGGGCCTTGACCTCGGTGGTGCATTCGTGATGAAGACCGAGAACGGAGACCGAGGGTTCGAAGGGACGTTCGAGGGCCGCCTCACGTTCGACGCCAAGGCCGCGCGACTGACATCGTTCCAGGCGATCGCACAAGGCACGGCCTGGGGAGCTTCGACTTACTGCCCCGATCCCCCGAAGGGGCGATTCCCGGTCGTCGTGGCCTTCATCGACGCCGAGGACGCGATGTCGCGCAAGGTTGCGCCCCAGGGACTGCTCTGGGGTCCCGAGTACTGGCGTCCATAGGGTTCAATCGACGGATGAATCTCAGATCGGAGTGGATCATCGCGGCGTTGATCGCTGTCTGCCTCGGTTGTGGGTCGGCGCCCGATCCTGAGACTCAGACTAAAACCGAGACTCCGATTCCTGAAAAGCTCAAAGTCGACCTCGATCGGAAGCCGCGGCGCGAGCCTCCGAAGATTCAGCCGTCGAACGTTGCCGAGGACATCGACGCCCCTAAGATCGCCCAGATTCGACTCAAAGGGACGAAATGGCGCGGTAACGTCCCGATCGGACCAGGCTACCGACCCGAGAGTGCGGACAAGCCCGAGCCGCCGGAACTGGAGCTCACCATCACGTCGGAGTCGGCGTGGACGATGTACTTCCCGTATGGCGAGGGACAGCGCACGACCGGGACCCTCGAACGCGAGGGCCGCGTCGTGGTCTTCAGGGTTGTGACCTTCAATGGCAAACCCGCGACCGGCGACAACGCGGTGACCCAGCGCTACGTGCTGAGCAAGGACGGTAAGCAGATGGTCAACGAAGCCGGCTCCCAGCTCGTGTTCCGCCGAACGAACTAAGCGGCCTCGGACGATCCCGCGGGGTCGATCGCCGCTTCGAAAGTATCGAAGTAGATCAAACGCATCGCTTCTTCGATCGATGTCGTGCCGTTGACGACCCGGTCGAGGGCGTCATGTTGCATCGTTCGATAACCGAACCGGGAGGCCGCTTCGCGCAGTTCGTCCATCGACGCACAGGCGGCGATCTTCTTCCCCACTTCGGTCGTGATCGGCATGACCTCATGCACGGCCATCCGCCCGACGATTCCTGTGTTGGCACACTTGGGGCAGCCGCCCGGACGCCACACGAGGGGAACGCCACCCTCCCCGAGGTAGTGATTCATCAACGTGAGCTCTTGGCTCGTCGGCGCGCCCTGGCGGCGACAATCCGGACAGAGCCGACGTACGAGACGCTGGGCCATGACTCCGATGAGCGACGTGCTGAGCAGAAACGGGTCGACACCCATATCGAGGAGTCGTGGGACCGCGCTCGGGGCATCGTTGCAGTGAAGCGTGCTGAGAACCAGATGCCCCGTCATCGCGGCCCGGATCGCGGTCTGGGCGGTCTCGTGGTCCCGGATTTCACCGACCAGAACGATATCGGGATCCTGCCGCAGGATCGCACGCAACTGCGAGGCGAAGGTGAGCCCGACCTTATCGTTCACCTGGGATTGATTGATCCCCTCGAGGTCGTATTCGACGGGGTCTTCGCAGGTCATGATGTTGGTCCCGACCCGCTTGAGTTCGTTGAGGGCACCGTAGAGTGTGGTCGTCTTGCCACTCCCGGTCGGACCCGTGACAAGGATCATCCCGTATGGCTTTTGGATCAGCGTCCGAAAAATATCCAGGTTGTTCGGGTGGAAACCCATCTGATCGAGCCTCTTGAGCGCGGTGGCTTGGTCGAGGATACGCATCACGACGCGCTGGCCGTGATGGCTCGGGAGCACGCTCACCCGAAGGTCGATGCCTCGACCCTCGAGATTCACGCGAATGCGACCATCCTGGGGGACTCGGAACTCGACGATGTCGAGCTTCGCCATGACCTTGATCCGGGTCACCACCATCGGCACCAGCTTGGCCGGTATTTCGCCACTCCTCATCAGCTCGCCATCGACTCGAAGCCGAAGCGTTGCCGCACCTGCCCGCGGTTCGATGTGGATATCGCTCGCCTTCATCCGGATCGCGTCGGAGATGAGCTGGTTGACCAACCCGACGACCGGCCGCATATCCTCTTCTTCGATGTCCTCGCCCCGGCCGTCCAGGCGGATCTCGTCTTCCTTGACTTCGCGCATCGCCCGCGAGACGAAGTCGTCCATGTTCGTCTCTTGACTCCCGCCGTGGATCTGGGCGATGGCGTCGTCGAGCGCACCCTCGTCGGCCAACAGGGGCTCCACTCGCAACTTAGTGACATTACGTACGAAGTCGATCGCATCGAGATCGTCGGGCTGACGCATCGCTACGAGAAGCAGATCGCCGCGCCGCTCGACCGGGAGAAGGTGATACCGCCGGCACATCTTCGCCGGCACCAAGTCGAGCGCGTCCGCCGATGGTGCGTCGCGGTCGAAGTCCCAGTAGCGGACATTGCGTTGGGCGGCCAATGCCCGCAGCATCAGCGCCTTATCGACATAGCCCCGCTCGATCAGGATCGCGCCCAGCGGATGCGGGTCGGTCGCCTGAATCGCCAAAGCCTCCTCCAACTGATCGGAGGTGATGAGCCGATGGGCCAGAAGCAGATCGCCAAGTCGCTGTCGTTGTGGCATGCGAAAAACTCCGCCCCTCCCGAGGCTTGTTCCACATTTCAGTCAGGATTACCGGTCACAATTCGATCGAATTCGCGATCTCGATCGCCCGCTCGATCCCCATGTTGCGCCCCTGGACCCACGCCAGTTCGAACTCCTCCGTCGGAATCTTCTGGCGCAGCCGTTCGATCGCCTCTTGATACGACTGGTGCTCGGACGGCGGCACGGGCGTATGGAGTGATTTGCGGACCCCGACGGCGAACCCGAACAGAAGCGTCGCGGAGCGCGCCTGCCCCGCATCGACGCACAGCTTGGCGATCATCTCGAGCGAGATCGCAACGCCCTTCCGATCGCCGAGTTGGTGTTTGTAAACGATCGTCTCCTTGTAGAGGGAGAGCGCACCGCGAAGATTGCCTTGACGTTCGAGCGTCTTGCCGAGGTTCCCGAGCACGAGGCCGAGACCCTGAATGCTCCGGAGTTCCCGCCGAATCGCGATGCTCTCTTCGAAGTGGCGCTTCGCCTCTTCGAAGTCACCCCGATCGCACGCGATCTGGCCGAGGTTGTTCAACGACGTCGCGATCCCCTGCTTGTCGCCGAGGTCGCAACGGATTTCGTAGGCTTCCTTCTGAAGGCGCCACGCCGTCTTCGGGTCCCCTTGTTCGTTCGCCATCACCGCCAGATTGCTGAGCGTGTTCGCGGTGCCACGTCGGTCCCCGATCTTGCGCTTCATCGCCAGGCTCTCGAGCAACAGCTTGCGCGCCAATTCGAAGTCCCCGGTATCGAGGGCGACGATGCCGAGATTGGAGAGCGCGATCGCGATCATTCGGGGATCGTTCAAGGTGCGACTGATCTCGAGGCTGCGCTCATGGAGATGCTTCGAGCGTTCGTAGTCCGCGAGGCGAGCCGAAACGACGCCAAGGTTGTTGAGGGTGTCGGCCGCACCGGGCCGATCCCCCTCCCGTTCGCGGATCTCGAGAGCCTGTTCGAGCAGTTTGCCGGCGAGCCGGAGGTCACCGAGGATCTCGGCAAGCGTTCCGAATGTGTTCAGGACCTTCGCTCGTGCCGGTGGATTGTCGTCCGACGTGGGGAGGCGCAGGAACGCGTCGCACCAGCCCATTCCCTCGCGCCAATAGCCTCGCACCTTCCAGAAGTGCCCCATCGCAGCAACGAGACGAAGCCCAACCGCTGCGTTCTCCTCCTGAAGGCTGTACTGCAGCGCTTGCCGAAAATTGTCGTGGTCGACCTCGAACGCATCCAGGGTGTCGGCCTGCTCGGGTCCACTCAGCCGCGGCTCCATCGACTCGGCGAGCCGAACATAGTAGTCGCGATGAGCACCGCGGATCCACTGGTCCTCACCATGCTCTTCTTGGAGATCGCGCCCATAGGCCTTCACCATCTCGAGGAGTCGGAAGCGAACGACGCCCTTGACGTCCTCGTGCACGACCAAGCTCTTTTCGGCCAACGACGAGAGCAGGTCGAGAACGCTCCCCGTCTCGAGGTCGGTGGTGGATGGCACTCTCAAGGTCTCTTCATTGTAGGGCCACCGACGACATCAAGCGGGACTTAGGAACCGGCCTAGAACCGAAGGACCTGAACCGCGGCTTCGAGGGAAAACCCACTGAAATTGAAGCCGTCGAACCGTGGCATCATGTCGTACCGAGCGAGAATCGCGAATCGCTGGTTGAAAACCACTCCGAACTCCACGTTTCCCGTGAAGCCGAACTTATTGCCTGAGAATCGGCGACTCGTGTTTTCGATCGAATAATCGATGTACGCGAGGCCGGCGCGGGCCGCGACATAGGGCACGACCGAGCCGTCGCCCCGGTTGTCGAAGCTCTTGCTGACACCGAACGTCGGACGAAGCATGAAAACCCGATTGCCGTTCTTGGAGCGGGCCGTGATCGCAAAGTCGGTGCTCTGCCGCGTTCCATTCTTGGCCTCTAGTCGGACCGGCGAGATGCCGATCGACGTCCAGTTGTCGCCGAAGGCCTGTCGCAGTCCGGAGTCCGTCGGGTAGAAGACCCCAGCCTTGATCCCGAGTGCAAGACGAGGTTGGGCAAGCGCAAAGGCGGGCGCCAGGATGGCTCCGAGAATGAGAACGCGCCGATTCATCCTCCGCATCGTACCCGTGCGGGAGCGGGTTCGCTCGGTAAACTCGGCCCCGATGACCACAGTCGGAATCCTCGGCGCCGGGGGAATGGGCAATGTCCACGCCAACCACTACCGCAAGATGCCGGATGTCGACCTGGTCGTTTACGATGTCGATCGTGATCGACGGGCTCAGTTCGCCGACCGACACCGGGCTGGAACGATGGAGTCGCTGGAGCAGATCCTCGACCGATGCGACGTCGCCGACGTGTGCCTCCCAACGGACCTTCACGCCGAAATCGGCGTTCGATGTCTCGAGGCTGGACGACCGACCCTCATGGAGAAGCCGATGGCGGCCTCGACGTCCGACGCCCGGCGACTGATCGAAGCATCGCGAGAGTCCGCGACACCGCTCATGCCCGGCCAGGTCGTCAGGTTCTTCCCCGAGTTCGCCACGGCCCGCCGGCTTGTCCTCGAGGGAGCGGTCGGTACGCCCGCCGCGGTAAGAATGCGCCGCGGCGGCAAGGCCCCCCAAGGCGCGGGCGGCTGGTTCAAGGACCACACACGCTCGGGTGGTGTCCTTCTCGATCTCGCCGTCCACGACTTCGACTGGCTGCGGTGGACGCTCGGCGAGGTCGTTCAGGTCTACTCACGGTCTGTCCGTATGTCGCCGGCGACGCCCGAGACCGTCGAGGGCGACTATGCCCTGACGACGCTCACCTTTGACAGCGGTTGTGTGGCTCATGTCGAGTCGACCTGGCTCGACCCAAGCGGATTCCGGGCTGCGTTCGAGGTCTGCGGGAGCGATGGGATGATCGAGTACGACTCGCGCCAAGCCTCCACGCTTCGAACGGTGACCGAGGCGATGACCCGAGCCGAAGCCCCTTTGGCGGGCGATGACGATCCCTACTTCCGTCAGCTTCGGGGGTTCCTCGATGCCGTCCGTGACCACGCCGAGTTGCCTGTGCGAGCCGAAGACGGCTTCGCCGCCGTGGCGATCGCCGAAGCCGCGATCGAGAGCTGCCGGACGGGCACTCCGACGATACCGAACGCGCTCTAGCCCCACGGATCGCCGGTCAAATCCGACTCGACCCTCACCCCCTGCCCCCTCTCCCTTCGCACGAACATCGAAAGGAGAGCGGGTTCTGAACCTCAAGGTAGGGTCTGGGACCAATTCCTTGCCGGCTGGTCTGTGCCGGGAGGGACTCCGGGACCCCTTCTCCTTGCCGGATGGTTTGTGCCGGGAGGGAGAAGGGGTAGGGGATGA
>ERZ761602.1349-NODE-1349-length-44946-cov-9.596133_pt1 | contig 44946 bp, 62 predicted proteins | sample MGYA00512165_ERZ761602 | MGnify/ENA primary metagenome ERZ761602 (study PRJEB28899, sample SAMN02445085) | bioreactor sludge metagenome | biome: EBPR sludge; isolation source: Thorneside wastewater treatment plant | place: Australia: Brisbane, Thorneside...
TCACCGTCAGCCGCAGGGCGTTCATCTCCTCTTCATACCAGGCGTATTCCGGATCGTTCGTGCTCTCGCTCTTCATCTTCGCCAAGAGCGCAGTCAGCGGCGCCTGGCCGCTCGGGTTCCGCCAGAGAATCATCTCACGGAAATTCTTCGGGCGCTCATCAGTCGCCCAATCACCAGTACCACGCAAGCCTGCAATAGCCATTTTGAAACCTCTTAGAAATCAGGGTCTCGAAGCATTTCCTCGGCCATCTGTTCAAACGGGTTCGACGATACTGTCTGGCGAACGCTTCCACCAGCGCCCCGCACAGGTACAAAACCGGCATTGCCGGGAGTGGCTTGTACTGGCGAAGCGACAGCCGGAGCTACCGATTGCGTAAGACCGAAGGCTGCTCGGACCAAACTACCAATTGCGCGCGCTGCAATTTCCGGCGTAGCGTCCTTATTCATCGACCGATAGACCTGGCCGAGTTGTAGAATCGCTCCCTCGTACTGAGGATCAGCCAGGTCCGGATTCTCCGCCACGAACAGGTTCTTTGCCCGCGTGTTCAAATCGTTCCCTTGCTGGAATTGCCCGAGCATTGCAGGGAGCATCGCCTGCACCGCACGCATACTATTTTCCATGACGCTGAGGTGTACCTTAGCTGCCAGGGCGGGAAGCACCTTCTCCGGGTCAGTCAGAGCTGCAACAGCATCGGCTTCATTCAGAGCGTACTGTTTCTCCAACTCACTCAGGTGAGCATTTCTCCATTCCTGGTAACTGGCGGCTTGCGCTTCCGGCGAGACCGGAGGAGCGCTGGCCGGCACAACTGCTGGCGTTGGGGAGACCGGAACTGGCGTCGGCGCTGGAGCCGGAGCCGGAGCAGGGACCGGAGCCGGAGCTGTTTCAGCCACCTTAACCGCCGGGGCTTCCTCAACTACACGCTCTTCGCCTTCATACTCAGCCTCATCCGACTCATCCGAGCCTGTGAAGTCTTCCCAATTAACTGCAGTCTCCGTCGAGACTTCAGCGGGTGTGGCGCTCTCAGCAGCTCCAGGAAGATCCAAGCCTTCCTCAGCTTCTGCGCACAAACGTCTTGCATAGTTCATTATGCTTTATCCTCAGGAGAAAGTTTCAACGAATATTCCAGATCTTCCAGGAGCGTCTGGGCTGCTGCCGAAGCACTAAGCAACCCAATCAACTGCCCCTTCGCCCGTTCAGCTGCATAGATATCCCCCTCGCAGGTGATGGTTCCATACACAATCTGCCGCTGGAGCGCATCAGCCTGTTCTTGCAACGTGCCCATCAATTGTGCCCACGCACGAGAAGAAAGCAAGGCCTTGAACTCCCGGTACCTGACAGACAGCTCCCGTGAATCCTCAGCCACAGGTTCTTCTCCAATTCCAAGATGCATTTTCTCTCTCCTATTAACCCGAGGCCCCCATGCCAGGAATCTGGCCGGGCTCCTGCAAATTCGGCTTCATCGGCACCACATTGCCCTGCCCAGCCTGCGTCTGAAGTTGCTGATCTGGCACAACCTGAATGCGGAAGCGGTTAATATTCTTGATCCCCCCAAGCTGCGCCACAAAAGCGAAAATCTTCGACAGGTCGTACTGCTGGAGTGCGCCTGGAACCCTGGCCATATTCCCGAGCATTTGTTGCCAAAGATTGGCCTGGGCAAAACGATCGACTGGCATCGTTCCATCAACAGGGACAAAGTCGTAGAAACCAGCGATCATGTCCGGAGCAATGTTCACATAGGCCTGACCCCAGAGCGCCTGATCGCCCAAGATCCTATACTGCCGCTCGACTTGCATCTTCTGCTGCGTTGACATGATCAGCTTAGTTGTCAGCGGAGCAAAGCCGGTAGCCGAGAACCACTCACAATTCGTCTTCAGCCGGTTGATCCCGAAAGTCGTGGAGGATCGCACCTCGGTAGCAGTCTTCCTTCCACCTTGATTCACTGCGCCCATGATGTTATCCGAGACGCCGGTGATCCGCTGCGCCAGCTGTCCGACGATCTCAGAATCCGCCAGGTTCCCGCGCGTCACATCCTGGACCTGGAACTGCGCCATCATCGTCCGCACATCCTGGCCATATCCCGCCGGCTTCAGTCGGACCAGTTTCCCGGGACCGGGCTCCTCGAGATCTCGAATATTGATCTTGGACGGGTCAACAGCGAACATGTTATTCATCGCTGCCCGGACGTTGAAGAAGTGACTGTTGAAAAGCCACTCCATCGTCTGGTTCAGGGGCTGCAGAACCTCGAGCATCGAACGATTGTAGACATTGTAACCTTCAACCTCAAACACTAGAGCATCGAATGGGTACTGGTTGTGCATCTCCCCTAGAGGCTGAGCGCCGATAATCACCCGCTCATTCCCGACCGTGATGACCCACTTCTCAGGCCGCTCAGACGCACCAAGCCCAACTTCGCTAGGAATCACATTCCAGTGGAATTCATGCACATCCACTGTCATGGGGCGCTTATTCCCCGTCTCATAAATGCCAATGTCCTGTCCAGGCAGATTCGTGTCCCGCCCGGTGCCTTCCGTCTCCCTGGTCTGCCCGTTAGCGCTATCCGCCAAGGCCTCCAGATTGAAGTACTTTCCCTGGGCTGCCCGGGTGGCGATCTTTGTCCAGCCAACCCGATCATAGACGATACAGAACTCCCCCTCCTGGAAACGCTGAAGCGGCACCGCCGGGTCGTGGAAGAAATCTTGCGGCCTGACGTTATAGAGTCGATTCCCTTCATAGCCAGTCACCAGACGTTCCTGAAGCTCCTTCGTCTTCGTCCCCGGAATCGGAAGGCCAAGGTACGTCTTAGGTACGTCGACGTATTCCTTGAACGTAAACTCTTCCCGATCCCAGTATTGGCCAATGATCCCCTGGCCGTACTTTCCCACATCCATCAGCCAAACGTACAACGCCGGGAGCATTCCACCGGTAGTCATCTGGTAACCCAAGAGAGCCTCGATGCAAGACTCCGCGGTCTGACTCTCGCCGTGCCGTCCTTGGACCTGCAGAATCGGGTCCCTGGAGAGAAACACCGACGTGTAGTAGGTATGCGCCGTCAGCAGCATCGCATAGCTATAAGGAATGCTGATCGTCACGTAATCCGGCTGCCCGGCCTTCCGCTTATCCTGGCGCTGAGCCATGACCTCCGTCTCCGGCATATAAGCCGTATAGGTATCCTCAGCTTCCTCCCAAGCCTTGACCCGCGCCTTTCGTTTCTGATCCTGAGCCGCGCGAAGCCTCTTTTTGAACGCCTCCAGAATGCGTTCATGCAGCGGAGAGTTAAACCGAATCTCTTTGATATTTCCGACCAGGGGCTGACTTTTCACGGTGCGTTCCTAAACTGTAGTTGCGGCGTTTCATCTTCGACCTCCTCGAACTCCCCATCGAGCCAGTCGCCGACCTGCTTATTCTCAGCCCAAGTGATCGCCAGCGCGACCATATCTATCACGTCGTCATGAGCGTCTGATATAGGATTGTATTCAGTATATTGCTCGATAAACTTAGTATGCTCGGGCTTGCAAAATAAACGGCCATAGCCGCTGGTTTCTCCAAGAGCCTGGATGATCCTGTCCGATTTTCGTCGCCGGTCCTGAACCTGGTAGATAGGAATAAAGATGCGAAGCTCTCGCATCTGCTTCTCCAGGTACCAGGCAAGCACTCGCTGGTAGGCGACCGTCTCTACCACGATACCCACTGGCCGGCGGAGGCGGACGAAGCGCAACACCGTTGCCATAACCATCTCAGGGTTCTGCCCAGTCTCCGCCTCGTAGTCCACGAGAAAGACCCGATCGCCAATGAAGCCCAGAAGCCCCACAGCATTATCGTCGGCTGTCACCGCCTCAGACGACGCGGGGTCAATCGCGATGACATAGGTCATGCGCCCCGGCAGCGTATCCCAGAAGAGAAGCGGCGCCTTAAAACTCGCCCCCTCCTCAGAGATCACCCGGCACTCCTTCTCCCGCATCCAAATCGCCAGGCGGCCAGCTTTGATCGCCGCTTCCTTCTGCGCCAGAATCTCCTCCTTCGGATACCGCTGGGGCCAACGGCTCTCCCCGTCCGGAGTCAAGATGCCAAAGCGAAAGAACTTCCAGCTTGCGTCATTCTCCGTACTCTCGATCAGGTCGAACTTACTCTTCGGTGTGTCGAGAATTACAGCCTTCGCATCTGGACATTCCGACGCCGGGGCCAGCGAATTCAGCAGCGCGCCAAAGATCAGCGCGACCTGCTTCTGCCTCTGGTCCGGGGAAGTCGCCGCCTCGTCTGTCGAGGTGTCATCACAGACGATCAAGTCCGGCCTGTAGTCATCGACGTTGATTCCTCGAACCTGGCCGGTGATGCCCAGTGCGATGATCGTGATCGGCGTGTCCAGAGCTCCATGCATAATCTCGATATGATCGTCGACCCACTTCGTTCCCTTGCGCAGACGGAATGCTGACGTCCAGGCCCGATTGTGCTCGATCTGCCGCTTAAGCCACCGGAGGGAAAGGATCGAGTGACCCTGGCTCGCGCTGACGAAGAGAATCGTCCGGGAGATACCGTAGGCTATCCGCCGGCTGGTAAAGGTCCGCAAGAGCGTGGTCTTGGCCCCGTCGCGAAAAACCTCAACGGAGACGTAACGGTTCGCCTGCTCGTCAAGAGCCCGTCCAATCTCCTCATGGAACGCCGGGCTGTCCTGCCGAAAGGTCTTCGGAAAGAATAACTTACCGTAGAGGGGCAGACTGACCGCGCCGAGGCGCACCGCCTCCTGAACGCTGACGGGAAGGCGCTCGGCGGGACTCACCGTGGGGCATCCGGCAGCAGCGTTCCGACCAGCCCGGCTGCCCCGAGCCCGAGCGTGATGATCAGATCCGCCTGGGCTGGCGTGAGGCCGGTGCCCAGCGCGGTCCCCAGCAGCAGCACTCCCCGCCAAGTACTCGGCTCTTTCAACCTTGCCACAACATACTCCAACATTCGATCTCTCCTTAAAGGGGCTTAGCGGCCTGGGGTCGACGAGGACGGGGGGGCAGTCGCTTACGCTCCTGAGAGCCACCGTAACGGTGCTCACCCGTCTAAAGCCGGAAGCGTAACGGTGGGCACCAGCCAGAGGCTGGGGGCACTCAGGGCTTCCATATATGCACCATGTACTTCAGACTCCGCTGGTTGATTTCCCGGGCTAGCACAATTTCCACTGGAAACTGGACCGCCGGGTCAAACCACTTCGTAACCTCACAGAAACAAAAGCGCCAGAGACGCTCTGGAAAGAGCTTCTGCAAGACGGGAAGGTAGAGCTGGGTCGTCTGCCACCAGGCCAGGGCTGTGTGCTGATACTTCACTTCGACAATCGTGATAGTTCCTGCGATGAAGTCCAGGAGCAGCCCGTCCGGCTGGCACCAGCGCTTCCGCCCGTCTGCCCAGAAGCAAAACCAGGGATTCGCCAGATAAGCCTCGCCGTAGAGCTGCCCGAGGTGTTCCTGAACCTTCTTCTCGTATTTAACTCCAAGAAGTCTGGAGCCGGTATAACGCTGCTTTACGATTGCTGGCGGGAGGGAGAAGTAGGCCGCGCTGACTTCGCCCGCCGGTCGAAAGCCCTCTGGCCTCTGCGGCGGGAAGAGCTGTACTCTAGGCTCCTCCATCGAGCACCTCGCGCCCTGACATGAGCTGCCGCGCCTCGTGCAGGTCCCCCGCCGTGATGAAGAAGTTGTTCTGCTGAGCGGCGATCTGGGCGGGGCTCCCCGCCGGATTCCTGGCACTCGAAGGAGCAAAGCCCATGCGGTGCAGCACCTTATCCGTCGCATCCAGAACGTACTCCGGGTCCTCGCTCTCGGAGACGAAGGTGGTCAGCTTCTCCACCGCGATGTCCGCCAGGGTACGGAGCTTCGCCGGGAGGTCGTCAGCGATCCGCAGGGCAATCTGCGTCTGGCGCTCCCTCAGCGTAAGCTGGAACAGATCGCTGTGGATAAGGGAGCTGAGCCAGGCCTGCGTAAAGCCGAAGTGATCCGCGCACTCTCGCAGCGAACGGTCCGCGTTCAGCAGCAACCAGTTCAGAATCATCTCGTGCTTGTGGGAGAGCCGCTGGACCTGGACGCCGGCCCCGCCCGGCGCGCAGCGCATCTTTCTCCCTGGCGCGAAGCTCCCCTGCTCCGGGGCCTCCCGGCCAGCATTCCACAGTTCCTCAGTTCTCTCAGTCATCGGCGGGGCCTCTTGTTTCTCATCCCTGCACCCTACAGCCCCGAGGGCCTTTTGTCAAGGGCTGGAGAGGGCTGGGCCTGGAGAGGGCTGGCGGGGCTGGCGGGCCTGGAGAGGGCTGGAAGGGGGGAGGGGGAGAGGAAGGGGAGAGGAAGGGGAGAGGGGGGCAAGAAACATTGTTTCTTCTCCCGAACTATTCTAGACCTAAGCGAAAATCCCGTGAGGAGGACCTTACCTAAGCCTGGGGTTGCGCGGGGGGGCGGCCCGGCCCTCGTAACCCATTGATTCATTGAGGAAAAAATACCCGTATGGGATACGAGAAGCTGGTATAATGAATTCGTGGGTCAGGTGAATCGGTACCGCCACCGGGGAGGAACCATGGTTCCTCGCGCAGCCCGCCTCTTTCACAACTCAACGCTCGGCGGTCTTCGGACGGGATTTCCCCGGACTGGTTGCCGAGCATAACCAAGGAGAAAGAAATGGCAACAACAAGCGGCAAAACCGCGTTCCAAACCAAGCTGGTGTCGGGAGACACTGGCGGGAAGGACTTCTGGCTCATCCTGAAATATGGGAACGGTCAGGTGCTGGAGTTCGATCTGACTCTGTTGCCGGGGTACGTCCCCGGCCTGACTGGGGCGGCGAAGTTCATCTTCGAGCACGGCGCGAGCCAGTGCCTCGGGGACGTAAGCGCCGCTTTCACCCGCGAACGGGACTTCGCTGGAGCGGTGGCGGCAACCGAACGCCGCTGGCAGCGGCTGCTCGGGAACGAGACCGGACCGGACCTCAGCGAACTGGCTGCGGCACTTTCGCGGGCGGGCAATATTCCGCTCGAGCAGGCAACCGAGTTGGTGCGAGCGGCGAGCAAAGAACTGCGGACGGCGTTGCTGAAAGACCCGCAGCTTCAAGTCGCCTTGACCACCATCCGGGCGGAACGGGCCAAAGCAACGGCAGCAAAAACGCCGAAAGAAGCTCCGACGCTGGAGAGTCTGCTGGCGAAACTGGCGGGACCAGCAGGAGGTGCAAAATGAGCGCCACTCTTCAGGAAAGATTCGCCGCCGCGCTCGAAACACGAGGCGAAACCCTCGTGAAGAAGACCTCGAAGTATTGGGTCTATACGAGGACACGCGCCATCACGAATGCCAGTTTTATTCGCACGAGTGAGGTGACGTATTTCTACCTCGGACGTGCAGGGGCGCTGCGAGTCGGGCGGACTTCGTCCGAAAGTCGGCCAGTCCGCCCCGATCTGAAAGCCCAACTGCTGAGCGAGTAATCGAACACCCCCGGGCCGGAATGGTCTGGTCCGGGATTTTTTCTAGAAGGAGAATGAGATGTTTGTAACATGCCTAGAGCATGCGAGAGTCCTGCTGGCCAACGCCCGCTGGCGGCTCAGCCACACGGCCGGGCGGGCGGAAGACGTCGAGTTGGTAACGGCATTGAAGAAAGAATGGCCGGAGCTGGAGAATGAGCCTTGGGTGGCTCACGTGGAACCGTACCGAAAGGAGGAGCGGGCCTGAGCGTTCCAGCACCACGAAAGCAGATCGAAAGGTCTGCTTTTTTTTCGCCCGGAGAGCGCCGGCTCTGGCGCCTAGGCCCAGCTATGGCGCTGGGATATGGCGCTTGGGTAGAGGGGGGATGACAGAAGCATGACGGGATATGCCGGTGGGATATAGTCCATACGACAAGCGCATATTTCCATCCCGCCGGCATTGGCGCTAGGACTTCAGTCGAGCAACCTCCGCCCTGAGAACCAGGATCTCCGTCATAAGCTCGGCATTCGCAGCTTCCAGATCGGCGTATTGGCGCCGGGTCACGGACTGGTTTGCGGACATACGGCACAAGTCAGAGCAAAAACGCTGCCAGGGGCGATTCTTTTGAAAGGGCTTTGCGCAGTGAGCGCATGCGATGCGCTCGCGGGCCAGCCGGGCCTTTCGCATCTGTTCGAGTTGGCGCTGGACTTCAAGCATGGACGGGTGTGCAGACATATGAGAGACTCCAGAAAGGGAAAGAATATGCGTGTGATTAACGCCACGCAAACAGGGCCATACTCGTACTGGTTGGAATTCCTATATGCGTGGCGTTATGTTATACGCATCGTGGGGGCTAGTCAATCCCTCTCGTCCCCCGTCCGGGCCGGGCCGCCGCCCTTCAATTCCAATGTCATAAGTTCGCCCCGGAAGCACTTTCCGTGCCAGGGTCGCTATGAGCCAGCCTGTCGTGCACTAAGGAATTGTAACGGCTGTGCGGGAGAGTAACAAGCAAACGCGGTATCAACGCGGTAGAAGTCAGTAAGGGTAGGGATGAGCCGCCGGTAGAAGTTTGTAACTCCGCTTAAGGATTTGTAAGAGCTTGCACTTCGGTCTACCCACCCATATGGCCTTTTTTGGGGAAAAGAAAGAATGTTTATTCTCCCCTTTAATTCCAGATGTAAATTTGGGCATTAAGTTTTAAAAAGTACTAAGAAGTTTTTTTTTTTTATTTTTTTCAAGTAAAGAGCTTAACCCCACCTTTATCCTGGCACCTTAGAGGAGAAAGAAGAAGGAAAAGGAGAAAGAAGAAGGAAGGAGAAGAAATGCTTCAGGGGGAAATTAAACGTCCCGAGGAAACATTAAATCGCCCCAAAAAGAAAGGGAAATGGGGGGGTAGCCCTCTGTGCAAGCTTTTACCAACTCTTACCAACTCTTACCGGCGGTGATACAAGCCCTTATGCGGGTTCACACAAGCTCTTATAATGGCCTCACGTGAGCCGCTACCGCGCCATACCGGGGCGCATACCGGACCATACCCCGCCACACAGAGCACTTGACAACCTTCCCACACTCCCCCACACTCCCACCAGCATCACCCCACCACACCAAGTCGGCCCCGCCGACTCCCCTTTCACCTCTTACCAAGGATCACTGCATGAACCCTCTCTCTCCAGCTCCAGCTCCCGCGCGCCGAAAGCGCGCGGCCCAGGCTTGGGCTCTCACCATCGTCGCCGAGCTCTACCGGCGCCTTCGCCAAGCGGGAGGCCCCGCCGCCTTGCCGTTCCAGGTGAATCTCCCCTCACTCCCGCGGAACATGGCCGTCAGGATGGTGCAGGAAGTCGGCCTCGCCAAGAACCAGCACGACCAACTCCTGCCGGAAGAGGAGCGCTTCCCCTGGAGTCTCCGCTTCGGCCCGCGCGTGCTCGGCCCCGAGGGGACCGACCTCATCACCTTCGTGGCAGACCGCCCGGCAGCCGCCCGGCGGGCACGCGCCTCCAGCTCTCCCATGATGGGCTACGCGCTGGACTTCGCCAGCTCCAGCTCTCCCGCCAGCTCCAGCGAAAGCCCCCAGGCTTGCCTGGTGCCCACCACTCCCCTTACATCAGCTCCTCTCTCCCCGCTCTCCCCCGACACCGAGAGCATTCTCGGCAGCTGGCTCGGCCAGCCCCCCCTCACCACCTCCAAGAAGGAACCACGCTAATGGACTCGCTCAAACTCCAGCTCTACCTCCGCGCCCGCGAGCGCATTCAGCGGAAGGAAAATGTCTTCTGTTGCATGGCTCTAGAAAAAGCCCTTTTGGAATTTGGATTTATCGCCAAAGACTTCAACATACCCATTCCTACAGAATTCCTTCAGGAATTCTTTCCAGAGTTCTGCTGTCTCCATGATGGCTCCTATTGGGAGAGAGACGGCAGACACGACACTCACTGCCCCGAAGGTTCCGCTTGGTGGGAATATCCTTGGCGTGAGCCGCGCCTCCGCGCCCTCGACATTGCCATCAGCCGGGCAGGCGGCTAGCCCCGCCGACTCTCTTGCCCGCGCTCTCCCTGCGGCTGCTGGCCCTCGCGCCTCCCGGCACACGCCTACGGCCCGGAGCCAGCCCCGACTCCTTCTCCCTCTACTCTCGCGAGGATCTATGGCACCTCAGCATCCAGCACCTCCCGCCAGACGGCACCGGCTTCTGCCAGGCCCAGCGCCTGGCCTGCTCCTGGGATACCCCCTTCTCCTCAGGGGAAACCACGGTTCATTCATCAGACTGGTCCGTAATCGTCTACCTCCAACGCCAGCTCTCGCTCCAGCTCCCCCTCTCTGAAAGGAAACGCAAATGAACTGGATCGCCCTCTTCTGGCTCAGCTACCTCGCCCTCCTCGCCCTTCTCGGCAACTGGCTCTTCGGCACATGAGCCGCCTCTCTCCCCCCGGCTTCAGACGGTCCCGCCCGTCCTCGCCAGCGCTCTCCCGCCAGCTCTCCCGCGGCCAGTCCCGCCGCGCTAGCGCCTTTGAAGCCCTCGCCAATGTAAGCGTGGGCTACCTCCTGGCCACCGCGGCGAACTTCTGGCTCCTGCCCCTCTGGGGCCTTCGCGTCAGCGGCACGCAGGCGGCCGAAATCGGCCTGCTTTTCACGCTGATCTCCCTTCTGCGGAGCGACCTCCTCCGCCGGCTCTTTAACCTTTTCCACTAAAGGAACCTTCCGCCAATGGATCTTCAGACCTTTCCTCCTTCTTACTCTCGCGGACGACTTGCTCGCGCCGAAATGCGCGGGCTGCTCTTCCTTCGCCCCTCAACCACGGTGGAGATCCGCCAGTATTTCTTCTGGCTCCACTCAACCAATGTCTACAAGCACATCCGGACTCTCTACAAGGCCCAGGAGATTTACATCGCAGGCTGGGAAGTCCACTCGAGCCGGCCCCGCGGTCTTCGCATTCCTCGCTTCGCTCTCTGCCCTTCCGAAGCCCCGGTACAAGACGCGCCATACCCCCAGTTGGAAGACCGCACCCTCAAGCAACGGAAGCCCGGCGTCCAGCGCCTGTGGGGACCTATAACGCCTCGCATCAGGTATTGACACGCTGACGGGAATCCACGATTCTCCCCATTCGCAACGGGCATCCCGCCCGACGCTCCCCAGGGGATTTTCCCCTCTCCCTTTAAAGGAATGTACCATGACTCCAGTCTCTCCCGAAACTCCCGCCGAAGTCAAAGCTCCGGCCTTCTGCAAAAAAACCATCGACCTTGAAGCTGGCACCGTCACCTGGACCTTCGGCAACGGCACCACTCGCACACTCGTCTTCGACGATCTGGACGACGCCACGAAGATCCACTGTGGTCTGCACGGCGTGAGCCAGAAGGGCGGCGACTCCTACGCCGCGGCTGGCGGGGACTACGCCTTCGCCATTGCTGCCCTCGACGCCACGCTGCAGAACCTCCACAACGGCCAGTTCAACGCGAACCGCTCCAGCGGCGAAGCCGCGCCAAAGGGCACCGGCGAACTCGCCCAGGCTCTGGTCCGCCTCAACCTGATGTCGATGGAGCAGGCCGCGAACCTGCTCGCCGGGGCAGACGCGGCGACGCTCAAGGCCCTCCGCGCCAACGGCGAGATCAAGGTGGCCATCGCCGAGCTGCGCGCCGAGCGTGCCCGCGCGAAGGCCGCCGCGACCCCTGCCGGGGAAGGTTCCCTCACCAGCGTCCTGGCCGGCCTGCAAGGCTAAGCCCCGCGGGGCGGCTCCAGCGCCCCGCTCTTCAAACGGCCCTCTACGAAGGCCGGCTTCCCGCCGATGAGTTCTCCCGCTCATCCCCCCTGCAGGCGTCTCCCCTGCAGTGAAGCCGGCCCCCGAGAGGGCCGTTTCTACTGGAGCCTCCAGGAGCCATACAGGGTGCTTGACACGCTTGGGATTGTTCGGGATAATAACGAATGGTTCCCCGCCCGATCAATTCCGATCCCCGCGTTCTGAACCATAACCCTGGAGACTCAAGCATGAACCTGATTGAACTGAAGCAAAAAGAAGCCGACGTCGTGCTCGTTCTTTGCAACCCCGCAGTTGGCCGTATGGAACTCCATCCATTCTGGGAATGTGATCCGAGCGTAGATGTTTCGCAGCTCGCCGCCGATCTGGCTCTTACATTTGCAGAGGCATGCGGTGCTGGTCATGTCCAGATGGAAATCTTTGACTGGCGCGCAGTCCCGGCGATGTTTACTGATCTCGGTGTATCCGTCACCGGTAGTTAATCCTTTAAGCGGCTTCCAATGAGGCCGCTTTTGGGGCAACCTGCCCATCAACCCATCTTGGAGACGAAGATGAAACTTTCCCCCACTGAAGCGCACCGGCGAGCCCGCCTGCGCCGCATCAAGCTCGAGCTCCGGCTCGCCCTGCTGGGCCAGCAGATCGCCGGGCACACTTGCCTCGTCTGCCGCTACGCCGCCGGGGCTTACGGCGCGCAGACCCTTTGCTCCAACGAGAACCGGCTCGTGGCTTTCAACGCGACCTGCTGCAACTGGAGGGGCGAGAAATGAGCACCACCGCTCCTTCCCTTGCCGACATCATCGCGGCGATGCAGAGTGGCACCGCCCTGGCCAAGCCCGCCCGGGCCAAGCCTCCTGCACCAACTCCTGCCCCGACACTCTCCGTCGGAAAGGCATATGCCCTCAAGCGAACCGGCTACGTCAGCTGGAAAGCTCTCGCCCGGATCATCGAGATCCAGCCCCAGGTCTGCACCTGCTGCGGCAACACCGTCGAAGCCGTCCGGGGCGAGTTCTATAAGCTCGCCAACGGCACTGCCCACGCCGTCTGGCTCCGTCCCGAAGGCTACGAGATCGAGGCCCAGGAGGAGCTTCCGATCGATTTCGTCTGGCTCGAACCCCGCACGGTCAGTGCCTGCTCCGTCTGCGCCCGCGACGGCTCCAACCTTCTCTTCACCCTCGACGCTGCCCGAAAGCAGCTCGAGCTTCCACTCTAGGAGTAGTCCTGATGAACGGAATCGCTTACGGTTATTATGTGTGGTCCAGTATCCCACTCGGAGGTCACTTTCGTGACTGTGAAGAAGCCGACATAGACGGCTTCGGATATATTTATGCCTATTTTCAGTGTGGTATGTGATGCTAGTCTTCTCCCGCGCCAAGCTCGACCGCATCGCTCAGCGGCAAAACACCTGCCGCTTCATCCTTCAGACTGTCCTCGGCCTGAAGATTTCCCCTCGACCGCTGATCGTCCGCACTCGCGTTCAGTGGTCCTCCACCACCTCGCTTCATATCACCTTCCCATCGAAGACAAGGATCTAGCCATGCAAAATCAGCCCTTCCGTCGCGCTCGTGTCTACACAGAGCAGATGAATGCCTTTCTCGCCGTCGGCTTGAGTATCGCTGCCATCATCGCCGAGCTCGGCGAGTACCAAGGCGGTAAGCCCCGCCGGCAGGCTCACGCGACCGGCAGCATCATGCCCGACAAGCGGGCTGCGATGAAGCGCCGGAACATCGTGCGCAACCGGCAAGCCCACAAAGGAGTCTAGCCATGACCGCTCCCGCCAATCCTCACGGCCTTTGGTTCGCCAGCTTCATCCACCAGGATGGAACGAAATTCCACGCGCTCATCACGAGCGATACCGAGGAGCAGGCCAGAGCTGCTCTCGCCGCACACTATGGCCAGCTCATTTTCTCCATCAGTGAGCTCGTTCCCCTCACCTTGGATCGGCTCCAGGACCTGTTCGAACTCGACCCAGACTGCCCTCTCGTCATCACCCTCTTCTACTAAGGAACAACCATGCCCTCCGAAGCCTTCACCAACGCCAAAGCCGCCTTCGAAGCCGCCTTCACAAGCCTTCCCTTCAAGCACCGGCGGCCCCTCGCGCCGCTTTATCGCCAGTTGATCGACACCACTCTGAGCGAAATGCTCCAGCTGGACCTGACCGAAAACGTTTTCGATTATCAGGGACTTTTGGAGAAAACTCCAATAGACAGTCCTTTGGTGGCGCAAAGACTGCTACGCACAGTCAGTATTGCGGCACTTGCGCGTTTTCTGAGCGAGGGAAGCCTCTCTACCGTGGAGCAGTCAGAACTATTCTGGATAATTTTCAAAGCTTACGAGCTTTCGGCGGAGCAAATCAGAGATAACATCGACGAATACCTAAACGCCGAGTAGAAAACTTTGTCAGGGGAGCGGAGGTTCCCCTGCCGAGGCAATTCTGCCTGGTCCCTGGAGTCTAGTCCATGCGTCAAGGTCGTCCTCCCCTCGCCGTTCCAACCGTTCCCTGGAAACTACAGATCCCCGTCGATCTGGCCGCCCAGGCGGACCTTCTCTGCCTCGATCCCGTTCGAGGCATCCCCGCTTATGGTGCGCGCAGCGCGTTGATCACTCAGCTCCTCCGCGCCCATCTCATCTCTCTCAAGGAAACCAAGGCATGAACGAACAACTTCTCCTCACAGTTGATCAACTCAACGACCTCCGCGCCGCAGTCCTCGCGGGCAAAGAGTTCTCCGTCGAGGAATATTCGCAGATCATCCGCAGCTATCACGCGCACCGGCTGGGCGCTGCCGCCTCAATGGCCCCGAAGGTGGAAGCTCGCGCCGCTGCCAAGACCAAGGCCGCCCCCGTCGATCTCGCCACCTTGATCGCCAAGATGAAGGAGGGAATCTGACATGTCCCGGCTCGTTCGCAACGAAGTCCGCTTCCCCGCGCTCGGCCAACTGCTCAAGTCCAGGCGCTTAGCTTTCGGTGCCACGCTTGAGCAGGTCGCAGTCGCTATCGGCACGAGCAAGAGCTACATCTGGGAGCTTGAGCACGGGCGGATTGAGCCCGGCGCGGCCAACCTCTTCCGCTTGGCTCAGGTCCTGGAGATTCCCCTCAGGGAGCTCAAGCCCTGCTTTCCCTGGACAGCGAAATGAAGAAGGAAGGCTATTGGTGCGTGGTGTGCGGTAGGTTTTTGGCCGCAGATAACGCCGGCGTTATCGTTCATGATGACGTTCCGCACCCTGAAACAATGACATTTAACGAAGAGGATGTTCAGCAATGAGCGAACAAGCAATCAAGACGTTCTGCCTTGGAAACGGCGAGATAGGATGCGACGGATGTGAGCAAGAAAAGAACTGGCAAACACTGAACCAGATGCCGAACGCCTTACGGCTTGCAATGCAGGATACAGCAAGGCGAATTGATGATACCGAGTGCATCTTGCGTGGCCGGCTGTGGCGAACGTGATAGCCTAGGTTACTGAAACCTCCCACCAAGCAACCGAAACCAACGAACAGAGAAAGAGATAGGGACGAAATGAGAACAGAACGTGGAGAGTACAAGAAGGGCGAAATTCCAAAGTGCGCAATCGAGCCGTGCCCGGTATGCGGGGCAGATGCCGAGCTTTGGCTGTTCAGCGATGACTTCGAGAACGGACCGATCAACAAGCTGATGATGTGCACCAACGGCGAGAAATTCGGCCCGCAGGAAGGGTTCATGAACGAAGGTTGTTTGCTCTACATGCCGCCCGATGAATTCCACCGCCACCGCGCTGCCGATGCCGTGAAGTTCTGGAACGAGTACGCAAGGGCGCTTGTAGCGCAAAGGACCGAGAGACAGGGCGGAAGCTTCGACAAGGCTGTATCGCAAAGAACAGCGTTTTATGGGCAGGAGACGAAGGAATCGGTGAGCGTTTCAAAGGACGAGCAATGACCACCCCACGCCTGCCATTTCCAGCCTGGATCGACAACTCCGCCCTCTCCAGCTTCAAGAAGTGCCCCACGGACTGGTACTGGAGTAACCTCCGCCTCTTGGAGCTCAAGGGCGGAAGCCTCCACCTCCTCACCGGCGGGGCCTTCGCGGCTGGCCTCGAAGCTGCCCGGCGTGCCTTCTACGAACAAGGCCTCTCCTCCGAGGAGTCAGTTGCCCTGGGCCTGCACGCTCTTATCCTCTTCTATGGTGACTTCGAGGCCCCGCCGGATCATGTCAAGAGTTTTCCCAATCTCTGCTTCGCTCTGCTGGATTACTTCCTCCAGTATCCTCTCGACTCCGACGGTTTCATTCCGATAGAGCTCTCTCCCGCCAGGCGAGCGATCGAGTTCACCTTTTCCATCCCGCTGCCAATCAACAATCCTGACACCGGCGAGCCCCTGCTCTACTCAGGCCGCTTCGACGCCTTAGGCACCTGGCGGGAGGCCCTCTTCGGCCTGGACGACAAGACCGCTACGCAGCTCGGTCCCTCCTGGAGCAAGAACTGGATTCTCGACAGCCAGTTCACCGGGTATACCTGGGCGGTGCGAGAGTTCGGCCTCGCGCCTGCCGGCTTCCTCGTCCGGGGCCTGTCCTTTCTCAAAAGCGGCTTCGGGCACGCGCAGGCGATCGTCTATCGCCCGGAGTGGCAAGTCTCCCGCTGGTACGAAAGCATGCTCCATACCGTTCGCTGCATGATCGCTTACCACCAAGAGGGATTCTTTCCCCTCACGCTGGACAAGCACGCGTGCAACTCCTACGGTGGCTGTGCTTTCCACCAGCTCTGCGAGAGTCAGAACCCCGAGGCCTGGGTCGCCTCGAATTACGCGCCCAGGGTCTGGAACCCGCTTACGAAAGGAGTCTGAAAAGATGAAAATTAAACAACTTTCATCAGGTTATTGGCACTTGCAGGGAGATGGGCCTTGTGAATGGGCTCAGCCTCCGTATTGGCCTTGCGATGAAACAACACTTCGCGCGTATGCGTTTCCAGAAGCAAGTGAAGACTTTATTTTAGAATGTTTGAAATATGCTATTTTGGCGAAAGGAGCATAAGATGCACACGCAACCACTGTCTAACGCAGACGGTGTCTTCACAGACACCGGATCTTACTATGGCGCCTGCAGAAAGTGCGGCAAGAAAGAAGTTAACTATCGAGTGTGGAAATCGAACTGCGGGGGCTATGAGGACTACGAATACACTTGCCGCGCCTGTGGGCATAGCTGGTGGGTGGATGGAATCGACTCATGAAGCCCTCCGGCGATGCTATCATTCGCTACTTCGAGCACGACCGCTTCATCGGTCAGCGCCTCTCCTACTGCTGCAGCTTCGCCTCCGGCGGGCAGGCCGCGCTCTCCTCCGCCCACTGGCCGCACGTTGCCTACGTTTGCCCAACCTGCGGCAACCTCTGGGGCCGAGCTATTCTCGACCACCAGTTCGCCTACGCTCCCCTTCCGACAGTCCAGGCTCGTCTCTGGGCCGTGGAGGTTCGCCGGTGCGCTGAGCACGGCGACGGTACCTTTCTCACTGGTCAGCTCACCGACCTGCATCTATGCGACAAGGTGCTACTCGCCCGCGAAGCCTTTCTCCTTTCTTCGCGCGGTTAATCTTTCTTTCTCCTCCCCTTTAAAGGACCCGCTCTCATGACCTACGCTCCTCCTCTCCACTCTCTCCAGCTTCCCTCGGATCTCATCGCCCGAGGCGAAGTCTCCCCCGAAGACCTCCCCGGGGCTAACATCATGCTGATCGGCGACGGCGGCACCGGCAAGACCTACTCCATCCGCACGCTGGTCGAAGCCGGCCTCGAAGTCTTCGTCATCTTCACCGAGCCAGGCATGGAGGTCCTGGCCGACCTGCCCGCCGATCGCCTGCACTGGAACTATGTCAAGCCGGCCAGCCCCTCCTTCGCCGACATGATCGCCAGCGCCAAGAAGATCAACACGATGAACATTAAGATGCTCTCGGACCTGACCGATATCAACAAGTCCAAGTACGCCAACTTCATCGACATTCTCTCGACGCTGAACGACTTCACCTGCCAGCGCACGGGCAAGAGCTATGGCTCAGTGGAAACTTGGGGCGCTGATCGCGTCCTTGTCATTGACGGCCTCTCCGGCCTGAGCATCGCCTCCATGAACCTCGGCACCGGCTCCAAACCAGTGAAGAACATGGCCGACTGGGGCATCGCAATGGACAACCTCGAGCGGCTGATCATCAAGCTCTGCGTCGACACTCAGGCGATGTTCGTCCTTCTCGCTCACATGGAGCGGGAGAAGGATGAGCTTACCGGCGGGACCTCCCTGACCATGAGCACCCTCGGGAATAAGCTCGCCCCGAAGCTCCCACGTTTCTTCTCCGATATTGTCCATACGAAACGAGACGTGGACAAGTGGACCTGGAGCACCGTCACCTCCAACATGTGTCTGAAGACGCGTAACCTGCCGCTCAAGGACAACCTCAAGCCAGACTTCGGGCCAATCGTGCGGAGTTGGCAGAAGGCCAACAAGAGCGCCTAACGGAATCTCCCCAGCTCTTGACACCCTGAATCATTCCTGCCACAGTACCCATTCGGTTTCACGCGCATGAGCCGACCTTCATACCGCGAACCTTCCTCCTCTCTTAAAGGACCAGCACCATGTCTTCATTTGATCCCGCCAACTTCCTCAATACTGAGTTCACCGACACCTTCGACACCGAGCGCATTCCCGTTCCTGAAGGGGAGTTCCAGGCTAGCCTGAAGGACTTCAAGGTTCGCGTTACCACCAGCGGCAAGGCGGTGATGGCTGTGTACTGGATCGTCTCCGACTCAGACGTGCAGAATGCCACCGGCCAGGCCGAACCGATGGTCCGCCAGACCATCTGGCTCGACATTACCGACGGCGGTGCTCTCGACGGCTCCAAGGGCAAGAACATCGACCTCGGCAAGCTTCGTGACGCTCTCGGCCAGAACCAGAAGGGCCAGGTCTGGTCGCCGTGCATGCTCAAGGGCGGCGTCGCTCTCGTCAAGGTCAAGCATTCGATCGACCAGCGCGATGGAGAGACGATTCAGGTCGACGTCAAGTCCGTAACGGCGATCTAGGTCCGGGTCTCCCACTTCTCCAGAGAGGCTTCGGCCTCTCTTTTTTTGAGGAAAGAAAGATGATTCAAGCATCAACTCCCCGCGAACCAGGCTCTTCTCCAGCTGCCCGTATACTAACCAAGGCCCTCGACATTCTCGACGAGCGCGGGAAGGAGTACGAACAGGCTCAGGGTGAGCGCTCCATGGCTAAGACCGTTGAGATCTTCTTTGCGGTAACGCGTATCCGCCTGACGGAATACGAAGGCTGGAAATTCATGCAGTGCCTGAAGCTGGCCCGGCAGGCCGTCGAGACTCCGAAGCTCGACTCCTTCATCGACAGCATCAACTACGAAGCCTTGGCCGCCGAGTGCGCCCTTCGTCCATCCTCCAAGGAGCCCGTATGAAGCTCATTCCCATCAACGAACTCGACATTCCCGAGAATCGTCAGCGCCGGGACTTTTCAGAGAAACGCCTGGCCGAACTCGCCGACAGCATTCTCTCCAAGGGTCTGTTCCATCCGCCTGTTGTCCGGGAGAACGATTACGGCACCTATGAACTCGTCGCCGGGGAGCGCAGATTCCGTGCCATCACCTCTCTCCAGCTCAAGGAACTATGCTTCTCCCACGATGGAGTTGATGTGAAGCCGGGCTGGCTCCCTGTCACGCTCCTCGGCGAGCTCGACCCTCTCGCTCTTCGCGAAGCCGAGCTCGAAGAGAACACGGTAAGGGAGGACCTGACCTGGCAGGAGAAGAGTCGAGCCATTGCCGAACTCGACGCGCTTCGAACCGCCCAGGCGAACGCCGAGGGCCGCTCCCACACTCTTACGGCGATGGCCACCGAACTCCTGGGCAAGCAAGCCTCCGGTGCACAGGTTACGAACGTGGCTGAAGCTCTGATAGTCTCAGCGCATCTGGACAATCCAGACGTGGCCGGCGCGAAGACGCAGAAGGAAGCTCTCAAGATCATCAGGAGAAAGGCCGAGAGCTCGCATCGAGAGGTTCTGGCGGCTCAATTCGACCTCAAGCGAAGCGTTCACACGCCTATTCTCTGTTCCGCCTTCGCCCAGGTTCCAGTGATGGACCCGGCGCAGTTCTCCTGCCTTGTCTGTGATCCGCCTTATGGCGTCGGGGCCGACACCTTTGGCGAGCAGGCCACCACGACTCACACCTATGCCGACACAGAGGAACTCGGCCTCGCGTCCTGTCAGCTAATCGCCACCCAGGGCTTCCGTGTGACCAAGGAAAAGGCGCACTGCTACATGTTCCTGGACATAAGGAACTTTCAAGCCTTCTCTCTCATCTTCACGCTCGCGGGTTGGACCGTCTGGCCAACACCCCTCATCTGGGCTAAGAACGGCGGCATGCTTCCTTCGCCCGACTTCGGGCCTCGCCGGACCTACGAGGCGATTCTCTTCGCTCGCAAGGGCCAGAAGAAGGTGCTCCGCCTCGGCCCGGACGTGTTGACGTATCCTCAGGTCAGCGAGAAGGATCATGGGGCGCAAAAGCCAGTCGCCCTTTACAAGGATCTGATCCAGCGTAGCTGCTACCCTGGGGAGTCCGTGGCTGACTTCTTCATGGGAAGTGGCACTATCTTCCCCGCGGCCAATGCAGCTAAGGTCATTGCTACCGGAATCGAGATCGTGCCTGAGCATTATGCCATAGCTGTAACGCGCCTGGAAGAAACCGAGGCCAGCGAGGAGCCAGAAGAGTGGCTCGGCGGGATTTTGGCTAAGCTTCAGCCAGTGGCCTAATCCCCATGAGCATCCCGACTCCCTTTCTCAAGGGAAGCGGCCCTCTTAACGCCAAGATCGTCATCGTGACAGAGTTTGCCACGGCTGACGATCTTTGGCGGGGCCACCCTCTCGCCGGCACCGCAGGCGATCTTTTTGGCAAACTTCTCAACGAAGCCCATATCATCCGGGCGAGTTGCCGCCTCACCTCCGTGCTGAAGACCAGGGTCAAGGGCGACAATACCTACGAACTCTTCACGCAGAACAAGGCGCTCGCTGGCCGCCTCCGACTCCACAAGGTCTTGGCCGGCACTTACATCGCTGATGAACTCTTGGCGCCTGTGGAGGCTCTCCACACGGAGATCGCCGCTCTCCAGCCAACAGTCATCATCGCCCTGGGCAATCTAGCCATGTTTGCCTTAACAGAGGTTTATGGCTCGGTCGATACCTGGCGCGGCTCACACCTCACCTATGTTCGTGACGAGCGCGTTACTGTTATTCCCACCTACACTCCGCAAGATGTGATGAAACGCTGGGAGGTGAAGGGGTTCTGCGTCAGGGACCTCCAGCGTGCTCACAGCGTGGCCAAGGCTCCAGAGCTCTACGTTCCTCCCGCATACAAGTTCCAAATCCGGCCAACCTTCGCTCAGGTCCAGACTCGCCTCCAAGACTTCCTTCTCCAGCTCCAGCAGGGCGAACTCTGGCTCTCAGTCGACATCGAGACCGTAGCCCGAAACATGTCTTGCATCGGCCTAGCTTGGAACGCTCGCGAGGCGCTTTGCATTCCGATGCTGACGCTTGGTGGGAACTACTGGCAGGTAGAGGAAGAGGTCCAGATCCAACTCTGGCTGAAGGAAATCCTCACCCATCGAAACGTGCGCGTCATCGGACAGAACTTTAACTACGACGCTCAGTACTTCGCCCGTTTTCTCGGATACCTTCCTCGCCTCGCTTTCGACACCATGATCGCGCAACACACGCTTTTTCCTGGACTGCCGAAGGCTCTCGACTTTCTTTCTTCAATCTACTGCCACTGGCATCGGTATTGGAAGGATGAGCTGAACGACTACTCCCGCCTGCCGGCGAACCTTGACCAGTACTGGAGCTATAACTGTAAAGACTGCGTAACCACGTTCGAGATCACAAGGCCCCTGCAGAATATGCTCGAGTACTACGAACGGACGGAGCAGTATGAGCTCCTGCACCAGACCGGCCAGAATGCCCTGGTCTCAATGCTCAGGGGAATGCGAATCGACCGGGTGGCCCGCTCAGCCATCGCCGAGGAGCTCATGCAGACGATTGCCGAATACGAGCGGCTAATCCACACCATCGTTGGCTTTCCTCTGAATGTCAATTCACCGCAGCAGATGGCTCAGTTCTTCTACGAGCAGCTCAAGCTTCCCGTTCAGCGGGACCGGAAGACCGGCCAGCCCACGCTGAGTGCGAAGGTGCTACCGGCGTTGATCAAGGCTGAACCGCTCGTCGGTGCCTTGCTCGAGCTGATCGAGAGAAAGCGCTCCATCGGCGTCTTTCTCAAGACATTCTGCATGATGCCGCTGAGTGAAGACGGGCGCATGCGCTGTTCATTTAACGTCTGCGGTACAGAGACCTTTCGGTTCTCATCCTCGACTGATGCTTTTGGCACCGGAGGAAACCTGCAGAACATTCCTAAAGGAGAAGAAGAATGAGCCTCGGCTCCTCAATCCACCTTCCCAACGTTCGCAAGTTCTTCAAGCCAGACCCAGGATACACCCTCTTCGATGTGGACCTGGCGGGAGCGGACGCTCAGATCGTCGCCTGGGAAGCCGACGACGCGCCACTCAAAGCGGCCTTCCGGGCCTACGCCACTGGCACCGGCCCAAAGGTCCACTGTGTCAATGCCAAGGCCATCTTTGGCGACCTCGCTGGCTCCTCTGGAAAGATCGACCCATACTATTCTCGGGCGAAGGCAGGCGTGCACCTGACCAATTATGGCGGGAAGGCCAGAACTGCAGCTCTCGCGCTCGGCGTCAGCATTCCCGCCGCGGAGCACTTTCAGCGAACCTGGTTCGAACTTCATCCAGCGATTGCTCAATGGCACGAGCGAACCGAGCACTCTCTCCAGACCACCCGCTCCGTCCGCAACCCCTTCGGCTTCGTCCGCACTTATTTCGAGCGGATGGAGCGCCTACTTCCCCAGGCGCTCGCGTGGATTCCTCAATCCACCGTGGCGCTGATTATTGACATTGCCTGGAATCGCATCGTCACAACTCTGCCGGAGGTTCAGATTCTCCTCCAGGTTCACGATTCCCTCGTCGGCCAGGTCCAGACATTCCGTTGGCCTCGGGTCAAGCCACTTCTTGCCGAACTCCTTCAGGTCACCGTGCCCTACGACGATCCCCTGATTATCCCAATGGGGCTGAAGACTTCAACCATATCCTGGGGGGATGTGCAAATGGAGAGCTGGAATTAGTTCGGGATAAGAACTATTCTTTCTCCTCCCCATTAACTTTTTCAGGAGTCCTCAATGCAGTCCAAACGAAGTAGGCTCTACCGCATCTGGAATACACTCAAGAAACGCCGGGCATTTGCTGGAAGTTCCTGGGAAGCCTTCCAGTATTTCTTCCAGGACACAGCGGCTTCTTACGTTTATCCTAGCCGTTTACGAAAGCTCCAACCACACGAGCCTTTTTCCTTCTCTAACTTCCAGTGGGTAAAGCCAGTCTATCCCCGCAAACTCTCTCCCCAGGAAATCGCTTTCTGCCTCACCAGCGAATGGTCTCAGCGTCGTCTTGCCACTTTTCTCAACGTGAGTCAGAGTACGATCTGTCGTGTTCTGCAGAAAGGTTTCCATGACGACGAGAAAGCATAAGGACTGGCTCCGGGCCTTCGTCGAGTTCGCCTCCTACGGCGAGGCCCCGCTGAAGTTCTACTACTGGACCGGCGTGAGCACCATAGCCGGCGCGCTCCGCCGTCGCGTCTGGATTGACCAGAAACAGTTTCAATGGACTCCAAACTGCTACATCATCCTCGTCGCTCCACCAGGGATCGTGTCCAAATCCACAACAGCCAACATCGGCATGAACCTGCTTCGCAAAGTTCCCGGCATCTCCTTCGGGCCAGATGTGGTCACCTGGCAAAAGCTCGTCGAGGACATGGCCAAGAGTAAGGAACTTGTCTACTGGCCCGAGCGCGAAGTCTATCTCCCCATGTCCTGCATCACCGTGGCTTCGAGCGAGTTCGGCACACTTCTCGATCCCAACGACCGCGAGATGGTTGACGTACTGGTTCAACTCTGGGATGGCCAGATCGGCGGCTTCAGCAAGGCGACTAAAACCTGTGGTTCAGACGATATTGAAAATCCCTGGATTAACATCATCGCCTGCACGACTCCCTCCTGGATTGCAACAAACTTTCCCGAGTCAATGATCGGCGGCGGCTTCACCTCCAGGTGCATTTTCGTCTACGCTGAGAAGAAACGCCAGCTCATCGCCTACCCTTCCATGCACACTCCGCCGGAGTTCGAGCAACACCGTGACGATCTTATTCACGATCTGGAAATAATCTCAACCCTTATTGGAGAATATACGCTGAGCTCAGAGGCTCAAGATTTCGGCGTTACCTGGTATGACAGACATTGGGCTTCCAAGCACGATAGTCTCTCCCCTGAGCAGTTCGGCGGGTACATCGCTAGGAAGCAGACGCACATCCACAAGCTGGCGATGATCATCCAGGCCTCCCGTTCCGACACCATGAAGATAGAACTGGAGGCTCTCCAGATGGCCGTAGCGATGGTCGATGCCCTAGAGCAAGAAATGCCCAGAGTCTTCTCGCGCATCGGCCAGACTGCTCAGACCAAGGGCATGACTGACCTAGTGGAGCTCGTGGCTGCAGTTGGCCAGATTGGCCGAATCGAACTTTTTCGTAAGATGTCCCGCTATACGACTTGGTTCGACTTTCAGAAGATCCTCGAATCCGCAGTAGCTGCGCAGTTTATTCACCTAACGCAGCAGGGAAACGAGATCATCATCAAAGCGGGCAAAGGAAAAACAGCATGAAACTCTGGCTATTGAAGCAAGATGAAAATGGTGGATATGATACGTATGATAGCTGTGTTGTCGCCGCTGAAACTGAGGAGGCGGCGCGTCATATCCGGCCAAGCTGTTGGTCTGACAACGAAGATCCCTGGGCAAAGGACTGCTGGCAGTCCTGGGCTAGTTCCCCAGAAAATGTCAAGACTACACTTCTTGGCGAGGCGCTTCCAGAAACTCCTCCGGGCATAATCCTCGCCTCTTTCAACGCAGGTTAGGCTTCCCCAGGCTGGCTGTGTTTTCCCGACGCAGCTGGCCTTTCTGTAAAAGGTTGACACCTGGGGAAGTTCCTCATTCCTCGTCCTCAGACCTCGTTACTCCTCGAACATCCCTGGCCAGGGCGCGTCCAGTCGGTCCCGCCAGTCCCTGCCTCTCTGCCAGCATCGCCGCCTTTCTTCGTCCCCGGAGGGAAACCGCCTGGTCCTTCCCGGTAATGCGGAGCTGATGCGTTGGCACCTGTTCGTTATACTTTGAGATTTCCTTCGTAACATTCTCTAGCATCGAAGCGTCTCCAGTCCTCACAGCACGAAAACGCTTATCCAAGAGGTCACTGTGCCGGATCCTCCAGTAGATCTCCTCTCCCTTCTCCAGATAGTGCTCCGTCCGGTTCTCACTTAGAATGGTTGGGGTGAAGCCCAGGGCCATGCCCACAAGTTCTTTCCCTGTCAGATCCCTGAACATTCCACGTTGCTGATCCCAGGTCAAACGTTCTCCTGAAGGCGTTGTGACACCATAGGTTGAAGCATTCTCCTGGGAGAGATAGGCATCATAGGCCTTTGAAACCGATCCGATAAAACCAGGAAATTCCTTGAAACCTCCACGAATATCTCCCTGCCCAAATTTCCCAAGCATGCGAATACCATCCGCAGCAATTCCTCCCGCCGGACCAGCACTTTGAAGTGTCGCCTGACCAACGCCAGTAAAGGGGTCCTGAAAATTCCGATTCAGCAGATCTGTGCCAGGAAGCACTCGGCCTAGACCGAACTTGCCAGACATGTCGAAGCCCATAAAATCATGCAAAGCTCCATGCAGCATAATGTTCTGATCCAAGCCAAGATCCTTGAAAAAGCGCCGAAGTTCAAGCTCAGCATTTGCTGCACCGAAGAATTTTCTCCAAGCCCACTTGACCAGATCTAGAAGGTTTTGTCCCCCAGGCAAGCCAAGCAAACCCCCGAGCAGCCCGTAGATCAACCAGAGTTTCACCGTGGCGCCTCGCCAGACCGGAGTCACCTCTCGTCCCTCAGCTCGTTGCCGTGCTCGCGCCGTCCGCTCATAGCCCCCCGCCATCGTCCACTGGATGAACTGTGTATAGCTCGCAAACATGAAAAGGATTGCCTTCTTACCTCGGAGCAACTCTGGCTTATTCGCCGGATCATAAGCATTCTGGAGCAGATCCGTCTTCTCTGCAGCTTTCGAATACGCCAGAATCGAAGGCACGCCGAGAGCCCTCTCAGCCGAATAAAATCCCAAGAAAGTCGAGATACGGTTTCCGCGCTCGATCGCTCTGAAAGGAATCATACCCGCTTCCAGTGTTGCATGCACCAGCTTTCCTACAGCCGTCGTTGCTGTCGACTCGAGCACTCCTCCAGCATTCGCCTGCCCGGCGAGGAAATAAGCGTAGCTTTGATCCAGGAGTCCAGTCGTCACCGCTCGCGCATAGGCCTCCTGCAAATCCAGCAGCCGGGCTTTCTCCGCTGGAGTCGTGTTCGGACTGGCAATAGCTGCACCCCACCAGGGAATGGACGCGGTGTCCTTGAGCGACTGGAGATAATGCCCGGACCCTTTCCCCTCACCGTACTCGGAGGAGATGGCCGCCCAATAGTTGATCTGCGTGGACAGGTTGAAGGCCGCGGTAGAGATCCCATAGGCCAGATAAGCCATAGTGAACCAGTAACGAAGCGCCTGCAGTTCCCCCTTCGGGTGCAGCATATACGTTGCCGTACGATCCATCAGGCTAGCATTCCGCCGCTGCCGTGTGATCTGGGCAAGCTTCTCCTCAGGCGAGAGAGAAGGCTCCTGCTCCAGCCTTCGGACGTTCGCCCGAGCGAGAGAAGCGGCTGCCCGGAGCGCCGGGCCATACTTCAGCTTCCATATAAAGTTCGAGTTATGCCAGGTGAACGCTGCAAACGTCCGAGGAAAATCCTTACTCCCACCACCCAGGGCAGAGCCAAGCTTCTTGTACTTCTCCGCGATCTTGTCGTATTTTGCTGGGATCAACAGAGCTTCCAAAAGATCCATTTGTTTTGTGGTGAATTCTCCTGTCTGCTCTAGCGTACTCAACAACTCCCGTGGCAGCTGCATCGGCAAAGACTCTTCCTCGTCCAGGACCAGACTCTTTATCCGAATATCTGGATCAGTCGCGGCTGCTTGTTGCGCCTTGACATAGGTCTGCTGGAACATGGCCTGATCTTCAAAATGCTGCTTGTAGATGGGGATATAGCGTCTCTGTCCAAATTCCACAGGACCCTGGTCTTTTTCCACAATCAGCACATGATTGCCAAAGTGCCCAACAGGGACAAATGGTTGCTCCCGAAGTGCTTGATGCAAGGCTTCAATCTTCAGATACTCGCGGCGCTGGAGTAGCGGCTTCCCGGCAAATTTCCGCATCACATTAGCCCAGAGCGCGTTCGCCAGACCATTGAACTGAAGCTGAAGCGTATTCCGCACGTCGAGATAATGCTGGAGAATCCGTCTCCCTTGAGTCGTCGTCGGATCAAGTCCATTGTCTGCCATCAACTGGCGCAGAGGAGCACTGTCCCGCATTTCCCAGATTTGCGGAATCGTCCCTACGATTTTGCCATCGACAGTCACAACATTCCCACGAGCGTCTAGCCCCACGAGTTCTCCCGCGAGCATTCCCTGTTCCTGCTCTTTCTCCAGCAAAAGTTTCAGCCCGGCCACCGCTGAGGAGTTGCTCCCGAAGACATTCAGCATGCTCTTCACTGTTTCATTCGCCAGATACTGAAGCTGGTTCTTCAGCTGCTCTCCCCCCCATTTCGCCGTCATGAAGGCTTGGAGTGGCTCATCATTCGGCTGGCCGGCAGCTACCTGCTGGAGCTGGATCAGATAATCCACCCCTTTCGCTCGAGCATTATTCGCCCGCATCCAGACTCTCGTTGTCTTATCTCCGATGGTCTGGAGCAACTTGGAGAAGCCCCTGGTGGCTTGCTGTTGGTCGCTCAGCGGGTCCCAATCCATTGAGTCAGTTTCATCAAGCGGGGAGAGCTCACTGTCCATCGCCACCTGCGTTGGCGAGAAGGCGATATAGGCGGAGCTGTCCAGCGGGTCTTTCAGATGATGCAGGATCAGCCCGTCGTGGCCCGCCGCGGCTGCCTGCTGGACAAGCTGTGAAATCTCCTCCTCGTCGAAGGTGCCATAGGCGTACTCTACCTCCAGCGGGTTCTCCAGGTTCAGAAAGAAACTCTGCGTTTGCGGGTACTTCGGCGCGGCTGCCCTATCCTTACGCTTAGGCGCCTCCAGATTATTCGGATTAGTGGTGAAGAAACTGGCGGGAATTTCTCCCGCTATGAGGGTGCGGGTTCCTTCTCCGGACCAGACACGCACTGGCAGCCCATCGTTCCCCACAGCCTTCGTCCGCCCGCCAAAGGCTTTCCAGTACGGGCTTTCGAAACGGAGCCGCTCCCAGGCTTCTCGTGCGCCTTGAACGACCTCGGGACGCCTGGCTTCCTCCGGCGTCAGCCCGGCCTGCTCCGCCAGCACGTGCTGCGCGTTCATCGGCTGCAGCGGATTCTCAGGATCTCGGTCCCAGGCCATATTCGCCTCGGGATGGTGCTGGGTTAGATCGACTTCCCACCAGGTCTGGCCGTAGGCCACCACGGGCTGAGCGTTGAAGTGCTTCTTGAGGTAGGCGGGAATGTCGTTCGCATAGCGTGAGTAAATGCCCTGGTTTTCGCCATAAGTTATGGAAGCTTCTCGTGTTTGTAAAGCTGTTAAAATGTCCTTATAAAGAGCTGACCCCCGGGCTACCATTATAAGCCCGTTATCTGTTCTTACATCAAGATCAGGTTCCTCTGTTAATGCTCCCCGGCACAAGATTTCTCCAGTAGCTACAACAGCCGGCCCATCTTTCCAGAAACCTGGCAAAGGATTTACATAGTCAAAGCTACGGGTACCGTTATCAGTTACAAAAGATGAAAGTTTTTTGCCAATAAGAGATTGCACAGTTCCACGAATAGGCCACTCCTCCATCAACGCAGCCGTGTCTGCCGACCTGAACCGCAGCTTCGTCTTCCCTTCTTCCAACGCCAGCGTCACATTATCTCTAATCTGCTGCTGCCACCACCAGCGCTCCCAATGCGTCAGATCTTCACCAACGGAGAGCGCCTGCTGACGTTCCAGTCCTGTCTCATTCGGCTGCAGGTTCTCAATGTACTTTTCTCGCTGAGCGAATAACTTGACAAATTCATCATAGTTTACCTGATTCGCGTGAGCATAACCCTTAACGTCGAAGATCAAATCTAGCGTGATGGGCATTATTTTATAAAGTGTTTGTGCATATATCGCTTTTATCTCTGGAGACTGATTCCTGTCAGCTTTAACCTGCCTGTGTAAGGCTTCTATAGCCTGCTTTAATTCCTTGTATTCTTGCGCAGAATAGGGACCATAGGTCAGCTTTGTCTCATACCCACCGCGAACCTCAGCTTTCTGCTGCATCGCATCCGATTGCTGCTCAATCACATTTCGGACTGTTCCATCATCCAGATACCGAGAATGTGAAACATAGTTATCCAGTGCTGAATAATGGTGAGAGCGCATATCTTCTGGCATGGGAATCGGCCCTTGCCAGACGACCGTCACATCCTTACTATAGACTTGACTATTCCGTCTCGTCCCCAGGAACTTCTGTTCGCCAAGCCGGCTCACTTGATGCAGTTTATTCTCAGCCAACTTCAAAGGTTCAAGCTTCGTGATTCGGTTCTGAAGTGCGACCTGCGCCTCTGCCCAGGAGAAACCAGCCGGGTGCTCTTGGAGGAACTGTTCCCAGAAGTTCTTCTCAATCTGCTTCACATCACGTTGCTTCAGCGTCAGCTCAAGCGTTGCGGCCTTGATCCTGTCCTTGTTGGGCAAGCGTTCCAGCACTTTCGACGTATAGTCTCTATCTGCCGAGCCCTGTTCGTTCCGAAGCTTCTCAAGCCAGAGCTCGAATTTCGCGTACTGCTGCTTGTCCAGCATTTCCTTCAGCGCGAGGTACCGGCGCGAATCCTGTTCGCTCTCGGCATCCTCTCCCTCTGGAAAGAGGGAATCAAGTGCTTCTTGGCCCCGCTGCTTCACATCTTTCAGCGTAGCCTGCTGCTCCTCCGAAAGCGCCGACGGAGGAGCTTTCTTTGGCTTCTTTGCCTTTTTCTCAGCCTTCTTCGCTTCTTTCGCCTGCGCTTCTTCCTTGACTTTCACCACTTCAGCCTGAGTCGTCGATCCCACATTCGCTTCATTGATCAACGTCTGAAGCAACTGCGAAAGTTCTGTCGAAGGCGCTGGAGTTTCCTCGGGAGTTTCCATCCGCGCCTGCTCCGCCTGGAGTTGCTCTAGCCTTGCCACCGCGATCTGCCGTTGAGCTTCCTGCAGTTCCTTCGAAAACTTGAAACGGCCCGTCACGCCTTTCTGCATGAACTTCGCACGAAGAGTCTGCTGGTCCATCCAGTCCGCAAACGCTACTCCAGGCGGAATAATGGTCTTTCCGGGCGCACCACCTTGCGTCTTCAAATCCTTGAAGAGAGCTCGCAACCGCTCCATCGTATCGGCGAAGTACTTACCAAAGCGTGAGCGAAGAATGTCTCCCTTCAGATAGGAGTAGCGCGTAAACTGCTCCGCCATATATTCATTAAACTCACCATAGCGAGCCAGTTCTTTTTGCTGGGCGAGAGAGTACTTCGCCCCATTCTCCGGTTTTCCCACCAGGAGTTCTCGCGCCGTTGCTCCATCTCGGGAAAGGCCCAGCCTTTTCAGCCGATTATCTGCCCACTCGTACAGACTTTTGTTTTCTCCAAGATCGCGAGCAACAGACTCTCCGAGTTTTCTCAGGCCTACCCATTCTTCTATGAACTGCGTTGCCGTCATTTCTCCAGACATCAGGCGTGCCCGTTTCCCCTGCCATTCAGTAACCAGAGCCGCTTCCTTCGGAGACTTTGCCTGGAGTTCTGCGAGGTCCTCGGGTGTAAGCGTTCGCTCCTCGATACCCTTCATCATCCGGTTAGCAAAGTCCACTCCATGCGTTTCAATCAGTCCCCCGCGGAAACCCTCCCAACGAAGAAGATGTCCGAACTCGTGTGAGAGCCCGCCGACAAGGCCCAGGGCCGTTTTAGGATCACTATAGCCATACTTGGCGAATGCCGGCAGCTCCCTTGGAGTGATAACGTGAGTTGTTTCGAAATCTTGATTCTTTCCTGGGAAGAAATGGAGCTGATGTAGTCCAAAGGCATTCGCCCGATCTCCCTCATTGAACTGCTCCAGGTTCAGAATAACGCTCGCAGTCGGAGCATACTTCTTCACCCAGGCACCAAGATCCGCCGTCAGCATCGCATAGACTTCTGTCGGATGAACAAGCTCCTGCCCCTCCTCCCGAATCGCCACCACACTCCCTGGCGGGGGAGCCCCCGTCTGCTCCAGCGTCAGGCCAAGTGCCCGCGCGTCCGTAGAGGCGACAATCGTCCGCTGCGAGTGAGGCGTGTTCGCCGGCGGAAACATCTTCGCCCGTTCTTCCCGCTTTCCCGCCACGTAGTCAGAAATTCCACCCTCGTCCGGACTTACCTCGGAAGACCCCAGACGCTCATCCAGTCCCTTCGCAAACGCTGCAGTTTCTACTGTCGGTGTAACCTTGAACGTGGCGGAACCCTGCTTCTCCTGTACTGCAGCCGTTGCTTCCTCCTGAGGCGTCAGGGGCACGAGCAGCTCAGGCTTCAGCGTGGGCATATCCGTGCGGGGAATCCGAGCCAGAATTGCGTTCAGTTCCTCTGCCGCCTTAGTATCTTCGAAGTCGTTGGTCTGGCGCTCCTTCTGGAAGACGCGCAGAGCACTATCCATTCCCTTCATGCCGCCAGCACCGAGTGTCGCACCGATCGTCGTTACGGCCAGATCGTGCATAATCTCGTCTGAACTCGACCACTTCCCCTCGTTGAAATACTTCTTCTCGCTCAGACTCTGAGCAATCGTGGTGAAGTTTTCCCCGCCGATCTCCTGGGCCAGGAACTTCCTGAACCAGGCTTTCCCACCCTTTAGCAGAGTCTCTAGCCCAAGTGTTTCTCCTGCGATCTCCGCAGCTCCAGAAGTCAGTGCATGCTTCATAGAAGTTTCTGGATCAGCTCCTCCCGCCAGCGCCTCGTGGTAAGCCTGACCAAATTGCAATCCACCAAACTGCCCAAGCGCTCCCTTATGCAGGAAACTTTCACCAACTTTTGCCCCGCCGAAGCGTGCGGCCAGCAGCCAAGGTGCCATCTGCGTTACCGAGGCAGCCGCAGAAAGAGCGCCCTCCTGCAGCCAGTTCAAATCCTGAGGAGTCTGACTCTGAATATCCGCCGTTGCCTCGTTTCCTGCTATCAGCCCTTGCCGCGTTAGCTCTGCTCCAGCATCCCGTACGCCCTGAGGAACCACGGCATCGAAGACTTTTCGCTGTATTCCGGTTGCTAGGGCTTCTGCGCCAGACTTTATGGCTGTTGGAATGCCTTCACCTTGAATCAGACTCTTAGCTACAGCCGAACCAACATCAGGAAACTGCGTCGGAGGATTCAGCGCATTTCCAGCAACCTCATACATCCCCGCGAGAGTCTGAACAGGACTGTTCGCAACAAGGGCTTTGAAGGCGCTCCCCATAGAAGCTTGATTGTAAAGATCAGGAGCTTCCGGCGGGGCATCCTTCGCGTAGAGATCAGGAGCTTGTGCAAAAAGATCAGGAGCTTGTGCGGGCATGGCATTTATTCCTCAACAGGATAACCTTGTTGCTTGTAGTAATCGATGACTTCCTGAAGCGGCTTCTTATTCTTAAGCGCAATTTCAGCAGCACGCTGGCGTGTTAGTGGAGGCAAAACCTGAGTTGGCTTTCCAGGAGATCCCGGGACGGCTCCACCGGCGCCTCCAGCTTTCCCTCCACGAACTATAGCCCAGGCCGCAGCAGTGAGTTCCTCTGCCTGCTTCGCATTTGCTGGAGCTTGTTGCAGCACATATTCCCGTACCCGCTCTTCGTCCGTTTTCTGCCTTGCTCCGTAGATCAGCTCCAACGTCCTCTTTTCGACTTCCCCAGGAGTCAACTTTGGCTCCGCCAATTGGACTGACTTCCGCACAGCGTCCATCGTCTCCACTGCCCCGATCTTCGGTTGCGGTCCCTGGAAGCGCGCAGGATCAGACATTTTCGCCCGAGTCAGCTCTGCGCTGGCACCGATCTCTCCGACTTGCTCCAGCGCTCGGGCAGTCTCAGCTCTACGAAGTCCAATGAGAGAATCAGATTCCAGGCCTGCTTTCTGCAATTCGCTCATCCAGCTACGTTCTAGATCACTGGAATTCACATCCTGCGCTTTCGCCGCAAAGAAATCAGCCTTAGCCAGTCGTACAATCTGCTCCGCTTTATCCAATTGCCCTGCTCGAGCCAGGATCGCCGCCTTCTCCAGAATCATACTCGTCCGGGCATCCGACGTTCGGCGATTCTCCTGATTCGTCAGCACCTTCCCTTCCGTATCCGCCTGCTTTCCTGCCAGATCCGCCTGGAAGGCTTGATCCGCCATTCCCTGTGTACGTTTGTTCCCCTCCAGCATATTGTAGGCAGTCATACCCATCTGTACCGTATCGCCAAGAAGGCTCAAAGGACTCTGCCCTGGCCGGGCTCCTTGCGCCAGGCGAATACCGGCCATCATAGCCGCCTGGGAAAGCGAAGGATCAGAGCGGACCTTTTCGACCAAGCTGGAAAAACCGTCGAGCATTCCAGGGGAGCCTCCGGCTTCTGCCGGCTGAGGTTGCTGGACCTGACCCTGGAGAGCCTCCGGAGGAAGCTGAGCCGGAGGAGCCTCGGGCGGAGGACTGACTTGCGTGAGCGTTCCTGGAGGAACCTGAGGCACGCCGGGAAAGGCGTTCTGGCCAGCCTGCCCATAGAGAATTGAGTTGAGATCAGCCATTGCTCCAAGTCCTCCAATCAGCTGGATCGTAGGCGGGCTGCTGCGTCTGGGCTACTGGTTGTTGCCCACTCGACAACCAATAGTAAGGATTCTCTTCCCAGGAAGGAACAGGCGGCGCCTGCGTCACCGGCGTTCCCGCCTGCATTTTCGTCAGTTGGTAATAGGGATCATTCTGCATTTCCCTCATCTGGTAGGCCAAAGCGGGGGATTGTGGTGAAGCCGCAGCAGCAATCTGAGTCTGTGCTGCCGGAGTTGTTGCCTGAACTCCTGGATAAGAGATCTGCGGCATTTGAACCGTAGATTGAGGCGTCGGTTGCGCGGGTTGTAAAGCCGCCTGCGCCGCCACTTGTTGTCTGGCTTGCGTCAGTAGATCCCCAACATTCGACTGTGGGTTGAAGGCCGCAGCCTGAGGAATCCGTGCTCCAGCTCCCCCAAGCAGCGTGGCTCCAGCATTTCCTGCCAATGCCTGCGTACCAATCGTCGCGGCCTGCTGGTTTCCGCCCTGCATTCCAAGCATTTGTGCATAGTCCATCTTATCTCCCATAGATCAATTGCGCAAGTCCAGGCCGTGGAGCTGCCTGAGCTTGAGGTAGAGCAAGTTGTGTCATTGGCATCATTGCGGGCACGCGAGGGGCTGGAGCCGCTGGAGCCCTCTGTGGGTTCTGCTGCCCTTGTTGCCCGAGAGCCGCTAACATGCGAAGCTGGTCATTCGTAAAGGTAAGTTTGCTCGTCTCAGCTTCAGAAGACAAAGTTGCTTCCCGTTTGTCGGCGATGGCTTTGTCAGCTTCTACCGAGGCGTCGAGACCAAAGGCTGGAGAAAAGCCGAGAAGTTCTGCGTAGTTCATAATGATTCCTTATTTGAGAAGACCAGCCAGACCACCAAGGCCAGCTCCGATCAGTGGACCTACTCCAGGAACAGCCATCCCCGTCAGAGCACCGGAGGCTGCTCCACCAAGAGCACCGCGGACACCTCCACTGGATTGCGCCGGGCCTTCGCTCGTACTTGTCGTCGAAGGATTCGCCCCGCCATAGACGATCGACGCATAGTTTTGCAGCGGTGCCCAAGGCGCATTCAGTCCCCACATTCGTGCATTCGCATCGTAGTTCGCTTGCTCCTGGCCCAGATTTTCCTTCTGCGATCCTACTCCCGAGAGCGTATTAACGGGGATGTTGGCCGCCTGAAGTGTCTGCGGTGCCAACGCCAGAGTGCGGGAGAAAGTATCCTGGCCAGTCTTATAAGCGTCATTTGCCATTCCGCTGGCCATATCCATAGCATTTTGAGAATAACGGCCAGCCGCAATCCCCTCAGCCATCCCCTGGCGGATTCCGCCGAACTGACCAGCTTCCGTCGCGTTAGTCCGAATGCTGGAGAGAACACCACCTGGGTCAACGTAAGACTGTGTAACTGGGCGCAAAGCTGCCGAGATCGCACTCTGGAGATAAGGATTATTCTGCACATCCATCGCCCCGGACAGACCATAATTCAGCCCCTGATTCATCAGGCCGACGCCTGTCTGCTGCTCTCCCGCGTTCTGCACTGCCAGGTTCTGAGCCGCGATCGTCTCCGCCGAGAAGGGCGTGACTTGCGCTCCTGGATACGAGGCACTCGAGATCGTCGGAGCCGTCGCATTGTAAATCCGAGCCGCTTCGCCCTGAACCTTTGCCCGCTGAGCCGCTTCTTCCGGGGAATAGTTCTGTGTTGTTGCAGTCGTTGTTGAATCCGTGCCGCCGCCTCCGCTCATGGAGTCCACTCCTTACAAGAAATAGTCATGACTCGAGCCGTCTCTTGAAAGCCCAAGGTACTGATAAGTCGTGCCACGCTGGGTCGACAGGTTGCCTGAATCTCGTCAATCTCGTTCGCGATGATCCAGGTGCGGAGAAAGGGCAAAAAGGCCTTCCAGATGATTTGAGTTTGCCTGCCCGCTACAGCCACAATGTTGCAACTTTTCTTCCTAGCGTACAGGCAAAGTTCCGTCAACATCACGCAGACAGGACGGCCCTCCTGACTAATGACCCAGAGCTGAATGTGCTCTTGCTGGCAAGCTTTCCATATCGTCTGAATATCCAGCTCCCCGCGACTAAAGGCTAGGGCCTGAAGGATGAAGCCCCGAACCTCACCCCAAACCTCACGGACAGCAATGCCGGTATAGGTTTTAATGGTAAATGGGGAGGATAATGATTCTTTCTTCTCCCCGTTAATTACAGTTTGCTCCACACGCCTCCCACCCGCTCATAGAAGCCGGCCCCGGCTCCTGGATTCCAGTCCGTACCGTCGGCCCGGGCCAGCTGCCCCTCCCGCGGTTTCCCGGGCTCGCTGTGAAAAATGGGAAAGGCTAAGCCATTCTCCAGTGTATTCAGACTTTCCGCAACCCGACGAAGTTCAGCACTTACGTACTCCTCAAGTGCCTGTCCAGATGGCAAAGGATTCGGCGTGTAAGCCATCAGTTTCCTCCCAAGAACATAATTTCAGCATCAGCTCCGCTGAATCTCCAGTTATGAGCATTCAACGACGAAAGCCGAAGTGCAAACATCTTTCCGCTGGCGGTGTAGTCCAGATGTTTCGTCGTTCCGATAATGTACTGCTTGGGAGCCTTCCAGACCACTGCCCGGTCTGGCGCTTCGACCACGCCAAGCGTGACCATCACCACTTCACCTGCCGTTCCGAGAATCCTCGGCCAGAGTTTCGTCAGAAATTTTCTCGACGAAAGGTCAGGAGGCTGCTGAGCCTTCATTGCTATGCCGATGAAAGTGCGCTCGATTTGGACCTGCTGCGTTTGCAAAGAAGTCACATCGACCCAATATTTCTGGTTCTGGCCCAACGCGAAAAGCCGAGGAATTGAAGCCGTTTTCTGCAGCGCATCCCACTCGGCTGTTCCCAGACTCCAAGGATACGTTGCTTCTAGCCAAACGAGCGTCTGTGGAGGAAGCCGGCCTGGCATCACGCAGTAGAAGTCGGCCAACGTCCGCAAGCCAAAGGTCTTCCCTACCCAATCATAGGTAAGAGCTGTGTCAGCATAAGGCTGCCCATCAGCGGACCGGCGGAAACAGAACCAGACCTCATGCCGCGCAGTGTAATTCACCATGTAGCAACCGGCAAGCTGCTCGATCGTAACCTCACGCAGCATCGTTCGCACACGCTGATCCGCCAGGGACTGTGACGTATTTCCGTCATGGAGGATGAGATCATCTCCTGTGAAGACAATATGCTGCCCTGGCTGAAACTCCACAGCACAGTCTCTTTGTGGCATACCGAACGTGCCAAACATCTTATAAAAGCGGAAGATAAACCCTCCACCAATGAACTGCATTCCCCAGACTGAATCCTCTTTATAGATAACCAGAATGTCCTTCAGCGGCACAGCGTCGATGCAGGCTCCAGCCGTCTCTGTCAGTGAATACTCACCCGCATCCTTCGTCGTATCCGTCTCGTCCCAGGATGGAGGAACCAGACCCGGGTCAGCCGGATGACTCCACTTCACCATCGTGCGAAAACGTCCAGCGACCTTCGTCACATCCAGGGCGATAAGGAAATTCTTAAAGCTTCGAAGACAGGCCGCCGTGGTGTTGGCAGGCCAGTAGGCCAGATCGATCAGCGGCGTCAGAGGGTTCAGCTCAGTCCAGACCTGAGGCACATCTACTCCGTTATTGATGAAGAGAAGTCCGCCAAGAGATCCTCCAGACCAACGATCATAGGAGTCCCCGGTGTAATCTCCGCTGACCCGAGTCAAGTCATAAACAGTCTCTTCATACCAAGCGTAGACTTTCGCCGTGCTGGGAAGAACCCAGGCTACAGAGCTGTAGACGGATTCTGCCTGCGGAAAGGCCCAGATCGGCGTCTCCTCAGTAGAAATGTCCAAGATGGCGTCGCCACGCACAGACTCCACACTCCCATCGACGAAGCGGACGTTCTGACCAGAATTCCAAGCCTGGGGCTTGAGCTCCGCCGGCGCAATGTCGAAGACGAGTCCGACTTCGCCAGCTGTGGGGAAGGAAACGATGGGCATCAAATGATCCTAAAGCTTAAGCGTATGGGTGAATATACTGAATATCGACTTGACTCGACAGACAAAGCAGACTTGCCGCATCTGCCCATACGCGAACTTCCAAGTGTTCGCCAGCAATCATCTTTTGAAGACCTGAGACTTCAAAGCGCCGGGGCGCGCTCGCTGTGTATGGCATCTGTCCAGATATACTGTAAACATAGGTCGGTAATCCAACGATACCTATCTCGATGCGAACATCACGGCTAATCGAACTGGCTGCTTGAAAAACACAGTTCGCATGCACCCAATAAATACCATTATCAGGAGCTACGAAATAATGATTGCTGTTATCCCAGTTACCGAAAATATCCACATAAGGCTGCACGAACGGCACACGAGTCCAAGTTGCAGCTGCGAGACTAAAGCTGCCAGTTTGTTGCCGACTGACTAGAGGGTGTAGCGGAATTGTGCTGACAGCATCAATCGTCAAATCTGGGTAGATTCCCGTAATCGAGATATTGTCGCCTTCAATCAAATTCACCTGATCAGGCACATACAGCGTCGCATCTATTGTCAGGTCAGGATAAATTCCAGTAATGTCAATACCAGTCCCGGCGATTAAATTCACAGTTTCTGGGCCACTTCCCCCACTAAGTCCAATCGCTGCCCAACCATTTCCTGTGCAGAAAACGCATGCACCTGTCCCCTGCTCCAGAGTCAGCGTCGCCCCGCCGTTGATCAGCGCTGTGTCCAACGTCGTCAGCAGCAACGCATTATCCGCTGCCCAGAACCAGTAATGCGTCCCGCCAGGCAGTCCCGAGACCGCCGGGAGGTCCGCCTGCGTTGCCCCGTTCGCCACAAACAGTGCGCTGATCTCACTCAACCCAGGCGCGAAAGGAGCAATCCGCGAGAGCGGCGCTTTCTCGCCCACACCTCGTCCAGGAAAAGTCGCCTGCAGCACAGCCTTAAGCAGGCGTAGATGATCATCCCCTTCGGCAACCAGATCCGTGTTGAGGGGCTTCGTCGAATCAAGCGCAGCCAGAAACGTAGCAGTTTCGATAGTCATCAGGTATTTCCTCCCATTGTCCGGCTCTGATTGACTTCCGAGCGAGCCACGTGCTTGGCGTAGAGCCGATTCCAGGCATCGACGCCTGCCTGTTTGAATCCCTGAGCCAACTGCGGATTCTGCATATGCGTTCCGGCGAGAATCTCACAGAGTAACGCGATGACCAAATCAGAGGCATGCTGCAGCCAGGGCGTTTCGATATTCGTCAAGTGCATCGGTGCTGCCTTGCCGTAGTACTTGAAGTCCAGGTCGTAATCTTGATTAGGCGTCGGGAACAGCGTAATCTCCGTCGCGCCCAGCGAGTACAGCAGAGGCTGGCCTGTCTCCTGATACTTCGCCTGCGCCGTGTCGAAATCCTGCTTGACCAGTCGCTTCCGCTTCCCTTCGATCAGAATCCACAAGTGCCCCTCTTCCATTTCCGCCAGGAAGTCCTCGGGCAGCGTCACTGCAGGTGTTCCCGCCGTGCAAGCCAACCCAACCGAATCCACTTCTAAAAACCAAGGAAGCCATGAATTGCCCTCCAGCGTAACGGACTGGAGCAAGGGCATCTCGACGAGCGCCCGCGCTGCCATCTCCGAATGATCACCAAGACGATATTGGATAATCTCCAGCACTTCATTCCGCAACATCTTCTTCTCCTCGCAACTGCCCAACTACATCATGCGTGAACTCGTAGGAGCCTACATGCCCAACCAGCTTCGACACATCATGGTCGATGTACAGGGGAATGCCGGCCGCTTCACAAGCAGCGCAGAAGGTCCAATCTTCTCCCTGGTAGGTTTCTTCCTCCGGGAGATACTGCATATGCCAAACGCCCAGACCAATCTTCTGGAATACAGCCAGATTGACCAGCATCACGCCGGTGCCAATACGCCAGATCTGCTCCAGGCCTTTCGAGGCCGGATCGGTATAGACAGGAACTCCCCGAGGATCTGCAGACTTGGCCCGGGCCGTCGGACTGGCCGGAATCTGCTTCGTAACGCAGTTCGCCGCCACAACCATCTTATGGTGAACGGCCAGTCGGTGCGGCAGGTCCGCCGGGAAAGTCTGATCCGAGTCAATAAACAGCACATGTGTAGAACTGGAGGCAATCCCGGCCTTGATGATGTTCAGCCGGTTGTTCGGCAGAATACTCGACCGGACGTTAGCCACACGAACACTTTGCGAGCTGTAATCAGCTACCCGCTTCGAAGTAAAGGCGGAGATCAAATTGACCAGATCCACCCCGAATTGAGCGTTCCAGGAGGCTCCACTTGGAACACCGATGAGAAGGCGAAAGGCTGTCATTTAAGTCCTAAGAATTTTTGAACAGTCAGAGCTTTTGGATGCGCCCAGACTGCATCAGCAATCGCTGCAATATCAGCAGAGGTGAGAGTCATGCTGGTTTCAAGCAGGGCCGTAACGCCTGCAGCCACAGCATTTCCGACGGTGCAGGAGATGATCGTTGGCGCGAGGACGCTGGCGGGAACGCCAGCAGCTTCAGCATCTCCAGGAGTGCAGGTAATTGTAACATCTCGCCGAAGGACGGCATCAACGCCAGCTGCCGTTGCATCTCCAACGGTACAGGTGATTGTCGTCGCCCCCGCCACGCTGATCGTAGCTTGAACACCAGAGCAGGCAGCATCACCTGGTGTAGTGACAATGGTCCTGGCAAGTTGAGAAGCAACACCAGCAGCTTGTGCATCCCCTGGAGAGGTTAGAATACGACGACTAAGACTGGCTCCAACCCCCGCCGCTACAGCATTACCAACCTGAGTAACGATTTTACGATTCAGAGCAGCGGTAACGCCTGCAGCTCCAGCATTACCTACGGTAGACTTTACAGCTCGATTCAAGCGAGCTGTGGGGCCAATCGCAGAAGCGTTCCCAACGGTACAGGTGATGACGGTATCCGTTACAGGACTAGGAACCCATATTCTTCTCGGCTGCGCCGGAAATATCTGCCATACGTTTTTCGACAGCGCAAGATACTCGTCCAGCAAGAATCCGCGATTCCACGCCAGAAGCAGATAGGTCTCTGTGTCGGGGTGATTGTTTCCTGAGAATCGTCCAGCGCAAATCGTCGTGAACGTCTGCGCTCTCGTCCCGGTTGCCGCGGTTACGACAACTCCCGAAGGGACGTAAGCCGAAAGCGTGCTGCCTCGGCGAGTTGCCATGAATAGCGCCGGGTCCAGCTTGGTGTAGGCGTTTAAGGCCGTTGTGTTGTTGTCAAGTTGAGCCCGAAATCCGTTACTCGCGATGCTCAGAAAGTTTGTTTGCGCTCCAATGAAGTCCTGCGTCGGGGTGCTTCCGGTCGTCGATCCAGACGACGGAATACAGAACGCCGCCAGCGTGTAATCCTGGCTCGCCGCAATAGAAAGGTTCGAGGAGTACCCAACATATCCGGCCACTTGCGTAGAAGGTGCCCTGACCCCTCGCCCTCCTCTCCCGACGACAACCGTCGAGCTTCCAGATACGACGGGCTGTGCGGGAGATAGAGCAATGCTTCGATCTCCGGGGATGGCCGCAAATATCAAACCCCTGGCGAACGGTCCCGAAGGTGCCGCAAACTGCTGCGGCTGACCAGATCGAGCGAAAGGAAACAACAGCGACATCGATTAGACCGTTTGGCCCTGAATGCGCTCGTAGGACAAGACGTGATTACCGCCAGTCGAGTCCAGATTCACGGCCGTGTCGTGCGCGAGGAATACCCCCCAAAATTTCGGAAGCGCGCCGCCAAACAGAGACGCGATCGATACAGGACCGAAAAAATAGTCCCGGCTAGACGTGCTGTCGATGACCAGCGAAGCGACCAGCTTGACAATTCCGTTCATGACGTTGGCCGATGTGAAGGTTCGCGCAGAGTCAGACCCGGTAATCACGTCCGGGTAAGTCGGCGTGCCACTCGCGCTGCTGATGTTGGCGTAGGCGTAGACGTTGATGAACCTGCCGGAAGTCGGGGACGATCCGACCCTGATTTTCCCGGACAGCAGATGGTCGAGGTCCAGGTTGCTGGTGTTGTCGACCGCCGTCGATTCACGGCCGGCCGTATAGCCGCCCGCAGACCCGGTAGCCAGCGATGCCGGGCTGATAGTTACCGAAACGCTCGACGTCGACGGGTATTTCGTCTTGATATCGGACATGATCTATTACCACCCCATCGCGTCGGCTACATCGCGATAGTTGATCGCACCCTCGAACACCAGCAACGCCGGCGTGGCGTCCGTTCCTGTTCCTGTAGCAAACAACTTTTCAACTCGAGTTGCTAAACGCTTACATTGCGTATAGACGTATGTTCTCACAGCCAAGTCTGCCGCAGTACCCACCCATACTGCATCGACGCCTGCACGAATGTTCGTCTTCGAGCAATCGAACGAACCGAGGCGACTCATCCACTCCCAGACACGAGCCTTGCCCACACTCAGGTTATCGACGCGAGTCCAGTCGATCCCGTTGCGCATAACCTCATCAGCGCTGAGCGTCGTTTTCCAAACGACAAAAGCAGCCGTTGGCGTGTTGTAGGCGTCGGCGATCATATACGCGCCATTCTCATTATGCGGGATCAAGTCGAACTCGGAACTGGCTATAATGTTGGCGGCAAGCGTCACCCGCTGTTGTGGTGTCAAACTGGCAGCATTGGCAAGGAAAGAAACCACCCATAACAAAGCAATGAAGAGAACTTTCATAGTTAAATCCTTTGAAAAATTACAGGAGTAGCTTTAGGCCGGCGTGAGCGTCAGCACGTCAGTGCCTGCTCCCTGGAAGTCGATCGTCAAGGAGCCAGCAACGAGGCTTGCGGTGCCCGCCGAACTGATCTCAATGTAACCAAGCGCCCGCTTGTTCGCATCGGTATCGTTGTAGATGATCCCATAGGCCCCATTGGTGAAACCACCTGCATCCTGGGCAATCACAACATCAGTTGCCCGCAGCGTTGGCACCTTCGGCAAAGAACCAATCTCCGTGAAGGTCACCGAGGCCAGCGTAATCGGCCCGGTGTAGGCCGTAGCGGTAGCGACCTGATTCGTCGCAAAGTTCGTCGTGCCGGTCCCTCCCCAATGCGGCACAGCCGTATCCGTCGTCGGCACTGTTGCAGTCGTGACGATTCCCAGCTTGAGCGTGTCCGACGTCAAGTCGTGAATCTTGGAACCAAGCTGAAGCAGCCCGGCAGAAAACCACTTGATTGTACCAGTCGCCATTGCCTGTCCTCTTATGAATAGGTATAACTGAACCGAGTGTCCCAGACTTTATCAAAAAGTCCCGAACCTTCTGCCCAAAGTATCTCGATATTGTTGCCTGAAGTCAAGAGCTTGCGAAGTTCCCATACGGGAGCCGAAGCGAGAGAGCCTGGAGTCGCGCGGCCAACGTAAGCCGTGCCAAGCCCATCATCATCGAACAGGAGCTTATAGGCCGGCTGATGTGGCTGTACCCGGAGCTGATGCACGAGCACACCGGCAACCTCCAGGGCCTCCGCGTCAAGCTTCTTGACCAGATCGGCATTATCCCGCCGCCAGAAAGCATCAGTCATCTTCGTCGTCGTCAAAAAGTTCTGCAATCTGATTCTTCTGGGAAAGAATCATCTGGAAAGTCTGCATCTCGACACAACAATGCCCGTCGAAACCAGACGCCTCAGGGTCATCCGGCTTCGCAAAGGTCTGGGAATCAACCTTGCCCGTAATGAAAACCTTTACAACCTGCCCGGGCTTGAAGTCCCGAACCATCTTCGCCCACTCTTTGTTCAAGTCAAAGTGAGCCTCCGGGTTCATCTCCTCCGGGTTCTGCGACACCATATCTACCATTGCCATGCTACACTCCTTAATGCTTAGGCGGAATTTGCCCATTCCACCAGTAAAGAATCAACGCCCCCAAGACGCCAAGAAGCGCAAAAAGTGTCCCCTGGCCTAAGCGCTCCAAAAGATTCTCGAAAAATTTTCTGCAAAGCTGAGCTCTCGCACGAAGAACCTTATGCTCTTCCTTATGCAGGAGAATATCTCCGTCCAGAAAAGCATCCTTCACCGTCTGCTGGAGGAAGCCTTGAAAGGCCTCGTTACTCCTGACATGCTCGTCCAACTTCGCCGCGAGCAATTCTACCTTCACAGCCGTCTCTTGGAGCTCCTCAGTCTTCTTCAGAATAACATGCATGAGGGTGAGGTAGGGATCTTGCGTCCGGCGCTCTATCAAGGGATCGTGGGAATCTGGCATAAGAGGATACATTCGACAAGACTGCGCAAAATAAATGGGGAGAGGAAATAAACATTCCTCTCCCCATCAACACTTCAGCTCCCGGCGGCCTCGCTTAGACCACGAAGTTGCTGATCCAGCCCATCGTCTTCGCGTGCTCGAACTCCAGCCCGACCTCGGACAACCACTGGCCCTTCTGGCCGTCGGCGTCATTGGCCTGAATGTTGTCCTTGAAGGTGGTATCGCGCAGCGTCCGATACTTCAGGCTCGACGGGTCGACAATAGCTGCATCGTAGGTGTAGCGCCCGTGCGTGTTGAAGAGCGGATGCGTCTTGACATAGAGCGTACCCTGCGGCAGAACCCAACGCTGGAGCCGCATGCCGAAGACGTCGACGATGCCATCGAAATTGACCCTGGTCCTCGTGGAACTCGTGGCCAGCTTGTTCAGGCTATTCAGGAAGCCGTTTCCGGCAAAGAGAATCCGCTCATCCCCGGCGCCGCTGTTGTAGTCGAAAACCTTGTAGACAGCATCGGTGAAGGAGGTTTCCGTCGGCGTGGTCGTGAAGGCGGTAATCATCGACGGAGCGTACTGAGAAAGGAACCACAGCATTCCGCCGGTGAAGCGGAGCGGCTTGCCGTTGGAACCAGTCGTCTCATGCCGCTTCCCGAAGAAGAAGCCGAGCTCCATCGCCGTCGCATGGTCGAACATCTTGCGCTTCTTGTCGTTCTTGACGGGATCGCCAGTACGGGTTCTCGTCCTCATCGCCGTGTTAGTAATCTCGTAGACCGTCTTGAAGATCTGCGTATAGTTGTAGTACTTCGTCGGGTTACGACTCGCGGCTGTCGGCGAAGTTGAACCTTCCGCAAACACAGAACCGATCTTCGTCAATGTCACACCGTTAGCAATCGGAATCGCCGTCGTGCCGGCCTGAGCCCGCGCGAAGACCACCACGCCGGTACCAGCATTGCCCGCCGTAGTGCAGACCAGAATCTCGTTCAGATAGGCGGTCGTGATGGCACGTTCCACCTGGAACACGTCGCCCACGACGACGTCGCTGGCATCCGTCACATTCGAAGTCACGGTGATAGAGGTATCCGTCGTCGAGAAGCCGGTAGTGAAATTCACCGTCAGCCGCAGGGCGTTCATCTCCTCTTCATACCAGGCGTATTCCGGATC